>Ga0114979_10001055_pt1 | contig 18349 bp, 15 predicted proteins | sample S_140625_EF_Meta_FD_87315 | JGI IMG/M metagenome (GOLD analysis project Ga0114979, IMG submission 87315) | Freshwater microbial communities from Lake Simoncouche, Canada to study carbon cycling - S_140625_EF_MetaG | ecosystem: Environmental > Aquatic > Freshwater > Lake | place: Lake...
GATCAGCGGTGGCGGTCATCACGATGTCGAGGCTGCCCTCGCCGATGGACAGCTGCATATCGACGACCAGCGCACCAGGATAACCCTGGTCACCGTCGGGTAGTTCCAGGCGGAGGCGAACCGAATTCTCCTGGGTTTCGATGATTGTCCAGACATAACGGTCGAAGCCGACCGTGCCACCGTGAAGGTGATTGAGCCCCTCATTAACCGTGAGCTGATGCGTCGTGCCCTCGAGATCAAAGCGACCGCGGCGAATGCGATTGCCGAATCGTCCGCACGTCGCCCCAAAGTAGGCGGTGCCCGCTTCGTGCGCCGGAACATCCGGGTAACCGAGCACGATGTCGGCGACATTACCGTCTCGATCCGGCACCCACATCTCCAGCAACCGGGCGCCAAGGTCGAGCACGACCGCTCGTGTGGAACCGGCCGTCAGCTCAATGCGCTGAACGGGACGGCCGTCCGCGGTGACGCCATAGTGGTCGATGGAGATGGGCATGAGGCCTCGCTTGCCATGAAGGAGTCGCGACCAAAAGGAGTCGAGACTTGCGGTATCGGTTGACCTCACCTATCGTACCAGTAATACCGGTTGTCCCCGGTGACTCTCTGCTCACGATTTTCTCGAAATGGGTGCTCATGGATCTCTCAGGCCACGTCGCTATCGTCACCGGCGCAGGATCCGGCGTTGGCGCCGCAACGGCCGCGCTCCTGGGCGAGCGGGGTGCCACGGTGGCAGCATTCGGACGGCGCGAGGAACCGCTGCGCAGAGCGGTATCGGGATTCTCCGAGCGGTCGTCGGTGCACGTGGTCGATGTAGCTGACCCGAAGCAGGTTGCCGCTGGCGTGGCTGATGTGGTCGCCCAGCACGGCGCACCGACCTTGCTCGTGAATGCGGCCGGCATCGACGGCCCTGTCGCGCTCAACGATCTGACTCCAGACGTGTGGAACGAGCAGATTTCCGTCAATCTGTCCGGAAGCTTCTTCGTCGCTCGCGAGACCGCTCTCGTCATGGCCGATGGGGGTTCCATCGTGAACCTCGGCTCAGAGCTGTCCTTCCTCGGCATGGGACTTTTTGTGCACTACTGCGCGTCAAAGTTCGGTGTGATCGGCATGACGAAGGCGATGGCGATGGAGCTGGCTCCTCGCATCCGGGTGAACGCGGTGTGCCCCGGCCCTGTGGACACCCCGATGATGGACGCCGAACTGGAGTGGTTTCCCGATCCGGTGGCCACCCGGAAGGCGGCGACCGAGCGTGTTCCGATGAAACGTTTTGCCACCCCTGAAGAAATCGCCGAGACCATTCTGTTCGTCGCGGTCTCAATGCCCTTCGCGACCGGATCGGCAATCTCTGTCGACGGCGGCACGACCGCAATGTAGATGCCAGGAGTTCACGAATCCTTTTGCTTCACCAACCACATCACACCCAGCGACACCCAATTGAAAGAGAGACATCACAATGGAACTTGACGGTCGTTTCGGCGTCGTAACCGGCGCAGCCCAGGGCCTCGGCCGAGAGAGCGCTTTAGCCCTAGCCGCCGCGGGGGCGGCCGTCGTCTGCGTCGACGTCAACGTCAGCGGCACCGATGAGACGGTCGATCTCGTTCGAGCGGCCGGCGGAAAGGCCGTTGGTCTTAAGGTCGACGTCTCGAAGATTGCCGACATCGATGCGGCGATTGACCTCTCTCGTTCGGAGTTCGGTGGGTTCAACTTCATTCATAACAACGCGGGGATCCAGCTCGAGAAGCCCCTGCATGAGACGTCGAGCGAGGAGTGGCAGCGGGTTCTGGACATCAACCTCACGGGTGTCTTCAACGGATGTCGTCAGGCCGTTCTTGCCATGCTCGAGACCGGCGGCGGCAGCATCGTCAACACCGCGTCGGCGCTGTCCCTGAGCGCAGACCCTTACCTCTCGGCTTACACCGCCTCCAAGCACGGCGTGCTGGGTCTGACGCGAGCCATCGGTGTTGATCCGACGTACGCTCAGGCCGGCATCCGCTGCAACTGCATCTGCCCCGGCGACATGGCAACACCGATGATTCTCCAGTACTGGGACTCGACGCCGGACCCTGCCGCAGCAAAAGCGGAGATGGAGTCCCACTACCCCGCTCGCCGAATCGGAAATCCCGCTGAGGTGGCCAACGTTGTCGTTTTCCTCGTCTCGGATCGATCCTCGTACTTCAACGCCTCGCACCTAATCGTCGACGGAGGCCTACTGGCGCAGGTGTACTAAGCGGCAGTGCTCGCACGGAGTCCGAGTGGCGGCATCGAGCAGGCCCGTTCGGATGCGCGATACTAAAACCATGTCAACTGAGCGGGCGACGAGACCGAGAATGGTCGATGTCGCCGCGGCTGCAGATGTGTCGGTGCAGTCCGTCTCTAACTTCGCGAATGGCCGGTGGGCCCGGCTGTCAGTGGCTACTCGAGCGCGGATCGAAGAAGCCATCGCCCAGCTGAATTATCAGGTTAACAACTCCGCGCGTGGTCTGCGTTCCACGCGAACGCAGACCCTCGGCTTCTTTGTGCTTGACGACAGTCATCGCTTCGTCGCTGACCCGCTCACTGCCCTCTATCTGGCCGGCATCGCCGATACCGCGCGCGAACGCGGCTACAGCGTGCTCGTTCACACCACAGCGCACACGAAGGATCACGCTGAGTTTCTGCGACCCATTAGCGAGGGCCGGGTCGACGCGGCCTGCGTGCTCCTCACCGGAACACAGGCCCTTCGCAAACAGGTCGCGCGGCTACTCGATGAGTCCCACACCGAATTCGTGCTGTTTGACGAGATCGCCGTCGCCAAGGCAGCCGGGCGTGCCTTTGTCGTGCGATCGGATCAGGCCGGCGGCACTGCCGCTCTCGTGGATCACTTGGTCAATAACGGTCACCGGCGGATCGCCTTCATCGCCGCCAAGACCCCCTGGGCCGTCATCGAGCAACGATTCGACGCCTACAAGCGGTCTCTTCGCCGCCACGGCATCGACGTTGACCTTGATATCACGCACTTCGAGGCGGGATGGGAACCGACCGGTGCCGAGCCAATGATTCAGGCCTTGTTGGCACATGACTCTCCGCCTACCGCCGTCATCTGTGGAAGTGACCTTCTCGCCATCGGGGCGATTCACGCCCTCCGTCAGCGTGGTATCGAGGTGCCCACCCAGATCGCCGTGTGCGGTTTCGACGACTTCGACGTGTCGGAACACATGAACCCCCAGCTGACCACTGTGGCCGTGCCCGCCTGGCAGATGGGCGCCACGGCCGCTGGCCTGCTCATCGACGCCCTGAACGACAAGCGACCGACCCGCACCGATGTCTGTCTTCCGACAACGCTGCGGCGACGCGAATCCGCGTAGCTCTCGGCAAATGTCATCCGCCTCGACGGATCAGCGCGAGTCGCTCTCGCTGAGGCCGGGGATTTTCCAGAGGGAATCACCGAACCGCTGTCCGCGTCATCTGGTGACGTCTTGCCCACCGAACAACTCGTCGAGCTCCTTACGCCGGGGCGCGCCCTCCCAGTCACCCGCCACAGTGCACGCGGCGGCACCGACGAGCCCCCCGAGCGCGAGGCACTCGTCGAGAGTGAGACCGTCGAGCCGGGCCGCGAGATAGCCGCCGACAAAGGCATCGCCGGCACCGACGGTGTCGACGACCTCGACCGGAGTTGCCTCGATCGCGCCGCGCTGGCCGTCACGCTCACCGACCGCACCCCGGTCGCCGAGCTTGACGATAACCTCAGCGGCCCCTCTGGCGAGGGCGTCCTCGATGGCCGCGTCGGCGGTTGCGATTCCCGGGTCGACGACTGCGAACTCGTCGACGCTTCCGAAAACGATGTCACTTCGAGGAATCGCCGAACTGAGGAATTCCGCCGCTTCGGAGCGCGTCCACAACGCAGAGCGGTAGTTGATATCCAGGCTGACGGTCACGCCGAGTGACCGGGCCCGATCGATGAGGGTGTCGACGGCCTCACGCGCCCCGGGAGAGAGTGCGGGGGTGATCCCGGTCACATGAAGGATGCTGGCCCGAGCCAGCAGGTCATCGTGGATGTCAGCGTGCGCAAGTCTCGAAGCGGCGCTCGTTGACCGGTAGTAGTGCACCCTTTGAAGGGAGCGTGAGCGACGCTCCTTCACCATGAGGCCGGTCGGACGCTGCGGGTCCCGAATCACGGTCACGCCCACCTCCTCGGCTCGAAGTGTTCGCTCAACGAGTCGTCCGAATGCGTCATCCCCCAGGCGGCCCACCCAGTGCGCCGTCCGCCCGAGCCGGCTAACGACAATCGCGAGATTCGACTCGGCCCCTCCGATTCTGAGCTGGGCGCTCCCCGCGAACTCGAGGGGTCCTGGTTCGGCAATGATCAAGCCCATAGTCTCCCCGAAGGTGAGAACGTCGATGGGCTTCGAGTCGGTCATGTTGTTGCCTTGGCCACGGAGTCGACCGCTTTCCGCGCCCGCTCAGCAAGTCCGTCTAGGTCGCCCGAGAAAGCGGACCCGATCAGGCTGCCGCCGAGGCTCACCGCGGCGGCACCTGCGCTAAGCCAGGCCGGGATATCGTCGATTGTTGCGCCACCGGACGGCATGGTCACTATCTCGGGGAACGGGCCGCGAAGCTCACGCAAATAGGACGGTCCGACCTGCGACGCAGGAAAAATCTTAACCGCGGTCGCCCCGTGATCCCACGCGGTGGCTACCTCCGTCGGCGAGAACGCCCCCATCAAGATGGGCACCCCTGCCTCCGTCGCAATGTGGGCAACCTCAGGAACCGTGATGGGAGTGACGAGAAACTGCGCCCCTTCGGCAATGGCCTCCCGGGCCTGACCTGGAGTGGTGATGGTTCCCATGCCAATCGTGGCCACTTCACCCCAGACTGATCTCAACTCCGAGATTGAGCGAATGGCGTCAGGGGTTGTCAGGGTCAACTCAATCACCGTGATGCCGTTCTCGATCAGGACGCTGACGATGTTTGGGAGGGTGTCGATGGACGGCGCTCGCAGCACGGCGACGAGGCGAGACCTCTCGATGCTCTCAGGAAGGGGGATGCGCTCGAGCACCGGTCAGGAGCCAATCGCCGTCACCCGACGGATGGTCGAGGGATCCGCAAGCATCTCCGGGCGCAGAGTGACTCCGTGGCCCGGCGCCGCCGACGGCGTGATGCGACCATCAGCGATAGTGGGGTAGCCCTCGCTGACCTGTCCGTACCACCCGTGGTAGAAGCTGCGAGCCACTTCCTGCACGTGCCCGTTGGGAATCGCAGTGACGAGGTGCGTCGCGACCGCGAGAGAAACGGGGCCCGTGCAATCGTGGGGTGCCACGGGCACGCCGTATTGGTCGGCGAGTGCAGCCGTGCGCATCGCAGTCGTGATTCCGCCGCTCCATCCGACGTCGACGATGGCGATGTCCATCGCGCGCGCATCCAAAAGTGGCTTGTAGGAGTTGTACCCAGCGCCAACGTTCTCGCCCAGAGCGATGGGCACCGAAGTCCCTTCCCGGAGAACTGCCAGCGCTTCATATCGATCGGCTCGAATCGGGTCCTCCGCCCATGCCAGCCCGTAGGGCTCGAGCGCACGAAGGATTCGTTCGGCGCCCCGCGGCTGCCAGAGCGAGTGAAGCTCGACATAGAGGTCCATTGAGTCGCCGACCTCATCGCGGATCGAATCGAGAACACCGAGGCCGAATTTCAGGTCGGCTCGATGATCGCCTCCCGATGCCTCAGCCGCGAGGTCGAAAGGCCAGACCTTCATGCCGCGGTATCCCTCATCGACCAAGTCGCGGGCAAGCCGAGCAGGCTCATGCAAGAATCGCCACAGGTCGTCGTAGCGATCGACTTCGTCACCAAGCGGAAGGCCCCAGTTGTTGGATGATTGCTGAGCATTTGACCGGACATAATCGTTGCCCGCGCAGGTGTTGTAAATCTCGATCGACTCGACGACGGGGCCACCGAGCAGTTCACGCAACGGTCGATTGCTCTGCTTAGCGAGAAGATCCCAGAGTGCGACGTCGATCGCCGAGTTGCCCCGAACCTCAGTGCCCGATCCCGAGTAGCCAACGTAGCCCGCAAGCAGGCGGCTTACGCGGGCCGGCGAGTGCGGTCCCGGTTGCTGAAGCGCGAACGCGGCAACGTCGTGAATGTAGGCCTCGACGCTGGCCGCGCCGTAGAAGGTCTCGCCAACACCGACCTGGCCGTCGGCTCCGTGGACGAGGACGAACACCGCATTCGGCTGCAACGCACAACGCACTGTTTCGAGGGCGACAATGCGCTGGCTGGGAGTCTCAGAGTCGTGGTCCGACTGAGATACTGTGCTGCTGATGTTTGTCATGGGCTCCGCAATTTCGTGGACGCTCGTTAGCAAGTGAGTCGAGCGGTATGATTGGTAATACCAGACTATCGTGACAGGACGGAATGTTTCGCGTCAACTTTGGCGACAGCAGCGAGACGGTCAAGGGAAGGATAGAAATGAAGCTTCCGAAGAGGCTCGGTGCACTTGTCACGGGCGGCGCGGGGGATATCGGTGGCGCGATTGCACGAGCGCTGGCCGAGACGGGCCACGACGTGGTCATTCTTGATCCCAGCCCGATAGTCACATCGGCGGGGAGCCCCGAGCGTGGATCAATTCTCGGTGTCATCGGCAGCACGACCGACCGAAACGATGTCGCAGCAGCACTGTCGCAGCTCACGACCGTTGACGTTGTGGTGATCTGCGCCGGCACAGTCACTGCTCAACCATTCCTCGATATCGATGACGACGCATGGCGGCGCCAGCTCGACATTAACCTCTACGGAGCGTTCATCGCCGCACAGTTGGGGGCGCGGCGCATGGTGGCCGACGACACCCGGGGAAGGCTCATCTTCGTCAGCTCATGGGTAGCTTCCCGACCCTGGCCCGAAATCGCCGCCTACGCAACCTCAAAAGCAGGACTGGATCAGCTCATGCGCCAAGCTGCCCTCGAACTTGCCCCGCACGGTATTCGGTCCAATGCGATTGCCCCCGGCATCGTGATGGCGGGACTCGCGAAGGGCCAGTACGAGAACGAGCCGCAGTATGCGGCCCGGGTTGACGAGTCGATCCCGCTCGGGGCACCGCTCTCGGTGGACGATATCGCCGCCGGCGTGGCCTACTTGGCCTCTCCCGGTGCCGGCGCTGTCACGGGGAGTGTCCTTGTGGTCGACGGTGGCAGTTCGCTGTGATCACCTCGCCGATGCATGTGGACGACACCGACATCACACGACAGTCAGCCATCGTTTAGCCACTTCCCGAGTTGAAGGAATCCTCATGACCGAATTGCGCAGCGCCAACTGGTATGGCGGTGATGACCGCAACGCCTACATTCACCGTGCGTGGATGCGCCGGGGAATGCCCGAAGACGCTTTTGATGGTGCGAAGCCGCAGATTGCGATCGCGAATACCGCGTCTGACCTCACGCCGTGCAACATGCACCTCAACGAGGTCGCCGACGCTGTAAAGCAGGGTGTGTGGGCAGCCGGGGGTGTTCCGTTGAATTTACCTGTGGTTTCGCTCGGCGAGACTCAGGTCAAACCCACGGCGATGCTCTGGCGCAACATGGCCGCGATGGCGATGGAAGAGATGTTCCGCGCCAACCCGATTGATGGGCTCGTTCTGCTCGGGGGGTGTGACAAGACGATTCCGTCGCTGCTCATGGCTGCCGCATCCGTGAACCTGCCCGCGATTGTGGTGCCCGGGGGCCCCATGCTCACGGGCCACTTCAGAGGCGAAGCACTCGGATGCGGCACCGACGTCTGGCGACTCAGTGAAGAAACCCGCGCGGGAGCCATCTCCAACAAGCAGTTCATCGCGTCGGAGCAGTCGATGATCCGCTCCAAGGGACATTGCAACACCATGGGCACCGCGTCGACGATGGCCGTGATGGCCGAGGCGCTCGGCATGACCATCCCGGGTTTTGCTGGCACACCGGCCCCCGATGCCCGCCTGCTTTCGATGTCGCATGAGACCGGTGAGCTGATCGTGAAGATGGTGGCCGAGGAGCGCCGGCCGAGCGACATCATGACGAAGGACGCCTTCATCAACGCGATCGTGTCAATTGCGGCCGTGGGGGGATCGTCGAATTCCGTTCTTCACTTGCTTGCAATCGCTGGTCGGCTCGGCGTCGATCTCACTCTCGAAGATTTCGACGCAGCCGGTTCAGGAGTGCCGGTGCTGGCAAACCTGCAGCCCAGTGGCACATTCTTGATGGACGACCTCTATCGTGCTGGCGGACTTTTGAGCTTGCTCGCCGAAATCAAAGACCTGCTTCGTCCCGAACCAATCACGGTCACGGGTCACCCTCTCGTGACCTATCTCGACGACAAACCGGTTTACGACGACACCGTTATTCGTCCGCGCGATAGTCCGCTGATGGCGGATGCGGGAATCGCAGTATTGCGCGGCAACTTGGCCCCTCGCGGCGCCATCATCAAGCCGTCGGCGGCATCACCCGAGCTCCTTGTCCACACGGGCCCGGCCGTTGTCTTTGACAGCGTCGAGGACATGCGGGCCCGAATTGACGATCCTGAGCTTGATGTCACCGCCGAGTCAGTTCTGGTTCTTCGCGGGTGCGGCCCGCAGGGCTACCCGGGCATGCCGGAGGTGGGCAACATGCCAATACCGCGCAAGCTTCTCGAGCAGGGTGTTCGCGACATGGTGCGCATTAGTGACGCACGCATGAGCGGCACCGCATACGGAACGGTCATTCTGCACGTCTCCCCGGAAGCGGCCGCTGGCGGTCCGCTCGGCCTTGTTCGCGACGGGGACATTATTACGCTCGATCTCCCGTCACGCGTGCTGTCCGTCAACGTCAGTGACCACGACATGGCCGCCCGCACTCCCTCGCAGGCGAGCGTTGACGCCTACGCAGCACCACAACGCGGCTGGGCCAAGCTCTACGTCGAGCACGTCACCCAGGCCGACCAGGGAGCCGACCTCGACTTTCTTATCGGTTCTTCGGGAGACAAGGTCGATCGTGAGTCTCACTAGTTCCGCTTCGCGCGCGCATCTCGTCCTCGAGCAGAAGCCGCTTCTCCGGGCACTGACTGCGGCTCTCGGCCGAAAGGACGCGGTAACGACCCGAGCCTTCGATCGAGTCGTTTCTGCCGTCGATGCGTCGCACTACCTGCTCACACCGGACGCCGTTGTCGTTCCGCAAGACATTCCAGAAATTGCGCAACTGTTTCGTTACGCGATCGCGTCAGGTCGTGCCATAACTTTTCGTTCGGGCGGCACGAGTTTGTCGGGACAGGCCTCGACCGACAACATCCTTGTCGATACGCGCGCCCACTTTCGCCGAATCCAGATTGACGCCGACGGTGCGATTGCCCGCGTTCAGCCCGGCGCTACAGTTCGTCAGGTCAACACTCGTTTGTTGCGCCACGGTCGCAAGCTCGGCCCCGACCCGGCGAGCGAAATCGCCTGCACTATTGGCGGTGTCGTTGCCAACAACTCCAGTGGCATGGCCTGCGGTACGGCACAGAACACCTACAACACGCTGCGCTCAGCCATCGTCGTGCTGCCCAGCGGCACCGTCGTCGATTCGAGTCTCGCCGACGCCGAGCAACGTCTTCTTGAGGCAGAACCCGAACTGTGTGCGGCTCTGATGGAGTTGCGTGAGCGCATCGTGAGTAGTGACACGTTGAAGGCCGACATCGAGCGTCAGTTCGCCATCAAGAACACGATGGGTTATTCGCTGAACGCGCTCGTCGACTTTGATTCTCCGGCACAAATCCTGACCCACCTCATGGTCGGCAGCGAGGGCACACTCGGTTTTGTTGCCGAGGCATCATTTAACACGGTCGCTCTCTTGCCCGCTGCGGCGACCACCCTTCTCGTCTTTGACTCTCTGCACGCGGCGACCGACTCACTTGTCGATCTCATCGCCACCGAGCCGGCCACAATCGAATTGATGGATTCCGCGTCCCTTCGCGCTGCCCTGAAAGACGAGGACTCACGAGCGACGTTGCCGAAACTCGACATTGTGAATCACTGCGCACTGCTGGTTGAGTATCAGGCCCCAGACGACAGGTCGCTGAACGTCCTGACGCGGCGGGCCACAAAGTTTTTTGCGAGGCTGAAACTTGCCGTGACGCCGGAGTTGACGCGTGACCCTGCGCTTCGAGGGTCCCTCTGGCACATTCGTAAGGGCCTCTATGCGACGGTGGCGGGTGCGCGCCCGAGCGGAACGACCGCCCTTCTTGAGGACGTTGCTGTGCCTGTGGCGAAGTTGTCGGAAACGTGCAGCAAGCTACTGAGACTTTTCGACCTGCACGGCTACGACGATGCGGTGATTTTTGGGCACGCGAAGGACGGAAACATCCACTTTCTCGTCAATGAGAACTTTGACTCGGCAAAAAGCGTGGCCCGCTACCGATCCTTCACCGAAGACATGGTTGAGATGGTTCTCGGGGCCGGCGGAACACTCAAGGCCGAACATGGCACCGGTCGAATCATGGCCCCATTTGTCGAGCGACAGTATGGGGCAGAGCTTTACGAGGTCATGCGCGACATCAAGCGAGCATTCGACCCGAACGGAATACTCAACCCCGACATCATCCTGACCACCGATCAAGACCTGCACGTCAAAAACCTGAAGTCCACACCGACCGTTGAAGATGAGGTGGACCGTTGTGTGGAGTGCGGATACTGCGAGCCGGTCTGCCCCAGCAAAGATTTGACCACTACGCCGAGGCAGCGAATTGTCGTTCGGCGGGCAATTGCACAGGCCTCCGCGGACGGCAATCGAGCCCTCGAGCGTTCGTTGACTCGCGTACAAGAATTTGATGTCATCGAGACCTGTGCGGTAGACGGCATGTGCCAGACCGCGTGCCCGGTTCGCATCAATACCGGCGACCTCATTCGCCACCTGCGGACCGACACGGCCGGCGGGGTTCAGAGCCGAACCTGGAACCTTGCTGCACGTCACTGGAAGATCGTTTCGACTCTTGCTGGTCGCGTCCTGACGCTTGCGAGCAAGATCCCGGCACCCCTGATTGTCGGCCCCAACCGACTCGCGCGGGCTGTGCTTGGGGCCGACACAGTTCCCCTGTGGTCTCGCGACCTGCCTCGCGGAGGCCGTGCCCGAGAGTCACACGACGCTGAGGTCCGTTCTGCGCGCAAAGATACCCCGGCACTCTCGGCCGTCTTTTTTCAAGCGTGCGTCGGCAGCATGTTTGGCCCGGCAGATGGTGTTGGCGGTGTCGCTGCGGCGTTCGAATCGCTTGCCGAAAAATCGGGTATCGTGCTCACTCGACCAGTCGGCCTCGAGGGGCTGTGTTGCGGAACCCCGTGGAAATCAAAGGGCATTGACGCGGGGTATGCCGCTATGGTCACGCGAACCGTTGACGCTCTCTGGCTCGCCTCTGATTCCGGCCGATTGCCGGTCGTCTGCGACAACTCGTCGTGCTCTGAGGGGCTCGTCACGGCAATCAAAACGGCCGTCGAATCGCATGCCCGCTATGCGGCGCTCCGCGTCGTTGATTCCGTGGATTTTGCTGCAGAGTACATTTTGCCGCGCGTGACCGTGGCCGCGAAGCTGTCGAGCGTGGTAGTTCACCCAACGTGTTCAAGCACGCGTTCCGGGTCGAACGAGAACCTGATGTCCGTCGCCCGTGCATTTGCCGATGAGGCAATCGTCCCCGACGCCTGGGGCTGCTGCGGCTTTGCCGGCGACCGCGGCATGCTTCACCCGGAGCTGACGAAAAGCGCCACCGTGGCCGAAGCCGACGAGATCGCCTCCCGATTTGGTCAAACTGTTGATGCCTTCGTTTCGTGCAATCGCACATGCGAAATCGGCATGAGTCGCGCCACCGGCGAGAAATTCGTTCACGTGCTCGAAACCCTTGACGCACGTGCTCAGACTCGCGGAGACGCCCCCCCGAAAATCTTGGCCAAGGGGCGCTCATGACCAAATTCTCGGTGCTCGTTGCCTATGACCTGGAGAGACAATGTCCACACCTAAAGTTTTGACCGCTACCGACCCGACGTTTGATGTTGGTGAGGGGGTAATTTGGGACGGTCGCGCTCAACTCGTTCGCTGGGTCGACATTCTCGAGGGTCGAGTTCTTGCTGGCCGGCTCACTGAGGATCGCATTGACATCGTGGACGATCGGCACTTCGGTCAAACTGTCGGAGCCGTGGCCCTCGCCGAAGACGGTGGCTTGCTCGTGGCTGCCGCCCACGGTCTCGCCACGGTCTCGCCCAACGGAGACGTTTCTTTTGGTCCCGACCTCGAAGAATTCGTCGCACCGAACGGCCGCGGTCCTTGGCGAATGAACGACGGGATTGTTGACCCTCAGGGTCGCTTCCTTGTCGGAACCCTGTCCCTTGAGGATGGCTCCGCCGGCCCACACAACGAAGTCTTGTTGCGCATCTCACCGGATGGTTCGATTGAGGTGTTGCGCACGGGCCTGGGAATGTCGAATGGCCTTGGCTTCTCACCCGACGGGTTGACGGTCTTTCACGTCGACACCCTCGCCGGTTCGCTCAGCGCGCATTCCTATTCCGCTGGGACATTTGATACCGATGAACCCTGGGTCACCATTATTGAGGACTTCACAGATTCTGCTGACGGCATCACGGTGGACGCCAGCGGCGATCTGTGGATTGCATTCTGGGGTGGGTCGCGCGTCGCCCGGTATCTGCCCAATGGGCACCCGTTAGGCGAACTGCATGTCAATGCGAAGCAACCGACGTGCGTCGGTTTTGTTGGGGAGTCTCTCAATCGGCTCGCCATCACCTCGGCTCTCCTGGGTTTGGGGACTGTCAACGATGATTCCGGTGCGCTCTTTGTGAGTGACGTCGGGGTCGAGGGGAAACATGAGTATCGCTGGATGGGCAGCACGATAAGCCCCTCCTGGTAAGCAGACGAAAAGCGTCGACAAGAATAAGGAAAAGAGAAAGAAATGAAACTGGTTCGATTGGGCGCCGTAGGTGCTGAAACTCCGGGCGTGCTCGTTGGCGAAGACGAGTTTGTGGATTTGTCCGACACTGTTGGCGATTTCAACGAGTCGTTTTTCGCATCGGGAAAACTCGCGTCTCTTCACAAGGTCGTCGCAGATCGCGTCGCAGCGGGAAACGTGGAGCCCGTCGGTGGTCGCCGATTCGGTGCTCCGTTTGCGCGCCCGCACCAGATCCTCTGCATCGGCCTGAACTACAGCGATCACGCTGCGGAAAGTGGCAGCGATGTTCCCGATGAGCCCATCATGTTTACCAAGTCTCCCAACACGCTGATCGGCCCTAACGACGATGTGCACATTCCCCGTGGGTCCCTCAAGACCGACTGGGAAATCGAATTGGGCATCGTCATTGGCAAACGCAGTTTGTATCTTGCCACTGAGGCCGAAGCCGAGGCGGCCATCGCCGGTTATGTCCTGGTCAATGACGTGAGCGAGCGGGAATGGCAGCTTGAGCGCTCAGGGCAGTGGTCGAAGGGCAAGTCGGCGCCAACATTCAACCCCGCCGGACCGTACCTCGTTACTCCCGACGAGGTTGGTGACGTAATGAATCTCGACATGACTCTCGACATTGATGGGATTCGTCGACAAACCGGAAATACAAACAAGATGGTTTTTGGCCCGGCGTTCTTGGTCCATTACCTGAGCCAGTTCCTCGCTCTCGAACCCGGCGACCTCATCAACACCGGTACGCCCCCTGGAGTGGGACTTGGCATGAAGCCTCCGACGTATCTTGTCGGCGGAGAGACGATGACGCTCAGTATCAGCAAGCTCGGCACGCAGAATCAGCGCGTGGTTGCCGGCCCCGTTTCGACACCAGAGGAGAAGTGAAAATGGCCCAAGCCGACATGCCCGTTGAACAGCTTCGGGAGTACCGCTCATCAGTTACACCTGCGACAGACCTGAAAGAGTTCTGGGGCGCGCTCTTGACCAGTGCAGCCGAACTCGCCGCCCCGACAACGACGAGGGAGTTGGAGACCACGCTGACCCGCATTCGCGTCTACGACCTCGAGTTCAGCGGCGCACTCGGTCATCGAGTCAAGGGCTGGCTTCTCCTCCCGCGGGACGCAGAAGCGCCTCTACCGTGCGTCGTGAAATTCATCGGCTACGGAGGTGGGCGCAGCCTTCCCCACGAGTTCACGCTGTGGCCTTCTGCGGGCGTCGCAGTCGCGGTCATGGATACCAGAAGCCAGGGCTGGTCGGATTCGGTTGACCCCGGTGTCGACCTTGCGCCCCAGGTACCCGGATTCGTGACTCAAGGCATCACTGCCGCCGCCAATCACTACTACTCGCGGGTATTCGTCGACGCCGCGCGACTGGTGACGTGCGTTCAACAGCTCCCCCAGATAGATTCCTCCCGCGTTGCCATTGCCGGTGGAAGCCAGGGAGGAGGGATTGCAATCGCAGCCGCAGCGTTGAGCGCGGGCTTGGCACCGGTTGCGCTGCGGCCCGAGCCGCTCGTGGGCGCACTCGTCGACGTGCCTTTCTGGTGCGACGTTTACCGCGCATCGACCATGGTTGACACGGCGCCGTACGTCGAGCTCAGCAACTATCTTCGCGCGCGTCCGCACGACATCGACGCCGTGCGCACGACCCTCAGCTATATCGATGGTTCTGTGCTCGCGGCATACGCGGAGTGCTCGAGTTTGTTCGGCGTTGCCCTCATGGATGACGTTTGCCCGCCCAGCACGGTTTACTCGGCCTATAACGCGTGGTCTGGACCGAAGCAGATTGAGGTGTACCCATTCGGTGATCACAACGGTGGAGACTCATGGCACGAGCTTGCCGAACTCGAGTGGCTTCATCCCCGCTTTCGAGGATGAACGGTTGGCCATCGCGCTGCGATGAGCGACACGACAGGGACTGCTCAGCACACTCCTGCGACGAAACATAGTTTGGAGCCCCTCAGTAGGATTCATGTCATGACCGCGGCGATCGAGGGGCGCAAGCCCAACATCCGGCAGGTCGCTGTGCTCGCGGGTGTCTCGCACATGACGGTATCCCGGGTGCTCAACGAGCATCCGAGCATCGCGTCCGCAACTCGTGAACGCGTACTCGAAGTCATGCGCGAGCTCAACTTCCGCCCCAATAGCGCTGCGCGCGCACTGGCGACGCGCCGAACCAATCGCCTCGGTGTCGTTGTCGACAACATCAACGAGTACGGGCCGGCGAGCACAGTGCGGGCTATCGAGCATGCGGCACAGGACCGCGGATTCACCGTCTCGTCGATCGCCGTGTCGACCGATCGGTCAATCACGGCACATGATGCGCTCGTGAGTCTCGTGGGGATTGGTATCGACGGGCTCTGCCTCATTACGCCGCGAACGTCATCCATCGACCTGCTGCGCGAGGTCTCGACGGGGATCCCGACCCTCGTCGTCAAGTCCGAACCCGAGGAAGACTTCTTCACGGCCTCGGTCGACCAGCGCCGGGGCGCAGCATTGGCGTCGCAGCACTTAATTCAGCTCGGTCACCGCGAGATTGTTCATTTGTCGGGTCCTTTGGATTGGTTGGATGCCCGCGAGCGCGAGCAAGAATGGCACGAGCAACTTGCCTCCGCCGGCTTGCCCGCGCGCGCGACCGTCGTCGGTGACTGGACGTCCGACTCGGGCTTCGCCTTTGGACGCTCGGTCGACGTGGACTTCACAGCGGTCTTCGCCGCCAACGACCAGATGGCGCTGGGACTGATCCACGCGTTTCACGAACGGGGCATCCGCGTTCCCGACGACGTCAGCGTTATCGGGTTCGATGACGTGCCCGATGCTCGCCACTTCTTGCCGCCGCTCACGACTGTGCGCCAAGACTTCCGCGCGCTTGGATCGGTGAGTGTGGCGACGCTCCTCGCGGAACTCGAGGGAGGCGAGGTGCCGCGCCGCACTCTGCTCGAGCCAGAGCTGGTAGTGCGAGCATCCACTGCGCCGCCGCGAACGGGCTGACGAGTCCCTCGGCGTGCTTGTTTCTGGGCCGATGTGACCGGTAACATGGCGGCGTGAGCAACTTCAGCCTCTCCGTCGAGCAAGCTATAGACGAAGCACGGAAAGACGTAGCCGGACTGCACGCCGAACTCGTGAGGTACGGGCTCGTCGTGTGGACGGGCGGCAACATTTCAGGTCGCGTGTCCGGCGAGGATGTGTTTGTGATCAAACCATCTGGTGTCGAGTACGACGACTTGACCCCCGACAACATGATTTTGTGCGATCTCGACGGAAACGTCGTGCCCGGCACGCCAGGCGCTGAGCGGTCACCCTCCAGTGACACGGCGGCGCACGCCTACGTGTACCGAAACATGCCCGAGGTTGGCGGTGTGGTTCACACCCACTCGACCTACGCCACCGCGTGGGCCGCGCGTGGCGAGGAGATTCCGTGCGTGCTCACCGCAATGGCCGACGAGTTCGGCGGCCCGGTCCCGGTAGGCCCCTTCGCGATCATTGGTGATGACTCGATTGGCCGGGGAATCGTGGACACGCTTGCCGGTCATCGCTCGCGCGCGGTGCTTATGCAGAACCACGGACCGTTCACCATCGGCGCTTCCCCCCGCGATGCGGTCAAAGCCGCGGTCATGCTCGAGGACGTTGCCCGCACTACGCACCTCGCACGCGAAGCTGGCCCGTTGATCCCGATTCCGCAAGAGGCGATAGACCGGCTCTTCGATCGGTACCAGAACGCATACGGGCAGGGAAAGAATCCATGACCGAGATCGGTGACTCGATCCGAGACGGTCGCACCTCGCTCGGGATCGAACTCGGCTCAACCCGCATTAAGGCCTGCCTGATTGGCCCTGATCCTTCGGTCGTTCTCGCGGTGGGTGAACACGACTGGGAGAACCAACTCCTAAACGGATTATGGAGCTATTCCCTCGATGACGTATGGGCCGGGGTGCAAGCCGCCTTCGCGGCGCTCATCACGGACGCCGTGAGCCGGCACGGCGTGCGCCCGACAACGTTCGGTGCTATCGGGATCTCGGCGATGATGCATGGCTACCTCGCCTTTGACGAGTCGGGAGAGCTGCTTGTGCCGTTTCGCACCTGGCGAAACACCAACACCGGCGTGGCAGCGGCCGAGCTCACGACAGCGTTCGGGGTGAACATCCCCCTGCGGTGGAGCATCGCCCACCTGCACCAAGCCGTGCTCGACCGCGAGCCCCACGTTGACGATGTTCGATTCTTCACGACCCTCGCGGGTTATGTGCACTGGAAGCTCACCGGCCAGCGCGTGCTTGGCGTCGGCGACGCATCGGGAATGTTCCCCGTCGACCCTGACACTCACGATTACGACGCGCGGCTCATCGGGCACTTCGATGGCCTTGTCGAAGGACGGGCACCGTCGATCAAGGTCGGCGACTTGCTCCCGAGGGTGCTCGTCGCGGGCGAACCCGCGGGCGAGCTCACCGCAGAGGGGGCCGCACTGCTCGACCCGACGGGGGAGCTTCGGCCCGGCATCCCATTGTGCCCTCCTGAGGGTGACGCGGGTACCGGCATGGTCGCGACCAACTCGGTCGCACCGCGCGCGGGCAACGTAAGTGCGGGCACGAGCATCTTCGCGATGGTCGTGCTCGAACGACCGCTGGCAAACGTGTACGAAGAGCTGGATGTCGTCACGACTCCTGCGGGCGACCCCGTGGCGATGGTGCACTGCAACAACGGTGCGAGTGAACTCGCCGCGTGGGTGGGCATCTTCCGCCGATTCGCCGAAGCGGCTGGCACACCGCTGAGTCAAGACGACGCCTACTCGGCGCTATTCCTCGAAGCCCTCGAAGGGAAGCCAGATGCCGGCGGGTTGCTCGCGTACAACCAGCTTGCGGGCGAGCCAATCGCAGGCCTCACCGATGGACGCCCGCTCATCGTGCGCACGAACGACAGCGACTTTTCCCTCGCCAACCTGATGCGTGCCCAGCTCTATGGGGTCTTCGCGACCCTCAGCATCGGCATGGGTGTGCTCGACGAGGAGGGCGTCGAACTCGACCGCATGTTCGCGCACGGCGGCATCTTCCGCACCGCGCACGTGGCACAGCGGTTCCTCGCGGCCGCACTCCGGGCACCGGTCTCGATTGCCGAGACGGCCTCCGAGGGCGGCGCGTGGGGAATCGCCTTGCTCGCCTCCTACACGGCATCCGGTGACACCGAGTCGCTCGCCGAGTACTTGCACTCGAACGTTTTCTCTGGCACCAGCTTCACGGTCGTCGAGCCGCACGCCGACGATGTAGAGGGATTCGCCGCTTACCTCGTGCGCTACCGCGCGGGGCTCGAGATTGAACGCACCGCGGCTCACCGCATCTGACCCCCACCCCTGCAGCTAAGGAACCGACCATGACCGGCAGCATCATCCCCGACCTCAAGACCAAGACCGTCTGGTTGCTCACTGGCAGCCAAGACCTCTACGGCGCGGAGACGCTGCGCCAGGTCGCCGA
>Ga0114979_10001056_pt1 | contig 18348 bp, 15 predicted proteins | sample S_140625_EF_Meta_FD_87315 | JGI IMG/M metagenome (GOLD analysis project Ga0114979, IMG submission 87315) | Freshwater microbial communities from Lake Simoncouche, Canada to study carbon cycling - S_140625_EF_MetaG | ecosystem: Environmental > Aquatic > Freshwater > Lake | place: Lake...
CTGATCGCTGCATAAAGATATCGCGACTTGTTTTCACTTTCTGCGTTGAGATAGAAGAATATAGCCAGCATTATTATAGTTGGAACGATTCGCATTCTGAAATAACCAAGAATATGAGTTCTCTGTTTCTTTGAAAAAATCAATGCAGGCAAGAGAATACCACAGGATACCGCCACAGCTAGCGTTATCCGAACTAACGAGTTAGCGAACCGCTCGTTTCGATAGATGGAGTCCTCATCAAAAAAGTAAGCAAGAAGGTGCAATATATGATCTTGGAGGCCTACGCCATACAAGGCGATAACTGAGTCGATTGCCAAGGCAACCAAGAGCGACAAGGTATACAGCAACCATCGACGCTTCATTGCATTCTCCATTGCCAGGCTCGGGACTTATATCCAGAAAAGACGGTTGCTGCCAGCACGCATGCGGACAGGAAGATGTCGGCGCGTCTGTCAATGCACATGGCGATCCTGCGGCAGTCTTTGAGTAGACCAAGCATGTTTTCGGCCTTGAGGCGTACTTTGGAGAGAACAGCATCGTGCCCGATTAGCACCTTGCGGCTTTTCCGGGACGGAATGCACGCCGTTATCCCTATTGCAATCAATGTGTTACGGAGAAAAACTGCATTATGGCCCCGATCCGCTAGCAAGACCTTTGCCTGCGGCATCACATACAAGAGCGCCGTAGGGTGCGTGCTTGCACGCACCGTCTGCGCGGGTTGATCGGGGGCGGTGCGTGCAAGCACGCACCCTACCTCTCACCCCTTCTCCAACTCAAACGCATCATGCAGTGCCTGCACCGCAAGCTCCATATACTTCCGGTCAATCAGCACCGATATCTTGATCTCTGACGTGGCAATCACCTTGATGTTCACATTCTCGGCCGCCAGCGCCTTGAACATGGTGGCTGCAACGCCCGCATGGCTGCGCATGCCGATGCCCACGACCGAGACCTTGGCCACCTCGGTATCCTGTACCAGATCGGCATAGGCGATAAGCCCGGCCGCGCGGGCATCCTCCATCGCCTTGCGGGCGCGGGCCACCTGGTTGGTGGGGCAGGAAAAGGTCATGTCGGTGACAGCACCGCCATTTTCCATCTCGGAAATGTTCTGCACGATCATATCCACGTTCACCCCCGCCTCGGACAGCGGGCCGAAGATCGCGGCGGCAATGCCGGGGCGGTCCTGCACCTTGACCAGGGTCATTTTCGCCTCGTCCCGCGAATAGGCAACGCCGGAGACAACTTTCGATTCCATGATTTCATCCTCGTCGCAGACCAGGGTTCCAGAGTCTTCATCCGTTTCCTCGAACGAAGACAGCACGCGCAGGCGCACCTTGTAGCGCATCGCCAGTTCGACCGACCGCGTTTGCAGCACCTTGGCCCCAAGCGAGGCCAGTTCCAGCATTTCCTCGAACGCGATCCGGTCCAGCTTGCGGGCCTTGGCGGTGATGCGCGGATCGGTGGTGTAGATGCCGTCGACGTCGGTGTAGATATCACAGCGTTCCGCATCGAACGCGGCGGCAAAAGCAACGGCGGTGGTGTCGGACCCGCCGCGCCCCAGCGTGGTGATCCGGTGTTCGGCACTGATGCCCTGAAAGCCGGCCACGACCGCCACGCGGAAGCCTTCGGCGAATTTGGCATCGATATTGGCGCGCGGAATATCCATGAACCGGGCCGAGGAATGCGCCGAGGTGGTGTTGATCGGCACCTGCCAGCCCTGCCAGGACCGCGCGGGCACGTCCATTTCCTGCAAGGTCAGCGCCATCAGGCCCGCCGTGACGTTTTCGCCCGAGGACACCACGGCATCATATTCGCGGGCGTCAAACAGCGGCGAGGTCTGCTCGACCCAGCCCACCAGTTCATTGGTCTTGCCGGACATGGCCGAAACGATGACGATCACGTCATAGCCGCGCGCAACCTCGCGCCTGACCTTCTCGGCGGCATTCCTGATCCGTGCCAGGTCCGCCACCGAAGTGCCGCCGAATTTCATGACCAGAAGCGGCACTGCCCGTCTCCTTCACCGCCCGCCAAAATCGCCCGCTTCTTAAGCGGGGCGGGCAAGCGGTGCAAGTGGAATGGGCGGAGGTCCTGGCCCGCCAGGACGGCAGGGAAACGGCGTGGCGGCACCCCTTGCGCCCGCGATGGCTTTGGCCCTGTCGCCCGTTACAGCGCGCGCCAGCCGATGTCGCGGCGGCAAAAGCCGCCGGGCCAGTCGATGCGGTCCACCAGCGCGTAGACTTCGGCCCGCGCCTCGGCCAGGGTCGCGCCGCGCGCGGTGACATTCAGCACCCGCCCGCCGGTGGCGATGATCTGCCCGTCGCGCGCGGCGGTGCCGGCGTGGAACACCATGTGGCGGCTGTCTTCGGGCAGTTCCTCCAGCCCCCGGATCTGGCTGCCCTTGCCATAGGCACCGGGATAGCCATGGGCGGCCAGCACCACGGTCAGCGCATGATCTTCGGCCCAGGACACGCGCGCCTGCGACAGCCGCCCTTCGGCGCAGGCCAGAAGCAGGTCCAGCGCCTGCGCCCCCAGCCGCATCATCAGCACCTGGCATTCGGGGTCGCCGAAACGGGCGTTGTATTCCACCAGCCGCGCCGTGCCGTTTTCAATCATCAGCCCGGCATAGAGCACCCCCTGATAGGGCGTGCCGCGCCGGGCCATTTCGGCAACCGTTGGGCGGATGATCCGGGCCATCGCCTGCTCTGCAAGGGCGTCGGTCAGCACCGGGGCCGGGGAATAGGCCCCCATGCCGCCGGTATTCGGCCCCGTGTCGCCGTCAAAGGCGCGCTTGTGGTCCTGCGCGGTGCCGACAGGCAGGCAGGTGGTGCCATCGGTCAGGATGAAGAAGCTGGCTTCCTCGCCTGCCATGAACTCTTCGATCACCACCTCTGCCCCGGCGCTTGCGAAGCGTCCCGAGAACATGTCGTCAATCGCCGCCAGCGCCTCGGCCAGCGTCATCGCCACCACCACGCCCTTGCCCGCCGCCAGCCCGTCGGCCTTGACCACGATCGGCGCGCCTTTGGCGGTGACATAGGCCCGGGCCGGGGCGGCTTGCGCGAACCGCGCCCAGGCGGCGGTGGGGGCGCCGCAGGCATCGCAGATGTCCTTGGTGAAGGCTTTCGAGGCTTCCAGCCGCGCCGCCGCCGCCGAGGGGCCGAAGGTCAGAAGCCCCGCCGCGCGGGTTGCATCGGCCACACCGGCGGCCAGCGGCGCCTCGGGGCCGATCACCACGAAATCAATGGCATTCTCTTCGCAAAAGGCCACCACTGCCGCCCCGTCCAGAATGTCCAGATCGGCGCATTCCGCAAGCTGGGCGATGCCGGCATTGCCGGGGGCCACGATCAGGCGGTCGGTCTTGGGGTTCTGCTTGATCGCCCAGGCCAGGCTGTGTTCCCGCCCGCCCGCGCCAAGGATGAGGATGTTCATGTCTTTGCCCGCTTGGCCTTTGCTGGCCTGCGTTCTAGGGTCTGGCGACCCCGTCCACAAGGCCGCCTGCATGTCTGACCTTTTCGAAGATCCCGTGCCCGCCGGCAATGCGCCCGAGTTCACCGTGTCGGAACTCTCCGGGGCGGTGAAGCGGGTGATCGAAGGCGAATTCGGCCTGGTCCGGGTGCGCGGCGAGATTGGCCGGGTCTCGCGCCCCGCATCCGGGCATTCCTACTTCGACCTCAAGGATGACCGCGCGGTTCTGGCCGCGATTTCCTGGAAGGGGCAGGTCGCCAGGATGCAGGTCAAGCCGGAAGAGGGGATGGAGGTGATCGCCACCGGTCGGCTGACCACCTTTCCGGGCCAGTCGAAATATCAGCTGATCGTCGAAGACATGGTGCTGGCCGGGGCCGGGGCGCTGATGGCGCTGCTGGAAAAGCGGCGCATGGCGCTGGCGGCGGAAGGACTGTTCGACGCGGACCGCAGGCAGGCAATCCCCTTTCTGCCGCAGGTCATAGGCGTGGTCACGTCACCCTCAGGTGCTGTGATCCGCGATATCCTGCATCGCCTGCGCGACCGCTTTCCGCGCCACGTGCTGATCTGGCCGGTGGCGGTGCAGGGGGCCAATTGCGCGCCCGAGGTGGCGGCAGCGATCCGGGGGTTTAACGCCATCGCCCCCGGCGGTCCGATCCCGCGCCCCGACCTGATCATCGTGGCGCGCGGCGGCGGAAGCCTGGAAGACCTGTGGGGCTTCAACGAAGAGGCCGTGGTGCGCGCGGCGGCAGAGAGCGCCATTCCGCTGATCTCTGCCGTGGGCCATGAGACGGACACGACCCTGATCGACTTTGCCGCCGACCGCCGCGCCCCCACCCCCACGGCGGCGGCCGAAATGGCCGTTCCGGTGCGCCTGGACCTGCTGGCCACGCTGGACGGGCAGGGGGCGCGCCTGTCGCGCGCCGTGGCGCAGGGTGTCAGCCTGCGCGGCCAGCGCCTGCGCGACCTGGCCCGCGCCCTGCCACGGGTCGAGGCGCTGACCGGCCCGGCGCGCCAGCGCTTTGATCTGTGGACGGGGCGGCTTGGGGGGGCGCTGGGGGCGGCCAATGCCCGCAAACGCGCCGCCTTCGATCCGCTGGCGGCCCTGATCCGGCCGCGCCTGCTGGACGAGATGCTGCGCCGCCGCCGCGACCGGCTGGATCAGGAAACGCGGCTTTTGTCCGCCAGCTTCAGCCGCTTTCTGGCCGATGCCGCGCGCAAGACCCGGCAGGACCGGGCCGACCTTGCCGCCAAGGCGGCGCGGATAGATACGGCGACCCGCCAGCGCTTTCGCCAGCTTGCCGACCGGCTGGAGGCGCTGGAGCGCACCCGCGCCTCGCTGGGCCATGCCGAAACGCTGAAACGCGGCTTTGCCATTGTGCGCGGCGACGGGGCGGTGGTGACAACCAAAGCCGGGGCCGAGGCTGCGACCCTGCTGGAGATCGAGTTTCAGGATGGCCGCCTGACCGTCGGCGGCAGGACCCGCAAGGGCAGCAGCGGCAAGGAGCCGCCGGGGCAGGGCTCGCTGTTCTGACGCGGCCCCCTACACCCCCAGATCAGGCCCCGCGCAGGTCAGGGGATCGGCTTCCTGCACCCGTGCCGGCTCTGCCCCTTCGGGATCGCCGCTGAACCGGGCCTGCAGCCCGTCGCCATCGCGGCTGAAGGTCCAGCATTGCGCAGCCGGTGCATCTTCGTAGACAAAGCAGACCTGCCCCGCCTCTTCATACCAGAACCCTTTGCGGCACTGCTGGCCCTTGAAGGCCCAGACCACGCGCCGTCCCGGCAGATATTGTTCTGCCCCGTAAACCGTGCCGCCCACGGCATAGCTCAGCGTCTTGCCGGTGGCAAAGGCCTCAAACTCGGCGACGCCGACCGGCTCGGCGGCAGAGGCGGGCAGGGCAAGGGCCAGAAAAAGCGGAAAGCAGCGGTGCATCGGGCGGGGTCCTGCGGATTTTCCCCAGCCTGCCAGATTGCCCCCCGCCGATCCAGCCCTGCCCGGGTCGCAATTGCGTGACCTTGCCGATACCGCCCCCCGCGCCGTTGGCCAAACCCTTTCCCTTCGGCGCGGAAGCGATTAGGTCAGGGACAGGCGCCCGGCAGGCGGGCACAAGGCGGGTGACGATGTCCTTCTTCAAGAAACTCCGCGACAAGATGTTCAAATCCTCGGACAGGATCGCCCAGGGTCTGGACAGCATCGTCGAGGGTACCGTCCCGGAGGGAATGCCGGACGCCTCTCTGGCACCATCGGCGCGCGAAACCGGCCCCGCCCCGGCGAAACCCGGCCTGCTGGGCCGGCTGCTGGGCAGCGGCGAAACCGCCCGGCGCGTGCTGGACGATGCCATGCTGGAACGCCTGGAAGACCTGCTGATCCAGGCAGACATGGGCGTGGACACGGCCCTGCGCGTCACCGCCAATCTGGCCGAAGGGCGTCTGGGCAAGCGGGTCTCGGCGGAAGAGATCAAGCAGGCGCTGGCGGATGAGATTGCCCGGATCATGGACCCCGTCGCCCGTCCGATGCCGCTGTATCCGACCAGGCCGCAGGTGGTGCTGGTGGTGGGGGTGAACGGATCGGGAAAGACCACGACCATCGGCAAGCTGGCCAGCCAGTTCAAGGCCGCCGGAAAATCGGTGGTGATCGCCGCCGGCGATACCTTCCGCGCGGCGGCGGTGGAACAGCTGCAAATCTGGGGGGACCGCGCCGGGGTGCCGGTGATGACCGCCCCCGAAGGCTCCGACCCCGCCAGCCTGGCCTTTGACGCGATGACGCGGGCGCAGGAAACCGGCGCGGACCTGCTGCTGATCGACACCGCCGGGCGGCTGCAGAACCGCACCGACCTGATGGAGGAACTGGCCAAGATTGTCCGGGTGATCCGCAAAAAGGACCCCTCTGCCCCGCATAACACGCTTCTGGTGCTGGATGCCACAACGGGGCAGAACGCGCTGCTGCAGGTGGAGATTTTCCGCAAGATCGCCGATGTGTCCGGCCTTGTGATGACCAAGCTGGATGGCACCGCCAAGGGCGGCGTGCTGGTGGCCCTGGCCGACAAATTCGGCCTGCCGATCCATGCCATCGGGGTGGGGGAACAGATTGATGATCTGTCCCCCTTTGACCCGCAGGATTTCGCCCGTGCGCTGGTGGGGATCGACGCATGATCCTTCCGCCCCGTCCATTTTCTGTTCACAAATATCCCGGGGGTGCGGGGGCAGCGCCCCCGCCCCGCGCAGGGGGACGCAATGCCTGAGACAAAGAAGATCAATCCCTGGCTGAAACTGGCGCTCGAACTTGGGCCGATTGCGGTGTTCTTCATCGGCTTCAGCCGCCTGAAGGACGCGACCTTCACCTTTGCCGGGCAGGACTATCACGGCTTCATCCTGATGACGGCGCTGTTTGTGCCCTTGATGTTGCTGACCACCGGCATTCTGTGGAAGCTGACGGGCAAGCTGTCGAAAATGCAGGTCGCGACGCTGGTTCTGGTGGTGATCTTTGGCGGTCTGTCGGTCTGGTTCAACGACGATCGCTTCTTCAAGATGAAGCCGACCATGATCTATGTGCTTTTCGCCGCCATTCTTGGCTTTGGCCTGTGGCGCGGCGAGAGCTATCTGAAGCTGGTGATGGAGGAAGCCCTGCCGATGCAGCCCGAAGGCTGGATGATCCTGACGCGCAGAATCACCCTGTTCTTTGCCGTCCTTGCCGTGGCGAATGAGGCGGTGTGGCGCATGATGAGCACCGAGGCCTGGGTGACCTTCAAGACCTTTGGCCTGACGGCAGCGCTGTTCCTGTTCTTCATGACCCAAGGCAAGCTTCTGGAGAAATACGGCATCGCAGAGGACGAGACGCAGGGCTGAGCGCTGCGGCCGCGCCGCCTATCCTGCGTCCGCGCCCAGGGGTTGTCCCGGAAGGGAACCTGGCGCAGGCTGCGGGGCGCAGGCCCGCAGCATGGCCCGGATCTGTCCGGGGCTCAGCGTTCGGGCCAGCAGCGCCCGGTACAGCGCAAAGACACCGGGGCGCAGATAGGGTTGCCAGTGGCAGATGCGGGCCGAGGCCGGACGCAGCGGAAAGCCCAGCCGCGCCAGCGCCGTTTCGGTGGCGGAATCGTCGATTCGCAGGTCCAGCCAGTTCTGCCGGGGATGGGACAGCCCCTGGGCCAGGCTGGCATGCAGCCGGGCAGACAGCAGCGTTTCCATGCACAGGTCAAACAGCGCATTGGCGCGGCTGGTGATGCTGAACACCTCGGCGGCGCGGCCCGCGCCGCTGTCCATCGCCGCCTCGGCATGGGCGCGGAAATCGGCAGGGGCCAGCAGCAGCACCCGCCCGATACTGCCCGCCTCGGCCAGCGGCAGGGCGGCCATGGCGACGCGCGCGCCCAGGGAATGGGCGACCAGATCCACCCGGCGGTCCGGATCCAGGCGGCGGATCGTGGCAACAAGCGTGGCAAGGGCTTCGGCGGCCCCGGCCGTGCGGGCCTGCGCCTGCCAGATCGTGCCGCGCGCCGGCCAGCCAAAGGCCAGGGCCAGACCGTCCTGCGGGCCGGCCAGCCGCAGATGGCGCGGCCAGCTGATCGCGCGGGGCACGTCGCGGCGCGGGGTCAGCGACAGGATATGTCCGTGCGGGCAGTGAATCCCCGCCCCCGGAGCATAGCGAAAGCCGTGGATCAGCACGGCAACCGGGGCGCGGGGGGCAAGGGCCGCCAGGCTGCGCTCCAGCGCTGCCCCGTCGAACCTCGGGGTTGTGCCTTCGCAGATCACGGACAGAAGGGACATGGTATGGACCCATATCTGGGGGATACGGGTGCCGTTTACACAAGCCGTGCAACAGGGGGATGACCGTTCAGCGTCACCCCGGTGACAGGTCTGCCGCCGCTGTTGACGCAAGGCCCGTCCGGGCGTATGCCATGGCCCGTGGTGCTTTGTTACCGGATTGCGGGCCACGTTAAACAAGCCGCTAAAGAGGTCAGGGTCTTTCGCCCCCGATGCCTCTTTTTGGCCGGGGGCTTTTTGTTGCGCGGGGCCGCCCGCGAAGGGGACTGAGATGACCAGGGACTGGAACCGCCGGACACAGCTGGTGCATGAGGGCAGCCGCCGCAGCCAGTATGGCGAAATGGCCGAGGCGATCTTTCTGACGCAGGGCTTTGCCTATGACAGCGCCGAACAGGCCGAGGCGCGGTTCCTGCAGGCGGGGGCGGACGAATTCATCTACGCCCGCTACGGCAATCCGACGACGCGGATGTTCGAAGAGCGGATTGCGGCGATCGAGGGCACGGAAGACGCCTTCGCAACCGCTTCGGGCATGGCGGCGGTGAACGGCGCGCTGGTGTCGATGTTGCGCGCCGGGGATCACGTTGTGTCCTCACGCGCCCTGTTCGGGTCTTGCCTGTATATTCTGGAAGAGGTGCTGGTGCGCTTTGGCGTTCGGGTGACCTTCGTCGACGGCACCGATCTGGACCAGTGGCGTGCAGCGGTCGTGCCCGGCACCAAGGCGGTGTTCTTCGAGTCTATTTCGAACCCTGCACTTGAAGTCATTGATATTGAATCGGTATCAGAGATTGCCCATGCCGCCGGCGCGCTGGTGGTCGTTGACAATGTCTTTGCAACGCCGATCTTCAGTCGCGCGGTCGCGCAGGGGGCGGATGTGGTGGTCTATTCCACCACCAAGCATATCGACGGTCAGGGCCGCGCGCTGGGCGGGGTGATCGGCGGCACGACGCAGTTCATCCGCAAGGTGGTCGAGCCCTATATGAAGCATACGGGCGGCTCGATGAGCCCCTTCACCGCCTGGATCATGCTGAACGGCATGGTCACGCTGGATCTGCGCTGCCGCGCCATGGCCGAGTCTGCCGCGAAGATCGCCGCCGTTCTTGCCGGGGACGACCGCCTGTCGCGGGTGATTTTTCCTGGCCTGCCGTCGCATCCGCAGCACGAGTTGACCCTGCGCCAGATGGGATCGGGCGGCACGTTGCTGGCCTTTGACATCAAGGGCGGCAAAGAGGCGGCGTTCCGGTTCATGAACGCGTTGGAGATCATCAAGATTTCCAACAACCTGGGCGACGCCAAGACCATCGCCACCCATCCTGCGACCACCACGCATCAGCGGTTGCCGGAGGATCAGAAGGCAAAGCTGGGCATCACACCCGGCCTTATCCGCCTGTCCGTCGGTCTGGAAGACAGCGATGATCTGATTGCCGACCTCAATCGTGCATTCGGCATGATCTGACCGGCGATACGCTGCGTATCATCAAAGCAGGTTGGAAAAGGTGCGCCGTACATCCATATTGGCAGCGCTGCCCGCGAACCGGAAAGGGTCCTCGCATGAACGTACGGACGCAGATTGTCCACGCCAAACCAAGCCGTGACGAGGCCGAAGCGGCCCTTGCCTTGTTGCGGCAATGGGCGGGCGCTTCCTCGGACGCGGAAATCGCCACGCTCGATGCCTCGGTGGCACTGCTGGTGCCGGGACAGAGCTATCCCGCGCTGAGCCGGGCCTATCCGGATGAATTCCTGGCGGACGAGGCTTACAAGGCGACGCTGCCGGACTTGCAGAACGGCCCGGCCAGCCTGATCAAGGGGGCGCGCCGCCTGATCCAGCATGTCGGCATTTCGAATTTCCGCCTGCCGATCCGGTATCATACCCGCGACAGCGGCGATCTTCTGCTGGAAACCAGCGTGACCGGGACGGTCAGTCTGGATGCCGAGAAGAAGGGCATCAACATGAGCCGGATCATGCGGTCCTTCTATGCCCATGCCGAACGCAGCTTCAGCTTCGAGGTGATCGAGGCGGCGCTGGATGATTACAAACGCGATCTGGAAAGCTTTGATGCGCGTATCCAGATGCGGTTTTCCTTTCCCGTGCGGGTGTCATCGCTGCGGTCCGGACTTTCGGGATGGCAGTATTACGACATCGCGCTGGAACTGGTGGATCGCGCCGGGGTGCGCAAGAAGATCATGCATCTTGACTATGTCTATTCCAGCACCTGCCCCTGCTCGCTGGAACTGGCAGAACATGCCCGGCGCGAACGGGGGCAGCTGGCCACGCCGCATTCGCAGCGGTCGGTTGCGCGGATTTCGGTCGAAATGACGGGCGAGGACTGTCTTTGGTTCGAAGACCTGATTGCGCTGGCGCGCGCCGGTGTGCCTACCGAAACCCAGGTGATGGTCAAGCGCGAGGATGAACAGGCTTTTGCCGAATTGAACGCCGCACATCCGATCTTTGTCGAGGATGCCGCGCGCAGTTTCTGCCAGGCGCTGCTGTCTGACCCGCGCATCGGTGATTTCCGGATCGTGGCCAGCCACCAGGAATCGCTGCACAGCCATGATGCCGTCAGCCTGCTGACCCAGGGCGACACCTTCGCGGCGGAAAGCCTTGATCCGCGGCTGTTCGCCTCGCTGATCCACGCAGGCTGAGTGCAGTCGTCCGGCGGCAAGGGCAGGGACCGCCAGCGCATCTTGACTCATGCGGCGGGCAAAGACATGCCGTCGCCCATGATCGACCTGCGTCCCATCGGCCATATCGTCGGCATCATGATCGCCGTGCTTGGCGTCCTGATGCTGATTCCGGCTGCCGTTGACGGGCTGACCGGCTCCGGCGATGGCGGGGTCTTTGTGACCTGCGCCATTGTGACCTTCGGCATCGGCGGCATGGTCACCCTGGCCACGCGAAACGCGACGGGTGAGGCGCTGTCGATCCGCCAGGCCTTTCTGCTGACCATTGCGATCTGGACGATGGTGCCGTTGTTCGGCTCTTTGCCCTTCATGCTGGGCGTCACCCAATCACGGTTCATCGATGCCTATTTCGAGGCGGTGTCGGGGATTACCACCACCGGCTCTACCGTGCTGGTCGGGCTGGATGACCTGCCCGCCGGCATCAACCTGTGGCGGGGCATGCTGAACTGGCTGGGCGGGTTGGGCATTGCCATTGTCGCGATGATCTTTCTGCCGGTCATGCGGGTGGGCGGCATGCAGTTCTTCCGGACCGAAGGCTTCGATACCATGGGCAAGGTGATGCCGCGTGCCACGGATATCGCGCTCAATCTTCTGAGGATTTATGCGGCGCTGACCGTCGCCTGCCTGCTGACCTATCTTGCGATTGGCATGACCACGCTTGATGCCGCCGTTCATGCCATGGCCTCGATCGCGACGGGCGGGTTTTCGCCCCGGGACAATTCCTTTGGCAACTATGTCGGGGCAGGGGAATATGCGGGGGCGCTGTTCATGATCCTGGGCAGCCTTCCCTATATCCGCTACGTCCAGCTTGTCAGCGGCAATGCCCGCCCGATCCTGCAGGACAGCCAGATCCGCGCCTATCTGCGCTGGCTGGCCTTCGCCATTCTTGCGGTGACGGCCTGGCGTGTGCTGACAACCGGTGCCCCGATTGAACCCACCTTCCGCGCGACGCTGTTCAACCTGACCTCGATCATGAGCAGTACGGGCTTCTTCACCGGTGATTTCGCCGTCTGGGGCAGCTTTTCCATGGTTGTGGCCTTTATCATCGGTGTGATCGGCGCCTGTTCGTCCTCCAGCGCCGCCGGCCTGACCGTGTTCCGGGTGCAGGTGGTGATTGCCGCCATCGGGGCACAGTTGCGCCTGATCGCCTCGCCCAGCCGGGTTATCCCGGTGAAATACGAAGGCCGCAGCGTGGACGAGGAAACGATGAGCAGCATCATCATGTATGTCTGCGCTTATATCCTGCTGATTGGCATCCTCAGCGTGGCGATGACCCTTCTGGGGGTCGATACCGAAAGCGCGCTCTTCGCTGCCTGGACCTCGCTGGGCAATATCGGCTATGGCTATGGGCCGCTGGTGGCGCGCACCGGGACCTTCATCGATTTTCCCGACGGGGCCATCGTGCTGATGACCATTGCCATGCTGATGGGGCGGCTGGCGCTGCTGGCGGTGTTCGTGGTGCTTTTGCCCCGGTTCTGGATTCGCTGACGGGTTGCGGTTGACAGGGCGGCGTGCAGTGGCTGACCTGTGCAGATGATTGATCTTCGCCCTGTCGGCTACATCATCGGGATGCTTGTGGCTGGCATGGGTGCCGCCATGGCTGTGCCAATGACCGTCGACCTTCTGTCGGGACATGCCAATTGGCGCGCCTTTCTTCTGGCCGGCGGCGGGGGCATTTTCGCCGGATGTGCCGTGGCCCTTGCCTGTGCCAACGGGCGCGGACCCGCCCTGACCTTGCGGCAAAGCTTTGTTCTGACGACGGGCGTCTGGGTCGTGCTGCCGTTGGCGGGCGCGCTGCCGATGATGCTGGGCGCGCCGGATGCGGGGCTGACCGATGCCTGTTTCGAAGCGGTCTCGGGCATGACGACAACGGGCACCACGGTCTTTGTCGGGCTGGACGGCCTGCCGCCGGGCATCAACCTGTGGCGCTGCATGCTGCAATGGTTCGGGGGCCTGGGCATTCTGGTCGTCGCGATGATCTTCCTGCCGGTCATGAAGGTGGGCGGAATGCAGTACTTCCGGACCGAAGGCTTTGATACGCTGGGCAAGATCCTGCCGCGCGCCTTCGACATTTCCATGGCCTTGCTGCAGGTCTACGTCGTCCTGACGCTGGCCTGCTTCGCTGTCTACCGGCTGCTGGGCCTGCCTGCCTTCGAGGCGGTGGTTCTGGCCCTGTCCACCGTGTCCACCGGGGGGTTTTCGTCATCCGACCAATCCTTTGCCCTGTTCACCGGCGCACCCGAGATTGCGGCATCGGTCTTCATGATCCTGGCCAGCCTGCCCTTCGTGCGCTTCGTGCAGCTGGTTCAGGGGCAGCCCTTGCCGCTGTGGCAGGACCCGCAGGTCCGCGCCTATCTGCGCTGGATGGCCTATGCGATTGCGGCCGTCACCGCGCATGAGGTGATCGTACGCGGGGTGCCGCTGCTGCCCATGCTGCGCGAGGCGACGTTCAACATCGTCTCGACCTTTTCCGGAACGGGTTTCACCAGCGCCGATCTGACGCAATGGGGATCCTTTCCCTTCGTCATCCTGATCATCGTCGGCCTGATCGGGGGCTGTACCGCCTCTACGGCCTGTTCGATCAAGGTCTTTCGCTTTCTGATCCTGTTCGAGGCGATCCGGGTGCAGCTGCGCCGCCTGAACAGCCCCAATGCGATCAATGCCCTGCGCTATGACAAGCGGCTGCTGGATGACGACATCGTCGCCTCGGTAGTGGTCTTTTTCACCCTGTTCATGGCCAGCTTCGGCCTGCTGGCAGCGGCGCTGTCCCTGACCGGCCTTGGGGCCAGGGCGGCCATCACCGCCGCCTGGACCTCGATCGCCAATGTCGGACCGGCGTTCGGGGCCGAAGTCGGGCCAACAGGAGCGGTCGGGGCCTTTCCGGCCAGTGCCAAATGGCTGATGGTGGTGGGCATGCTTGTGGGCCGGCTGGAACTGCTGTCCGTCTACGTGCTTTTCATGCCCCGCTTCTGGCGCGGCTGAGCCCTAGTTCCAGCACGCGACACGCACTGTCATGCCCCGTGCCCGGCGGCTCAGATCCTCGGGCGGAAGCGCGCCCTGCGCCGGGGCCATTCCCAGCGTGATCCCCTGCGCCGCCAGCCGCTGTTCGATCCGGGATGCCGCCAGGGCGAAAGAGACATCGGGCGGCAACTGCCGTGCGGCATCCAGGGCGCGGGGCAGCATCATGCCGATCACCGCCCCGGTTCCGTCCACGACCGGCCCGCCCGCATCGCCCGCCAGCGCCGGCAGGTTGAGCCGCTTCAGTCCGGTTTCGCCATTCAGCCCTTCCAGCGCTTCGACAAAGCCGAAGGTCAGCGTGGGCGAGGTCAGGCGATCCTCATAAGGGTATCCGGCAACGGCAACCTCGGCACCGGTCCGTTCCGGCGCGGTCTGAAAGCTGGCAACACCGGGCGGCGAAAGCGGGCGCTCCGGCACAAGCACCGCCAGCCCGGTTTCCGCATCCGACAGGGCCACCGACATCGGCAGATCTCCGTCGATGGTAACGCGCGCACAGGATTGAAGCACATCGACCGTGGTCAGAACGGTTCCGGTTGCCGTGATGAAAAAGCCGGACCGCGACAGCACCGGGCGGCGCACCTCGAGGCCCGTCAGCATGCCGTCGCGTTGGGCGGCGTCCATCGGGGCCAGCCCCGGGTCCAGGGCGCGGTCCCCGACCGGGCGGAAGCTGGCCTTCATTGCGTCCAGCACCCGCGCCATCTTCGCGGCATCCTTCACCGGCCAGACCAGGGTAAATCCCTTGACCAGCCCGCCCGAAAGCGCGGCATAGGAATAGCTTTCGATCCGGTCATTGCGCCCCGTGATTTCGAAGCTGCTTTCGCCCCGGCTGCGTTCTGCGGCCGGGGGCACGATTTCAAGCGTTTGCAGCAGGTTGTACAGACCGGACAGCGTGCTGGCATCCCCCGGCTGGCTGATCAGCAGCGCCGTCACGCCGCTGCCGTCCGCTTCTTCGTAGCGCACGAAGGGCGGCTCGTACCGGTCGAACCGGATCATCGCCATCGGCAGGTCAATCTCGATGCCGGCTTCGGTTTCCGTCACCCGCTGCAGGCCCAGTTCGGCCATGGCGCTGCGGTAAGCCGAGACAAGGGTCGCGCGCTGCGCCGTGGTCAGGATGCCGGTCGCGTCCTGGGCGTTCGCCTCTTGCCAGGCCGTCATCGCCTTGCGTGTGCCGGATCCGAAAACCCCGTCAATCGCGGCGCTGTAGAAGCCGAACCATTGCAGCGCGGTCTGCAGGTCTTTGCGCTGTGGCCCGGTCAGGGCGGCTTCGGTGGCGCGGGCTTCGTCCGGTGTCTCGTCGGCGGGGGCAGGCACCAGTGGCGCGGGCGCTGCCTCTGCCTCGGGGGCGATGGGTTCCGCCATTGGGGCCGGGTCGGGCAGGGCTGCTGGCGGGACGGTCCAGTCCGGCCAGAAGCGGTTGCGGAAGCTGCTTGCGTCGACCATGAAGCTGTCGGGGGCGATCAGCCCCTCGCGGCGCAGATAAAGCAGCTTCACGGCGGCCTCTTCGCTGCTGTAGGGGCCAAGAACGATGCCATAAAACCCCGATCTCAGCGTATAGCCTGCGACATCGGGAAAGACCGACGTATAGGCGCGCGCCCGCTCTAACGCCTCGGCCAGCGTCGGCTTTGCTTCGATCTGCACCCAGGCCTGATCCTGTGCCCGGGCGATCCCGCCGGCCAGAAAGGCCATGACAACGGCCAGCCATGCCAGGCGACCTGCATTCGTCTTCGTCACGTAAATCCCCGTCCCGGTCTGGGCCTGTCAAAAACGTGACGGGACCCTAGCAGAGCATCCGGCGGATGCACGTCAAATCCGAAGCCGCGCGGGGGTGGCGCATTGACCCTATCGCCCGCCTTGCCTATGGAGAAGGCGCTTTTGCAGGAGATGCGCCGATGTCTGCCCCCCCGCGCAGTTTTCAGGAAATCCTGATGCGGCTTCAGGCCTATTGGGCGGCCCGGGGCTGTGCCATCCTGCAGCCCTATGACATGGAAGTGGGGGCGGGAACCTTTCACCCGGCCACCACGCTGCGCGCCCTTGGATCAAAACCCTGGGCTGCGGCCTATGTGCAGCCGTCGCGCCGACCAACGGACGGGCGCTATGGCGAAAACCCGAACCGCCTGCAGCATTACTATCAGTTCCAGGTGCTGATCAAACCCTCGCCGCCTGACATGCAGGACCTGTATCTGGGCTCGCTGCAGGCCATCGGCATCGACGCCAGCCTGCACGACATCCGCTTTGTCGAAGATGACTGGGAAAGCCCCACGCTGGGTGCCTGGGGGCTGGGCTGGGAGGTGTGGTGCGACGGCATGGAAGTGTCGCAGTTCACCTATTTCCAGCAGGTCGGCGGGCATGACTGCCGCCCGGTTTCGGGTGAGTTGACCTATGGGCTGGAACGGCTGGCCATGTATGTGCTGGGGGTGGCCCATGTCATGGATATGCCGTTCAACGATCCGCAGTCACCGATCGCGCTGAGCTATGGCGATGTGTTCCGCCAGACCGAACAGGAATACAGCCGCTGGAACTTCGATCAGGCCGATACCGACATGCTGTTCCAGCATTTCAGGGATGCCGAAGCCGAATGCGACCGCATCCTGACCGCCGCCCAGCCCGACAAGGCGGGGCGCATCATTGTCATGGCGCATCCCGCCTATGACCAATGCATCAAGGCCAGCCATCTGTTCAACCTGCTGGACGCGCGCGGCGTCATCAGCGTGACCGAACGGCAGGCCTATATCGGACGGGTGCGGGCGCTGGCGAAACGCTGCGCGGACGCCTTTGTGACGACTGAGGCCGGAACATGAACGGCTTGGTTGACAATTCGCAAGCAGTGACCTATCTTAATGATAAGCGGCTGGGAGGATTGCCTTTTTGTGATCCGCTGGGACTTGGCTCCCGCCCGGCTGCCTTCTGAAACATGTATCTTTTGTATCTTGATGATGCAGGGACTGTCGGCGCGACGGATCAGCGGCATTTTGTGCTTTCCGGCATATGTCTTTTCGAGCGTCAGGTACATTACCTGTCTTCGGCGCTCGACAGGCTTGCGACAGAGTTCTACCCCGAAGAACCTGACCGGCTTGAGTTTCACGGCAGCCATATGCTTCCCGGCAAGGGATTTTGGCGGTCGATCAAGGACAAGTCCGCGCGCCGGACTGCCATTTGTGACGCTCTTGCAACCTCCGATGATCTCAAGGGACACTGGGCCTTGTTCGGTGTGGTGGTCGAAAAGGCAGCCATTGCCGGTCAAGACCCGGTAGAGTTTGCGTTCGAGCAGATCGTGTCACGTTTTGACACGTTCCTTAAGCGTCAGTTCCACAAAGGAAACCCGCAGCGGGGCCTCATTATCCTTGACAAGTCCACCCTGGAAACGCGGCTTCAAAGCCTTGCCCGAGATTTCCGCAAGAATGGGCATCGTTGGGGCGTTCTTTCGAACCTGGCTGACGTGCCGATGTTTGTCGATTCGGGCGCAACGCGGGCAGTGCAATTCGCTGACCTTGTTTCCTACTCACTTTGGCAACGCTTTGAGCATGGAGATTCAGCATTTTTTGATGTCATAAGGAACTCTTTCGACGGGGAAGGCGGGGTCGTTCATGGCTTGCTGCACAAGGCGCTGCCGGGTACAGCTTGCGACTGTCCTTATTGTCGGACACGCATACGACATGAGGACAGGGAATGAATGGCAAGCTTGTTGCGGGGGGCATCGTGCTGACGGGGCTGGTCGCGGGCATCGCGATGTACTGGCTGCAGGTCTATGCCTTTTATGCGCCGGTGTCCTTCACCCCCGGCACCGAAATCACGCTGGTGCCCATCGAAGGGGCCGTGCCCGAGGCCATTGTGGTGGAGAACATCGAAGGCATTGATGCAGACTCCTCTCCGCTGCGGTTCCGGGCCTGTTTCACCACGCCGCTGACCCAGGCCACCCTGACCGAGACCTACCGGCTGTACGACGCGCCCACCCCGCTGACCGCCCCCGGCTGGTTCGACTGTTTCGATGCCGCTGCCATTGGCGAGGCGCTGGAACGCGGCGAGGCTTTGGCCTTTCTGTCGCAGGCCGATATCTCCAAGGGCGTGGACCGCGTGGTTGCCGTCTTCCCCGATGGCCGGGCCTTTGCCTGGCATCAGCTTAACGACACATACAAAGAGTAGGCCCATGCCCGATCTGCTGCTGGAGCTGTTCTCGGAAGAAATCCCTGCGCGCATGCAGGCCAGGGCGCGTGACGATCTGCGCCGCCTGGTGACGGATGGTCTGGTCGGGGCCGGCCTGACCTATGCCAGCGCCGGGGCCTTTTCCACCCCGCGCCGCCTGGTGCTGACGCTGGAGGGGCTGAGTGCCCAGAGCCGCCCCCTGCGCGAAGAACGCAAAGGCCCCCGCACCGACGCGCCCGAGGCGGCGCTGGAGGGCTTTCTGCGCTCTACCGGCCTGACGCGCGACCGGCTGGA
>Ga0114979_10001057_pt1 | contig 18343 bp, 19 predicted proteins | sample S_140625_EF_Meta_FD_87315 | JGI IMG/M metagenome (GOLD analysis project Ga0114979, IMG submission 87315) | Freshwater microbial communities from Lake Simoncouche, Canada to study carbon cycling - S_140625_EF_MetaG | ecosystem: Environmental > Aquatic > Freshwater > Lake | place: Lake...
CTGTAGGCCGCGAGTGGGCAGGCTCGGGGGCTATCAAGCTGCTCAATTCTGAGGGTCAAGAGGTGCCCGACGGTGAAGTGGGCGAGCTGTTTTCTAAAACGCCCTACGTTTTCGATGGTTACTGGAACGACCCAGAAAAAACCAAAGAAGCTTTTGCTGGACAGTGGTGCTCGGTAGGGGACATGGCCTTGCGAGATCAAGACGGCTTTATCCACTTGGTTGATCGCAAAAGCAACATGATCATCAGCGGTGGCGAAAATATCTACCCATCAGAAGTGGAGGGCGTGTTGGGTGCCCATGAAAAAGTCAAGGACGTAGCCGTGCTGGGCGTACCCCACGACAAGTGGGGTGAGGCCGTGCATGCGTTTGTGGTGTTGCACCATGAAGCGGAGGCATCCGAAGAAGAGCTGATTGCGTGGTGCAAAACTCGAATGGCGGGTTACAAACGGCCACAAACAATCGCGTTCATTCAAGACGAGGAGATGCCGCGCACAGCCACAGGCAAGATTTTGCACCGTGTGTTGCGTCAATCCATATTGCAAGCGGCTCAGAAGCCCTGACCCAAGTCCATGCCCGCTTGCGATAGACTTGGCAGAACATGAAAGCCATTGCCACCCAACCTAACCTGGTCGACCAAGTCAAAGATGCCCTCTTGGCAGAGATTGCGTCCGGCAAAATGAGTCCAGGCGAACGAATCATCCAAGAGCAAATTGCACTGGCCTTGGGTGTCTCACGCCAGCCCGTCCAACAGGCTTTGATGTTGTTGCGCAATCAGGGTGTTTTGACGGATGCGCCAGGTCGTGGGTTAATCGTGGCGCCACTGGACGCCGATCATGTGGCCCACATTTACGAAATGCGCGCAGCCATAGAAGGAATGGCCTGTCGTTTGGCCGCAGGCAACATCAGTGAGCAGACCTTGAAACAAGGCTCAGCCATCATTGAATTGGGACGCAAAGCCGTAGCCAGTGGTGCCATCGTTAAAATGATTGCGGCTGATATCAAGTTTCATGAATTTTTGTACAGCCTGTCTGGCAATCCGCTCATTGGCCCCGCCATGGCCACGCACTTAACCTACACGCAGCGCGTCATGGGGGAGGTGCTGATCGAAGATCAAGAGCCACGAGATATTTGGGATCAACACGCCAAGATCTTGGAAGCCATTGGAAAGGGCAAAGCAGAATTGGCCGAAAAGTTGGCCAAAGAGCATTTGATTCATGCTTCGCAATTCATGGTGTCGAGGCTCAAAACGACCTGAATGACAAAGACCAACTGCTCCTACGCTCGCATCGATCCAGTCAGCGGCGTGCTGGTGCTCAAGGCTAGCCTTAGACGGTTCGTGCACCATCAACTGGAAACTCAACGCCACTGATAAATTCAGCAGCATCGGTCGCTAAAAAGTGCGCTACTGCTGCCACATCGGAAGGGCGAGATAGCCGACCCAATGGAATGGTGGAGATAAATTTAGCACGATTTTCTGGGGTGTCAGGCTGGCCCATAAACTGCTGCAACATCGCAGTCTCGCCAATCACAGGGCAAATGGCATTCACGCGGATGCCGTGTCCACCCAATTCGACCGCCATGGATTTGCTCAGCAAATTCACCGCACCTTTGGATGCGTTGTACCAAGTAAGTCCAGGACGAGGGCGAATGCCTGCTGTTGAACCTACGTTCAAAATAACGCCTTTGCCGCGTTGAATCATGTGGGGCACGACAGCTTGGGTCATGTAGTAGATTGACTTGACGTTGACAGCAAACATTTTGTCAAACATGCTTTCTTCCACAGACAGCATGGATTGGTTGTTGTGCGTCATGCCTGCATTGTTGACCACAATGTCGGGCAAGCCAAAGTGTTGGATGCAAGTTTGTACTGTGGCATCGATGTACGATTTATTGGACACATCGCAGGTTACAAAATGCGCAGTTGTTCCCAGCTTTTGGGCAAGTGATCTCCCTGCTTCCACAGCGATATCGGCCAAAATGACTTTGGCACCTTCTTGGACATAGAGCGAGGCAATGGCGGCACCAAAGCCTGCTGCTGCGCCTGTCACGATGGCAATTTTTCCATTCAGTGTGGTCATGATTGATCTCTGTGTGTGTTTCAGCCGTGGTAATGAACCAAAGTCTTGCAAGAGCTAAGTTCTTCAAGCGCCAACAACCCCTTTTCACGTCCGTGGCCGCTTCGTTTGGTACCGCCAAATGGCAACTCGACGCCGCCGCCAGCGCCATAGCAATTCATGAACACTTGACCTGCTTGAACTGCCTTGGCCACACGTTGAAGTCGCCCCGCGTTCTCTGTCCATACCGCAGCCAGCAAACCGTAGTCGGTGCCGTTGGCCAAAGCAATTGCATCCGCCTCGTCTTCAAATGGCATGGCGGATAAGACTGGACCAAAGATTTCTTCGCAAGCCAGCGCATGGTTGCGGGGAACGGGGCCAAACAAAGTTGGTTTGACGAAGTACCCAGACGCGCTAACGCCAGGCGCCAGCGTACCCTCTGCTAAAACAGGCACACCGCTGTCTCGTGCTTGGTTGATGTAGCGGTTAACGCGGGCAAATTGCGCTGGGTTCATCACAGGCCCACAGTCGAGGTCCATTTCAGGTGTACCCACTTTGACTTTGGCAAAGGCTTCAGCCACTTTGGCCACGAAGCTGTCAAAAATTGTACGTTGCACCAAAAGCCGACTTCCCGCTGTACAAGTTTGGCCAGCATTTTGAACAATGGCGCGAACGATGATGGGCACCGCCCGTTCAACGTCCACATCGTCGAACACAATTTGCGGTGACTTGCCACCCAGTTCCAGAACGCACTTAACCGCATTTTTAGCGGCTGCTTGTTGTACCAAAGTGCCCACTTCGTTTGAGCCCGTGAACGAGATGAAGTTGATGCCAGGGTGTGCAGCCAGCGCCGCACCGGCTTCTTCACCCAAACCGGTGACCACATTCAAGACACCCGGTGGCAAACCAGCTTCCAAGGCTAACTCAGCCACGCGCAAAGCAGACAAACTGGTGTCTTCAGCTGGCTTGAGCACGGTGGCATTGCCCACTGCCAAAGCGGGTGCGACAGTTCGACCCAACATTTGTGCGGGGTAGTTCCAAGGGATGATGTGCGCTGTCACACCCAAAGGCTCACGAATGAGGCTCACCTGATGACCATTGATGAAGGGGATCACCTCGCCGTGAATTTTGTCGGCGGCGGTGCCGTAAAACTCAAAATACCGAGCCAAAACCTTGATGTCATTGCGAGCGGTCGTTATGGGTTTGCCAGTATCGCGGGCTTCAAGCTGGGCCAATTCTTCTTCATGCTCCAAAATCTTTTGCGAAATCTTGACCAGCAATCTTCCTTTGTCGGTCAGGTTCATGGCGCCCCATGGGCCAGACAATGCGGCCCGTGCAGCCTTCACAGCCAGGTCAATTTCAGGGGTGCCACCGCGAGAAATTGAATCAAATACTTGACCATCACTGGGGTTGTTCACTGGCAGGCTACGACCATCTATTGCATGGATCCACTGACCCCCGATCAACATTTTGTGCATGAAGTTCCTATAGTTTGAATGAATGGCGTGGACTTTAGGCAAGACTGAGTCATTTGTGAATTGGAATGTGGGCAACGGCGTGTTGCAAGGACGGCAAGCCAAAATGGAAAGGTCGCGATAAAATTCTGGCCATGCTGCCCGATATCGACTCCCTGGCGCTTTTTGTCAAAGCGGCCGAAATGCGCAACCTCACGCGTGCTGCTGAGGCCAGTCACATCACTGTGCCCGCCGCCAGCCGGCGGTTGTCTTTGTTAGAGCACCAATTCAAATCACAATTGTTCGAACGTCATTCGCGCGGTTTGCAACTCACACCGGCTGGCGAACATCTGCTGAAACATTCTCGTGAAGTGATTGCCGCCGTGCAACACATGCGCGCAGAGATGACCAACTATTCGATGGGTCGCAACTCGGTGCTGCGTGTGTTGGGCAACACCTCTGCCATGGCGCAATTTTTGCCATCTGATGTGGCCAGCTTTCAGGGCGCTAACAACAACGTGCGCATCATGTTGGAAGAGTCTTGGAGTGACGAAGTCGTGCGGCGAGTGAGAACGGGTGAAGCTGATTTGGGCGTGGTGGTCGACGGTTGCGATGTTCAAGGTTTATGGACACAGCCCTACCGCAACGATCAACTGGCCGCAGTGCTCAAACAAGACGATGACTTGAACACCGAAAAAGTTGAGTTCAGCGAGCTGTTAGAGCGTGACCTGATTGGTCTTGAAGCCGGCAGTACGTTGACGCGTTTGTTGACGAGTCAAGCAGCTCAATACATGCATCCCATGGCACTGCGTGTGCAAGTGAGAAGTTTTGAAGCGGTGTGCCGTGCCGTTCAAGCTGAATTGGGAATTGGCATTTTGCCCATGGCGGCCGCCCGAAGTTTTGCGCCTGCCATGAAGCTGAAAGTGATCCCGCTTTCAGACAAATGGGCATTGCGAAAAATGATGATTTGTGTGCGAAGTCATCCGGCCTCTCAAACCCCCTTGGGACAACTGGCTGCCCATTTGCAAGCAGTCGCCGCGGATGAAGATACGGCGACGCTTTAACTGCCAAGATTAAACAATGCGCGGCATGGTGTCCGCAAACGACGGACGCTGTCGCATGGCTTCTGCTAAGCCTTTGAGTGCTGGCGTTTGAGGTAACCAGCCTTGATCGGCGTAGCGCAGTTGCTGATAGTCATACAACACCACTGCACAGATGATGTCCAGGGTGGGCGCAACATCGAAGGGGTACTTGCCCTGAAAGTTTTTGGCAAATTCTTCTAGGCGTTGTTGCGTTTCAATCATGGTACGGCGACGGCGCAAGCCCACTGGTGTTTCATCAAACAAGGCAGGCGCAGTCACTTTGCGTGTGATGATGGTGGTGACCGATGCGTCAATGCCGCCGACCGCAATGCCAGCTCGCGCCAGCACACCTGCTGCCGTTGCCGATGTGCCCAACAGACTGGGCCACTTGGGCGACGGGTAGGTGGCTTCTAGCCATTGCACAATCAACATGCTCTCAGTCAGCGGTGTGCCGTCGTCTAAAACGAGGCTGGGCACGCGTGTTGCAGCATTGGCTTGACGCAACCGAGTATCGTCAGCCCATGGATCAACGAGGGTTGGCTCGATGTTCAAGCCTTTTTCAATCATTGCCACACGCGCAATGCGAACAAAAGGTGATGTGGTGTTGGCTAGAAGTTGCATCATGACTCCTTGAGTGAATTACGCAATGGTACCGAGTTGTTTTTGCATGTTCAAGTTATCTAGCAACGCCCAGTGGCCTACCAGTACGCCGTCTTGCACTTGAAACAAGTCCATCACATCAATGTCAATTTTGCGCTGAGTGGCAGGCAAATCGCCGAAGGGGCCTGTGTGTGTCGCTTGCACTTTCAATCGCACTAAAACTTTATCGCCTTCAGCCACAAAATCGAAGAAGGGCAACTGCATGTCGGGAAAGGCTGGCAACAGCACATCGTGAAGTTGAGCTACACCTTCTGGCCCCTTGACTTGGAAGGGCAGGCCGGGGTCGTTGCGAATGAAGTCGGGTGCGATGTGCTTGGCCATCCAAGCGGTGTCGCGTGCCAGAAACGCCCGGAAGTAATCGCGGCAGGTTTGTTTGTTTTGTTCTTGAATAGACATGAGTTCTCCTTAAATTGACGAAAGTGGATTGAAGTTAAGCGGCGATCAGGGTGTAGCCTAGGCGGGGGAAATGGACGTGCAGATCACCCGCTACGTCGTCGTGTCGGTGGATCACAATGTTGAAGGCATCTGAAGCGACCAGGGTGCCCACCACTGGAACGCGTGCGTTGTCTTCTGGGGTCACACTGACCTTGCTTCCCGCAGCAATGCCTTCCGCGTTAACAGAGGCTCTGATGTGTGTCACAGGCTGAGGCTGTGAAGTTGTTGCAATCTCAAACGCTTCTTCAGGTGTCATAGCAGTTGATGTGCCATGGCCCAAAGCTGTAATGCGGTCATACCAAGCTGCGATAGGGCCGAGGTTCAGCAAAGTGTCCACTTCAGGTGGGCAGTTCTTGCGCAGCAAGAAAATGGTTTGCCAGCAGGCCAGGTCAGCCGCACTCAATTGATCGCCCAACACGTACTGGTGTGTTGTGACAGCCTGAGCCAACCAGGCAATTTGTGCTCGCACAAATTGAACATGCTCTTGAAATTGCGGGGCCATAGCGTCTTTGGAAATGTCGATCCCCAAATAACCCTCTTTGCGGTCTTTGATGAACTCGGGAGGAATGTGCTCACCGATGTAGTGCACCAGCACCCCAATGGTGGGCACCCACATTTGACGCTCCCACGCAAAGCCTAAGCCGCGAGCCAAACCTTCAGTGCCAGAAGGAAAAAGGCTAGGGGATGGTTTGATGCGCTCTAGGGCACCCAAAATAGCATGGGTGTCGCAATAAATGTCCGCGCCAATTTGCAGGACAGGTGCACGGCGGTAGCCACCCGTCAAGGGCGTCAGCAACGGACGGGGTGGCAGGCCCGGAATGTCGACCGATTTCCAAGTCAATTGCTTGAAACCTAATGCGGTCCGAATCTTTTCTGAGAACGTTGAGAACTCATAGTGATGAAGAATGGGCGTAGTCATGAGAATCACTTTCTTAGCGAGGGTTAGTACATGATGTGGCCACCGTCTACTACAACGGTTTGACCAGAAACGAAGGACGACAAATCAGACAATAAATACATGGCTGTTCCAACCAAGTCATTGGGACGCTGCTCACGCGAAATGGCGCGTGCTTTTAAAAAGCTTTGTTGCCACTCAATAGGACGGTCTTTGGTGGCATCGGTGATCACAAAGCCTGGCGCAATCACATTGACGCGAACACCCGCACTGCCGCACTCTTTGGCCAAACCTTTGGTCATTGCCAACACGGCGCCTTTGGTGGCCACATAATGCAAATAACCAGGTTGACCCGCCACAGCCACCACAGAAGAAATATTCAGAATAGAACCTGAATTTTGGGAGCGCATGGCAGGCATCACGGCTTTACAGCATTGCCAGACACCACGCACATTGACTTGAAAAATACGTTCCCAAACGGCAGGGTCAATGTCCTCGAACGGTGTCAGCTTGACCTCCCGAAAATAGGCCGCATTGTTGATCAATCCATCAATGCGCCCATAGGCTTTCAATGCGGCGTCGGCCATGGCGGTTAGAGACTCTTGGTTGGATACGTCCACTTGAATGCCAATGGCACGTCCTCCCAATTGTTTGATTCCCTCAACTGTTTCTTCTGACGAGTTCATGTCAGCTACAACCACATTCGCGCCTTGTGCTGCGCAGCCCATGGCAAAGGCCTGACCGATGCCTGTGGCACCACCCGTGACGATGACGGTCTTTTGTTCAAGCAAATTTTGAATGCTCATCTGGTTTTCTCCGTTGAATAAAAAAATGTTTGATTTGAGAAAGGGCAGCATGGTTGAGCAAACCCCCAGGTCGCCAGCGCAAGAAGAGTGCGACCAAGCCGCCAAAAATAACCATGCGCCAACCTTCAAAGATACGAGCAGCTTCCAGCAAGCCCAAGTCAAATGCCGCACCCAAGAGTGGTCCCAATGGCGTTGCAAGACCGCCCAGCATGGCGTAGCCCACGGCATGAATGCCAAGCATGACGTCAAATACAGCGGGTTCAATGTAGGTGGCTTGGTGCGCGTACAGTGCACCAGCAAGTGCGCCAACGCCACCTGCAAAAGTTTGTGTCAGAGTTTGTAAACCGGCCACAGGTTCACCTTGTACGCTGGCCAATTCAGAATCAAACCCCACAGACTGAATAGACAAACCCAATTTGGTTTGGCTTATTTTCCAAATCAGAAAAAGTGCTGACAGCAGAATACAGGCACTGAGCGATAGGTAGGTTTCTGGGCCCATTTGGTTTTCAAATAACCATCTGATTTCACGAAACCCATGCACACCATCTGGACCTACTTCATAGCCTTTTGCATGCGTTGATCGCCAAGTCCAGGATGACAATCCCAAGCGCACTAACTCAGCAATCGCCAATGTAGCCAAAGCAAATTGCAAGCCATTGAGCTTTTGCAACAAGCGCGAAATGATGGCTGAAAAAATAACACCGATTAACCACGCCACCAGCAACGCCAGAATCAGTGAGCCATTGAACATGACCGTAACGACCGCTGCTGCGTAGGCACCGATACCGAAGTAGGCTTGCTGTCCCAGCGATACTCGACCTGTCAGGAGTACCAACCAGGTTGATAAACCCATCAGCGCCAAAATGATCCATTGGGTGTAAAAACCTATACCAGGGTCTGTGATGCAAAGGGCGTTGTTCATTCAAACCTTCTTTGCATGAAAAACGGGTGTTTCAGCGGACGGGTTTGAACCACCAAGGCCAAAAGCAAAAGACCCCAAGTTGCAGCGTCACGGCCAATGGGCCCCCACAAGCTTTGCGCATGAGCCTCAGTGATGCCAAGTAGGACCGCGCCCCCCAAGACCCCGCGAACAGAACCCAGACCACCCAACAAGGCACACGTGAGTCCCTTTAGCAAAACCCACATGCCAAACATAGGTGTGACTTGCCCATCCATAGACAACACGGCGCAACTGGCTAGCCCACACAAGACGCAAGAAACTGCTGTTCCGATGTAACGCAGTCGAAGTACATTCAGGCCGCAAACTTGTGCAGCCGCTTGGCTGGATGACAATGCCCGAATACCCAGCCCCAATTGAGAATGTTTGAGCCAAATTGAGAGGCCCGCAATCAGACCACTTGTCAAAAGGAAGACAAGGATTCGATCTGGTCTTAAGTCAATACCGCCCCAGTCAAAATTAAGCTTTGAAGACAAGTCTGGAAACGGGTGCAAGTGGTTAGGCTGAAAATTGACAGCCACTTGCTCAATTTGCATCCACAGCGCAAAACTAACAGCTAAAACGCTCGCCTCACGTGCGTCTAAACCCAGCGCCACGCTACTTTGTCGGCGCATCGCCATAACACTGTCATCGGCTATGTCGAAACACATCCATTCCACATAAAACCCCACCATCACAGTGATGACAATGACAGCCACCCACACACCAAGCGCGGGTACACCCCAACGAACGTGCAACCAAGAGCCCACATAGGCTGCTAAAAGCGCCGTTGCGCCAAACGCTAAGTTGATTCTGCGAAGCACCCCAAAGCTAATCGTCAAGCCCAAGCCAATCAGTGCATAAGGGCCTGCTTCAAGCAGACCCTCAAGCGTGCGTTGCAGCAGATCAAGCATGGCTCGGTTGGGACAAACTTAGGCTGTGGCGCTTTGGCCTGCCAAGTAAGCTCGCTTGACCAAGTCGTCACCGGCCAACTGATCGGGCGTACCAGAGAAAGTGACGCGGCCTTGTTGCAGAAGGTAGAAATGTTGAGTAACTTTCGTGGCCATGTGCACGTTTTGCTCGACCAAGAAAATGGTGGTGCCTTCGTGGTGCAATTTTTGGATAATGCCAAAAATCTCTGCAACCACTTTGGGTGCCAATCCTACAGAAGGCTCGTCCATCATTAACAGGCGCGGGCGTGACATCAATGCACGACCGACTGCAAGCATTTGCTGTTCACCGCCCGACAATGTGCCTGCCAGTTGATTGATCCGTTCGCGCAGGCGGGGAAATCGGTGCAATTGCTGCTCAATGTCGTTGGCAATGCCAGGCTTGTCTTTGCGCAAATAAGCGCCTGCCATCAGGTTCTCACGAACAGTCAATGCTGGAAATACCAATCGGTTTTCTGGCACCAAGGCCAAACCCCGCTGCACAATTTGAGAAGGCGTCAGCCCAATTAAATTCTGTCCTTCAAATTTGATGCTGCCATGGGTGGGTTTTAAAATACCCGCCAAACTCATCATCAAGGTGGTTTTGCCCGCGCCGTTTGGACCCAGTAAGCATGTCACCGCATTCGGATTGGCTTTCAAGCTAACTTTCCGCAAGGCTTCAATCTTGCCGTAGCTGCATGCGATTTCTTCAATTTCAAGCATCTCTTCTCCTTAGGCTTGCAAAGCGGCTTGCATGAAAGCATCGTCGCTGTCGGAGCCTAAATAGGCCGCTTGGACTTGTGCGTCTTGTTGCACTTCTTCAGGCTTGCCTTCTGCGATCTTTCGGCCAAAGTTCAACACCACGACCCGGTCACAAACACCCATGACCAGTTCCATATGGTGCTCAATCAATAGAATGGTTTTTCCTTGATCTCTGAGTTTGCGTATGCGTTGATCCAGGTCGTCTATTTCTTCTGAATTCATACCTGCAGCAGGTTCATCCAACAGCAAAAGAGGTGCGCCAGAAATAGCGGCACGAGCTAATTCCAGTCTTCGTTGTTCACCAAAAGCCAAGTTGGCAGCGAGTTGATCGCGCTTGTGTTCTAAACCGCAAAATTCCAAATAGGCTTCAGTCTCTAACTTGCCTTGAGTTGCGGTAGAAAACCAACGCTGCTTCAAACCCGACCAGCCAGTTTCGCGCACGACACGAGCAGCCCATAAGTTTTGCCAAACACTGAGTTGACCAAACAAACGAATGTTTTGAAAAGTCCGGGCGATACCCAGATTGGCGCGCTCATGCGGCAGCAGTTTTTGAATGTCTTGGCCCTCAAAAATCACACGACCTGTTGTAGGGGCGTACAGGCCTGCAATTAAATTGACAGTGGTACTCTTACCAGAACCGTTGGGGCCAATCAGGCCCAAGATTTCACCACGACGAATGTCGAAATCAATGCCATCAACTGCTTTGATGCCACCAAAATAGCGAGCCAGGTTTTCCACTTTAAGCATGGTGTGCTCCTGTTTTTGCGTTTCCAATGGGTGCATTTTTCTTGGAGTTGAACAGAGGTAATCGAAGTGGCGCTGACAGCAAACCAGTAGGACGAATGAGCATGATGGCCAAAATCATTGCGCCAAATAACAGGCTTCGCCAGTCTCCTAAGAAACGCAATCCTTCAATCAAAAAACCCTGAATGAAAATCACAGCAATCAAAGTACCTAATAGACTTTTGAGCCCTCCAATGATGGGATAAGCAATTGCAAATGTGGCTAGCAAAATGGTAAAGTTGCCGTGTTCAATGTGCGTTGTATTGTGGCTAAAAATGCCGCCCGCCAACCCCGCAATGGCACCACCAATGCCAAAAGCCGATACCTTCGCTGCCGTTAAATTAATGCCTGCACTTTGAGCGGCTACTTCGTCTTCACCTACAGCGCGCCAAAGCGTGCCAATTCGGGAGCGGTCCAACAGCCAAAGGACTGACATAACGCCTGCTACCAGGCACCAAATCAGTGTCAATATTTCAAGACCACTCCATGCGTTCGCAGGGAAATATCGAATCCCACCGAACCCCAAACCACCGTCTGGGCCAATGGGGCCATTGGGTGTTTGAACTTGCCATTTGAGATTGAAAAAAACCAAACGGACTATTTCGGCAAAGGCAGTGGTCGCTACGACCAACATCAATCCTTTGACGCGAAGGGCAGGAAAGCCAATGGCGATGGCAATCAAGCTTGCTATCAAGGCCGCTATGAACAAGGATGGCCCCAATGACCAACCGGCCATGGCAGTCAACATGCCCGCTGTATAGGCGCCAATGGCAAAAAAACCACCTTGAGCCAAACTCACTTGTCCCGTATGAAGGATGCACCAAGCGGACAAACCCAGCAGGGTGTGGACACCAATGACTTGGAGCAAACCGATGTAAAAATCCATGTCAGTCGCTCCCTATCAGTCGCGTCCGCCAGGGGCTGCAAACAAGCCATTGGGTCGGAACACCAGAAATACAAAGAGCATGAGCATCACATAGATATCGCGCTCACTCACGCCTCGGACAAATTGAAAAAGGCTTTCAGCGCCGCCCACGATCAGACCTGCCAAAATGGCGCCAGGAATGCTGCCCAAGCCGCCAATCACAGTAACCACCAAGCCTTTGACAGTCAGGGGCAACGTGAGCAGGGGTGAAAGAACGCCAATGGCAGCGCCCGTCATGGCACCGGCTGTACCCCCTAATAAACCAGCGATGACAAAAGTCGATGCGTTGGTTTGATCAACACTCATGCCACAAATTTGTGCTGCAATGGGTTGCTGAGCAACGGCGCGTGTGGCCAATCCCAGTCTTGTTTTTTCCAGCATGAATTTGAGCCCTACCATCACAGCACAGCCCAATCCAAATACGAACAACAAATCGCCTCGCACAATGAATGGGCCTAAGTTGAAAACTTTGTCTGCAAAAAGCGCAGGATAGTTTTGTGGCATCCCAGCAGTTGCATGAACAATGGCCTCCTCTAAAACCAACAGCATGCCAACGGTAGACATCAAGGTGGCCAAGGCCTGGTTGAGAGGCAGAAATTTAAAGCACACAAAATAAATCAATGCACCAAGAAGACCGCCGCAAACTGCTGCTAGCAAATAGACCAAAGGTGTTGGTGCAACACTGACAATCAGTAGGCTTAAGTATGCTGCGCCTACGGATGCTGCAGCGTATGAAAGATTGATCTTGTGCATCACGCCAAAGATCAGTGTGAATCCGATGCCAATAAGCGCATACGTGGCACCGAACATCACACCGTCCATGAGAGATTGCACCAGATCGAGAAAATCGATCCAGGCCATCTATAACTCCAATATCAATCAGTTAGGCTTGTGGGCGACAGTCCACTCGCCTTTTTGAGCTTGTACAAACAAGAAGGGTTTGATGGCTTCGCGATCATCTGTGCGGCCTACTTTGCCCAACAAGCCTGAACTTTCTTTCATGTTGGCGAGTGCATCGCGCATTTTTTGGCGATCGGCTTTGATGGTTTCGGGTTTGGCCATGATCTTGGCTTTTTCAATCAGGTCTTTCAGTGTGTAGATGTTTTCCCAGGCTGCTGCGTTGTGCAGATCCATGCTGGCGCCAACGGCTTGCATGGCTTGTGCAGCTTTGCGAGCCTCGTCGGTAACTGGCGCGAAGCTTGTGGGAATGATGATGCCTTCTGCTTGTGCAGCGCAACCTTGAAGTGTTTCAACACTTGAGGAGCTGGTTAAGCCCACCAACATCTTGGGCTTGACACCTTGACGTTGCATTTCTTTGAGTGCACCGCAGGTGGTGAAAGGATGGGCAGAGATCATGACCAAGTCAGCTTCGCCACGGCGCATCTCCCGCACTTGGTTGGAGAAGGTGGTGTCTGCCAACAACCATTCACTTTGACCTTTCACTTCAAAGCCAGCTTTGGTAGCAAAGTCTTTCATCACATTGAACGTTGCATTGCTGTGAGCAAAGTCTTTTTCAACACCACCCCATATGGTTTTAATTTCGGGACGTGTGGCCTTGATCCAGTCAAATAAGCTTTTGTACATGTTGGCTTCGCTTGGCACGTTGCGAAACGCCCACTGCGACATCGAAGCCAAGCCGCCTTTGGCCGCCACATCGGTGAACAAAGGGAATTGCAAACCGGTGTCGCTGGCATCGCCAACTTTCTTTTGAAGGATACCAAATACAGGCTCAGCCACATTGCTGCAAGTTGGACCTACAGCTACAAAGCCATCTGTCGAGGCTGCAATTCGGCGCAACGCATTGATGCCTTCTTCGGCGGTGCAGCGATCGTCTAAATATTCAAGAACCAGCCTGCCTTTGGTGCCATCGCCCAAAGTGACACCACCGGCCTTGTTGATCTGATCGGCTGCAGCCTTCATGGCCGCTTCGCTGTTCAAACCGAAAATACGAACTACACCACTCTTGGCACCAAAACCATAAATTTTGACTTCACGAGTTTGTGAATGTGAAGCCACTGGCAAGAGTGCAGCAATCACAGGAACCAACGCCAAGGCGTTTTTGCGGAAAAATGACATACTTGTCTCCTATCGTTGAATGACAGGGATGAACTGTGACGACAAGTTTGGATGGTGACAATTTCAATATCATTCACGCTGTGTTGCATTGAATGCAACATCTGTGTTCCAACGAATGCAACATCTGTGTTGCCGCAGTCGCAATACAGAATTCGAATATTTGTAATTCCCCACCTCAAGCGAGTTGCTCACAATAGCGATGCATTACGGAATAGCTTTATGAACCACAACTCATCCTCTGCAACTTCTGCGGAATCGATCTCCAGACCGTTAGATGGCATTTTGGTCATTGCTCTTGAGCAAGCCGTTGCCGCACCCTATTGCACCAGTCGCTTGGCAGACGCGGGAGCACGGGTTATCAAAATTGAGCGTTCTGAAGGTGACTTTGCACGAGGGTATGACCGAGCAGTCAATGGAGAGTCTTCTTACTGGATCTGGATTAACCGGGGCAAAGAGTCGGTTTCTTTGAATTTAAAGGACAACGCCGACATGGTAGTTTTGCGGGCCATGTTGTCCAAGGCCGATGTGCTGGTTCAAAACTTGGCACCAGGTGCAACTGAGCGCTTGGGCATTGGCTCCGAACAGCTTCGCAATCTGCATCCCAGATTGATTACCTGTGACATCAGTGGTTATGGTGATGAAGGGAAGTTCTTTGGTATGAAAGCCTACGACTTGTTGGTGCAAGCCGAGAGTGGTTTGGTGGCCGTGAGTGGCGCGCCAGGAGAGTGGGGGCGCATTGGTGTGTCAGTATGCGATATCAATGCGGGTCTGAATGCCTTGATTGGCATTCAACAAGCGTTGCTATTGCGTGAAAAAACGGGCCAAGGTTCTGGCATCAAAGTGTCTTTGTTTGGTTCTGCTGCTGAGCTCATGAGCGTGCCTTATTTGCAGGCGCGCTATGGCGGCAAGGCACCGGAGCGCGTCGGGCTAAAGCATCCTTCCATTGCGCCCTATGGCGGTTTTACTTGCGCAGACGGTCGCGACATTGTGATCTCCATCCAGAACGAACGCGAGTGGGCAGATTTTTGCAACATCGTTTTGCGTCGTCCCGATTTGTTGGCCGATGAGCGCTGTCAAAACAACGCTTCAAGAGTGAAATACAGGGACTTCGTCGATGGTACTGTGGCCGATATCTTTGACAAAGTGCCCAGCGGTGAAATGATCGACAGATTAACCGAAGCCCAAACAGCCTTTGGGCAAATCAACTCTGTATACGATTTGATTTCACATCCCCAATTGCTGACGAAGCCAATGAAGGTGAAGGGTAAAGATGTCGAAATACCAGTTTCCCCGTGGATGGCGCCCTGGGATTCAGAGACCTTTGCAGAAGCACCTCAGTTAAATGAGCATGGATACAAATTGAGAAACGAATTTACGGGATAGAAGTTCTGGTGGGAACACCAAGTTGAAAGCCACTGATTGTTGAAGTCAGTGGCTTTTACATTTTCAATTCATCTTAAACATGGCTGCAAACCGCGACAGATTTTCTGTGGAGAGGCGCATCGGATCATAGTTCGGTTCTGGCAGTGGCTGAACGACATCCCAGTGCTCTGCCATCAGACCCTCCTGATTGAAGCGCATAAAGTCGGCAATCACGACTGCCGGCAAAAGTTTATGCAAAATAACAAAGTCGCCGCAAGCAAAGAGATGGATGGGCCGCCAAGTTAAACGTCCAGGACGCTTCCAGGCGACTTGTTCTAAATAATGACGCAGGCCTTCTCTGCCTTGACCAATGCCTGGCGTGTGTTGAATGTAGTCTTCCGCCACATAGCGCTCTACAAGACTCATGTCGTGACCATGCATACAGTCAGACATGAAATGCAACATGGTTTTTTCATTGGCGCTAAGGTTCGTGCGCAATCTGGGGTCGAATGGATTTGGAATTTCGTTCATGTAATGGCTCTCCATATTTCATTAGCGATAGCGGCATGTCCAGCACGGTTGGGGTGAACGCCATCTCCCGGCTCACCAAGTGTGCTGTCATAATCAAAAAGTGAATCCAAGCATCCCGTCGTTGAATTGGTCAGTACTTGATCGATGTCAGCGACAGCATCATGCAAGCCGCTGGACAAAATGAACTGATTCAATGCTTTGCGTTTCTCGTTTTGGATGTGGCGACCATGTCCTTGCCGCGTACTTTTGAAAGCAGAGGGAAGCGTAGCACCAATGACTTGCATACCTGCAGCGCGAAGTCGATGTATGACCTCGATCATTGCAGATTGCACAGCTTCCAACTCTGCATTTCCGTTGTCGCTGAAATCATTAATGCCTTCAAGCCAAATAACAGTTCGAACGCCCGAAAGACTGAGAACGTCTCTTTCTAATCTTTCGATGGCAGCAGGACCGCCTCGCCAAGGTTCATGAATGCTTAAAGGTCTTAGTACTTGATTTCCGCCAATGCCTGCGTTTAGCACCGCTACTTCGGAACGGCCATTCGAGAAAAGTATTCGCTGAAGGACATCAGTCCAGCGATCAAAGCCATTCAAGCTTGTAAACGTACCATCAGTCAATGAGTCGCCAAAGGCCACGATGGCGTGACAGTTGTTTGGTAAGTCTGCATCTACCGCGTCAAGAAAAAACACAGATGTCGTTGAAAATGGAAAGGCTAACTCAGAATAATCATCTTTATTGACGCGCGTATTGGGTTGCGACAGATAAGACGTGGACAAGGCTTTAGCATGCCAAGTGATGGGGCCACTCTCACCGTCTACCCATCCGCTGAAGACGATCGATCTATCTGTGGCTGGAATGACAACATCTTGATGCATTGACCGGACTTCAACCCCTTCAGTCCATGCCGTTTCACCCGCTTCAATCTCCATGTCTGCAATTTCAACGCAACTCCCTGGCACCTGGGCGCCACCGCCTAAATGCAAACTGATTGACAAGTCTTTGAGACGCAGGGTTTTGGTGCCAAATACATTGCTGATTCTGAGTCTGAATTTGTTGGCCGCTATTGCAGGCTTGATGGGCGTACGAAAAGATTGATTCACCAAGCCTTTGTCATGCTGCGGTATAGCCCTGCTGAGATCGGGTTGGGCAACGGCCGATCCCACGGGATAAGCACCCTGCGCAGATGCAGTCCAAACTGTCACCCAATTGGGTTTTGTAGGGGTCATGCTGGACGTGATGCTAACCAGCGACGAGCCCTGTCCACAATGGGCTTGTCAATCATCTTGCCCTCTAGCAGCACGGCACCCAGTCCTTTGGCCAGGGCTGCTTGATCGGCTTCTACCACTTTGTGTGCCCACTCCAGCTCTTCAGCAGAAGGTGAAAACCCACGGTTCACAATGGCCACTTGGTTGGGATGAATGCAAACCGACCCTGTAAAACCGATGCCACGTGCAAATTCGACATCTTTGCCAAACGCCTCCAGGTTCTTCACTTCAGCAATGCTTCCCGCCATGCCCCAGCACTGCAGGCCGTAGGCATGTGCACCTGTGATCACTTGCTGCGCTGGCCAGCTTAGCGCCAATGCATTGGGATGAACGCCTATGGCGCCAGAATAATCTTCTGCACCAAAACCCAAGGCACAGAGCGATGGATGGTTTGCAATTTGAGCCGTTGCCAAAACGCCAAGTGGTGTTTCAATGAGTGCAGCAATAGGCGGAGGCGTAGCCGTTGAAAGTTGAATGAGTGCCTTAGAAAAAGCTTCTACCTGGTCTTTTGTTTCAACCTTTGGCAACATGATGGCACTGAGGAAGTGCAGTGGCATGCCCACTAGATCTTTTTGCCAAAGTGTGGGAGCACTGTTGACTCGCAATATGACTTCAGCACCTCTGTCCTTTAAAAGCTGGATGGCTTTGGGGGCCATGGCGCGAGCCATTTCTTTTTTGTCAAGTGGAATAGCGTCTTCAAGGTCAATGACCACGGCATCTGCGCCGCGTTGCGTCGCTTTTTCCCAAAGGTGCTCGGAGGTTGCAGGCACAAACAACAAAGATCGAATTTGATTTATCTGCATTCAATGTCCCTAACTTTTGTCAATGCCTCTATTTCTTGAACTGTGCTTCCCAATGCCAGCAAAATCTCATGTGTGTGTTCTCCCAAGAGGGGTGCTGGACGTCTAATTTTGCCAGGGGTGCTCTGTAATCTTGGGACGACTTGGTGCATGACGACTGATTTTTGAGTGTGAGGTTTTTTGAATTGAACATAAACCCCGCGCTGTTTGATGTGCTCATCATTGAGCAACTGTTCAGAATTGTAAATGGGCCCAACCGTGACGCCATGTTTTCTAAAATGGGCTAGGCAATCTGCTTGATTTAGCGCAGCCATGAAATTGGCCACCAGTTGATCTAATTCTTTGTCATTCGCAAGTCTTGCATCGTTGGTTTTAAATTTTGGATCTTCATACAAAGTTGCCAATCCGATGGCTTCAAACACTCGCTTGGCCATGGTATCTGTAGAGCCAGACATGGACACCCAAAGACCGTCTTGGCATCTGTAGCTGCCTCTGGGTGATGCAATTTTTTTTCCAGGTTCTGTTTCTACACCTGTTGCTGCATAGTTGCTCACATCGGGCCCCATGATGGCCAGCATGGGTTCTAA
>Ga0114979_10001059_pt1 | contig 18330 bp, 20 predicted proteins | sample S_140625_EF_Meta_FD_87315 | JGI IMG/M metagenome (GOLD analysis project Ga0114979, IMG submission 87315) | Freshwater microbial communities from Lake Simoncouche, Canada to study carbon cycling - S_140625_EF_MetaG | ecosystem: Environmental > Aquatic > Freshwater > Lake | place: Lake...
GTTGCCGTCAATTCTGAAGGCATTTCGATGCACCATGAAGGTCCTCGCAACTGGCAAGCCAAAATTGCCGGCATTCCAGTCAAGATTATCTAAGTTCATTAACCTTGTTCATCTTTTAGGTACACGTTGGCACTCATCGGCGTATTTGATTCTGGCGTAGGAGGCTTATCCATTTTGGATGAGGCCCTTCGTCAATTGCCGCAGCACGACTACATCTATTTAGCCGACTCTGCAAACGTCCCTTATGGAGAGCGCTCTAGTGATTGGATTGCAGAACGAAGTATGGTCTTATGTCGCTATCTTTTAGATCAAGGTTGTGACGCTATAGTGCTTGCTTGTAATACCGCTACTGCACAAGCGATCGCACAAATTCGCAATAGCTTGGCCATTCCAATAATAGGAGTAGAGCCTGGAATAAAGCCCGCAGCAATGCAAACCCAAAACGGCATTGTGGGTGTCTTGGCTACCGAAGCCACCTTAAAGAGCGACAAGTTCAACGCCTTGTTAGCCACACTGCCTAGTAACTGTCAGTTCATCAAGCAAGCAGGTGCTGGCTTGGTACCGCTGATTGAAGCAGGCAAAGCCAATAGTGAAGTAACCTTAGAATTACTAGCTATCCATCTGCAAGGAATCCTAGATGCTGGTGCGGATACTTTGGTTCTAGGATGTACTCACTACCCTTTTTTACGACGAGCGATTCGTAAGTTGCTCGGCGAATCCATTGTCATCATCGATACGAGTGAGGCAGTGGTTAAGCAACTGAAAAGGCAACTAGAAGCAAAAGCAGTGCCGGATTCTAAACATGGTAAGCAGCAGCTCACTTTTATTAGTAGCAAGGATGAGCAGAGTCTATTAGCAATGGCCAATGAATTAATGTACAGCGATATGCATTCACATCATATTCAAGCTAAGTTCTTAGGCAATATCTCATGAGTACTTTTCTACAAAAATTGGGCTCCTATATTCCGTTTAATAAAACAGAGCGCATTGTTATTATTATTGTGTTGTTACTGCATGTTTTACCTGCTTTAGACTATTTCAACTGGAGTGCAAAGCCAAGCAAGCCAGATGAAGATACACGGGTAATGGCAAATCTAGTGAGCCCTGAAGCTGCTGATAAGAGCCAGCAGCCCCCAGCCCCAGCCCCACCTCCACCCAAACCAAAGTCTGAGCCTAAGCCCGAACCAAAGAAAAAAACGGTAGATGAAAAATCTGCCGATAAGCCAAGCTCCGCCCCCACCCAAGCCCAACAGCAGCCCCAAACCCAACCGACTAGCCCACAAACGAAGAGTGAAGTTGCGCCGCCCACCGCCAATGTGGCGCCTTCGACCACCGGCGGTGCGAGTGGCACACCCATTCAGACCGACATTGGTAAACTGGTTGTCGTCTATCAGCCTGATGCTGATGCTTATTATCCTTCGTTTTCAAAGCGCTCAGGCGAGCAAGGTGAGGTGGTTGTGAAACTAATTATCGATGAAACTGGATCCGTTGAAGATGTTGCAATGCTTAGTTCAAGTACTTTTCCCAGATTGGATCGCGCAGCATCAGAAATTGGCAAACGTTATCGCTTCAAGCCGTTTTTAGTAAATGGAACGCCAACCAGAATTTCTACTAACCTTTTAATCAAATTTAATTTAAAGAATTAATAACTATGAATACACCATTTGGCTTAGCAAATCTTTGGCTTGAAGGTGACGCCGTTACGCGTTTTGTAGCGCTAGCCTTGCTCTTCTGCTCGATCGTAACCTGGGTTATTTTGCTCACCCGCTTTTGGGAGTTACGTAATATGCGTAAATTCTCTCCTCAGCTTGAAAAATTCTGGCAGGCGACCTCTTTTGAGCAGGGTCTGCAAGCGTTTAGTGAGCACGCCAATAATCCTTACTATCAAATTGCTAAGGCATCCACTGAAGCATCACTCCATCATCAAAGCCAAGCCGCTCATCATCGCGAACTTTTGCAAACACTGAACTACTCTGAGTGGATGGCTAGAAGTATCAAAAATAGCATTGATGGCATTGCCGCTAAACTTCAAAAAGGTCTCACCTTCTTGGGCTCTACGGGAGCTACCTCCCCCTTCATTGGTCTCTTTGGCACTGTTTGGGGAATCTATCATGCTCTTGTCGCAATTAGTAGTTCTGGAAGCGCTCAGATTGACCAAGTGGCTGGCCCCATTGGTGAAGCATTGATCATGACTGCTTTAGGTCTTGCAGTAGCGATTCCGGCGGTACTTGGATTTAATACCATTAATCGTAGCAATAAGTTACTAGTAATCGATCTCAATCGTTTTGGAAATGACTTGCTAGCCTATTTTGTTACTGGTGCACGCGTTCATTCTGGAGATTAGCCATGTCCTTTAATCTGCAAAATGAACAAAATGAAGACAGCATCATGGCTGAAATCAACATGACACCAATGGTGGACGTCATGTTGGTATTGTTAATTATCTTTATTATTACCTTGCCAGTGATGCAGCAGGCAGTGAAGGTTGAGCTACCAAAAGCCAATAGCATGCGTAATGAAATCAAACCAGAATCCGTGCAACTATCGATTGACGCTAATGGGAAGATTTTTTGGAACAGTACGGCGATTGATCTCAAGACCTTTGATGGTTATGCAGAAAAAGCGGCTCAGAAAGAGCCCCAGCCTGAGATTAATTTGCGTGCCGATAAATCTGTTAAATATGAATATGTAGCACAGGTCTTAGCTGCTTCTCGTCGTGCAGGATTAACCAAGCTGGGTTTTGTGACTGATCCTAATTAAAGAAGAAGGTCTTTAAGGCTTTGCAATGCACTGTTCTTCATAGGATTTAGTGCCCTCACCGAGGTTTGCGCCCAATATACCGCCTTGGATAGTGTCGAGCTTACGTAACTTTCCTGTTTCACGATCAATCGTCACTATAGATGTAACTGACCCTGCCGAATAAGATATTCCCTCTAGAACTTCGGCATCAAATTGAGTGCTTAATAAATAAGAGGCTTTTTGTTTAGTAATGGTGACATTTTTAACAAACTGTCGACCTTCTGAACCAATCACATCTAAGTCACGTCCATCCAAGTAAACCTTTGGGCTGGGATTTGCCGAACTAGCACTTTGCATCTTTAGCTCATAGGTTTCTGAAAAATCACGCTCGGTACGAGTACACATCAATATGAGCGTATTTGCTAATATCTCAGAGGCAAAAAATAGTTGTAACAAGACCATCATCAGAAGGCGGCAAAGGGATGGATTGTTCATAGCGCTTGTAATAATAAAAAGTGAAGATGATCTGATTATCTCAAGCTCATCACTCACATCAGCTCATTTAAAGATAAACTGCACAGATGATACAAATGAAACCTTTTAGCAAGGCACTAAAATGACCCTATTCCACAGCAAAATGATTCAACTAATTCCTCTATTACTTTTATTTAGTTTGAGTACCCAGAGTCAGGCACAAGATCCTGCGGCAACTTATCCTAATAAGACCATCAAAATTATTAGTCCTTTTGCTCCTGGTGGCGCTACGGATATTTTGGCACGAACCTTAGCGCAAAAGCTTGGCGAGGCCTGGAAGCAAACTGTCATCGTAGATAACAAAGCCGGTGGTGGTGGCGTGATTGCAGCTACGGAAGTCGCTAGAGCCGAGAAAGATGGTTACACCCTTCTGCTAGGCTCAGTAGGGCCTGTAGAAGTCTTACCAAGCATTATGAAAAAGGTGCCTTACGACCCTGAAAAAGATTTTTCTGGCGTAGATATCTTGGTCAACGTAGAGAATGTAGTCGTTGTAAACCCCCAAGTTCCCGTCAAAAATATCCCCGAACTGATTGCTTATGCCAAGGCCAATCCCGGGAGACTGCACTCTGGATCATCAGGGATTGCTACAACAGGTCACCTCTCTTTGGAAGTCTTTAACCAACTTACTGGGGTAGATATTGTGCATGTCCCCTATCGGGGCGGTGCGCCTGTTACTACCGCCTTACTAGCGGGCGATATTGAATTGAGCTTTTCTACAGTCCCCGCAGCTATTCAGTACATCAAGTCAGGGAAACTCCGCGCAATTGCAGTCACTGGCGATAAATCACTTGATGCATTGCCAGGCATTAAACCTATCAAAGATCAAGGTGTGCCAGGCTTTAAAGTGAGCTCGTGGTACGGCATCTTAGCGCCTAGCGGCACACCGCCTGCAATCATTAATAAGATCAATCTTGAGCTTGGGAAAATTATTGCTATGCCAGATATCAAGGCCAAACTACTTGAGCAGGGCTGGACAACGGTGCACACTACGCCAGCACAAATGAATAAGCAAATTCAGTCAGAAATTCAGGAGTGGAAAATAGTCATTAATAAAGCAGGCATTACCCTTGACTAAATATCTTTAACATTATTGAACATGAACCTTGATCTGACCGCCGCCGATAAAAAAGATCGCTACAAGCTATTGATGAGTAGCATTCTGCCTCGACCGATTGCCTTAGTAACCACTCAAGACGATGAAGGAAGAGTCAATGCTGCACCATTTAGTTTTTTTAATATCATGGCAAGCACACCAGCTATCGTCGTTTTGGGGATTGACTCCAAAAGTCCAGGGGTCCCCAAAGATACTGTACGTAATATGCAACTGACTAAGGAGTTTGTCATCAACATGGTCTCGGAAGAGATTGTGGAAAAAATGAGCTTATGTTCGAGCCCTCTTCCAGCAGGAGAAGATGAATTGCAGTATTCAGGTCTATCTGCTGCGCCCTCAATTCAGGTCAAGCCGCCAAGAATTGCAGAGTCCCCTATCAATATGGAATGCCGTATTGTTGAAATTCTGGATATTGGTCACGACAGAAATATTGTGATTGGCAATGTGATTCACTACCATATTGATGATCAATTTTATGATGCGAAAAACGGTTATGTCTTAGTAGAAAAGTTAGGTTTAGTCGCTAGAATGCATGGCAAGTCGTTTTACTTACGCAGTCATGATATTTTTGAAGTCAACAGGCCAGAAGGCTCTTCATCTTTGCGCTAAATACTAGTATTCGATTGGTGCCCGAGGCCGGAATCGAACCGGCACGACTTTTTTGAGTCGGCAGATTTTAAATCTGCTGTGTCTACCGATTTCACCACTCGGGCTCGCACTAGCAGGAACTGCCGCGCTATATAAATCAAGACAAACCGAATTTTAGCATGCAAGCGCATCCAGCCTCATCAAGCCCAGCCGAGCTTAAAACCACTAAACTAAGCATATGAAATCTCAAGGCAAAACAAGTAGGCTGGCAAAGCCTTTAAGGCTTCTTTTATGGCTTACTGCTGCCGTTTTACTAGCCACTATGCTGCTTGTCATTTCATATTACTTTTTTGCCCAAACATCAATTTCCGGTAAGCGCCAGATCAAGAATCTGGGGGATTCGGTAACGATTACTTTTGATCAGAGCGCTATTCCCCATATCAAAGCCAATAGTCCAGCTGATGCGCTCTTTGCCTTGGGTTATCTACATGCTTCTGAACGTTCATGGCAATTAGAAATGAACCGGCGCATTGGTAGTGGGCGTCTCTCAGAGATTTTGGGGAAAGATACGGTAGCAATTGATCGTTTCATTCGCACCTTAGGCATCAAGCGTGCTGCTGAACGTCAATACGATCGCTACCCCGCTGCTGCAAAGCATTTACTGCAATCGTATGCAGATGGTGTGAATGCTGGTAATGCACAGCTAGGGTGGGCTCTTCCCATTGAATATTTTTTAAGTGGCTCAAAGCCAGGGCACTGGTCGCCAACTGATAGCGTTGCTTGGATGCTCATGATGGCCTACGATCTAGGCGGAAATTGGCAAAAGGAATTGCAACGTCTAGAGCTCTCTCAATTTTTAAGCACCAAGCAAGTTTGGGAGGTGATTCCACTTCATAATCAAAACGAAATACTGACCAATCTTGATTTTGCAAAAATGTATCGAGATTTAAAGATCTTTAATCCTAAAACTGGTCCGGCCGAGGGTAAGTCCAAAGATTTGCCTGAAACCGAACTGGCAATGCATGAATTACCAGGCGGCAAGGATGGCCTAGGCTCGAATAATTGGGCCCTTGGCGGCAAACTGACTGCTAGTGGAAAACCACTGCTAGCAAATGACCCTCATCTCGGTCTTTCTGCGCCTGCCATTTGGTACCTCGCACACATTGATGCCCCTGGCATGAATGTCATTGGCGCAACGCTTCCTGGTATTCCTGGAGTTGTCTTGGGGAGAACCGATCAATACGCTTGGAGTTTCACGAATACTGGACCCGATGTTCAAGATCTGTATATAGAACAAATCGATTCTAAAAATCCAGGGATGTATCGCGGCCCAGATGGACCCTTAGCCTTCAAGGTTCGACAAGAAATCATTGATATCAAAGGCGCACCCTCTCTTACTTTTCTTATCAAAGAAACCAGGCATGGCCCTGTTATCTCTGATTCCTATGCGCGTGCCAAACGTACAATCGATACAAATCACTTTGCCTTAGCTCTTCGCTGGACCGCTCTAGATACTGAGAATCAATCTGTCGCTGGCCTCTTAGATTTAAATCAAGCAAGCACACTAGATGCTTTCAAAAAATCCTTGCCAAAAAATTATGCGCCGATGCAAAACGTCATCATGGCTGATACCGATGGAAATATTTCTTATCAAACCGCAGGCGTAGCTCCAAAAAGAACTTTAAATCAGGGGCTTTATGGCGTAGCGCCTGCAATTGGGTGGGAGCGACAGTATGACTGGACCTCTTACATACCGTTTGATCAATTACCCTCTAGCACCAATCCTGAACAGGGTTGGCTGGCAACAGCCAATCAAAAGATCGTTGCTAGTAATAATCCTAATCCACTGACAGGTGACTGGGATTTACCTACCCGCTATGACCGTATAGTTGATCTGATTAAATCAAAGAGTAGCCATAATCTAGAGTCAATGAAAGCCATGCAAGCAGATACGCTTTCATTAGGCGCAACTCCTTTATTGGAATTATTTAAATCAAGCAAACCTAGCCACCCCTTAGGCATACAAGCTTTAGAGATCAGCAAAAATTTTAATGGTGATATGAAAGTTGATAGCACGGCCGCTTTAATTTTTAATGCCTGGGCTGATCAACTCACACGTAATCTCTTTTCTAGATTGAGTTATTTATTCACTGAAAATTATGGTGCCCGTCATTTCAGACTCCCACTCATCACTCAATTACAAAATCCAAATAGTCCTTGGTGCGATGATCCAAAATCAGCTGCAGTCGAAACATGTCAAGAATCCTCTAATAATGCATTTGATAAAGCACTTGACTACTTGAGTAGTGAATACGGTAAAGACCCAAGTAAATGGTCATGGGGTAAAGCCCACACCGCAATTTCTGAACATCGCCCCTTATCTAAGGTGCCTTTTTTAGGCTCGCAATTTAATCTCAAGACTCCATTTGCTGGAGATAGCTTTTCGATTAATGTGGGGCGATTACAGTTATTAAGATCAAATAATCCCTATGAGACTTTGCAAGCTGCGAGTCTGCGTGCCATTTATGACTTATCTGATTTAGAGAAGTCGATATTTATTTATCAAACTGGGCAATCTGGCTGGGTACAAAGCTCTATGTATCGCAATATGAACCCTCTTTGGGCAAAAAATGAGTATTTACCGCTAAAAATGAATCCGGAAAATATTACTCGGCAGCTTGAGCTCAAGGCTAAATAAGGCAATATCAGTGTAGGGCGTTTAGAATAAAGAGATAAAGAATATCCCCAATAGGAAATCAGATCCATGAAGAAAAGTATCGCCCACCTCTCCATCGCCGCACTCTCTCTTTCTTTTACAGGGAATGCTTTAGCGGCCTGGCAAGAAATTGGTCAAAATGAACAGACCGTTGTCCTCGTAGACGTTACCACCTTAAAGCTTGAAGGCGATAAAGCTCAGATCATGTCGATGCTGAGCTTTAAGAAAACTGGTAAAGATCCAAAAACTGGTGAATTTGTAAACTCGATTGTGGGATTAAACGAATATGACTGTAGCACTGTTCAATATCGCCCACTAGAAGTCAAAATGTATCCAAGTAGGGATGGTAAAGATCTTAAAGTTCCACCTACTGTCGTTAAAAAACCTTATATCTTTGAGTCTGTAAAAACACCTGATAGCGCATTTGAGCCTGTTGAAAATGGTTCATGGGCTGCAGGAGTATTTAATGTTGCGTGTCGTAGTAAGTAAATTTAATCATTCTTCACTATCCGCCCTCCAATTGGGGGCGCTACTCATTTTTACCTTACTAATCAATGCCTGCGCTGCACCCTTAGCAGCTTTAGGCACTATGGGAACTGCATCTGCCAGCACAGCTGGTACTACAGCCACCACAGCGGCTGTTGCTAATCCTGCTACAGCTGCAAGTGTGGCTTCTACTGTGACCACTGGCAAATCTCCGCTAGAACATGCCACTTCTGCCGCAACTAAGAAGGACTGTAGTTTGTTTAATCTGGTTGGTGGTAAAGCGATTTGTTTAGATATAGCTATGCCAGGCATTATTGATAAAAGTGAACTGTATTGGGGTCCAGCAGATCTTGCGCCACTGAATCCAAAGTAGCGATCTGAATGTTGAGAAATCTTGTCTGGCTAAGTGATATCAACTCACTAATTAGGGTCTTACCCCAGGAGATTCCAGCGGCATACCCCGTGCACGCCACATTAAAAATAATTCAAGCTGTGCCATCTCTGTAGATCCATACTCAAATTGCTGAGCTCGTACTCCACTCATGCAGTTACGTAAACGCCGCTGCAAAGATCCCAAGGTTTGCCATTCCAGGCGATAAATAGGATAAGCATTCGGGTGGCCCTGGGGAATCAAACTTCCCCCCAACTTAAGCCCTGCTCTGTCCTCATGGCATTGAGCGCAAGATAAATTGAGTTGCCCCATTCTTTGATTAAACCAATCACGCCCTTTTTGTAAAGACTCTTGATTGGCTGGTGTTTCTTTTACTGCAATCGGCATGCCTTTTGACTGGATAGCAATTAAGGCAGTCAAGGCTAAAAGATCTTTACTTTCATAGGTAAGCTTTACTGCACCTTGTCGATTTTCTCTACATTGATTGATTTGACCTTCAAGGGTTTGTAATTTCCCATTGATTATTTTGGGAAATTTAGTCGCAACACCTCGCATCGACTTTTTGACATCACCATGACAGCTTTGACAACTCTTGTTCTTTGTGCCCAACTGTGTATTCCATATGCTTTCACCGTCTCCTACCCAAAATAATGCAGGATTTAAAGTGGGGTCATCTTGCATAGCCTTATTCTCGGCCGACATGAGTTCATAGCTTGATTGTTGTTTTTTTGAATGGGTGTCTGTTGCTGCAAATACTGCTGGTGAGGTAGATAGCAGAGCGCAAAAGGCGCCCAAGAGGCAAAGGGCTAGTGGCTGTTTCACGAAACCGTAATTCGCGCCCGATTCACTGCCTCATAACCATCATCGCCTACCCACTTAAACTCTAGCTCACCGCTTTCTACTGCAAGCGTCGTGAAGATGATTAATGGATTAGCGCCAATGCCTGCATAGAAATCTGCCTTGAACACTTCTACATTGTTATAGGTGCAAGTAAATACACGGATGATATCGCGGGGTATGAGTTTTCCACTCTCGGTATATCGAAAACCAGACTCCATATCATGTTGTGCAATTGCTCGAATCTCAATGATGGAGCCCTTCTTCGCTTGGGCAGGCACCGTAATAGAAGTACGTGATGTTTTACTCATACCATCTCCGTACATGCAGAAAGGGTGACTAAGGTTTCAGCTGAACCCTGCCAAAAACTACCATCATTCATTTGGGCTATAGCCCAAACCAACTGACTATCAGCAAGACGCACGCGAGTAGTGAGGCTAGCCTTACCAGAGCGTGATGTCAGGTATGCAGTAAAAATATTAGGCACAGGATTACCTTCGGCCACTATATGAATAGCCTTGACGTAATTATTAACCGTCATCGGGCTTTCAACGCTAACCTTTAAGACGACTAAATTACCGTTTTCAACTAATGGTGGGATGATCAATTTCACTCGACCCTCCTTGATTGCTGCTCCACCAGTAATCGCTTTGATTGCCGCATGTGCATCTTCAGGCTTTGCTAATACTGTGCCAGGGCTAAACCACACGCCAACTGCAATGCATCCAAGGTCTTGGATGCGTTTTAACCACTGACGCCTTTTGATCGTGAAAGGAATATTGAATTTCATTCTCATTACATGCTCTGCTTATTTAGACTCGCTAAGAAAGCCACCACATCTTCAATCTCTTGCTCATTCAATATGGATTGGCCAATAAACTTGGGTGCTACACGTTGAAGATTCTGCGCTTTGTAATAGGTTGGCATGATCGTACCAGAATTAAATCGACTAGCATCGATGATGCGCGCCCTTAACTGGGGAATGCTTAGTCGTCCTGCGCTAATGGTTAAATCGGGTGCTAAATTACCTTGAAAACGCTCTTCAGGAAAAGGGCCGCTATGACACAACAAGCATAGTCCTGTTTGACGGCTTGCAACGATTGCTCGCCCTCTTACTGGATCACCTGGCGATGCTGTAAGGGATTCAATGAATACATCCCCTCCCGTGGTTTGTGCATTTACAGAACCAAGACTGAGGATGACTAGCAACTGCGATACTAGTACATACCTCATTCTCATCGAAGCCGTTTCACAGTCCTACTCTTAGACCAGTTTGATGCCGCTGTTTTTCAAAGGGACGGTCCGCAAGCGTTTACCTGTCGCACTGTAAAAAGCATTGAGCACTGCTGGAGCGGCTACTGCAATCGTTGGCTCACCCACACCACCCCAGTCCTTGCCACCACCTTGAATAGTGATGGTTTCAACTTTAGGCATTTGGTAGAGACGAATGGAGTTAAAGGTGTCAAAGTTCTTCTGCACTACAGCCCCTTGTTCAATCGTGATTTCTTCTTCAAATAGCGCTGATAAGCCATACATAAATGAACCAGAGACCTGACGCGCAACCTGTGCAGGGTTGACCACGTATCCTGGATCAGTTGCGGCAACAATGCGATGTATCTTCACATCAGTACCATTAGTGACAGATAGCTCACAGGCTGCAGCTACGTAACTGCCAAAGGAGCGCATTTGGGCAACGCCACGATACACCCCTGGTGCTGCAGGCTTGGTCCAGCCAATCCCATCAGCCACAGCATTTAATACTGCAACTGCACGCGGGAACTCTTTCATGTGCTTACGACGAAACTCGACCGCATCCATGCCAGTCGCTTCGGCCATCTCATCCATAAAGGTTTCAATAAAGATTGCATTTTGATTAACGTTCACGCCCCTCCAAAAACCAGGAGGCACATGCGTATTTCGCATTGCATGATCAACCTTCAAATTGGGGAAGCTATACGTAATAGCATGCTCACCCAGAGGCTCTAGCCCTTGGAATGTCACTGGGTCTTTACCCTTGTTTGCTGCCACTACTGCAGGTCTCACCGCAGCCAAAATAGATTGGCCGGATAAACGTATATTTAATGCAGTAACGTTTTTCTGATCATCAATAGCAGCCGTCATCTTACACATCATCACTGGGTGATAACGACCCTGCGTCATATCCTCTTCACGAGTCCAGATCAATTTGATCGGCGTACCAGGCATTTGCTTAGCAATGTTGACTGCTTGAGTGACGTAATCTTGAAAAGCACCACGACGACCGAAGCCACCACCCAAGTTGACTTTATAAGCATTGCATTTTTCAGCAGGTAATCCAGAAGCGGCAATCACTGCTGCCAATGAGGCTTCACCGTCTTGGGTTGGTACCCATGCTTCACAGGAATCTGCCGTCCACTTTGCCGTAGCTGTTTGTGGTTCGAGAGTTGCATGATTTAAAAATGGATAGAAGTACGTTGCCTCGATAGTCTTAGAAGCGCCAGCGATAGCAGCTTTCACATCACCATTAGTATTGTGAACAAAAGTATCTTCTGCATTTAGGCCATCTTCAAGCATCTTCTTTATCGAAGCACTGGATACATTGCCATTGGCGCCATTATCATAAACAATGTTCACTTGATCTAAAGCAGTTTTAGCTTGCCAGAAAGTATCGGCAACTACTGCTACTGCAGTATCACCCACTTGCACTACTTTCTTAACACCCTTCATGCTCAGGGCTTTGCTAGCATCGTAGCTCTTAACCTTGCCACCAAATACTGGTGACTCTTTAATGGTGGCCACCAACATACCAGGTAGCTTTAAGTCAATTGCATAAACCTGACGACCAGTGACCTTATCTGCCATTCCGTCAATTCGATTGACTGATTTACCAATCAGCTTCCAATCTTTTGGATCTTTCAAGGGAACTTCTTTTGGCACCTCTAACTGAGATGCCGCAACAGCTACCTTACCAAAAGTGGTTTTACGCCCAGAGGGAGTATGCGTAATAACGCTATTCAAAGCCACGCACTCAGAGGCAGGCACATTCCATTGATTGGCTGCCGCCTGAACTAGCATGATTCGCGCTGCCGCACCGCCTTTGCGAACATACTGCTCTGATGTTCGAATGCCTCGGCTGCCACCAGTGGAGTAACTACCCCATACTTTATTGCGCTTGAGATTTTCTGCAGGTGATGGATAGTCATATGAGACTTTTTTCCAATCACATTCGAGCTCTTCGGCAACCATTTGTGCCAAACCAGTAATCGTGCCTTGACCCATTTCTGAGCGCACAATTCGAACGATCACATCATCGTTTGGCTTTACCACTACCCACACGCCAATTTCTGGGGTGGCTAGCGGAGTCATGGCAGTCGTACCAGTTCCAATTGCAGCGTTAGCCGCAGAGATAAAAGAAAGATCAAAACCAATTGCAAGACCAGTAGCAATCGCACTAGAGCCAACAATAAAATGGCGACGGGATGTATTTGTATTAGTAGTCATTTTGATCCCCTTAAGCTTTGCTGACGGCATGAATGGCTGCACGCACTTCTTGGAAAGTTCCACAGCGACAGATATTGGTAATCGCTGCGTCAATTTGCGCGTCAGTCGGTTTTGGGGTATTACGTAAAAGCGCTGTTGTTGCCATCACCATGCCAGATTGGCAGTAGCCACACTGTGGGACTTGGTTATCGACCCAGGCTTTTTGGACTTTCGAAAGTTGACCACTTTTTTCTAGGCTTTCAATAGTTTCGATTTTCTTGCCTTTTGCAGCCGAGACTGGGAGAGCACAGCTACGAACTGCCTGGCCATCAAACAGCACCGTACAAGCACCGCAAACGCCAATTCCGCAACCATATTTAGTGCCAGTAAGCCCAACCTGTTCACGAATGACCCACAGTAATGGTGTATCGGGATCTACGTCGATCTTGTACTTCTTGCCGTTGATGTTTAAATCGGCCATGAATGCTCTCCTAATGGTTTTTGTAATCTAGAAATTCTTCTACTGAGACTGAATTTCAGCTTTTTATACCCTGCTCAGGTTGTGCCTATCTTAACGAAGAATTAATTTATTGCTTTGCAACATAAATGGGGCGCAGTAAGATCGAACAATGATTTTCGGTCTTGTCCAAATCCTACTTTTCCAAAGTCTTGGTGAATTAATCTCTCAACTCTTATTGCCGACTCTTCCAGGTCCGGTCATTGGCCTCGTTCTCTTGGTTTTATGGCTAGTTATTCGCAAGGGAGTCAATGCAGAACTAGCGATGGTGGCAGATGGCTTTAGTCAGCATTTGGGACTTCTTTTCATACCTGCTGCTGTTGGCGTCGTGCTATTTTTACCTCAACTGAAAGCCAATGCCGTAGCCATTATTAGTGCATTAGTTGGCAGCGTGGTCTTGACAATTGCAGCAAGTGCCCTGGTGGCTCGCTTACTTAGCAAAAAAACGGTTCATGAGTAATCAACACTCTATTGTTGAAATTTGGGTCTACCTTTCTGGAAGCCCTCTATTTGCCCTATTTATTACTCTGGCTGCTTATCAGGTCGGCCTTACTATTTATAAGACGAGCAAACAAAATCCCTTGGCCAACCCTGTAGCGATTGCCATTCTTCTGGTTGCCTGCACTATTCAAATCATAGAAATGCCCTATTCGACCTACTTTGAAGGCGCTCAATTTATTCACTTCTTGCTCGGTTCTGCAACCGTCTCTTTGGCCATTCCTATTTACCGGGGCTTACATAGCCTTAAGGGCCGCTCTATTCCACTGGTTTTTTCTTTAGCCACTGGCGGGCTCATTTCCATCGCTAGCGCAGTAGGCATAGCAACCCTGCTTGGCGCCGATTCCAGCATCACTGGAGCAATGTATCCCAAATCAGTGACTGCGCCCATTGCCATGGGGATTGCAGAGCGCATCGGGGTCTCACCCACCCTCACTGCCATTTTTGCGGTCAGTACTGGAATTCTGGGGGCTATTTTGGCGCCCTTTGTTCTCAATGCCCTTGGAATAAAAGCTTGGTGGCAAAGAGGCTTTGCTATTGGGGTTGGCGCCCATGGCATAGGCACTTCTCGAGCCTTTAGTATTCACCCTGAAGCGGGTACCTATGCTAGCTTAGCAATGGGTTTAAATGGCGTCATTAGCGCGGTAGCCGTCCCAGTGATTTATCACCTTTTTAACAAGTGACTTACTATACTAAGTCATTAGCAGAAACAAGATAGAGCCTAATCATTCAATGAATATTCCAGACCCAATTCAGTTAACCCAAGATCTCATTCGCTTTAATACAATTAATCCGCCGGGCAATGAAGATGAGCTGTGCGATTACTTAACGCAATTATTAAAGTCTGCTCATTTTGAATGCATGAATGTCGACTTTGCCCCGAGAAGGCGCAGTATCGTGGCACGCATTCCAGGTGCCAAAGGTAAAACCAATATCTGCTTTACAGGTCACGTTGATGTGGTTCCCCTGGGAGATCGTCAGTGGGACCATGACCCATTTGGTGGCGAGATTCATGATGGCAAGCTTTATGGGCGCGGTTCAAGTGATATGAAAAGCGGCATTGCGGCATTTGTGGTTGCCGCCATGCGCACTGCTGAACAATCCAAAAATGGTAATGGAGTCAGCCTGATTATTACTGCAGGCGAAGAGACAGGCTGTGAGGGAGCGTTTTATATAGCAGCCCAAAAACAGGTGATCGATTTCATTGGTCATGTAGGCTGCTTCATTGTTGCTGAGCCTACTGCAAATGAACCCATCATTGGCCATAAAGGGGCTTATTGGTTAAGAGCAAAAGCAGAAGGTATTACAGCTCATGGATCGATGCCCGAAAGAGGAGATAACGCATTCTACAAACTTGCTAAGGGTGCTCTCCTAATGGAACAGTTTCAATTTGATACCCCACCTCACGATTTAATGGGCCAAGGGACATTGAATGTTGGTACTGCTAAAGCTGGTCTGAATATCAACTCGGTACCCGATGCAGCAGAAATGACTTTAGATATTCGCACCGTACCCGGGCAAAGTCATAAACACATCTACGGCTGTTTATGCAAAGTGCTAGGACCTAATATCAAACTTGAAACTATTATTGATGTCGAAGGAATATATACCCCGCCAGACCACCCCTGGATCAAAACCGTCTTTGCAGAATGCCAGGAAATCAATGGCATAGAGGCTACCCCTAAGTCGATCTCCTACTTTACTGATGCTTCAGCGCTAAAGGGCCTCATTGGCGATCCTCCAACGGTGGTCTTGGGCCCAGGGCAACCAGAAATGGCACATCAAACCAACGAGTTTTGCTACACCGAGAAAATAACCCAATCTACAGCCCTCTTTGAAAGGCTTATCATTGATTGGCAGCAACATTGATCACCTAGAGGTAATTACAAAATGAAAATTGAGACATCACAATTTAAAGAAACAGAACCATCTGCCAATGCCATCAATATGGATGCCTATTGGATGCCCTATACACCGAATCGTTACTTTAAAAGTAAACCAAAGATTATGGTGGCCGCTAAAGGGGTTTATTACACAGATGATCATGGCCGTAAATTATTTGATGGCGCCTCTGGTCTTTGGACCTCGCCCCTTGGGCATGGTGACCCGCGCATCATTGAAGCCATCCAAAAGCAATACCAAAAAATGGATTACGTCCCCGCCTTTCAAATGGCTGGACCTGAAACATTTCGCCTTGCTGAAAGAATCACTCAGTACGCACCTCCTGGTTTAAATAAAGTGTTTTTTGTGAACTCTGGTTCAGAAGCTGTAGATACTTCACTCAAAATTGCCATTGCCTATCATCGTGCTAAAGGTGATGCGAGTCGCGTTCGTTTTATAGGACGCGAACGTGCCTATCATGGTGGCTGTATTGGCGGTATCTCAGTTGGCGGAATTCCTACCAATAGAAAATCGTTTAGCTCAATGATGGTCCCTGGTGTTGATCACCTCCCCCACACACTGAATCTATCTCAGATGGCTTTTTCAAAAGGGATGCCCACTTGGGGGGCTCACTTGGCTGATGACTTAGAGCGCATCGTCATGCTGCATGACGCTAGCAATATTGCTGCTGTTATTTTAGAACCCGTTCAAGGCTCTACTGGTGTGATTGTTCCACCGGTTGGCTACTTGCAAAAAATTCGTGAGATCTGCGACAAACACGGCATTCTCTTGATTTTTGATGAAGTCATTACAGGCTTTGGCCGTCTAGCTGCTAATTTTGGCGCAGAACGTTTTGGCGTAAAACCTGACATGATCACTTTTGCTAAAGCCATTACCAATGGCGTCATCCCGATGGGTGGCGTGATTGTTCGTGGAGATATTTATGACACGATCGTCAATGCTGGTGGTCAAGAGCAAGCCGTAGAATTTTTCCATGGATTTACCTACTCCGGCCACCCTATTGCAACTGCAGCAGCACATGCTTCACTAGATATCTTTGAGAACGATGGCATCATGGAAAAAACCAAAGTATTAGAAAAGGTTTTAGAAGAAGGTGCTCATTCATTTAAAGGCATGCCTGGAATACTAGATATTCGTAACTGCGGGGTTGCTGCTGGCTTAGATTTAGAGCCAATTGCAGGAAAGCCTGGCTTACGAGGTATGCAAGTTCTAGAGAGCTGTATAGAAAATGGCATCTTGGTGCGCATCACTGGAGATACCATCGCACTAGCGCCACCCTTCGTTGCCACTCCAGCTGAAGTCCAATCTTTCCTTGAGACCTTTGGCAAAGTTCTAAAGAAGGCCTTTTAAGTTTTGACAAGCGCAAGTCCATTACGCGATCTTCGAATCCGCGGTGATAGGTTATCTCAATCACTGCTCGAGCTCGCGCAAATTGGAGCTACGCCAAAGGGTGGAGTTTGTCGACTTGCGCTGACCGACCTGGATAAAGAAGGACGCCAGTGGGTGGTAGAAAAAGCCCGTCGCTTAGGGCTTGAGATTACTACCGATCAAATTGGCAATACTTTTATGCGTCGCCCAGGCAAGAATGCGCAACTTCCTCCTGTCATGACCGGCAGTCATATCGATACGCAGCCTACGGGTGGTAAGTACGATGGTAACTATGGCGTGCTTGCTGGTCTAGAAGTGATTGAGACACTCATTGATCATGGCATTGAAACCGAGGCCCCGATTGAGGTAGTTTTTTGGACAAACGAAGAAGGCTCGCGCTTTACTCCAGTCATGATGGGTTCAGGTGTCTTTGCTGGAGCAGTTACTCTAGAGCATGCCTATGGGGCAACAGATACTGCAGGCAAAAAAGTAAAAGAAGAATTACAACGTATTGGTTTTCTGGGAGAACAAACTCCAGGTGATCATCCTTGTGGCGCATACTTTGAGGCGCATATTGAACAAGGCCCCGTTCTTGAACATCAAGATAAGATCATTGGGGTGGTACCTGCTGTCATGGGCTTACGCTGGTTTGATTGCACAGTACAAGGCTTTGAGGCTCATGCGGGCCCAACACCCATGGACATTCGAATTGACGCCCTACAACATGCGACAAGCATTATGCAAAAGGTCGTGGGCATAGCAAATGAATTTAAGCCGCATGGAAGAGGTACTGTTGGCATGGTGCAAGTTTTTCCCAATAGTAGAAATGTTATTCCAGGCCACGTTCAATTTTCTATTGATATACGGCATCCAGATTCTGCAATACTGGAAAAGATGACCTCCCTATTGAAGGAATACATTGCGCAAGTATCCAGTGAGAAATCCATTGCAATCGATTTAAAGGAAGTGTCGTACTTTCCACCCTGTAATTTTGATGCCAACTGCGTAGATACTATTAGGCAGGCAGCCATTGACTTAGGTTATTCACAGATGGATGTGGTATCGGGAGCTGGGCATGATGCTATCTATATGAATCGTTTAGCCCCCACTGGAATGATTTTCATCCCCTGTAAAGATGGTGTTAGCCATAACGAAATTGAAGATGCTAAATCTGAGCATCTCGA
>Ga0114979_10001060_pt1 | contig 18320 bp, 19 predicted proteins | sample S_140625_EF_Meta_FD_87315 | JGI IMG/M metagenome (GOLD analysis project Ga0114979, IMG submission 87315) | Freshwater microbial communities from Lake Simoncouche, Canada to study carbon cycling - S_140625_EF_MetaG | ecosystem: Environmental > Aquatic > Freshwater > Lake | place: Lake...
ATCAATCCTAGTTTTAATCTACATCCGGGGATAAATACATTTATCCCCGGAAAGGATATAGGTCAAAGGGTGTTTTTGTATCCGCAAACTAAATATGTGTATGGATACAAAACACGGATAGACCTTAAACCGAAACTGAACCAACTAAATGGAAGCAAAACAAGCAAAACAAATCGAAAAACTACGTCATCTAACACCACCTTGACCGACGAATACCGAAACCAAGTTTCCAGCGCTTCTTATTTGGGGAAAAAGGGTTATACAATCCCTAAATCCGTTTTGACCCAGGATGACCAAGAATTTCTTAAAATAGACCTTTTTATGAAACCCCAAGTAAATGGACCACAATACGGACCTGATAATGATTGCGACGCATTTCCTGTATATAGAGAAAATGCCAAGAAAATGTATCTACCTCGGTTCTACGGAATTCAGCGATATGGACTTCCGCCTAAATCCGAAATTGAGAGTGGCGAAGATATTTCCGTCGAATTTGTTAAACCTTTACGTGATTACCAAGAAAATATTATCGGGATCTATATGAAACATGTTCGGAATCCGATTTGTTCGGCGGTCGATTCTACCGCTTCCGTAGGTGTGGTCAAAGGCAATGGTGCTATCCTGGAAGTCCCCTGTGGTCAGGGTAAAACCGTCATGGCCCTCAAAATTATTTCCCTCGTGGCCAAGAAAACCCTCATCATTGTCCATAAAGAATTTCTACTAAACCAATGGATTGAACGCGCGGCCGAATTCCTCCCCGCGGCGAAAATCGGTAAAATCCAAGGCCCCGTCTTGGACATTGAAGGAAAAGACATCGTCATCGGAATGTTACAGACTCTCTATGATCGCGAATTCCCCGAAGGCGTGTTCGATTCGTTCGGCCTGACTATTGTGGATGAGGTTCATCGTATCGGGAGCGAACAATTCTCGAAAACACTTTTGCGGGTGGCGACGGCGAATATGTTGGGAATCTCGGCCACGGTCGATCGCAAAGATAAATTGACCAAGATTCTCTATATGTTCATCGGTCCCAAGATCTATTCGGAACAGCGGAAACAGGGCGATCCTGTTTGTGTCCGTGGCATCGAATATATTTCGACGGATCCCGAATTCAATACGACGGACTATGATTTTCGCGGAAATCCCAAATATAGTACGATGATTTCGAAACTGTCGGATTTCGGACCCCGATCCGATTTCATTGTTCGTGTTATCGGGGATCTTGTCCAAGAAAATGAGGAAACGGGTGAGGGACGGGGTCAAATCATGGTTTTGTGTCATAATCGGTCATTATTGACGTATTTACACGATGCGATTGTTCATCGAAATATAGGATCGGTAGGATTTTATGTAGGGGGGATGAAACAACGCGATCTCCAAGAAACCGAATCGAAAAAAATCGTGTTGGCGACCTATGCCATGGCCGCGGAAGCGCTGGATATAAAGACCCTATCGATCTTGGTGATGGCATCACCGAAAACCGATATTACTCAATCGGTGGGGCGTATTTTGAGAGTCAAACATGACCGACCTATTGTGGTAGATATTGTGGATCGCCATGAAATTTTCCAGAATCAATGGAAGCAGCGTAAGACGTTTTACCGGAAATGTAATTATCGGATACGATCAATAGATAGTATTCGATACGAGGGAATGTCGATCGACTGGGATGCGGATCGTTCATGGACGCGTGTGTTTGATCCAAAAGTGTTTGGACCCGGAGGAGGTGATGAAGGTTGTGGCGGTGATAAACTAGAATCGACGGGGTGTTTGATATCGATTGATAAGTTGGACTTAGATGATGCGTGATTTATTTACGGGACTTGGATTGTGGTTTTCGATGTTTTTTGGATCTATTATTTTTCTTGGATCTATGGTGGCGTCTTTTTGATTTTCCACCCCCTCGAAAACTAGATGGCAAATTAGACGAACGACTCACAAAAGAGTTATCGGCAGAAGATGTTATATCACTCATATTTCCTGTAAGAGATATTTTTGGTACCATGATTATACGCTTCACCTAGTGTGGCCATAATTCTTATTATATCCTGATATATTTCTTTGACCCTTACCTCGTGGTTGATACCCATTTTTCCCACCGTCTGACCCTCTCGTCGCGACCAAGGTCGAAATATGCGCGATTTTTCGACCCTTTACTACCCTGATAGGAACCCATCGCCTAAATTTCGGATGAAAGGTACATTCCATAATTACGTGTTTTTCCAGATCCACATATTTATCTTCACGCATATCTTCGAAATCCTCTTCGTCATCGCTTTCCTCAATGGCGTCCAAATTCTCATTTTCCTTGATCTTACGAAAAATCCCATTCATAAAAACGCTGGTCCGATAACTTGGAATATAGGCCAAACCATAGTATGCGGGACCCTGCGATCCACCGTAAGCGTATAGGTGATAAATATCGTTTTGCGGATCGGCGCGGACCTCGAAACAGGTGGTTTCGCGATATTGCGGCTTTGAAAAATCGTATTTGGGCTGTTGCTGTTGTGGTTGGATGCCAGCCTTCGGTTCGGTGGCAGAGACCGAAGGCAAAACGACGGTTCTCATTTCTGCCATCTTGGTGGGCGGAACATTGATATGGGGTACGATTTGTGTTAAAGATCTGTATTGAAAATGATGGATTGGATAGGATAATACAGGCTCCGCGTCATCACTCGATGAAAACATCATTGGCAAAACGATGCGGAATGCGTTTTGGTCTATAAATTGCATAGAGTCCTCACCGCAAAATTTGACGAAAAATTCCTCCAAAAACCCGAGTTTCTCACAAAAGGGAAGTTTTACCAGAGAAATCCCACAACTATAAATGAAATCTTCGATGACAAAATAGGGGACAGATCCATCTCTCGGATCTTCGAAAATCGTTCCATATAAAATCGTCCCATAGGCGAGTTTTACGGGAATATCACAATGGGAAATAATCTGAATATGGGCGATTTTTTTATCTCGCCCCAATTCCAATAAAAAACAGACGTCACGATCCTGGTAAAACGTCATCCATAAAAACGCCTTTTTTCCATAGGGAATGGCTAAACATATATCATATTCTGGTGCAACTTTCTTATGGGATATAATTTCATAAGAAAGTTCGAATTCGGGGAACCGATTCATTAGATCGGCATATTCACTGGGGGCGAGCTTTTGTGACATTTATAGGATATTTTGATTAGATACAGAGATTTACATAGTTGCGTTTATGTCATTTTACAATATTATTTGGCACCCATCATGTGTTTTTGATACGATGACCAGAAAAAATACATACTGATGAACAAAAACACGATCCCACTCCAGAATTCTAAAATATATGTGCTATATCGCGCGTTTATTCTTGCACCTATATATCCGGTAGAAGTACATGTAACCAATAGAATTGCGGCCATGATATAGTCAATACGTTTTTCTTTGTAATATTCGATAACGGCGAAAATAGTTGTGGGAGCAACTAGTGTCAGTAATCTACATCCGGGGATAAATGTATTTATCCCCGGAAAGGATATAGGTCAAAGGGTGTTTTTGGATACAAAAACACGGATAGACCTTAAAACAGTTCCAACCGCGGTTTTATAATCTTGGATAATTCCCGTCAAAAGGATACCTGGAACCATGAGTGATGAACCACCTAGACCGAATGCCCCTCCTAATATTCCTGTTATACATCCTAATATGGCTGCGATTATATAGCGAATAAATGCCATATGGCGTGTTTCTATGTGTATATGTCATATCTATATATTTATCTTGGATTTTGGGATTTATCCATAATAGACACGGCGCCTAGGGTGTTTCTTGGAACGGCGGATAGTGCGTCTATGTTTTTTCACAGATTTTCCGCGGCGTTTTCCACCAACCATTTCGGGATTTTTGGGGGGGATAGGGGTGTTGTTTTCGAAAGTTTCGTCTATAGGACCCGAGATATCTGTATTCAATTCGGGCGAGGATTCCGATTCTGGTTTAAAATTATTGTCGGAAGAAGGAATGGGAGAAAGAGGAGGAAGAGATAGATTACTACTTTCAGATGAATCATTCATAACGGGAGATATTTTATTGTCTTCCGGTTGCAAGAGTTCAATTTCCTTTCGAAGTTCAGCAATAACCTCTTCTTTTGCTGCAATAATTGCATCTTTTGCTTCAATGATCGCGTCTTTTGATTCATTTACTTTTTCTTTTTCGGCAATAACTCGCTCTTGTTCCATACAATCTGGTCCAGGTTCTGCGGATTCATCATCCATAGTTGTTGGTGAGCGTGTAGGTTGATCTAATTCGTATAGTTTGTCGTTTTTATCGGTTTGATCAGCACTATCGGTTTGATCAGCACTATCGGTTTGATCAGCACTATCGGTTTGATCAGCACTATCGGTTTGATCAACACTTGAATCGCTTCCTGTTCCGAAAACCTTTTTGCCAAATTCACTGGCCGAATTCATCATCGTACCAACAATCGAATTATCCTTGGGAGGTTCAGCTCCCTCAATTGTGGGTTCAGGTACAGGTTTAGCTGCCTCAATTATGGGTTCAGGCACAGATTCAGCTGCTGCCTCAATTGTGGGTTGAGGTACAGGTTCAGATGTAGTCACAACAGGGTTTGTCACGGGTTCGGTTACAGGTTTTGTCTCGGGTTCAGATGCGTCCATAAGTAGATCTGAACCAGTCATAGATTTAACAGGTTTGGATACAAATCCAGGCGTACTATCTGGACCATCACCTCCAATCAATTTCTTATAATATTTATAAATCTTGCGCCTACTAACCCTTGTAGAACCCGCGGGTTCATAAATGGATCGCTTTTTACTATTGTTTTTCTTAGATACCATCAACCGATCTATATAATATACAAATATTTTACTGGATCCGCGATAAAATACTAAAACGAAACCATATAAAAATTTTACCTAAATTTTAATCATAATCCACCATGCCACATATTATTATTATCGAAAAGTCGGGCGCAATCAAAGAATTATCTGTTCGCGATTTCAGTGAAGATCAATTATACAAAAAGGCCGGTTTCAAAACAGCCGACGATTTTACTAAACATACTTCCTGGAAGGTCGTTGTCCAAAATAAATCCTACATAGTGGATATTTATGGAAAAATAACAGGTCGTGCTGGCCAAGAAAACAAATACGATTTCCCACCTCCCATCGATAATACCCTCTTTTTCGGAAGTTGTGTTTTGATCAATCGATTGCCTGGTGGTGGGGTATCGGATCTTTCTGCAAAAGAATGGAATTTGATATACGAAGAATTGTTTGGTGGTTTTGAGGATATTGGTGATGAAGACACGGATGAAGATGATGACGACGATCCTGACGGAGAACCAAGAACTAAAGAAGGATATGTTAAAGACGGGTTTATTGTAGATGATGACGAAGAAGATGAGGATGAAGACGAAGATGAAGATGAGGATGACGATGACGATTACGATGATGGAGACGATGACGATGAGGATGATGGCGGTAATAAGAAAAAGAAATCCAAAACCAAGACTAGGGTGAAAATCACCGAAAAGAAGAAAGCATTAAAGGCGACGTCAAAGCCAAATAAAAAGGCCGTTGCCGAAACTGTATTTTTAAGTGCAAATGGAAAATCACAAGATTCATTTTTAGACTGCACGAGCGAATTGCAGGAAGAAGAGTATTTTGCATAAAATTGAAAAAGATGTAAAGAATCCGTATGGTAAAACAAAACAATCTAAATATAATCCGTTAAACACCAATATCAACCCTTGGCTATGACGCTGTCTATTTCAAATCCAGATCAATTTCGCGAAAATATTCGCACTAAAATGGCGAAGGTTTTGGGTCTTGATCTAGACCCCAATATAATAATTAATTTAGAAAAAGGAATCTTTAACTACGCCATCAAAGAGGCTATCCGACAAAAAATCGTAAAAAAATGGGAGAATCCTCTCTTTGCGCAAATTTATATAGATCGCTTGCGAACCATTTATATAAATCTAAATCTAAAATCCTCCACAGGGGCGGTTATCGTAGAACAACTAAAAAATAAAGAAATTGCGCCTCAAACAGTTGCATTTATGACACACCAGGAATTTCAACCGGAACATTGGAAGGTTTTGATAGATAAAAAGATTAAGAGGGATGCATCGAAATATGCGGACAATACTCAGGCATCTACGGATATGTTTATCTGTAAAAAATGCAGATCGAAACGTTGTACTTATTATGAATTACAGACGCGTAGTGCGGATGAGCCGGCTACTATTTTCGTAACTTGTTTGGATTGCGGAAAACACTGGAAATCATAAATTCGTAATCAATGAATCTATAATTCGATTAAAATTTTCAACAGCTCTATTAAAGTTATGTTCTTCATGAACCCTCTTATATAATTGCGAAGACATTTCCAATAATTTCTTTTTATTTGACAAAGCATCATCAATAATTCGAATAATTTCATCGTCTTCCATAAATTCATCGACTTCCACAATATTTCCTTCAAATAATTCTTTTTCTTCACCTGGGCATTTACCCAAAATGGCACAATTCGATGCAGAAATTTCAAGATATTTATGCATCATTAGATCGACAATCGTAGGACATGCTACACATAAATACGATTGGTTTATTAACATTGACAAATCTTCATTTGCAATATTTGCATCAATAATACATATAGCTGGCACTATTTTTACGTTATATCTATCACTTAACTTATTTATAATTTTTTCTAGCTTATTTCGTAATGGATAAAATTCGATAGGATCGTCATCATTTATTTTTACATGATAATGTTTTTCATATTTTTCGATATAACGATTAATGGAGTCTAAATTTTCCTTCTTATACGGATAAAAAAATTCTCTGGTTCCATAAATCAGTATATCGTATTTTTTTTCAAGACCATAATCTTTAAATCGATCAACATTAATAAATCTTGAATCAAGACATATAAATTGTTTATCTGGGAATTCATTTTTATAACGATCTATTATAGATTGGCATTTTCCGATATGAATGATTCCCTTAAAGTTTTCTCTTTTATAACAATTTTCTAGACATATACGTGTTGAATAAAACATATCAAGAATCAATGTATAAAAAGGTATATTCAAATTAAAAATATTTTGCCAATAGGGATCTGTAAGTCCAGTCGCAAAATAAAAGATAAGTGATGGTTGAAATTGTAAAATTTCATTTGTAACGCGATTTACATTGTCGTCTGTCCAATATATACGAATATTATATTTTTCATTTTTGTCTCTTACATATGTAATTAAATCATAATATGATTTTCCAGACCAATTTTTAAAATGACCTTCTTCAGCAATAAAAACGATATTTGACGACATGAATATATTAAGCCACGTTCGCACGCTATATATTCTTTTTGATAAAATAAATTAACATTTATATTATTTCCGGGAATAAATATATCACCAAATATAACTATTGACATTTGGATTGTAGAAATCATAAATCCAATTCGGTAAAAAATTTGACAATAGAATCATTCATATCATTTTTTTTAAAAATATCATACGTAGTCGATGTTATTTTTTCAATCTCTTCTTCAGATTTATTCAAATAATCCCCAATTTCAACCGCTAATTTATCATAATCAATATTAATCATAATATTTTGAAATTCAACCAAGTGGGGTTCTATGATGGTATCTATATTTGTCATTGTTTCATTGATAGTAAAAATTCGATTCGAATATAAAAGTGCGAAACGATAATAATCAAATATTTTGTTATTTTCTTTTGAATAAATGTTCAAAACGATTTTACTATTTTCAATTATTCGAATGTATTCATTGATCGAATTGATATTGTCTCTTACGACAACCTTATATTTTTGAGATAATTTATTCAATAAGTCTCCTCTTCTTGGAGTGCGTGGGTTACCTAAAAATAAAATATCGATTTCCTTTTTATGAAATGGTAATAGTTCAGGTAATTTATGTGATTTATATAAATCTTCCAAAAATTGATTATATACCAAAGGAATGAAGTGGCATTTTTTATTTGAAAAATGGTCATTATAAAATGCTATATTTAAAATACTATATTCCCAAATATAAGTATTTGCAGGGTTTTTTATATTTATATATTCTTTCATTAAATTCTGATCATACAATGAATGGTTTATAATATAATCCGCATGAATGAATATAATTTTCGTTTTATTGGTATTTGCGTTAAAAACAATTTCAATATCATTTAAAAATAAAATTAGAAAATCCGTATCTTGTGAAAATAGTGAAATATCATGAATAATTGATACATTACAGTTTTTTGATTTAAAAAATTCATTGTTTGTAAAAATATGGTAAATCGAATTTATATAGAGGTCAAATGCAATATACCTTCTGTTATATAATATTTGTATTTTCATTGGTTTGTTAAAAATAAATATATATATTCTATATATTCTTTTTGTGAAAATTATATAAAATAAAGTTCCGAAATAATACATACAAGGCATTTTGTAAAAATGATCGAACAAATCCCACTGTTTAAAGTTTTTATGTCTAACGATGTTATTGATCCATTGAATCAAGTAATCATGTCTGGTTTTATAACGCAAGGACAACAAGTCGAAAATTTTGAGGCGAGGCTGGTCGAATTCATTGAAAATCCTTATTTACTTACATTGAATTCCGCGACCTCTGGTTTAACCTTGGCTCTGAGATTATTACAAAACGCCGATGAAACAAATGGTTGGCCAGGATTTGACATTGATACAGACTATGTATTAAGTCCCGCTTTAACCTGTTTTGCCACAAATGCAGCAATCCTAGGAAACAATTGTAAAATCAAATGGATTGATACAGATAATACAACCGCGAATGTCAGCATTGAAGATATAAGCAACAAATTAAACGCAAATACAAAAGTGTTATATGTGGTTCATTGGGGTGGATATCCGGTAGATTTGGATGCATTAAAGGTTCTCCAAGAAGAACATTTCAACAAATATGGATACCGATTTATTATAATCGAAGATTGTGCCCATGCATTTGGTGCGGAATATAAGGGTAAAAAATTAGGAAATCATGGAAATATTTGTGTATTTAGTTTTCAGGCAATTAAACATTTAACAACGGGTGACGGTGGTATGATAACGCTTCCAACAAAAGAACTATACGATAGGGCTAAATTATTACGTTGGTTTGGCATCGATCGCGATAAAAGGAATTACAATAGAAAAGATTTTCGTTTAGAAAACGATATTTCTGAATGGGGATATAAATTTCATATGAACGATATCAATGCGACTATTGGTCTATATAATTTACCGCATATGAATGGTCTTTTACAGAAAAACCGATCAAATAACGATTATTTATATGAGAATTTGAGAGGAATCGAAGGAATTCAATTGCTAGAAAATAACGACGATCGAAAGAGTGCATGTTGGTTATTTACAATGCGGGTTGATAGAAAAAATGATTTTGTCGAGAAAATGAAAGAATATGGTATAATGACAAGCCAGGTACATAACAGAAACGATTTAAATACGTGCGTTTCAGAATTTGTTTGCGATTTACAAAATATAACCGAATTGGAAAAATCCCTTATATGTATTCCGGTGGGTTGGTGGCTAGAAAATAATCAACTCGAATATATGATCGAAAAAATAAAGGGAGGGTGGTAAGGTAAAATTATTTTTATGTATAAAATAATTTTATTGTAACGTATCGATCAATATTTTCATTTCAAAATTCAATTTATTATATTGCTCCATGAATTTTTCATAATCGACAAAATATTTTTTCAGATGTGTAATTGTATCCGTTTGATCATGAGGGTGTAAAAATTCGGTTGGTATGAAAACAGGAATTTCTAGTTTTTCATTATTGTAGGGATGTTCTTTCCATTTTTGTAAATCCGATCCATAGTTACACATCGTAACATTACCACCAGTATGATAAAACAAATTCACATTTTTATCTGATATATCATATACATTTACACCACCCAATAATAAAATATAACCAAATAGAACTTGATGTATCCATATATTTTTGAATTTAACATTAAACATATCATTGATTACGTCAAAATGTGCGATATTTAATATTTTTTCGACAGATTTCTTGGAAATGATACCAAAAGTATTGTCTGGGACAGTAAAATATTTGCTGTCAAAGTCTTTTGTTAAAACGCGTGAATCCATTTTTTTGATAAATTGCATTCTTATGTCTTCATTTTCCATTTTTAAACATTCTATCAAATTCCAGTTTCTTGTTTTAAAATAAAACATACATAAAAATGCATCGTCATTTATTTTGTTAATTTCATTTTTCATATATTCTTCGAAAAAATCCATAAAAATTAAAATATCGTCTTCGATAAAAATATGATAATCGAAATCCATATTTTGTTGAATTGCCTTAAAAAATTGTCCGTAACTAATTCCAATATTCTCACATTCTATTATTTTGATTTTATCTTTGATATTTGAAATATCGATATTATCAAAGTTATAATAATCAGGATATTCCTGGTGTTCTTCATTTATTTTCGCTTTCATTACTGTAATTTGGGTTATATCGGTTTTTATTTTATTAAGTAATGACAGATTGTATTTTAAATAATTTTTTTTATTCATAACGCCATAATTGGCTGCATATGTTGCAATCACTAGATTCGTTTTCATTTTTATATTATATATATGTAATGAATATATATATATTTCTATATCATTTGTGATAAAAAATGATATAGATAACACACCGTATCGATATTACAATAAATGGAAATTTTTGATATAAGAGAAATTGTTTGCCAAGATTATCACGATGGTTATTTCGAGTTAATGTATGAATTTTCGAATTACAAAAAGGATGTGTCACTCGAAGATTTTAAATTATATCTCGAAAACCGAGACAAAATTCGAATATTGGTGATTCACGATGGTGAAAAAATCGTGGGAGCAGGAACTCTATTTAAATTAGATAAATTACATAATAACCCGATCGGTCAAATTGAGGATGTTGTTATAACTGAAAAATATAGAAATATGGGGCTTGGTAAAAAAATTATTAATGAATTGATAAAAATTGGATTGAATGAATTTCAATGTTATAAAATTATATTAAATTGTTTGGAAAAAAACGTAAAATTTTATGAAAAATGTGGATTCTTGATTTCGGGTGCGCAAATGAAATACATTGGGTTCTAGAATAAGGAAATAAACTAAAGTAGAAGATCGGATAAAAACATTTTAAGATTTGGACGAAACGTAGTATAATCATACTCAAAAAATTTTGAAATATCATATTCAATATATTTAAATATAACATTGGGACAGTTCATATTTTCAAAATATGTATGATTTGTACCACTTATAAACAATATTATAGAATCGCTATTATAATTTAATAACTGTTCCATTATTAATTGAAAAACATCCTTTTGAATATAATAATGTCTTGTTAATATTATAAAAAAATTTTTTTTATTCAAATCTGATTTCAACCGAACAAATCTTCTTTTGTATTTTTCAAACATATCTGTCTCATTATCATGTGGAAATGTGATATTAGTAGCCGAATTAATTCTTCCATTTTCAATAGCATTGCCTAATAATTTTTTAACTATATCATCCACATTGTCTGATAAATTCAATTCATTAATAAGTGACATATTTTCAATGATATTAGTTTCATGAACTGGGTCTATTTTAGCTATCCAATCAAATGGATAACTGGCCTTTCTTAAATTAAGTTCTTTTAATGTCATTGCAATAGCACAATGATCACCTATAGGTATAATATTGTAATCTGAATATTTTCCCATAATAATATATATATATAATAAAAAATATACAAAATTCTTCATTTGTACGAACCAAAGAGGTAAATGGATACTAGCTTTGTGTGATATTGATTGACGATTGTACTTAATCTCTATTCGTGCATAAATATATTTATGCACGAAAAGGATATAGGCAATCCACATTTTTGTATCCATTTGGATACAAAAACACGGATAGACCTTAATTAATTACAATCATCAATCGAATAGACATCAAGGTCTATCCGGGGATAAATATATTTATCCTGGGTTTTAGGTCTATATCAAAGAGGGTGTGTGTTTTTGTATCTATCCTTCGGGTACTTTCGTTGCGGATACAAAAACGAGGATAGACCTTAACATAAAATATAATCACCCTTTAAACATACCCAGTTTTCTGGAAATATATTTTTCATGATATTCGATATATCATTTTCGTTTCTACCCAATACCTTTTTACAAAATTTTTCTCCATAATCATTAGGATATATGACACATTTATTTTTATTTTTATTTAAATATGCTCCCCACCAACCAAATGTAGAATGGCATATTATATTATGGTGACAAAGCGACATTGTCCAAATATCTATATAATCGTAATTGTTTTCACAAAACACAACGGACATATTTTCAATAACATTTATATTTTCAAATAAATGTTTGGCCTCTTGAATATTATCAGATACAACATATAAAATAATTTTATCTTCGTTATCGTTAAAAACATGTTCTTTTAAATAATGAATGGCGTCTTGGATGAACGAATATTTGTATCTTATATTACCCCATAACAAACGTAAATGAATTGAAATATTAATAACATTTCCGCAATGCAATTCGGGATATTTTGAATAAATTGTATTTAAAGATTCTTCATCCGGAGAAAATAATTCTTGCAATTCCTCAACATTTTCGTTATAATATTGAATTGATTGCAAATAACTATCCTTAATTAATACATTTTTATCTTTATTTTGGATAACTAAATCAATTAAATTATTACTATAAGTTTCAGCGAATTTATCTTCCCAAATGTGTATATCATAATCGCGACAATCAACGTTCAAGTACATGGGCGATTGCAAAAAATTTCTAAATATAGTTTTACTAAAAACATCATGACCTAATGATTTTAATTTTTGTATGTAATAATGAAGATGATAAAGATTCATTTGAATGTTGTATTTTTTGCAAATACCATATTGAGATGATAATTCATACAAAATGTTTCCTAAACCTGTATTTTTAAAATTTAAACTACCACTTTCAATGGGTGTAAAATATATTCCCAACATTTATAAATGTCGTTGTTATAATTTTATATAATTTTTATGAAATTATATAAATTGTAGATCTTTCTGGAGACGAATGGAGGGTTTATGATGCATAAAAATATAATTTAATTATCTGACAGATGTATTTTATTTCGTTATTTGTTAATAAGGTGTGGCTAGGTAAAAATAGACCATTTGTTGATATATATTTTGAATTACTCAAATCATTTTCATCGAAATACATAGTAGTTTTGTTTATTTCTGGATATGTTACACGCGTTTGAATGTTATGTTTATTTAAGAATGTAGCCAATTCATCCCTATTTTCGACAAATATGTCAATGAACCATGGTATCCATTCATCATTTTGAGGTGGAATCATTTTGCAAAAACGTTGAATTTCATTTAATTCATTGTAATATAAATCAAATATTTCTCTCATTCGTTGAACTCTATGAGGTAATTTTTTCATTTGTTCAATGCCAATGACTGCCTGTATATCTGTGAATTTTAAATTCAGACCAAAAATTTCATATATTTCACTACCACCTTCCTTTCTACCGAAATTTTTTATCATATTCATTTTTTTATACATTTCTTCATTGCTTGTCAATAAAAATCCGCCTTGACCAGTAGATATTATTTTTGGTGTGCTCAATGAAAAGCAACCAATGTCTCCATATGTTCCAAGATGTTTTTTTTTTAAAAAACACCCGAGCGATTGAGCGGCATCTTCCACCAAAAATAGATTAGTGGTTTTACAATATTCTACAATTTCATTTAGATTTCTAGTTCTATTATTTAATGATACATGTAGAATTGCCTTTGTTTTGTCGGTAATATGTTTTTCAATTATTTCTTTATTCAATGTGCCAGTTTCAGAATCAACATCAACTATAACGGGATTGGCACCTACTATTTTAATAGAATTGATCGAAGCAATCATTGTATAATTTGGTACAATGACGTCATCTCCTTTTCCAATACCTAATGATAAAAATGCCAACATTAATGCGCATGTCCCGCTTGTTGTCATGCTACAATATTTGGCGCCAGTAAATTCGCATATCATTTTTTCTAATTGCGTAGTCTGTTTAAATTCTGTTACAAAATTATCACCCGTTTTCATATATTCGAAGCATGCATTTGCTTCATTAATATCAAAATTCGGTCTTGTTTGAATAATTTTATCTTTCGAATTAAACCAATTATCGCAAATGTTATGCAAATTATTTTTAAAACATAATTGATAATAACCCCCAATCGTCATTTTTACGGGTATTCTATCGTCACGTGGATTTGTATAAGTTATATTAGTTCCCATGTATTGTTTGTAATCTTTTAACAGTATGATTCTAAAATCTAATGATATGCGAATATCATTTTCTATATTTTTTTCGTTATAATGAGTGCATGTATTCCCATTAAAATAAAATAGATCTCCATATTCCAAATCGATTCCCTGAAAATCCCCCTTTCCGGGTTCGCTTTCAATAAAGATTCGATTTGTTCTATACATTTTAGTGATTGGCAATAGAAAATTTTTTTCGCCAATGGGATGTTTTCCTAAGTCATCGGAATCATAATGGGGTGGAATAACAGTATTATTAAAATATTGTATTCTAATACTCGGAAAACTTTGATATATTAAAACATCTTCTGTGGGAAATAAATTATCATATATATCTTTTATCAATTCGCAATACAATTTTTTAAAAGTTGGATCATTTTTGATATCTTTATAAAATATTTTATGCAAATCTGTTTCTACATTCGCCAAATTATCACTATTTAAGTCATTTTGCGATTTTAAATGCAATTGTTGCAAATTTTCGTATTGATATAACGATTTAAAATATTCTAAAAATGCGTATTTAGATCGATTCAATCTATAAATTTTGTGTTGTCCAATTGTAGTTTTTAAATTAAAATTCATCTTAGATTAAGATATATCCGTGTTGTTAGTATTTTGAATATAAAATATGGCATTTCCTATATCATTTTCATTCATAAATACATTTATCCCCGGGTTTAGTTTGGATATAGGTCTCTCAAAGAGGGTGGGTGTTTTGTATCCATACACATATTTAGTTTGCGGATACAAAAACACGGATAGACCTTAAAGATTATATGTTATTGATTATAAAAATTTATATGATCTATATGACTGATCGTTTTTACAATCATTAATACATTGTTCGAATTCAATTTCATAAATTAAAGACCTGCAATAAATAGGGCGACAAAACCATAAACAAGATGATTCAAATATTGATATGTAAAATTTTCCGCTTAGATCATCTTTCCATAAACTAGTTGGATCATTTAATCTTTGGGTATAGTTATATGTAACAATGTCCATTATTTCAAACGTTTTACTTTTAAAATTTAAAATCCAAATAAATGGTAAATGAAAATCTAATTCTAACGTTTTATGACCTATTCCTATTATTTTTCCATCGCTAATTTCAATACCATTCGTCCCGCCTCTATATTGCGAAAAATTGTTGAAAGTGGGCAAACCAGTATCCAGTTCTAAGATAATATTTCCATCTTTAATTATTGTTAGAGGGTCAAATTTTTGAATTATATATAATTCGTTGTTATAAACAAATGGTGTCCAGTTTTTTCCATAAGAAAAATTAGGGCTATTTACTGTATATAAAGTATATTCACCAGTATCTACATCAACAATGTAATTTTGCATATCGTCAAAATTATTTACAAACCTTTGCGTCAAAACATATTTTTTTCCATTTAGAAAAAATGGTCGTGGATCTTCTCCGTGAAAAGTGATTCCATTATTTAAATGAATTTTTGTTATCAATTGTTCTTTTTTTAAAGATCTATAAAATGGGTTCGAATCTAATGATAAATACGAATGAAAAGCATTTAAATCGTCATCACAATCAATTCGCGAATAATCATTTTGCTTGATTAGATTCATTTTGTTTGTTGTATATATATATTATTTATGTATTTTAAGGTCTATCCGTGTTTTTGTATCCATACATTCTTTGCGGATACAAAAACAACCACCCTCTTTGAGAGACCTATATCTATCCTTTCCGGGGATAAATACATTTATCCCCGGATGTAGATTAATATCTTTTCGCGGATAAATATATTTATCCACGAGTCTGTTTGGATATAGACTATCCACAATTTTGTAGACAATCGGCTAAAAACCTCATATAGACCTAAAGGACCAAACGAATGTAAATGGTAACGAATGAAATTGAAGGTTAAGGTCTATCCGTGTTTTTGTATCCAAATGGCTACAAAACCTCAGATAGACCTTAAGGTCTATACGCAACAAAGGTACCTGAAGGATAGAGATACAAAATATAGATTATGATTTTTATCTTATATAATTATTTTTCAGGTAATTTGTTATTTTTCATATATAAAAACTGATATATATATATATGAAATATCATTTTATTACATTTTCTACAGAATCTCATTTATCTTATGCTATTGAATTGAGTAAAACTGCTAAAGATATTGGTGGTTTTGATATTGTAAAAATATTTACACCCAATGATGTGGATGAAATATTTTTAAAAAAAAATTCACATATATTATGTGAAAAAAAGGGCGCCGGATATTGGATTTGGAAATCGCATATTATTTTAAAGTATTTATATGAAATTGATAAAAATGATATTGTTTGTTATTGTGATTCTATGTATTTATTTACAGGTGAAAAAAAAATACAAAATATAGTAGATAATATCAAACATATTCCTGAAATATTTATTAGTCATAATAAACCAAATGAGCCACATTATTTAGAAAAACAATATACGAAAGGAGACGCATTTTTTCTAATGAACGCAATCGATTTGAAATATTCAGATACAAAGCAAGTATGGGGTGGATTTATAATTATTAAGAATACCTTTGCTTCTCTGCAAGTTATTTCCGAATGGGTTACTTACTCTCAAGATGAACGTATTGTTACAGATAGCCCCAGTAATTTTAAAGAAAACGATCCAATTTTCAATGAAAATAGACATGATCAATCTATAATAAGTCTTATTATTAAAAAATACAACATTCCGACATTTGACTTTCCGAAAAAATTTTTACATAATATAAGAGTTCCATTATAGAGGAAAAGCTTTTATCACACCAAAATTATGAGGATGTTCATATTGTCCGATCCATCCATTTACGACAAAATGTTCCAATGTAACATTTAATAATGGATAAGATTTTTTAATATTATCATAAATTGCATTTACCGAATTCCACATAGGTTGGTTTGTTTCATTCTCAAGATCATCAAAACAATATATAAAACCTTCTTCGTCTAATAGATTATATTTTTTCAAATTTTCATATTCATGAGTTAAGGCAACTGGATCATGTAAAGCATCACTAAAAACAAAATTATATTTATTTTTCATATTCATCCAAATGTTTTTATCAAATTCATCTGCTTCATAATATATTATATTGTCCCATTTTGTAATGCTATTGTCGTTTGTTTTAATGGAATGAATTAATGTTTCATCTTTAGGAATTTGCATTCTTATTTTTTGATGATATTTATTATCTAATATATCTTCAAAAATAGGATTTATTTTTTCTATATCTATGCAAGAAAATGTTATTTCAGTTATATTATTTAGAAAAATCTTTGAAAACTCAATAATCTGGTAAAATGTTTTTCCAACTGAAACGCCGATCTCCAAATAATGAATCTTATTATTTAATTTTGAAACATCGATTAAATAATTACAAATCATATCAACTTCAGTTTTATTTTCATCTATTGGTAAATTAATTAAATGAAAAACACATCCAGGTAATCCATAATTAAAAAGACTATTTGGTATATTCCAATCTTCAATATTTATCCAGTTATTCACTGATTTTAAAGTTTCTCTATTAAATTTTATAATATTATGTTGCATATTATATGTTGCATATTGTAACATTATTTATATTATTATTATATAATATAATTTATGGATAACACTGATGCAGATATTCTAAATTTATGTAGAATTTTTACAATGACTTCTAATGAAAGACAATTACAAACTCTAAACGCTGTCGAAAAAATTGTAAAAGATAATTTACCTGGCGATTTTATTGAAATTGGAGTTTGGCGAGGGGTATGATTAGGTAGATCTGGTTTTATTTCCACATTATAAAATAAATTACGTATAAAACAATTTATTTTATTAGCATAATAGCATTGAATAAAATATAATAAATCACTAAACAAAACAGTTATA
>Ga0114979_10001061_pt1 | contig 18320 bp, 18 predicted proteins | sample S_140625_EF_Meta_FD_87315 | JGI IMG/M metagenome (GOLD analysis project Ga0114979, IMG submission 87315) | Freshwater microbial communities from Lake Simoncouche, Canada to study carbon cycling - S_140625_EF_MetaG | ecosystem: Environmental > Aquatic > Freshwater > Lake | place: Lake...
ACAGGTGTAACAGGTAACGTAGGCGCTACAGGTGCAAGTATTACTGGAGCAACAGGTGTAGTTGGACCTACGGGGGCAACAGGTGTAGTTGGGCCAACAGGTCCAACTGGTGCAACAGGTATTCAGGGCGCTACGGGTGTAGGGGCAACAGGTGTTCAGGGTGCAACCGGTATTCAAGGTGCTACAGGTGTTCAAGGAGCAACAGGAGCAACAGGTGTTCAGGGTGCAACCGGTATTCAAGGTGCTACAGGTGTTCAAGGAGCAACAGGAGCAACAGGTGTTCAAGGCGCAACCGGTATTCAAGGTTCCACCGGCGTAACAGGTAACGTAGGTGCTACCGGTGCAAGTATTACTGGAGCAACAGGTATTCAAGGTGCTACAGGCGTAACAGGTAATGTAGGTGCTACAGGTGCAAGTATTACTGGAGCAACTGGTCTAACAGGTAACGTAGGTGCGACAGGCGTAACAGGGCCAACTGGTGCTACAGGTGTAACAGGTAACGTAGGTGCTACAGGTTCGGTTACAGGATCACAAACTAATTTAATCTGGGTTATTGATGGTGGTACCAGTGCTCCCACAACTGGAGTAAAATCGGCAATTCAAATTCCATTTAACTGCAGGGCAGATACTTGGACAATAGCTGCATCAGCGGCAGGTAGTGCAGTATTTTGGATTCAATCAAATACATACGCAAACTATCCAAACGTAACTACAAAAAGTATAGGCAATCATCCTACAATAACTTCTGCACAAAAAGCACAAGGAAATACTGCAGCATGGACATCTAACGTATTTACCAATGGAGATATAATTCATGCAAATCTAATATCTGCAAGCACTTTAACATTGGTTACCTTATCATTAACTGTAACGAAAACATAAGATGATTGTAACAATACCTTTTACTCGAGCATATGTTATAAATGGAGTTAGCTCGACTGTGCTTGGTCAACGTCAACCTGCTCCTTTTTTGTGGAAACCTCCGAGCGACGTTACCAGTATTACTGTCGAGTGTTTTGGTGGGGGAACAAATAATTATTATAGCTCGGTCGGTTTAAGAACCGCAAATGGGTCTGCGTATTCTAAAAGTAATTTATCATTAACCTCTACAACTAATGTTTGGATAAGCCCTGGAAATTTAGACACAGAATATCTAGGGTTAGGAAATTCTTGGGTTAGTTTAACGTCTAATATAGAACCATATGCAAATACTACAACAACTGCAGTAAAAGCATGCGGGGGAGGGGTTCCTGTTGAATTTCATATATCAAAAGGTATCGGAGAAATTAAATACCGAGGAGGTAAAAGCGGAAACACATTTTTTACTGTTGTGGATGCCGGAGGCGAAACTGGATTAGTAACAACTTATTATAGAGGAGGAACTGGCGGTGCAGCTGGCCCCAATGGTAATGGCGGCAATGGATATCCTTCAACATCAACAACATTGGGCGGTGGCGGTGGAGCAAATGGTGGTTCTGATGCTACAGGCACCTCTGGAGGATTAGGTAGATTCGCAAATGTTACGGGAGCAGGTGGTTCTTCCGGCAATGTAGGATATACTGAATATATTAGAGAAACAACAGTTCCCATAGTATACTATCCAGAAAATTACTTGGCGGGCACATCATATAATGTTGGCACAGTTAATCCTGCTAAGGATTCTGAAAGCAGAGAGGTATATGTAACAGGAGGCAGAGGAGGATCTGTTAATGGTTCGGTAATTGCAGGCTCAGGGTATTTTAAGGAAGGTTCGCCATACGGCACGGGCTTACTTGGATGGGGTATTGTATTAATTACATATACATACCCAAAATTTACCGCAGTATTTGGAATGGATAATGGAGGGTTGGATGATCAAAGATGGTTTAATAGAAATTCCAACTACACGCGGCACCGAGCAAACACTTGGGCGACTTTTGACACTTGGATAAAACTTCCTGCAGATATACCAAATGTAATAACAGTAGAATGTTTTACAGGAATAACTCCTGACGGCGGAGGATCCTATAGTAAAAGTAATATTAACGTTTCGCCCAATCAGAGTATTTATATCGGTGGCCTAAATAAATATGTTAATTTCAATTGCGGAGCATTTGTAAACACATTAGCTAATACTATACCTACATTGGCAAACGGTACGATATCTGGATGCTATGCTGCAAACGGAAATGTATTTACTCAAGAAACTCGAAGCGTGGGCCTCGTTACATATAGAGGCGGGCAAAGTGGCTACCAAGTAGTATATTCTACCGCGCCCTCAGGGGAATCTCCTGGTAGTACCTACTATTACTACGGGGGGCGCGGAGGTCAAGCTGGGCCCAATGGTAGAGGGGGCCACGGGTCTCCTGCGTATATTAGTCCCGGAGGTTCATATTATTGGGGGGCGGGCGGCGGCGCAAATGGTGGCGGGGATGCATCAAATAGTACACCAGGAGTAAATAGATTTGGTAACTATGGAGCGGGGGCAGGAAGTAATGTTTTTGTATGGCCAAGTTATCCCACAGAAAAATCGGCATTAAAACAATCAGAAGCATTAGTTTACAATGATACTGCATTTGGCAATACTACAGTATTAGTACTGGGGGGAGCCCCAGGATACTATAGCGATTATTCACCTTATGAATATTTTGGTTATGATACATACAATAAAGTGGCATTATCATATATATCCGCAGTTTCAGGAAACGCACAAACAATAACATATTCATATGCATATATTATAGGTTAAGAATTATGACAAACTATATTTTAAACAAAGATTATGAAAACTGGCAACCATATGTAGATTTTAGATCTGCGATTGATCCCAACTTTTGTCAAGCAAACTTTAAATTTGAAACTATTTATTTTTATGATAGATTTGGAATAATTGAAAATCCTCCGAATTCGAAAATACTTAGACCTTTTGTTGCCATACAAAATAGTAAAACTTTCGATGAATTATGTTTAGCTAGAGCATTAGAAATAGATAACATATCAAAAGAACAAAACAAACCAATATTGGTAACCTGGTCTGGCGGTTTAGATAGTACATGCGTATTATCTGCGCTAATGCAAACGATTACAGATAAAACTAGATTAAAAGTTTTATGCACTAAAGAAAGTATTGCAGAATATCCATTTTTCTTTGATAATTTTATTAAAAATAATTATGAAGTATTAGAGACGGATTGGGCAAGTTTTAGAACAGCAATTAATAGTTTATGTTTAACTAATATTATAATTACTGGCGAATTGGCCGATCAATTATTTGATGTTGTTGCGCAAAGCAAATATGGGACTGCAAATATGTTTATTAGCACGACGCCAGAAAATATACAATACAACCTATTTAGAGAATCTCGCAAAGGTCCTTGGCAAGTAGTATTAAACCCAGAAAATAAAACGCATTGGGATATGGTAGAATATTTTGTAGAAAAATTTCCTAAAAAAATAAATAATTTACGAGATTTTTTATATGCGTTTAGATTGAACTATAGATATCAATTAATTCAAACAAGAATGCTTATGCTAACAGATAATTTAAAAATGGATATTAATTTATTTCATTTTTTTGATACAAATGAATTCAATAATTTTTCGATAGACACGGATTTTGAAATTTTTGATGACGGCGATATAGTAAAAACTAAAAAATATATTAGAGAATTTATTTGTAAGTATACTCATGATTTTGAATACTATAATACCAAGAAAAAATCACCATCTTTGGGTTCGCCAGAATATCCAATGATTTCAAATTATACTAAGTTAGATGATGAATGGAATAGATATGTATAAAATAATGGATGGGTTTTTTGATAATCCGGATGATGTTAGAAAATTTGCATTAAATCAAGTATACGAAAAAGATTTAATTGGAAATTGGCCTGGTACCAGAACACGAGAAATTGCACATATAGATAATTTTTTCTATACCAGCCTTTTTAATTTTTTAGAATTTTCCCCATCCGAATATAATATTTCATCAAATTTTCAGATAACAGATGAATCATATGATCAGGGTTGGGTACACAAGGATAAATCCATTTATACCGGAATCTTATATTTAAGTAAGAATCCGATTGTAAATAGCGGAACTTCATTATACGAAGAAAGCGAATATGATACAAAATATCCTGATGAGAAAAGAAACTGGATACTTGGCAATAAAACCGCAGAAGAAATTGTAAAATATAGAGAAGATAACAATAACCAATTTAAGGAAATTGTAAATTTAGAAAATTTATATAATAGATTAATCCTATTCCCCGGCACTATACCGCACAGAGCAAACAAATTCTTTGGAAAGAATAAAGAAGATAGTAGATTAACTCTAGTCTTTTTTGTTTTTGAACGAGAAAAATGTTAAGTATTCAGAATAGATATATATTAAATAAGTCTACTAAGGATCAAAAATGGCAAAAGTAACAAGCAGAGAAGAACTAAAAGATTATTGCTTAAGACGCTTAGGCGCGCCTGTCATTGAAATAAACGTAGATGACGATCAAGTTGAAGATCGTATAGATGATGCGTTTCAATTTTATAGAGAATATCATTATGACGCAGTAGAAATGGTATATCTAAAACATCAAATAACTAAACAGGATTTGACCCAACAATACGTTGAATTATCTGATATGGTTATTGGTGTTAGTAAAATAATTCCTTTATCTAATAGAACAAGCGGTATGAATATGTTTGATATTCGTTACCAAATTATTGTTAACGATTTATATAGTTTAATGTCTACCGATTTGATTTACTATTCCATGGTAAAGACTCAATTGGAATTGATTAATCAAATGCTTGTTGGACAGAAACCAGTTCGTTTTAATAGACATATGAATCGTTTATATATTGATATGGATTGGGGAGCAGATGTGCATGAGGATGATTTCTTAGTTATAGAATGTTATCGTATTTTAGATCCGAATCAATATTTAGATGTATACGACGATATGTTTCTTAAGAAATATACTACGGCATTGATTAAACGGCAGTGGGCTGAGAACATTAAGAAGTTTTCCGGAGTACAACTTCCTGGAGGAGTGACACTAAACGGAGATGCTATGTATATGGAAGCAGTGGATGAGATTGCTAAAATTGAAGATGAAATGCAAAGCAAATTTGAATTGCCTGTAGATATGTTCACGGGATAATTAGTATTCTTATCACCCAGGCTCATAGAAGATACTAACACCTTGTCAATAGATAGTCAATAGAATAAAAGAATAAAATGGCAACAGTTAACCATTATTTCCAATCCGGTAAAACGATTGGTAGAACGTCTGAGCACAATCTATACGAAGACCTAATTATAGAGTCGATGAAGATTTACGGGTTTGAAGTCTATTATATTCCCAGAAAGTCTTTTGATCAGGATCCTGTTTTTACAGAAGATCCTTTGAATACTTATGAGCACGCATATCCAATTGAAATGTATATGGAAGACATTATGGGATATACGGGACAGGGAGACTTTTTAACAAAATTTGGTTTGGAAACTAGAGATTCTGCAAATTTTGTAGTATCAAGAAAAAGATGGAAACAGTTAGTTGGTTCTACCGGTAATACTATTTTGGAAAGACCAGCAGAAGGGGATTTAATTTTCTTTCCGTTAACTACCGCTTTCTTTGAAATTAGAAAAGTTGATGGTCAAACACCATTCTTTCAATTAGGTAAATTATTTGTATATAAAATGAATTGCGAATTGATGCAATTCTCTAATGAAAGAATTACCACCGGTGTTGATGACGTTGATAAGTATATTACTCAGATCGATCAATCTATTGCAGATTATGAAATGTTGCTGGAAACCGGAGATACTTTACTATTGGAAAATTACGTAGATACTGCATTTGTTCTCGAAAGTTATTTACCCAATGATAATTCATCTGCAGGTATAAATAATTCCCTTTTCAGTGAAGCTGGCAATATCTTGGATTTTTCTGAAAAGAATCCTTTTGGTGAGGTATATAAGTAATGCTAAATAATAATTTTTATTGGGGAACCGTTAGGAAAGCGGTAGTTGCCTTTGGTAATATTTTCAATAATATTTCTTTAATTAGAAAGGATGCTGCAGGGAACACTATACAAACTATACGTGTACCTTTAGCATACGCACCTAAGCAAAAATTTATTGCAAAGATACAACAAAGACCTGATGTTGATACCCAACCATATCAAGTTATTTTACCTAGAATGGCATTTGAAATGCGAAGCATGAAATATGATCCAACTAGAAAAATTGCACCTCTGCAGAAAATTAGAAAAACGGATGATATAAATTCTTCATTATCTCAATATGTACCTGTACCATATAATTTGGATATGACATTGTATGTATATGCAAGAAATCAGGATGATGGTTTACAAATCATAGAACAAATACTACCTTATTTCAATCCGGATTATAATTTAACTATTAAAGCTATTCCGGAATTAGATTTATTAAATGATTTGATGATTGTTTTAGATGAAATACAATTTGAAGATAACTATGAGGGAGATCTTTCTGATAGACGTGCTATTATTTGGACGTTAGATTTTACTATGAAATTGAATTTTTATGGCCCAATTAATACATCTTCTGTTATTAGAAAAACAATATCCAATATATTTAGCGATTCTTCTTTACAGCAAAAGACAGAAACAATACACGTTGACGCATTAACTGCTGCAGAAAAAGAAGCATTTATAATACAAAATTCAAACACGGCATTTCGCGGACAAGTTATAACACCTGCAAATGTTGCGGTGGCTGGTTCTGTGGGAGATTATTCTATTATGGAATATTTTGAGGATTTTTAATTGAATTCTATACCTACTTTTAGTGATATTTTTAATACTGCACCTTTGGATGAAAATTCAAATGCAATTGTAACTGCACCTTTAGTTGTTAATGACACCAAAGAACAAGATCAAGAAGACGATTATCAACTTGCAAGAAAAACAATGAGGGGGCTTTTAGAAAAAGGGGAAACTGCAATAGAAGAAATTCTTACTCTTGCTAAAAGTTCTGAACATCCTAGAACGTATGAAGTTACGGGACAATTAATTAAAACTCTATCGGATGTATCTAAAGATTTAATTGGTCTGCAAAAACAAATAAAAGATATAAACAAAGATACTGGCGGTGTCGCTCCTCAAATAGGAAATCAAACTAATAATGTATTTTTGGGATCTACACACGAATTGATGCAATTGATAAAAAGAAAAAGTGCGGAATTAGATGACGACACAATTATTGACCAATAAAAAAATATCATATAATGGTAATCCTAATTTAAAGCAGATAGGCACCCCTCATGCGTATACTGCAGAACAAGTTCAGGAAATAATTAAATGTAGTCAGGATCCTATCTATTTTATTGAAACATATTGTAAAATTGTTTCTTTAGATAGGGGCCTAATACCATTTAAACTTTATGATTGTCAAAAAAGAAAAGTAGATGTTATTCTAAATAACAGAAAAGTAATTCTGATGGAAGGTAGACAGCAGGGCAAAACCATTACATCTGCTGCTTGTATTTTATGGTATACGTTATTTCAGCAAAATAAAACTGTTGCTATTCTTGCAAATAAATCTTCAGCTGCAAGAGAGGTTCTATATCGGTATGAGTTGATGTATGAAAGTTTGCCTATATGGATGCAACAGGGTGTTAAAGTATACAACAAGGGTGACTTGGAATTAGAGAATGGATCTAGAGTTTTTACTGCAGCAACCAGTTCATCTGGTATTCGAGGCAAATCTGTTAACTGGCTATACATTGACGAGGCAGCAATTATTCCGAATAACGTAGCGGAAGAATTCTTTACTTCAGTATATCCTACTATTTCTTCAGGTCAGACTACAAAAATTCTTTTAACATCTACACCTTTGGGTTATAATCATTTCTGGAAATTTTGGAACGAGGCTGAACAAGGATTAAATGGATTTACTCCTTTATTCATTAGCTATAAGGAAATTCCCGGTAGAGATGAAAAATGGGCAGCAGAACAACGGGCGATGCTCGGTGAACTTAAGTTTAATCAAGAAGTTCTTTGTACCTTTCTCGGATCATCCAATACTTTGGTTAGTCCTGACGCAATCGGTAAAATGTCTACTAAGCAGCCAATTTATTCCAAAGATGGGTTGGATATATACGAGGAACCTGAGGAAGACCACGTATATATGCTTGTAGCAGATACATCTCGGGGGGTTGGTGGAGATTACTGCGCATTTGTTGTTATGGATATTACTTCGTATCCGCATAAAGTAATTGCCAAATATAGAAATAACAAAATAAGTCCGTTAGTTTTCCCCAATATTATTGCCAAAGTAGCGAAAGATTATAACCGGGCATACTGTCTAATTGAGATTAATGACAACGGACAACAAGTTGCAGATTCATTATATATAGATATGGAATATGAAAACGTATTCTTTGTAGGATCAAATTCTAAGACTGGTCAGTTTCTATCTGGAGGATTTTCCCCGGGCGCTACTTTAGGTGTAAGAACTACAAAACTTGTAAAACGATTGGGTTGTACTGCGTTTAAGAGTTTGGTTGAAAGTACGAAATTACTAATTCACGATGTAGAAATCATAAGTGAAATATCTACGTTCATTGAAGTTCGGGGATCGTTTAAAGCCGACGAAGGATATCACGATGACTTAGTGATGTGTTTGGTGTTATATGCATGGGCAACAAATGAGGCATTCTTTAAAGATTTAACAGATACAAATTTGAGAAAAATATTGTATGAAGAACAATTTAGACAAATTGAAGAAAATTTAACTCCGTTTGGTTTTATTGACGGGGGACAAGATGAAAATAAAACTCCAGAAGTAGTAAATGGGGATCTTTGGTTTCCCGAAGAAAAGAATAAATCGTTGGATACATTTCAACAGGAGCTTCTTGGTATTTTTAAGTAAAATGTCTAAAAGGCGATATTTATAAATAAATAGACATGAATTAATTTAGAGCTGTAATTCTATAAAATTTTAAGGAGAATACAATGGCATTCCAACTTTCACCTGGAGTTCTGGTAACTGAAGAAGATCGCACTAATATTGTGCCTTCCGTTGCTACAAGCGCAGGAGCAATCGCGGGTGCATTCAAATGGGGGCCTGTAGACCAAGTTACGGTTGTAGAATCGGAAAATAACTTAGTATCAAAATTTGGTTCTCCTAATGATGCAACTGCGGGATATTTCTTTACTGCGGCAAATTTCTTATCATATGGCAACAATCTCAACTTAGTTAGAGTTGTAGATAAATCGGTTGCAAAAAATGCGGTTTCATTATCATCTGGCGGAGTGGTTAGTGTAGATACAAGTGCCAGCCAAGAAGTTTATCCTACAGGATCTAGATTAACTGCAGTTTTTGCTGACCCTGGCAATGCTGGTCAGCAAGCTAGAGGAAATGTTGTTCTTGCAACAACCGGAAGAATTAGTCCGATATCAGTAACAGTACAAGGACTAGGATATGCTAATGCACCTAGAATAACGATCGAAGGTGATGGTTCTGGTGCAACTGCTAATGCTGTTATTTCTGGCGGACGTGTTATTGGCATTAATTTAATAAGTCCTGGTTCTGGATATAGTCAAATCAATGGAATTTATATTGATCCAACTGGCGGAGATAATCCTTCGACTACTGCTATTGCATCTGCAACAATTCTTAAAAAAGTTGCTAATATATTAATTACTAATCCGGGTACAGGTTATACATCTGCACCTAATGTTGTAATTTCTGGTAATCTATATAATTCTACAACAATAACGAGTTTTACCGGTAATACTACTATTCAAACTGCAGGACAGTTGATTACAAATGACGAAGTTTATAGAGAAGCGTTTTCGTTAGGTAATAGTTTATTCGGCGAATTTGCTGCTAAGTATCCTGGTTCTATAGGTAATGCTATAGAGATATCTGTAGCAGATGCGGATACTTTTGCTGGTTGGGAATATTCTGCAATTTTTGGATCTGCTCCAGGTACATCTGCATCTGTAGAAGCCCGTGGCGGTATGAATGACGAAATGCATATCGTAATTGTAGATGCAACTTCTGAAATTTCTGGAGTAGCTGGTACAATATTAGAAAAATATTCTTATGTATCAAAGGCATTTGATGCAAAGAATTCTGATGGATCTACAAATTATTATGTCAATATATTAAATAATCAATCGGCGTACGTTCGTTGGTTAAAGCATCCTGAGGATGGTACAAATTGGGGAACTGCTTCGGTAAATACCGAATATACTAGTTTGACAAATAGTATTACTACCGTATTATCTGGAGGTGTAGATGGTAATATGGTAACTTCTGGTAATTTAATCGCAGGGTATTCATTATTCTCCAACGATGAATTATACGACGTTAGTTTAATTCCGATGGGTCCTATTACAGATTCGGGTGTAATTAATTCTGTAGTTTCTCTTGCAGAAACCAGAGGCGATAGTATGGTATTTATTTCTCCCCAATATTCGGATGTGGTAAATACTAGCGACCAAGAAACAAAAATTGTTAGTTTTAGAAATACATTAAATATCAATTCTTCTTATGCTGTTATGGATAGCGGATGGAAATATCAATATGATCGTTACAACGATAAGTATAGATATATTCCTTTAAATGGAGATATTGCTGGTCTTGCTGCAAGAACGGATTATATTGCTGATCCTTGGTTCTCTCCTGCGGGATATAATAGAGGCGTTATTAAGAATGTAGTTAAATTGGCTTATTCTCCATCTAAGGCAGATAGAGATATTCTTTATAAAAATGGTGTAAACCCAGTAGTTACTTTCCCGGGTCAGGGTACAGTATTATTTGGTGATAAGACATTATTATCTCGCCCAGGATCATTTGATAGAATTAACGTTCGTAGATTGTTTATTGTTTTAGAAAAAGCAATTGCAACTGCAGCAAAATTTCAATTATTTGAATTTAATGATCCGTTTACTAGAGCACAATTTAAAAATCTTGTAGAACCATTCTTACGAGATGTTCAGGGTAGAAGAGGTGTTACAGATTTCCGTGTTGTTTGCGATGAAACAAATAACACCGCGGCAGTTGTTGATCGTAACGAATTTGTTGCGGACATCTTCATTAAGCCTGCTCGTTCAATTAACTACATTCAATTGAATTTTGTTGCTACAAGAAGCGGCATTTCTTTTGAAGAAGTAGGCGCTTAATATAAAAGGGGCATAAAATGGCTATACAGTTTAATATTGAAACATTTAAATCGGAACTTAATAACGGTGGAGCTAGACCGAATCAATTTGCGGTTCAGTTATCCTTCCCTAATTATGTTGCTTCTCGTGCAGCAGCAACAGCAAAGGGACCGTTTTTAGTTACTACTGCAGAATTACCAGGGCAAACCATTCCGGAAGCTACGGTATTCTATAGAGGTAGACAAGTACATATGGCTGGCGATAGAAACTTTACACCTATTACGTTTACCGTACTTAACGATTCAGGTTTCACTATTCGTACTGCGATTGAGCAGTGGATGGAAGGAATTGAAGGACTAAATACTAAGACGGGTAGATTAAATCCTTCTACGTATCAAACAGATATGTACATTTATCAATTGGATAGAAATGGTGCGATCTTAAAGCAATATAAATTAAGAAATGCTTTCCCATTAGATTTGGGTGCAGTTCCTCTTTCTTTTGAAGCAAATGATCAGCTATCTTCTTTCCAAGTATCGTTTAGATATCAGTCTTTTGAGTTTAGTACAAATCCTTCTGAACAACTATTAAACGCATTGACAAATCTAAATTAAACTTTATTATAACTTGAAATAAAATTATGGCAATTAAATTATTTGGTTTTACCATTAGCAGTGATGATGAGTATAAAAACTTAAAATCTCAAGCGGTAGCTACTCCAATCAGCGATGATGGGGCAACTACCGTTCAGGGGTCTGGATTTTTCGGTACTTATCTCGATATGGATGCTTCGGCAAAATCTGAAACTGAACTAATTACCAGATACAGAGAAGCATCTATGTATTCCGATTGCGCAGCAGCAATCGACGAAATTGTAACTGAAGCAATTGCCGCGGTAGATGACGAACCTCCGGTTAAAATTTATCTAGACAAATTAGATATTCCGGATGATATAAAAGAAACTATTGATTTAGAATTTGAAAATGTTTTAAAATTATTAGATTTTAATACCAAAGCGCATGATACATTCAAGCGTTGGTATGTGGATGGTAGATTATACTACCAAAAAATTATTGATAAATCTGCACCAAAACGAGGAATAGTAAATTTAATTCAATTAGATCCTCGTAAAATTAAAAAGGTCAGAGAGGTTAAAAAAGATAAAGATAAAAATACGGGACTAGATCTAATTAAGTCCATTGACGAGTTTTTTATCTATAATGATAAAGGCATTCTTTCTAATGTGAATGCTTCATCATCTACACAAAATCAAGGTATAAAGATTAGCAAAGATGCAATTTGCTATGTACCTTCGGGTGTAGTTGATACTGAAAAGAATGTAGTAATTAGCCATTTGCATAAAGCAATTAAGCCAATTAATCAGTTAAAAATGATGGAGGACTCTTTAGTAATCTATAGATTATCGAGAGCTCCTGAACGTAGAATATTTTATATTGACGTAGGTAATTTGCCAAAAGTTAAAGCCGAACAATATTTAAAAGATATTATGGCAAGATATCGTAACAAGATTGTATATGATTCTAACACCGGCGAAATCCGAGATGATAGAAAATTTATGTCCATTCTTGAAGACTTTTGGTTGCCTCGTAGAGAAGGCGGCAAAGGTACAGAAATTACAACTCTACCCGGCGGAGAAAACTTAGGTAGCATTGACGACGTAAATTATTTCCAAGTTAAATTATATCAAGCTTTGAATGTTCCTTTATCTCGTATGCAGGCACAGCAGGGTATTTCTTTTGGTAGAGCAACGGAAATTACTAGAGATGAATTAAAATTTGCCAAGTTTGTTTCTCGAATGAGAAAGAGATTTAATGAATTATTTGACGATTTATTAAAGACGCAGCTTGTCTTAAAGGGTGTTATTGTTGATGCCGATTGGGATATTATTAAAGATAAAATCCAATATCGGTATACTCAGGATCAGTATTTTGAGGAAATGAAAACCTCAGAAAACATTCGTAACAGAATAGATTTATTAAACCAAATTCAACCTTTTGTTGGTACATATTTTAGTAAAGATTACATTATGAAAAATATCTTGAGAATGACTGAAAATGAAGTTCAACAAATGAACACCCAGATTGAACAGGAACCACCGTCACAACCGATAGTACCTGATCAAAATCCTGGTCAATAATAGTTTATAAATATAACATCGAGGAATAAAATATGTCATCAGAAGTAATTCAACACATGGTAAATAGTATCATTGCTGGTAGTAATAAAGAAGCATTGGATGGATTTCAAGCTTCTATTAACGACAAACTAAATGCCGCTATTCAAAATCAAAAAATTGTAGTTGCTGCAGCATTGACAGCACTAGACCCTAAAACGGAAGAATAATGTCCAAATACTTAGATGAAAAATTAACGGCGGGAGATCCCGTAGGAAAATGGATACACGATTTTGTGCATTCAGATAATCCAAAATTCGCCGGAAAATCTAAGAAAGAAAGAATAAAGCAAGCTTTGGGTGCAGCATATTCTGCAAAAAAAGAATTGCAAAAGGAAGATTATGATTCTGGGGAATATGATTATGAGGGAGATATGGCCAAGTCCGATCTTCGCTCTATTATCTATAATGCAAAAATGCTACATGATATGATAGAAGCTAATACAAATCTACCAGAATGGTTGCAAGCAAAAATAACTAAAGCAGAAGATTATATTTCTTCTGCGGCAAATTATATGCGAGCAGAACAAGATAAGGAAAAATAAAAAATGGCAACCGTACGAATTATAAAGAATGTAAAACAACAGGCAGTTGTTAAATTTCTTGGACCGGGTTCGGCCACTTTAGATTTAGCTTCCCTGGCAAATTTAAATCAATCTGCAAACGTAGCTTTTGATAGATCGAATAGTAAAGTATCTATTCAGGCTATGTGGAGTAGCGCAAATGGATTCGTAACAGTATCCAGAGGTAGTAATACTATTCTTAGAATAACAGATGGTCCAATGAATTGGGATTTCGCTCAATCTATGGGTGTTGTTGATGATGATAGTGTAAATGCAAATATTACCGTTAGTTTTGTAAACGATGGTACTGTTATTTTATCGTTATCTAAACCCGCAGGATATACCTATCCTAATACGCAAAATACTCCAGGAGGCTAATAATGAAATTACTTAGAGAAGTTGCTCAGGAATTAGGCTACCTAGTAGAAGATAAAGGTACTGGCCCTAAAAGTGTTTTCATTGAAGGCATTTTTGCGCAGGCAAATAAAGGCAATAAAAATGGCAGATACTATCCAGAATCTGTCATGAAAAAAGAAGTTGAAAGATATAATAATCTTATCAACGAAAAAAGATCGCTCGGCGAACTAGGGCATCCAGCAAATCCTTCAATCAATTTAGATAAGGTATCGCATCTTATTACTGAACTAAGAATGGATGGCCATAATGTAATAGGTAAAGCGAAAGTTTTAGATACTCCTATGGGATCTATTGCTAAAAATTTAATTGAAAATGGTGTAAAGCTTGGCGTATCTACTAGAGGCCTAGGTTCACTAAAAGCGAATAAAGATGGACTACAGGAAGTTCAAGATGACTTTCATCTTGCAACTGTGGATATCGTTGCTGATCCATCGGCACATGATGCTTTTGTTCAAGGCATTTATGAATCTGCAGAATGGGTTATGACTAATGGTGTATGGACAACCATTGATGCAGAAAATGCACAAGTCAAACTAAAAGCTGCAAGCACACAGAATCTAGAAGAAACAAAACTTCAAATTTTTGAACAATTTATTAACAAATTGTCTAGATAATCAAACTTATAAATATCATTGAGTAATTAATTTTTTAGGAGACTCTAATGTCGGTAGAAAATAAAATCAAAGAACTGTTAGGGCGTGTTGACGTTAAGGCTTCTTTAGCAGAGTCGTTAGATGCTTCAACCGTTTCTAAAGACACATCCATCAAGCCTGCTAATGCTGGTGATACAACTCAGCCTAAACAAGGTTCTTCTGCAGACGCCGACATAGAAACGCGCGAAGAAGACGAGCCAAATCAAGGCGCGGCAGTATCCAAAAGTATTAAGCAGAATACATTAACACAACAAGGTGCGGGCAATGCTCCAAACTTCACTACAGTTAAAGAATCTGAAGAACCAGATGAAGAAGCTGAAGAAGAAGGCGAAGTTACAGAAGAAGATATTGATACTAATATCGACTTATCCCCAATTTTTGGTGATGAATTATCCGAAGACTTTAAGACTAAAGCAACATCAATTTTTGAAGCAGCCGTTATTGCTCGCGTAAATAACGAAATGGAAAAAGTTGTTGTATCTTTAGAAGAAAAGTTTGAAGAGCAAGTAGAAGAATATAAACAAGAAATTGTTGAAAAAGTGGATTCATACCTTAACTATGTAGTTGAGAATTGGATGGAAGAAAATAAGCTAGCAGTTGAAAACGGTTTACGTACCGAAATCGCTGAAGACTTTATTTCTGGATTGAAGACGCTATTCAAAGAACATTATATCGAAGTTCCAGAAGAAAAATATAATGTACTTGAAGAATTGCAAGATAAAGTGGCAGAATTATCTGAGCACTTAGATACTCAACTAGAAAATAACGTTTCGCTTAATTCAGAACTTATGGGTCTTAAGAGAAAGTTGATCATCAAAGAGATGACCGACGATCTTGCAGACACAGAAGCAAGTAAGCTAAACAAGTTGTTGGAAGGTGTAGAATTTGACAGCGCCGATACATTTAAAGACAAGGTTAAAGTGATCAAGGAAAGTTATTTCCGTGCAGCTGAACCAAAGGCTAAAGATGTTTCGAATCAACAAATTTTATCCGAGGAAGTAAATGTACAGGAAGAGTCTTTCGATGGAAGTACCGTTTCTGTATATGCTAAAGCGCTTTCTAGAACAGTTAAAAAATAAATAAATAGACATTCTTAAAGGAGACACAAAGATGTTTTTATCGGAAAATTTACAACAAAAATGGGATCAGATTATTAATCACCCTGATCTTCCAGAGATCAAGGATTCCTACAAGCGTGCAGTTACATCTGTATTGCTAGAGAACCAAGAGAAGTCTTTACGTGAAGAACGTAGTGCTTTATTCGAGGCAGCTCCAGGCAACAACATTTCTGCAACTGGCGGTATCGACAAGTATGACCCGATCATGATCGGTTTAGTACGTCGTGCAATGCCTAACCTAATGGCTTATGACATCTGCGGCGTTCAGCCAATGACAGGCCCAACAGGTTTGATCTTCGCAATGCGTTCTATGTATGGTTCAGAGCGTAGTAACACATCTACTCGTACAGAAGCGTTATTCAACGAAGCAAATACGGCATTCAGCGGCGCAGGTACACACACCGGCACAGATCCATATACAGGCCAATCTACAGGTACTGGCGTATCTACAGCAGCAGCTGAAGCATACGGCACATCTGGCGGTGGTAGTTTTGGTGAAATGTCCTTCTCTATCGACAAGACAACAGTAACTGCTAAGACTCGTGCTTTAAAGGCAGAATACACTGTTGAATTGGCACAAGACTTGAAAGCAATCCACGGCCTAGACGCTGAGGCAGAACTTTCAAACATCTTGTCTCAAGAATTCATGTTTGAAATCAACCGTGAAGTTGTTCGTACAATTTACAACGTTGCTAAGCTAGGTTCTCCTGCAACAGCAACTGCTGGTACTTTCGACTTAGACGTTGACTCGAACGGTCGTTGGTCTGTAGAGCGTTTCAAAGGTCTTCTATTCAATATCGAACGTGATGCTAACCACATTGCACAAGATACTCGTAGAGGAAAAGGTAACTTCATCGTTTGCTCTGCAGACGTTGCAAGTGCATTAGCTATGTCTGGTGTTCTAGACTACGCCCCAGCTTTATCTACAGGCTTGAATGTTGACGATACAGGTAATACATTCGCAGGTGTTCTAAACGGACGCTTCCGTGTTTACATTGATCCATATTCTGCAAACCTAGGCGCAGCAAACCAGTTCTATATGGTAGGTTACAAAGGTACATCTCCATATGATGCAGGTATGTTCTATTGCCCATACGTTCCGTTACAAATGGTTCGTGCAGTTGATCCTAACAGCTTCCAGCCAAAAATCGGCTTCAAGACACGTTATGGTCTAATTGCTAACCCATACGTTACAAACGCTGCAGGCGCAAACGATGCAGATAGCTTCACTGCTAACCGTAATCAATACTATCGTAAGACAAGAGTTACAAATCTTATGTAATTGAGCCGGCGTTAGATCGGATTTAAAGGGGGAAGAAATTCCCCCTTTTTTTACCTTATAAATAATTGTATATAATGTAAAGGATTACTATATGGTTGATATTAATAAAGAATATATTGATAAAACAGTAAATCAAACAAACACTGAACGTGATCTAGATTTCTTAAGACCGAATTCGTTTAGGCTATCTTTTAAAGATTTGCCTCATACTGCCTTCACTTGCCAAGCAGTAAATATTCCGGCGATTCAAATGAATTATGCCGTAAGACCAACACCTTTTATTGACATCCCAACTGTAGGTGATAAAATGACGTTTGGGGATTTAACTGTTCGGTTTATTGTAACCGAGGGCATGTCAAATTATTTGGAATTGTATAATTGGTTAATAGGACTAGGTTTTCCAAAAGATTATACTCAGTTTTCTTCTTTTGCAAGTAAAAAGAAAACTAGTTTTTCGGTTAATAATAAACAAAATTATCCTGAAGTTTTGGCATACTCGGATGCAACTTTGTCTATTATGGACTCGACAAACAACCCTAAAGTAAATATAATATATAAGAACATATTTCCCGTTTCCCTTGGCGGTTTAGAATTCGACATCGTTTCGTCAACTGTTGATTACTTTGTAGCGTACGCGACGTTTAAATACTCCCTCTATGATATAGAGGTTTTATAATTTTTTGGAGTTATTATGACAAATACATTTTCCCCTCTTGATCTTCCTCCGGTTCCTAAAGCCGCAATTTCGGCGGCAGCATCTTCTGCAGCTTCATCTGCGCTTGAACCTAGAAAAATGGAAGTTAGCCTAGACAAACTTAGAAAAGAAAGCATCTTTATTGCTACACCATGTTACGGTGGTATGCTAACAGAAGCATACTTTCGCTCTACAGTAAAGCTTCTGACTTTCTGTAACCAACACCAAATCCCAGTTGCATTTGGTACAATTGCTAACGAG
>Ga0114979_10001069_pt1 | contig 18282 bp, 22 predicted proteins | sample S_140625_EF_Meta_FD_87315 | JGI IMG/M metagenome (GOLD analysis project Ga0114979, IMG submission 87315) | Freshwater microbial communities from Lake Simoncouche, Canada to study carbon cycling - S_140625_EF_MetaG | ecosystem: Environmental > Aquatic > Freshwater > Lake | place: Lake...
GCCTGTGACCTTCAGTAATATACAGGTACTTACCCACGTATTTCGGGGTCTCTGCCCAGATCTCTTCTTTGCCCCAAGGCTTTTGAACTGTTCTCATGTTCAAATTTTAAACTTCTGGGTCAACGATAAATCTCGTCTCTACCTTTTTTAGAAGCGTACAGGCTCAACATTGATCCGCCGAAAATGTTTGCGTCAAATTCGATCGGATTGAGATGATGCGGGGGCATTTTTCTTGGAATTAAGTCAACTTCGTGTTGCTTTAGATGAAAAGCTTCATGAGCAATTGATCTAAGAATGTCGGCCAGAGATCTTGAGGCGCAGTATATCCTGATATTTTTCTGAGGATACGAGCAAATCGCTGTCGTCATGATTTTGGATTTTTTACGATCCAAAGCAAGATAACAGCGATATGTTTCATTTAGCTGCAAGACTTTCGCGCACTGGTCTAGAAAGTCTTTGACTATTTTAATATCTCTCCGATTCATTTCACAGTCTCTGCTGATCATGAGCTTAAAAGAGCTTGAATCTAACTCTGACATTTCTTCATTGTCAAAGAGAGTCAGATTTTTCAAAACGTCATTAAGCAGCTCGGAGGATTTCATCTTTCACTTCTTTATTGCTTTAACTAGGTCGGACGAAGACTGAATCTTTCCTCCTCCAACACCAAAAATCACCTGAGTTCCCATAGATTCGCAAAGATCAAATTCGGGAACATTGCCGGCAGCATCTCGATCGCCGCCCTTCGTAAACGCGAACGGCTTTAGAATTTTTAACGCTTCTGTCACAGTCTGGCTTCCATCATCCCAAGGAACTACGTAATCGACCCCACGGACGCCAGCTATGATCTCCATTCTCTCAATTTCAGGCATGAAAGCGTATCCCTTCTTGCGAAGCAAAAACCCGTCACCGTTCACAATCACGGCGAGACGGGTCTTTCCTCCGACTTTCTGGGTAAGATCGGCAGATTCAATTAAGCAACGAAGGTGTCCAACGTGCATCGGGTCAAAACCACCAGATGTGACAATCAAACGCTCGTTGTAGATGTCTGCATGAGCTCTAAGATCTTCAACTGATTCAAAAATTTCTGCCATTTTAACTCCTACGTCTTGTGAATCGAATCGCGGAACGACTCTGGGAACATGTCCCGCTGCTGTCCGTAAAATCTATCCCAGTCGGAGTCCAAGATATAGGAAACGGCATGATCGTCTGCAGAGCGAATAGAGCGCCCGAGTGACTGGATGATGGTCTTTGCCGTCTGAAGTGGGTACCACCAGCTCCACTTACGCATCCGCTTTTGAACCAGCTTGTCACCGAGATAAGGATACGGAACCTTACAGATGATCTGGAATCGGCTGAGGTTGCCCTTGAGGTCAACTCCCTCTGTCATTGACGGAGTCACTAGAACAGTGGGCTCTTTGCTGCTGATGTGCTGATTGAGAACGTCCTCGCGATCCTCAGATTTATGAGTGAGAAGTCTCTTGCTTCTGATGTTCTTCATAATGTAACTCGAGACCTTGTACGAGTGACAGTGAATGATCCCCTTCTCGTTTGGGTGCGCCGCGAGAATTTGACGAACAGCTTCCGCAAGCTTAGGAAGAGTGTTGTCAATTTCGGCGGCGCTCATCTTACCGATGGAGCTCACAAGAACTGGTCTATTTTCAACAGGGAACGGAGAGGGCAAACTGATGAATGCTGCATCACCAAGCGGGATTCCGAGGCTCTCACAAAACGCTCTCTGGTTGAGAATAGTCGCCGAGAGCATCAAAACTTTTTGACCAAACCTGAAAAGAGATTGTTCAGAATAAGGAGAGATGTCGATCGGCTTGAACTCGATCCTTCGAGTCTTCTTGTCCTCAGCCTCTGCGACGTTTAGCACCCAATTGTCTTCATCGAAAAGATCGATGAATCGATTTACCTTGCACATGTGCTTGTCAAGCATTTCAATCTGACGAGAGAGAGCATCAAACTCTTTCACTTTTTCGCGTAGACCGGCATGCTGCTCGAACATCGACTCAATATGTTTCAAGTGAGACGTGAGCTTCACAACGTAGACGTTCTTGATCCAGTCAAATGCTGCTCTCTCGCTGTTGAGAGTTTTGGGCATCTGAAGGTTAAGAACAGTCTGCGCAAACTTTTCAGAAACTGATACTTCGATGAACTTGCTGAGTTCAGAGTCAGAGTTGTGAGCTTCATCGATGACAAGAACATCTCGAGGTAGGAGCTTACCGGCGTATGTCGTTTCAGCCATGAAGTAGGAGAAGTTAGTAATGGATTCCGGAGACTCCATGAACTTTCCCTTTGCTTCCTTGTAGTTGCAGCTGAAAGAGCACGTGCGGAAGAATTTGGAAGTCTTATCCTGCTCCAGCTTCAATAGTCGTTGAGATTCACCGCAAGATTGCTTCTTGTGATACTTACACTGGTAATTTGAGCTCGACTTGATCGACGTCATCGGACCCTTACACCCGCCGAAGTCGTCAAGGTACTGCTCCTGCAGAATCTTCTGCGTTGTGAGAAAATAAGAGCCTCGCTTGTAATCTTCGGTAGGGCTAAGCCAGCTCGATAGAGCTCGTGAAATGCAAACTCCGATTGCCGACTTTCCAACTCCAGTTCCAGCCTCGATGATAACAAATCTCTTTCCACTCTCAAACTCATTGAGAGCAAACTCGATCGCTTCGCGTTGTTGATCTCGAATTTGACCGAACGGAAAATGACTTTCGTACTTGATCATTGGGCTCACTTTTAGTTTGAAGTTTGAGTTAAACTACCTTCTACATTTTAAGCTTCACGCTCAAGAAGAATAGATATAAATGGAATAATAATAACATAGAGAATGGAGGGCGCGATGAAGATACTAGCTGTATTACTGATGATGGTCGGATGCAATGAAGCGAGGCTCATCCCAAATCAGCAAAGCTTTGTCTACATACGAACTCAGTCGATTGAGGATGAAAAAGACTGCGAAGGTGAGGATTGCTCTCTTAAGATCATAACGAGCAGCGGATCCGGATCAGTGATTCGTCATCACAATCATAACACCTACGTCCTCACTGCTGGTCATGTATGTGAGACCCCAGACCCGAGCGTAACGATCGCAATAGCCGTCGATAGCGCTGGAAACGCTCACGACATCGAAAGGTCAAGATACTCTAAAGATCCGGACCTGTGCATCATGAAGTCTCTCGGTCTGTGGGGGATTCCATTGAAATTTTCAAACTCTTCAACGGGACTAAAGTACGGAGACAAAGTCGTCTCTATGTCAGCACCGAACGGGATATTCTCAAAGAATATGGTCCCGTTATTCAGCGGAATGTACTCTGGTAACCTGCAAAATGGAGATAACGTGTACACACTCCCAGCGATGGCTGGAGCCAGCGGGTCGGCTGTACTGAATGATAAGCTTGAGATCATTTCGGTGATTCATTCTGCAGCGAAGGGATTTCAGCACATCGCTATCGGAACAAGCCCCCAACGCCTCGATCAATTTATGAATAGCACAAGAGATTTCATCGAAGAATAGATTCGATTACTGTTGAGACTCGTCGTTCGCTAAAAGAGAACGATACGCTCTTTCAGCACGATCTCTAGCCCAGAAAGATGCATCACTCTCTGTCTTGAAACGTCTGCTAGGAGTGCTGAGGTCATCTCTGTCTTTCACTGTTACACTCGCGAAATAACAATCATTGACCGGGTCGGCAGTGACAACAACATGAACTCCCGGAAAGTCGCGCCAGTTCATGGTGTCAGGTCTGGGAGATTTTAGATCTCTACCGATCTCTTCTCTAATTAGATTTCTCAGCAACGAGATCGTCATAGCGATCTCTCAATCTCTTTGATATCTTTTATGCTGGACAGTATAATCCGCGCCGCTTCCGGATCGGTCTTGGCGAGCTTCCTGACTATCAATTCTAGATCTTTTATTGCTCTTCTAGAGAGATATCTCGATCGTGCTGACTGGTTCTCGGATTGCAATCAAATCTCCAGATTGATTTCTTCTTATAACTATCAAGCTCTCATGAGTCATCGGGCACTTTTCGAATTGAAGATCGAGCTCACCATCTAACGGAACTTTGTAGATGAAATCTTCATTTTCGTAGTTTAGAACTGGATCGTAAAAATCCACGTCAGACGTGAGCAGAAGAGTCGTGAAGAGAGCGATAAACATAACTAAAAATCTCCGTGAACGCAAATAAATATCGCAGCTTAGAGTCTAAATCTCTAAGCTGCGATTAAATTTACATGCTACGTGTCATCTCTTAAGAATTTTTTTTCATAATTTCTTTCATGATTTTAACACGTTGCTTCGCTTTACGAAGCTTGTCTTTCGGTCGCTCGATCTCGGTGCAAAAAGCGATAGTGTGTTCAGCTGCTGACGCTTCCCGCTTCTCAAGAGACATTATCTTCTTACTCTTCTTTAAAGCGCCTATGATTCTGTCTATCGACTTCTTGGTATCTTTCATTTCGTGAGGCTTCATTTTTTTTCCAAGGCCTCGTGGGTTGATTTGAAAAATGCCAAGCTCTCCCGCGGATCCGACAGCGTCGGGATTTAATTTGCTTTCAGCGTAAGCATTAACAATAGCACCCATAATCAAGTTGTCAGAAAATCCATGAGACCGTAGCTTACGCTCGATTCCACGAGCGATATCAACCTGATCATCGTTCAAAACTAGATTGTTCGCGACTGTGAACTCGTAGGGTTCGGGTTCGGCTCTCGAAATTTCACTTGGGTATAGGGCGATTGCGCTAATTGAAATAAAGCACAACCCATGTGCCAAGTGCGAGAGATGATGCATTAACGATTGCAAGCTCAAGTCTTTCTCCTTTTGACTTTGCGTCCAGGTAAAAAAACATGTTGAACGCATTGATGAGTGGCAGAACAAATCCGAGTGAGACCGCAATCAAGACTTCTTCGTGGGCTAGTGCTATTGAGAATCTCGTTGCAAAGACGTTTGTGCACATCGAAAGTGCAAACGCAGCTAGGAGACGAACGATCCTCTGCTTTAGTATGCTCCGTGGGTCTTTTTCCATGCGATGTCTCACTCGTCGTTGTCTGCCAATTCGTAATTATGCTTCTTGCTGACTAGCTCCCAAGCACGCTGACGTACTTCCATCATTACGTGACCTCTCTTTGATCTATTCGACAGACGGTCAATCCTCTTTTTGCTGAGAATACCCCTAAGAATCTTTCGAAACTTCCTGCGACACCGAAGAGATTCATCTTTTGTCATCGATGCTAGAGCTTCATCGATGCTTCTCGGTCTCTCATCACGAAAGGCGCTAGCGATCGTAGGGTGAATAACCCCAAGATCAAGGGCGATCATATCACTGAAAATATCGATCTGCTTGTAAGCGCTCATGTTGTCTCCTAGAAAAAATGCCGGAGCATCAATAGGTTGATAGCTCCGGCATTGAGTTTACTGACCACTAGCATCGTGTGGAATTTCAACTGGACACAAGCTTATCTGATCGCTGAAATCGATCGATGCGATACTCCATTTTTAGAACCGGAGAGGACGCGGTCCCAACGCTGGACATCTCAGACCCTACGTTGAATAATGATATTCCTCTCGGACGCAAGACAACAAAGGAAGTGCGTCTACGCTATCACTAGAATGATAGCATCTGGTGATCCCACTGGGAGTTGAACCCAGCTTACGAGATTGAAAGTCTCGAGTCCTAACCGATAGACGATGGGATCAATGTGGTTGGGGCGTAAGGATTCGAACCTTCATTCGCGGGGTCAAAGCCCGCTGTCCTACCGTTGAACGACGCCCCATCATGGGTCCGTTTTTGCGGAACGGTTTCCTGAAACCTCAGGTGGTGGGCCCTGTGGGGGACGATCCCACAACCTTGTGATTAAAAGTCACTTGCTCTGCCAGTTGAGCTAAAGGCCCGCTTGATTTTGTTTGCGCGGTTTGTTTCCGCTCCTCACATATTGATAATAACATGAGTGCGGTAGCTTTGCACGATTTATTTCGGCTTAACGCCACTTTTTAGCACAATCTCACAGATGTGTTCGAGACGCTCGATATGCTCAAAAGCTGACCACGGGTCCCCCGCGACGGCACAAACTCCGTGATTTGCCTGCCCTACGACGTCGTGCTGGATCGAGCCGTCACCAGATACCCCCAGGTGGGCCCCAGTTGCGTCACCCAATTCACGTGATGTTGCCGGCAGGCAAGGTACATTAGGCCCAACACGGGTGTACCGGTTCACTTCTGGAAACTGTCTGGCAATCTCCTGCAGGTCCCAACCCGCGTACATGGCTGCAACTATATGCGTCGCGTGAACATGCACAACGGCTCGGGTCTTTGAAGCACTCTTTTGGACTAACCAGTGCATGTGAAGCTCGCCAGAGGCGCTCTGCCCGCCGGGAACGATGACACCATCATCCGTGAGCTTACATTTCACGATATGCTCTGGGTGAATGATCGTCTTTCTCCAGCCAGAGGGCGTGATGTAGAGAGTCTTTGAATTTGTTCTACGAAGTGAGATGTTACCGTCTCGGGTGGTGATCCACCCACGCTCGTGGCACTCACGCATGATATCGCCAATTGCTGTCAGCATGTCAATCCTTTAGAAGTTCTTGATGCTTGGTTCCACCGTCATACGTGACTGCGAACCCTAGTTTAACAAGTTCATCGTTGCAGCACAGACCGTCTTTAGTGTGTATCTTTCCGAGCCATCGACCGTACTTGTCCAGACCACCAGACTCAAGGTAGACGTCCTGGTCAAGGATTTTTGATCTAAGCCAATCACGAGCAGCGAGACCCCTTTCCTTCAGCTGCTTGTCTTTGCTCTTAAGCTCAGCGGTATCGATTCCTGCTAGTCTAACCTTAAGACCCTTGAGAGTCATAGAAAACCCAAGATCAATGTCGACGGTGATCGTGTCACCATCGTACACTTTCTTGACGTTAGCGCGGTAGAAAAAGCAACGTGAGTCCATGAGCTTTAAGTATTTCAAAAACAGAAACGGCAGCCCGAAGGCTGCCGCTTGCTGCTATTTTAGAAGATTACTTCGCTGCAGTGTCAGCAGAAGTATCAGCGGAGCTGTCATTCTTGTCGCCGGTGCAACCACCGAGGAAGATAGAGCTAAGAGCCGCGAGAATCATGAACTTCATTACTTTCTCCTTGAGAGATTTTAATTATATGATACTTGGAAATCTTGTAACAATGGTGCCCCGAGCGGGATTCGAACCCGCCCTACAGAGATTTTAAGTCTCCTGACTCTGCCGCTGGTCTATCGGGGCTAGTGAATGAAATATAGCGATGAGTTGATCTATTTACAAGAATATTTAGCGTCATGGGCACTGACCTTAGAAAATTAATACGCCTAATGCTGGAGTCGGATGAGACAGTTCCGACCTCGAGAGATTTCGTTTCTTATGATCCGTTCTCTCATAGGCAGGCAACGATAGAGAGCGTTGCGAAAGACGTCGCAGAAGAGCTCGAACTTTCTAACTTGAGATACCTTTCAAGATCGAAACGGCTTTACGGAGCTTACACGTTCGCAGCGATCGATGAAAGAAACGAGAACGTGGTGCTGAAAATTCAGCCCGTGAATGAGATCGAAGGTTACAAACGCGCGCAGCAGATGATCTCTCGTCTTCCCAATCATGTGTCACGCCATATGCCAGTCATCTATAAGATAAGGACCTTAGACGAGCTTGGCGTTCCTCTTCCAAGTGACGATTTTGGAAACTCTGAGAATCTCGGAATAATCGTCATGGAGCGTCTCGAGCAACTTCCCGGCAACATGTTCGATCTAATCACCGAACCAGCGACAAGCTCGATGCAATCTCTGAGATCTCTTATCAGCGATCATCAAGCTTTCGGAGATATGGTCGACAATGTGATCGAAAAGAATGAGAGGACGATTTCGTCCGTTATTTCAAAATCTGATCGCAAAGTTGATAAGCTGCAAGAGCTCGAGAGATTGAGAAAGATGTTGAAATCGATTGCGTTCAGTCCTGAATCGGTTGTTGGCGACGAAAGCACGATGATAAGCGTAACAGACGGACTGAACGACACAGTTCAAGAGAAAGTAAGACTTTGGTGCCGCGCGCTAGGAATTACAAAACCGGGTGCCATACAGACATTGACGAAAATGCTGATGAGCACAGTGTCAACGGTTCTGGGTAGACGAGCAGTACCCAAAGAGCCCACTCGCACCAGCCCGGGAGCTCTCGGTCGTGTGAAGGGAATTCGAGAGTTGGTGAGAGCTCTAGAGGATCTTAAAAGATTGAATATCAATCCATCCGACGTTCATGGAAACAACATCATGCTACGTCCAGAAACTGGTGAGCTTGTCCTGGCTGACCTAGGTCACTTCAAGTAATCGATCTCGTCAAGTATTTCTTCGATCATTTCTCGAAGCTTCATCTGCTTGAAGTATTTCGCTATCTTTCGACGGACGTCTGGCTCGACCATGAGCCCTGGCTGGTCGAGCATGTCGGGCTCACTTCCATATGTCGGGTCATGAGGGGCTCTTGTTTTTGCTCGAGGCTCTGATAGTTTGTGTTTACCAGCGGGTGGATCGCCAGAAGTTCGCCAGCTCATGTGTCTAAATATCCTTCCGAAATTTCCAGATAAGCCACGCGCTGAGAATCAGAAACGCTGCTGTGCCCCACCTGAATACCTCGCGACCGACAGGGTCGATAAGAGTCCACATTAGAATGGAGAAAGCTCCGTCAAGAATCCACGAAATTACCTGCATGATCCGACCAAGCTGGTGGTCATCCCGCTGGGGACTTCAACTTCGACAAACGGCTCGTAGCAACCCTCAGAGTTAATGTTACGTGTGTCTGTCCAAATCAGACGAGAGGATAGATAGACGTTGACCGTAACGTCATTGGTTCCGCTGTAGACCGATCCCGGATAGTCGTGTACATAGACTGTGTATGATCCACGTGCTGGAGAATCGATGTTGATGTTTTCAGGTCCTGTCCCCGGAATATCATCAAGGTCGAGGATAGGGTCGTCAACAGTGCTCGCGCCACCCCAGTTGAGACCGCCCCACGTGCAGTTCGCAAAGTAGCAGTCGGAGCTGGTTGTCAGGATACCACCGTTGTCAAGGAGGTGAAGATCCATGTCATCCCCGGAATGGGCCCAGAACATCTCAACCCAGAGACCGTCGCCTGCTGTAGCGTTGAGAGTTGCGTAGCATGGCTCGGAAACCAATCCGTCGTCGTCTGTGACAATAAGCTCGCCGATGTACTCACCTGCGATGTCAGGGACGAAGCCACGTCGGTTCGCAGTTCCGCCGGGCATTGTCGAAGTTGCACCAGCTGGTGTGGAGTAGAGCGACCATGAGTAATCAGTGATAGAGCCGTCCGGATCGTAGGACGAATTACCGATCCAGTCAGCCGATTCATGGATTGCGAGCACCTCACCGGGATCAACGGAGCACACAGCTACGGGCTGCGACAAAGGTGGATCCGTATCAGCTGAACCGCCGGTGTCTACAACGATCTCAGCACCTGCTAGCAGAGGCACACTAAGATAAGGGTTGCTAGGATCATTAGAAAGAATTTGAAGTTCACCTGTTGTCTCGCTTCCGTCAGAGGTGTAGGTTACTGTGATTTCTGCAAAAGAGTTAGGTTCGAAAGATCCAATGATCGGCTCAAGAAGAGTGAACGTCTCACGGCCACTACCGATCTGCATCGCGGTGATGTTGAGCGTAGCATCTCCCAAAGATGAAAGAGTTGCAATCTGCGCCGATCTTTCTCCCGACGCGACAATACCAAAATCGATCGGAGACGGATCAACTTGGATTCGAGGAGTTCCCTCGGCGGGAGGATCCTTGATCGAGTGAATCTCGGTATCCATGCACCCACTCTCGAGCGGCAGTAGAAGAGTAAAAAGTAATAAGTACGGGACTCTGTTCATTGTCGCTCCATTCCTAACTATAGGAGGAGTTAGGGGCGATTTAATGTCTCCGAAGGATCAACGATAATAATATCATCGAACCCTTCCTCGCGTGTCGGCATCTCGAATCGTGCCAGTGTATCCTCGATGATCTTTCTGCTCAGATGCTTGTCATCCAGCTCCGCAGCTCGTTTTTCGACAGACTGCTGGACAAGTTCCTCCATCCCACGGTAGTCAAAGAACACTGCGATCTTTTCGTAATCGTCCTCACGACCCTGGATCGCTGCGAGAGCTCGACGTCTTGCTTTGGATCCCATGGTGGTCATATCAACAACGATGTCCTTACTGGAGGCGGAAGCCCCCTTGATATTGTCCTTGTGAAGCCTCTCTATCTCCTTACGATGAGCACCCGCTCTTGGACCAGCGATCTCATCGTATTTTAGTCCAAGAGGTTTCCTGACGATGTCGACCACTTTGTCGTAGCTGATGATGTAAGGGTCGGAAACATTCTGCTCAACCCAATAGGATTTTCCGACTCCCTGCGGCCCAACAAGCACATAGATCTTGGGACGAGAGAGACTCTCGCGGATAATCTGGCGTAGAAGAGAGATAGACAAGCTCATGCCCAATACATATGTTGAATCCCAGAGAGGATTCAATCTTCCTCTCTGGGATTGTTTACGCAGACTCAGCTTTTGGCCGTGTAATCACTGCAGAACTTCCGCTCTAGTGCTGGAAGCTCCAAGTCGCCCAGCTGCGGGAGACTCTCGGCCCTCGCCATCACGGCATTTGCAGCCTCGGTTGCCTCGAGGTCAGCATTGTTCCAAACTTCAGAGAAGAGGCGATCCACCACTGCTCGACGCGACTTGAAGAAGTGCTCCATGACCGTCATGTTATGCGTGAAATTCGCGTCCTTCCGATCCTTCTCGGTCTGGAGACGAGAGGCCACCAGGGCCATCACAGCGAGCTCAGCGCCGATGTCCACAAGTCGTGCAAGGATGAGCTGCCTCATCTCAAGCTTTGGTCCCCGGAGCAGCATCTGGTGGAAGAGAGTGAGAGCCAGTCGACGAGTGTTGCTCTCTGCCCAGCGAAGCTGTCGGGCGATCTGATCGTCAAACTTGAAGAACTTGTCAAAAATAGAGCCCACAAAGTTCTTCAAGTACCACTTCGGGTAGATGAGAGAGCACTTTCCGACCGTCTTCACCTTGTCCCACAGGGTAGCGCCCTTCTTGAAGAGTCCGCCGGCATTCCGGAGGTGACCGTCTAGAGCCTCACGAGCGATGAAGAGATGCATGACGTCGGTGGTTCCCTCAACGATCCGATTGATCCGAGTGTCACGGAGCACGCGCTCCATCGGGAATCCGACCTCACCACGGTCCGCCACCGACTTCTCGGTCTCGAAGCCGCGTCCACCGCGGAGCTGGAACGCGGTGTCAGCGACTTCCCAAGAACGCTCAGAGTTCCACATCTTGGCGGTTGCAGCCTCCATTCGAATGTCGACACTGTGACGGTCGCTGAGAGCTGCACCGTAGAGAGCCAGGGTCTCCATGGCGTAGGTCTGGCCTGCGATCTCAGCCAGCTTCTGCGCACCGGCCTCGTGATTGCCGACGGCCTTACCCCACTGGACGCGGCTCTTGGCCCACGAAGCGGAGAAGTCAAGGACATCTTTAGAGACAAATGCCGCCACCGCGGGAATTCCGAGTCGACCGTCATTGAGAGTGGTGAGCGCAAGCTTGAGACCCTTTCCCTCACCGAGGATGACGTTCTCAGCAGGAACCTTCACATTCCGGAATCTGATGAGACCGTTCTCGATTGCTCGAATTCCGAGGAAACGACAGCGATGGACAACCTCGAGACCTTCCGATCGACCCTCCACCACGAATGCGGTGATTCCCTTTCGACCGTCCTCCGAGGTTGTCCGAGCCATGACGACGTAGAGATCAGCCAGAGTTCCGTTGGTGCACCAGAGCTTCTCACCATTGATGACCCAGGAGCCATCGGCCTGCTTCACGGCCTCGGTGACCATGCTCGCCGGGTCGGAGCCTGCACCGGGCTCGGTGAGAGCGAAAGCTGAGAGCTCACCCTTTGCGATACGCGGAAGCCACTTCTTCTTCTGCTCTTCGGTACCAAAAAGCTTCAGGGGTTGGGGGACACCGATCGACTGGTGAGCCGAGAGAGTGGCAGCAGTAGATCCGCAGTACTTCGCAACCGCTCCGAGGATCCGGACGTAGTTGGTCTGGGAGAGACCGAGACCGCCGTACTCCTTGGGAATCTTGATACCGAAGAGACCGAGCTCAGCGATACCCTTCCAAACGTGAGGCGGGATCTCCTGGTTCTTGTCGATAGCGTCACCATCGAGGTTGCCCTTTGCCCAAGACTCGAATCTCGCGATTAGCTCATCTCCTGCCTCACGATCGACCACGCTCTGCTCAGGAAACGGGTAAGAGAGTTCGACATCCAGGTCGCCCATGAACATCGACCCCATAAAAGACTTGGACTTCCAGTCCAGCTCCCGGCTCTCCTCGGCGACCTGGATGGACTTTGCTTCTTCAGACGTACGATTCTTATTCTCGATCATCTTTTCTCCTTTCGTGAAGTATAAAGCGAAATGAATGACTGTTCAACTTAAGTTGCAGACAAAAGAAAAGCGGCTTTTGGAAATGCCTCCAGAGCCGCGAACTGTGCCAACCTACGATTTGGACGGGATTGCTATCAGGATACCCGTGCTTTCGATCCCTGATCAGGGGATTTCAGAAGTTCTTCGGATTTCCCTTGGTCGAACCGAGGAACAACACGATATCGTTCACTTGCTCCGGTGTGAGCGCCTTCCCAAGCTGGTGCTTGCCCATCATGTAGACCGCCGCTCCCAAGCTCTCGGAGGATGCATCATGAAAGTACGGAGCAGTTTCAGTCGAGTTACGAAGCGAAGGAACCTTGAACACCATTCGATCGCTCTCCTGACCAGTCACTGCGAAGCGCCCCTGGTCGGCCTGGTTCGGCCACGGCTCCACAACTCCGAGCTTCATGAATGAGCCGCCACCGAGAAGCGTACCATTATGGCAGGCTGCGCAACCAGCTTCCATGAAGGTGTTGAGACCGCGCTTCTGATTATCATCAAGCGCAGAATCGTCGCCCTTCAAAAAATCATCCCACCTGGAATGGGCGACCAGAGTTCGCTCGTAAGCTCCGATCGCGACTCCGACATTCTCGAAGCTGAGCGGATCCTTGACACCGGGGAAAGCCTGGGAGAACGCAACAACGTAGGTCGGATCATTCTTTAGGACCTCCACGACAGTCTCAGCGTCCGGCATCGCCATCTCACCTGCCGCGAGGATGGGACCAAGCGCCTGCTCCTCCACCGTCTTCGCTCGGCCATCCCAGAACTGGGCAACCTGACCTGCAGCGTTGAAGACAGTCGGAGAGTTACGACTTACAGGGACCATCTTGTGTCCGGGCGAGAAGCTGTGCTCATCCGCCCCATCCTTCGCCACGTTATGACAGGTAGAGCATGACATGTTGGCGTCAGCAGAGAGCTGGGTCTCGAAGAAGAGTCGACGTCCGAGCGCGATACGCTCTGCGGATGGCTCATTACCTGCGACAAAGAAATTTTCCAGGAGAGGCTGGAAAGCCCCAAGCTTCGTGCGATCGACCGTCACCGCGTCTGTGGTCTGTGGGTTGACGATCTCCTTGACCGGCTGATCGTTGTTGCATGCGATGAGAAAGGAGAGTAGGGCGATCATTTCGTGTCCTCTTTTGCTGTTGTTGATTGGCTTAAAAAGCCGGCATCTAAATTAATAGATGCCGGCTCCGTGGTGCCCCCTGTCGGAATCGAACCAACAAAGCCTGATTACAAAACAGGTATTTTGCCATTAAATTAAGGGGGCAAGATGGCGGCGGGTGAGGGACTCGAACCCCCGGACCCCTTTCGAGGCTCATCCGCTTTCAAGGCGGCGCCGTTATGACCACTTCGGTAACCCGCCAGTTTCTAGATTGATTATATCAGATTCGCGTAAGATTACAAGTTTATGTGGAAAGTTTTTCCATTTTGATTTGTCACGCTCAGTGACGTATCCCTTAACTTCAATAAACATGTTATTGATTTTGAAGTCTGGAATATAGTAATGAAATTCTCCGTGATGTTCATAAAGAAATTTATCTTTATTTCGTTCCCATTGAATGTTCATCGAATCCATGCAGCTAGCAAACCTAAACTCAAGTGTTGAGTCAAGATACACTTTACCTGCGATGGGAGAATCATACCATCCTCCCTTTCCAACCCCAGAACCTCTGCGATACCCACCAGCTTGTGGGTTCTTTTTCATTTTCTCTGATATTTTACGACGTCTCTCATTTTCAATTTCTGAAGAATTCGCTTTCCACTTTCTTCCCTTGAGAGATTCGGACAATTTTGCTTTTGTTTCTTCGCTTGATTTTTTTCCTTTATTCCACCCGCCTCTTCCACGTCCCGTAAACGTAGCTCTCTTGTGAGCCCCTGCTCCCATTCCGTCACATATTTCTACGTGACGCTCTCTTTGAGAATGAATGTGATGTCCGCATTTTGGACATGCCCAACGAGGCGGTGGGGTCGTTCCATCACAAGATTTTCTGTGATTTCCGTGACCAGCATTATTGACAAACTCACGATTACATTTACCGCATGTTACCATGCTAGCTAAGTATGCGCCCAGCGGTTAATCGCGCTTGTCTTATTTATCTTAAAATTGGTACCGGAAGCGGGACTCGAACCCGCACGTTCTCTATGAACGGAAGATTTTGAGTCTTCTGCGTCTACCGTTCCGCCATTCCGGTAATTGTATCAGAGCTTCATGGTCTCCCAATCACCGTCCCAGTTTGTGTATCGGACTGCTTTCACGCCCTTGATTCTCAGGAAGTTCTGGCAGTGAACGCACGGTTTTGCCATTGTGAGTGTTCCATCTTTGAAGCACCTCATAACGTGAATACGCTCTGGAATATCCTGAAGCTTAAGAATCAGGTCAACTTCGGCGTGGATACCGTAGTGTGTATCGGGACTGTTGGCGTAGCGCTTGCGAAACTTTGCAGTCTTACGCCGCTCAGAATTAACTCCGATGGTGCCTTTCTTGTTGACGTAGGCAGCAACGTGGAAGATCTCGTTGTTGTTAAGCGCCCTGTTCTTCGCTTCGTAGTACACTAGACATAACGTCCATACCCTCCATACATCATGATAATACCACATCACGGGTGGGTTTGCACAATTCAAGTGGGTGGTTGGGGAGGAAGGACTCGAACCTTCAACATACGGAGTCAGAGTCCGTTGTTCTACCAATTGAACTACTCCCCAGCGGAGCACGTGCTCTCCGTGCGGTCACACCACTGGCTATGATCACTTGCCCCGCAGGTGGCGCGGATTCCATTGCGTGGAAGAAAGTACGGAGACGGAGAGATTCGAACTCTCGGTTCCCTTTCGGAAACACACGCTTTCCAAGCGTGCACCATCGGCCACTCGGTCACGTCTCCCTTTACTTTTTAATGGTGGAGGATATCGGGTTCGAACCGATGACCCTCGGCTTGCAAAGCCGATGCTCTCCCAACTGAGCTAATCCCCCGTTGTGATCTTAAATATGCAACTCTATCTTCTTCGATTAGCGAATCGAAAAATATTGTGAATGACTCTGATAATTTGATAAACCAGCGTGATCAGCCTCATGTACTTATGTTAATCTACCGCTAGCAATTTTGCATGATTATTTCAATTTTAGTAGCTTGATCAGCAGCGCCTCGTAGAGTGATGACTGCTCAACGCTCCTGTCATCGATGCTCGTGAGGTAGGCTGACATCTCTGACTGAAATTCTGAGACGGCAGCGCTTAGCTTCATGATCTGCGATTTTGCGAACTCGTACTTGATCCGCTTGGACTCGCGCGTACGAGTCTCGTTAGAAGCATCCGACCTCTTAATTTCTCCAAGCTTATCATACAGCTCGCTCAACCCGACCTCAGAAGCATTAGAGATCGCTTTTTTGTATTTCCTGTTGATCGCTTCCATCTGCTGACGCTGCTCAGCTGGCACCGATGTCAACCATCCAGGAACGAAATCACTCTGAAAGAACGAGTCGAAATCGACGTCTAGATATCCATCGTTCTGCCTGAACACCTCAGGACTGTCACCGACCAAGTCCCTGTAGAGACCGATCTTTGACATCGCTCCGGACACGATATCTTGCAGCTGTTCGGAAAGATCTTCGACACCGCCGAGCTTTGCTTTTAGATCTTTGACGCGTGGCCGGTTTAGGTTCTTCTTGTCAAGGACCTTCAGCCGTTCAGCCCCAGCGCTCTCCCTCTCCTTCCTCTTTTCGACCGCGTATCTGAGACGTAGGACGTCGATCAGCCGCTTCTCACCGTGCTCAGGGTCTAGTATCGTGTAATCGCTGCCGAGCTCCTTTATCACAGGCACGACGAGCTGTGTGAAGCGTTCAAGCGGCACCGAGCTGTGAAGGAACGCTGAACCCGATAGCATCACGAGAAATTTTGCTGCCTCGATGTCCTGCGACACGATGCTGCCCTTCACGCTGGCGAAGAATGATTCGCAGAGCTTGATCGCAAACTTTGCTGCGATCGGATCCGGACCTGTGACGTAGAGCCTCCCGAGGAATCTCTCCATCCAGCTGAACTTACCACCTGAACTATTAACGAGAGCATCGATGATGGATTCATTGCCAGCGAGATCGTAGGTGACAGCGATCTTGTACGGAAGGACAGCGTCAATTTTACCGGAGCTGCTCACGAACCAGGACACAATCTCGGAGATATCATCACGCAACCCGAGCTTATCAATCGTACCCCTCAGTTTGCTTCCGAATATCCTGTGGTTACGACCGGCAATCTCTATGAGATCGAACGCCGTAGTCCTTTTATCCGGCGTCGTCTTGAATTTGCGGATCTTGATCCTGATGTCATCGACGGTGTCATTGATCTTGCTCTCAAGCTGTTGCTTGCTGTAAGTTGAATAGTTGGGTTGCTTCTGAAAGGCATTGTTGAACTGGCGCATCTCATCTATGATGGATGTGTCCATGACAGCGATCTGCTGGGGTTCATTACTGTGGACAAGACCCTCGCCCGCATCGTCAACAAGCGCTTTGATTCCGACCATGATGAGGAGCCTTCTCCAAACAGAGATATCAGAGCTCTTCACTCGCGAGTCTGTGTCCGCTGCAGTGTCGAAATCTGCAGCAACTTTCATGCTTGAGAGCGCCCGTGAGAGCGTCCAGATGATCTGCAGTCTTCCGAGGTTAGATATCGAGCTTGAGTTCTTCGGTGACGTGTCATTGACACCGAAGACTTTATTGTGCCGTCCGGCCTGAACCAGCATCGACATGAATGATCTTTCTGGATTAACGTCCTTGCTGTTCTGCTTGAACCACCCAAGAAGCTTGTCGATGGCTGCCCTGTAGGTGGCGTCGTCCATTCCTGTCGATGTCTGGAACACGCCTGACATATCGTTGAAGCTGAAGAAGTTGATGTAAGGAGCTTCGGCAACGAACGGAAGCTGGTAAGTTACCTCGGCGTACGGGCTCAGTTGGTCCGCAATCTCAGGCATCTCGAGTCCCATCTGCATGTAGCGCCCTCTCGTGAGATGCATGATCATCTCCGGAGTGACAGGATACGCGTACAGGGCGAGCGGAGTATCGAACGGCGACGCTGGATTGATCCCGACCTTCTGGATCGAGGTCATGGTGAAGCCGTACCTCACCCGATCGCCGGCGCTCCTGCGAGCGAGATCGAGTCCGAACTGTGCGATCTGCTTCTCGGTGTCCTGCCGTCCTGATTTCGTGACGGGAGCGTCAGGTTCATCAGCAGCGCTGAGAGCAGCTCGCGTGGAAGCGCGGCGGGCACGGGACGACTCCTCGAGCTCTTGACTCACGATCTGCCTGATAAGTCTTCGATTCATGCCGATAATTATATGCAAAAAAATCGCTGCTAGACTTTTGCCTAGCAGCGATCTCGTTTATTAGTGGTGGAACTGGTGGGAGACGATCCCACAACCTTGACCTTAAGAGGGTCCTGCTCTCGCCAGTTGAGCTACAGTTCCAATCTGGTAGGACCGAGTGGACTTGAACCACTGACCCCCGCGGTATCAGCGCGGTGCTCTAACCAACTGAGCTACGGTCCTGTGATGGTGGGAGAGGTCGGATTCGAACCGACAATGTTTACCCTATGGGAACGGGTTTACAGCCCGTTGCTAGACCACCGCCCTAGCAGCTCTCCCAGTTTGATCAGACTTCCGAGGTTCCGGTGTCTGCGCCCGTACCCGTATCAGTGCCGGTGTCCGAACCAGTGTCCTGAGGGTCGGTTGCCGTGTCACCGGTCTCAGCGGTGTCCGCCGTATCAGCAGTGTCACCAGTATCGGATCCGGTATCAACACCGCTGTCCACCGGGTCACC
>Ga0114979_10001070_pt1 | contig 18276 bp, 15 predicted proteins | sample S_140625_EF_Meta_FD_87315 | JGI IMG/M metagenome (GOLD analysis project Ga0114979, IMG submission 87315) | Freshwater microbial communities from Lake Simoncouche, Canada to study carbon cycling - S_140625_EF_MetaG | ecosystem: Environmental > Aquatic > Freshwater > Lake | place: Lake...
CATCATTTTATTTTTTTGTACGCCTTGAGGTGTATCGACTGAAGCTTTTAAATTACTGATAATTTCACGCGACGACTCCCTTCTTGCGAGGTTATTTTGTTTTCTAGATTTACCAAATTCTTTTCTACCGATATTGCCATCGACTTAGGGACAGCTAACACCCTCATTTACACCAAAGAACACGGCATCGTGCTTGATGAGCCCTCGGTGGTGGTCATTCAAAAAGACGGTAAGTCACAAGGTAAAACCACTGTTTTGGCTGTCGGCAACCAAGCCAAAGCCATGTTGGGGCGCGTTCCCTCGGGCATCGAAGCGATTCGACCCATGAAAGATGGCGTGATTGCTGACTTCACGGTGACCGAGGTGATGCTCAAGCACTTCATTAAGATGGCGCACCCGCACATGTTGTTCAAGCCCAGCCCGCGAATTGTCATTTGCGTGCCGTGTGGCTCGACCCAAGTGGAGCGTCGCGCCATTCGGGAATCTGCCTTAGGGGCGGGCGCGTCGGAGGTTTATCTGATTGAAGAACCCATGGCTGCCGCCATTGGCGCTGGGCTGCCCGTGACCGAGCCGTGTGGCTCGATGGTGGTGGACATTGGCGGCGGAACCACAGAGGTGGCGATCATTTCTTTGGGGGGCATGGTCTATAAAAACAGCGCCCGCATCGGTGGCGACAAGTTTGACGAAGCCATCGTCAACTACATTCGACGCAACTTTGGCATGCTCATTGGTGAGCAAACCGCAGAAAAGTTAAAGAAGGAAATTGCCACCGCCTTTCCAACGGGTGAAATCATGGAAATGGAAGTCACCGGCCGCAACATGAGCCAAGGCATACCGCAAAGCTTCACCATCAGCTCCACAGAGCTCATGGAGGCCCTGACCGACTCTCTCAACAACCTCGTTTCCACCGTCAAGATGGCCTTGGAGCGCACACCGCCTGAATTGAGTTCGGACATTGCAGAGCGCGGCGTCATGTTGACTGGCGGCGGCGCCTTGTTGCGCGATCTCGACCGTTTGATTGCAGAAGAAACGGGTTTGCCAGTGTTGATCGCTGAAGACCCCTTGACCTGTGTGGCACGCGGCTGTGGCATCGCCCTTGAGCAGATGCACAGCGTCAACGGAATTTTCACGGCGGACTGATGGCCGCCTGCCTGGGGCTACGTGCAAACCCCGCCAGCGGCTGGGCAAAGAGGCTTTAAGACAGCTCTGCGATCAACTCAATTTCCACGCACGCACCCATAGGTAATTGCGCCACGCCAAATGCGCTGCGTGCGTGAGCGCCTTGGTCGCCGAACACTTGGGCAAACAACTCACTGCAACCGTTGGTGACCAAATGGTGTTCGGTGTAGTCGGGGCTCGAGTTGACCAAGCTCATCACCTTGACGATGCGCTTGACCTTGTTCAGGTCACCTACGGCGGCGTGCAGCGTGCCTAACAAATCCACCGCCACCGCGCGCGCGGCCAAAGCGGCTTCGGCTGTTTGCATGGTATTGCCCAATTGGCCCGTCCAGACTTTGCCGTCAAGTTTTGCGATGTGGCCGCTCAAAAAAACCAAATTGCCGGTTTGCACAAAAGGCACATAGGCTGCAGCGGGCACAGCGACAGGGGGCAGGGTGATGTTCAGGGCTTGGAGTTTGTCGTAAACGCTCATGTGGGATTCCTTTATTCGATTCCGATGATTTTACGAGCGCACCAAGCGCTCTTGACGTCAGCGCGCTTAGGTTGGACTTTGTGATTGACTTGGCGATTGACTCTGCGACTTTGACGGCTTTTGCACAGGCACAGCTGCCAATTCACTGGCCGGCTGCACCGTCACTCCCACGTCCAATGTGTGACTGGCGCCCCCATGAATCACGCCACGCACAGGCGACACATCGGCGTAGTCGCGGCCAATGGCCAAGGTCACATAGTCGATGCCAGGGGAGCCAAGTCCCCAACGGTTGTTGGTGGGGTCTAAGTCAAACCACTGTCCGTCGGTGGCGAGCGACTCGGTCTTAGCGGTGTCGGTGGCCTCGTCCAAGTTGTGGGGCACATAGACGGACACCCATGCATGGGAGGCATCGCTACCAATCAAACGGGTTTTGCCCTCGGCCACTACGGTCACCAAATAGCCGCTCACATAACGGGCGGCCAAACCTTGCGTGCGCAAACAGCCAATCAAAATATGTGCAAAGTCTTGGCACACACCTTTGCGGCTTTTGAGGGCGTCAAGGGCTGGCGTGTTGATGTCGGTGCTAGCCGTTTCGTAGGTGAACTCTTGGTAAATGCGTGTCATCACATCGCATGCGGCCGCCAAAATGGGGCGGGCGGGGGTGAAGCTGGTGCTCGCGTATTCGGCAAAGTCGGGGTGCGGTTGCACATAAGGCGATGCAAACACATATTCGGTGGCGGCATCCCAAGCGGCGCCCGAGTGGTACAGAAAGTGCGCGCGTACCTTTTCCCAGGCGGGGGTGGTCAAGGCTTGCTCAGGGGGGTAGGGGATGAAGTGGGTCTCTACCGTGCTTTTGGCAGTGATGCTGAGTGTGTCATGCACCACGGGCAAAGAGAAAAAAGTGCGGTTGTTGCCAAATACATCCACATGGGTGCTGGTGGTCGCCGGTGTGGGGGTAATGTGCAACTCGGCGTGCTGCACGGTTTGTGCCGCATCGCTGCGCGGCAGCAAGTGCGCCATGTGTTGCGCGGTGGTGACCTGCGGCACATAGTGGTAGGTTGTGGTGTGGGTGATGTACAGCAGCATGCTCAGGCGCCTACGCTGTCGGCGTTGTCGGTGTGGCTGAAGTAGTGAGCCGTGATGGCGTCGGACAATTGCCAAGCGGCTTGCATGTATTCGCTCAGGCAGGCTCGTAAATTGGCATGTTGCCCTGCGGCGTTGCAGGCGCAGAGCAGTTCTAAATCGGTGTGCTTCAAACTGGGTACCAAGCGGGCTAATGCATCGGGCTCACCCATTGGCGTTTTGGCAAGTTTAGACAAACGCCCGCGCAGCGCACGTGACACCCAAGCCAGCGAGCGTGGGTTGTCGTTGTCATTGACCAACAGCTCAATGAGTGGGGGCAGATCACGGCTTTGTTGGTACTGGGCTTGAAAGGTGATGGTGCTGTCAAACAACGACAGCAAAGCGGCATAGTGTGAGCTGTTGTCGCTGGGGCTGAAGGCCTCATGGGCAGTGGTTTCAAATGCGCCCACTTCTACTGCCAAGTCGAGGGCGGATGACAGAAAACCCAAGCGCTCCACGTGACGGCCAATGCTGAGTAACTGCCAGCCATCGTCGCGGGTCATGCGGTCAGTTTGTGCGCCCGTGATACCCGCGAGTGCTGAGCTGGCGGCATCAAGTGCTTGAATCGCTTGTACCGTTGAAAATCCACGGGGTGAACCGGCTTGGGCACAGTCAGCGCTGAACTGGTCTACACACTTCACGATCGCACTCCAGTGCTCAGGGGATAAACGTTCGCGTAACGAAGAGGCAGCTTGGTGCAAGGCACGCAAGTTGTAGCCAACGCTGGTGCTGTGGTCGTCTTGGTCGAGGCAGGCAATGAGTGTGCGTTCAAACATGCGTCGGCGTGCGCCCATGCTGGGTGTGCTAGACGCTGTGTCCTCGTCAGCGGCATGCGCTGAGGGCACATCGTCAGGCACAAGGCCTTGACTCTGGGCAAGCAATTGCAGCCAAGCCCATAGACTGTTTGACGCGGGGTCTTCACCGTTTAAGGCTTCGATGCACAGACGCACCAAGCGCACCATGTTTTCACTGCGCTCGGTATAGCGGCCTAGCCAATACAGGTTTTCTGCGGCACGGCTGGTGACCATGCGCTCGCGGTGTTTGAAGTTGGCGGCCGAGTTGTACTTGGGCAGCAAGCTGCTGCGGTCCACATCGGTGTCGGTCTGCACCCATACATCGGCGCTGCTGCCGCCGCGTTGCATGGATGCAATTTCGGCATGGGGTGCTGCAATGCGAGCCAAGCCGCCCGGCAACACGCGCCAGGAATCTGCGTCATCGCCCACACCATTGCGCAAGGCAAACACGCGCAGCATGACCGAGCGTTGCACCACGCCTTCGTTGGCATTTTTCCAAGTGGGCATTTGCGACAACGGCGTAAAAGCCTGCAGGGTGTAACGGTCAGGTTCTCGGGTGATGCGACCTACCCATTCGTCGCGTTGCGCTTGAGTAAGGCTGCGCCCCAACGCCGCGTGAAACGTGCCATGGGTGGTTGAGCCCGGGTAGGTGGGCTTGATGGCCATGTCCTTGAGTTGCGGCAACACCGAGGCCAAGGCGGCACGTTCGCCGCACCACCAGGTGTCGAGTGCAGGCAGTTGCAGCGCTTCTCCCAGCAGTTTTTCGCTCAAGCCTGGCAAAAAGCCCAATAACGCGGGTGACTCTAAAAAAGCTGAGCCCGGCGCATTGGCCACCACCACGTTGCCAGCGCGCACCGCTTGCAGCAAACCAGGGATGCCCAGGGTGGAGTCAGAGCGCAGCTCAAGCGGGTCTAAAAACTCATCGTCCAAACGCTTGAGCAGCACATGCACGGGCTCTAGGCCACGCAGGGTACGCAGGTAAAGGCGTTCGTCACGCACCGTCAGGTCATGGCCTTCGACCAAGGTCAGACCGAGGTAACGCGCCAAGTAGGCGTGTTCGAAATAGGTTTCGTTGTAGGGACCCGGTGTGAGCAAGGCCACATGAGCGTTCGCCCCTTCTGGGCTGTGCGCTTTGAGTGACTCCACCCACATGCGGTAAGTGGCTGCCAAGCGCTGGATATGCATCGCCTCAAACGCTTGCGGAAACTGGCGTGAAATGAGCAAGCGGTTTTCTAGCAAATAGCCCAAGTCAGAGGGTGCCTGCGTACGCTGCGACACCACGGCCCAGTTGCCATCGGGCCCGCGCGCCAAATCAAACGCGGCAATGTGTAAATGCGTACCGCTCACGGGGGTAACGCCATGCATGGCACGCAAATAGCCTGGGTGGCCTTGCACCAAAGCGGGGGGAATCATGGCTTCGCGAATGAGTTGCTGAGGGCCATACACATCGGCCATCACGCGCTCCAGCAAACGAGCTCGCTGCTTCACGCCTTCTTCAATTTGTTGCCAGCTCTCGGGGGTGAGGATGAGCGGAAACAGGTCCAAGGCCCAAGGTCGCTGTGGGCCCCCTTGGCTGGCGTAGACGTTGTAGGTGATGCCGTTGTCGCGCACTTGGCGAGCCAGAGTTTGGGTGCGCCGGTCGAGATCGTCTAGGCCGGTGTTGCCAAGTTGGTCAAAAAAGGTGTGCCATGCGGGACATAAATCGGCTTTGTTATCGCGTGCAGGCGTTGCTTGGGTTTTGGCCCTTGGCCGCATCGACGCAAGAGCGGATATGCCAGACATGGGGGCCAGCGGTGCCATGGTTTTTAAACCTTGGGTGGCAGAGCCTTGGCTTTGAGACTGCGTTGGCGTTGATGCCTCAGAGGCCAGCGAACACTTGCCTTGTAACTCGTCAAAATGCCCGCTGTCGGCAGTAGGGGCGAGGTCCTTCATCACGTCAAGCAAACGTGTTGAAGCAACAGAACCAGAGGGAGATGAGGTTGGCTTATTCACAGTGGCTGCATTGTCTCATTGGCATTGAGGTCAGCCATGTTTTAGTCGCGTCGCAAATCCAACGTGAAGGGGAACTCCTTGCTGGCAGGGACCCCCACGGTGGCTGGCGGCACCTCCAATTGGCCCGGCGTGTGGGCCAAAGGGAAGAAGCGCGACAAACGGCGACTTTCGGCTTCATAGGCGTTGACGGGAAAACTGTCGTAATTGCGACCGCCTGGGTGTGCCACGTGGTACTGGCAACCCCCCACCGATCGCTTCATCCACGTGTCCACTATGTCAAAGGTCAGCGGGACATGGACGCCGATGGTGGGGTGTAAGGCGGAAGATGGCGCCCATGCGCGGTAACGCACACCGGCCACATATTCGCCTACCGTGCCCGTGGGTTGCAAAGGCAAGGGGCGACCATTGACGGTGATTGTGTGACGGCTTGGATTAAGCCCCGCCACGTGCACTTCGATGCGTTCAAGCGAGGAGTCCACATAGCGCACCGTGCCGCCGCTGGCGCCTTCCTCGCCCATGACATGCCAAGGCTCTAGGGCGTTGCGCAGCGTCAGGTTGATGCCCAGTGTTTGCAAGTCGCCCACACGTGGGAAGCGAAATTCAAAGTGTGGGGCAAACCACGCGGGATCGAATTGAAAGCCGCAGTCGCCCAGTTCGGTGAGGACATCGTCAAAGTCAGCTTTGACGAAATGTGGCAGCAAGAAACGGTCGTGCAGCTCGGTGCCCCAGCGGGTGGCAGGCGCTCGGTAAGGCGCCTCCCAAAAACGTGCGACCAAGGCGCGCAGCAACAGTTGCTGCACGATGCTCATGCGTTCGTGAGGCGGCATCTCAAAGGCACGAAGCTCCAGCAGACCCAAACGTCCGGTGGACGAATCGGGTGAGTAGAGTTTGTCGATGCAAAACTCACTGCGGTGGGTGTTACCCGTGACGTCAATCAGCAAGTTGCGCAGCGTGCGGTCCACGATCCACGGTGGCATGAAGCCAGGTTCATCAACTTGGGACGCCCCGGCGCTGCTCAGACCATACATGTCGCTGTGTCGACGGATTTCAGCCAGCGCAATTTCGAGCTCGTAAATTTGGTCGTTGCGGGCTTCGTCCACACGCGGTGCTTGGCTGGTGGGGCCAATGAACATGCCGCTGAACAAATAGCTCAATGACGGATGGTTGTGCCAATATAGGATGAGTGAAGCCAGCAGCTCGGGCTTGCGCAAAAACGGACTGTCCGCAGGCGTGGCTCCCCCCATGACGATGTGGTTGCCGCCCCCCGTGCCGGTGTGGCGACCATCGGTCATGAACTTCTCAGCCGACAGGCGTGATTCAAATGCCGCCTTGTACAAGAACTCGGTGTTTGCCACGATTTCCAGCCAGTTGTGGGCGGGATGAATATTGACTTCAATCACCCCTGGGTCAGGGGTGACTTGCAGCACTTTCAGGCGCACATCACGGGGGGGTGGGTAGCCTTCCAACACAATACGCACGCCCAGTTCATCGGCGGTGGCTTCAATGGCGCTGAGCAGTTCGAGGTAGTCCTCCAAGATACCCAGTGGCGGCATGAAGACATAAATCAAACCCTGCGGGTGGTCCATCGCTTTCAACTCAACAGCGGGACCGTTGGCACGCGATGGATCGCGGACTTCCACGCAAATCGCAGTGCGGGTGATCCAATGCGCCGATTGGTCTTTGGCCGGTACAGGATGCGGGGTGCCTGTTTGTAAACCTACTGTCCCACCCTGGGCCATGCCGCCGCCCGCCACATGCGTGTTGATGGGGTGACCTGGGTGGGGGGCGGCAACGTGTGTGTGGCCTACAGGGTGCGCGTACTGCGCTCGCAAGGCCGCTGCATGGACCAGTGGCTTGCGCTCTGCAAAGTGGTCTTGCTCAATCGCGTAGGGATAGTCGGCTTGGCTGACCCACGGCAGTGAGTCAAGGGGCAAGCGAAGTCCCATGGGCGAGTCGCCAGGCACGAGGTACATGCGCTCGTCACGCAAAAACCAAGGACCGGTGGTCCAGCGGGGTCCACCAGCCACCTCGGCTGCTTTGAGTGGCAACACATAGCCCACGGTTTTGTCAAGGCCTTGGCCAAAGACGCGGCGCAGCCGCACGCGCTCCATCTCGTCGTCGAGCTTGGCATCAAATGGGTCCACGTTCACGGGCAGGCGCCGCTCGCGCCACAGGTAGTACCACGTGTCTTCATAGCCGGGGGTGATGTACTGGTCGTCCAGCCCCAGCTTGTGCGCCAAGGTTTGGGTGAAGCGCTGGGCGTCTTCATGGGTGTACTGGCTCGGCACGCGTTCGTCGGCAAACAGATCAGGGTTGTGCCAACAAGGTTGGCCGTCGGTGCGCCAGTAAATGCCCAAAGCCCAGCGCGGCAACTGTTCTCCTGGGTACCACTTACCTTGGCCGAAATGCAAGAAGCCGCCGTTCCCATATTCGGCGCGCAGCTTGTGCACCAATTCAGTGGCAAAGCCACGTTTGGTCGGTCCCAGTGCATCAGTGTTCCATTCTGGTGCGTCGCGGTCATGCACACCGACAAAGGTGGGCTCACCCCCCATGGTCAATCGCACATCACCCGCTTGCAGGCGACGGTCTACCTCGTCGCCCAAGGCCAGTACTTTTGTCCATTCGTCTTCGGTGTAGGGCTTGGTCACGCGGGGCGATTCAAGCACGCGGGTCACTTTCATTTCATGGCCAAACACCACCTCGGCTTCGTCGACCAAGCCTTCAATTGGTGCGGCACTCGATGGCTGCGGTGTGCAAGCCAACGGAATGTGGCCCTCGCCTGCCAGCAGGCCTGAGGTCGGATCAAGGCCAACCCAACCCGCACCAGGCAGGTACACCTCGCACCAGGCGTGTAAGTCGGTGAAGTCCACTTCAGTGCCGCTGGGGCCGTCAAGCGACTTCACGTCGGGGGCGAGTTGAATCAAATAGCCAGACGCAAACCGGGCCGCCAAGCCACAATGGCGCAGCAAGTTGACGAGCAACCAAGCGGTGTCTCGGCAAGAGCCGCTGCGCAGCGTCAGCGTTTCCTCTGGCGTTTGCACGCCTGGCTCCATGCGGATGGTGTAAGCAATGTTTTCGTGTAGCTTGCGGTTGATGTCCACCAAAAAGTCGATGGTGCGAATGGGCTCACGCTTCAAGGCTTTGAAGTCGATGCTGTTGAAATAGTGTTTGAAGTTGGGGGTGAAGCGGTTGGTCACCAAATACGGCGCCAACTCCTGAGCGGCAGTCAAACCGTAAGCAAAGGGAAATTTTTCGGCGTGTGGCTCAAGGAAAAAGTCGAATGGGTTGTAGACCGCCATCTCCACCACCAAGTCCACCGTGACTTTGAACTCACGTGTCTTTTCGTGAAACACCAAACGGGCTTGGTAATTGGCAAAGGGGTCTTGCTGCCAGTTGATGAAATGTTCGGGCTCAACTTTGAGCGAGTAAGAAATTACATGGCTTCGGCAATGGGGGGCAGGGCGCAGGCGGACGACCTGGGGGCCAAGCTCAACCAGTCGGTCATAGCTGTAACGGGTGACGTGGTGGAGTGCGGCATGGATGGACATGCCTTTTGTCTAGCAAGACACGCGCCAAGCCTTGTGCGCCAAAGCGGTGCACATTTGGGCGCATGTCTGCCTCAAGTTTTGAGCGCCTCCGCCGATACCCTAGGCAAGTCAAACTCTCTTTGTGGTCTTTCATGCGTTCACGCCATTGTTCTGTTGTTGCTTTCGTGCTGGTCAGCTTGCTGGCTTGGACCGCGCCAGCTTCGGCTGAGTGGAGCGAGTTGGTGAAGGACGAAGACGTCACGTACTACTTTGACAAAGAAGCGGTCATGCCAGTGCACGTGTCGCGCTACGCCTGGGTGCTGACTGATTTGCCCAAGGGTGACAAAACCCCCTCCGGCGAAAACTACAAGTCGATGATGCTGCGCGTGCGCATGTACTGCAAGAACGACACGGTGGTGCGCCTGTCGGTGAGCTACTTTGACAAGCAAATGGGCAAAGGCAAAGAGGTGGCCTCGGACGATGTGCAAGAGTGGCGTCCGCGCGAATACCCGATTCGCCCCAACACCTACTTGGCGGCTTTGAAGAAAGAAGTGTGCGGCGGCGCTAAAGCCGCTTCAGGCTAAGCCCATCCCACCCCTGGGATGCATCAAGCCCCTGCCGCATGGTTGGGGCTTTTTAACTTGTGAGTGGGCATCGCCCACATGGGGCTGTGTTGCGCCCAAGATGCAGCTATGTTTTCTGTCATCACACCATGGGCTTTGGGCTGGATCGTGGGCACGGCTTTGCAGCTGCAGCAAGAGCAGTTGTGGCCGGGTGAGGGGTACGGGGGGCTGGGCGCAGCGGCTTTGGCGATGGCTTGGGCGGTCGTGCGTTTCAAGCGCCTGCTGGCTGTCGCTTGGATGCAAGCTGGCGTTTGGCTGGTCTTAGCGGGTGTGTTGGCCTTTTCGCAGGCGGGTGCGCGTGCCAGCCACTTCGCGCAAAGCGCTATGAACCCCGCGCTCGAAGGCCACACTTTGCAAGTGGTGGGCATCGTGGCCAATTTGCCGCAGCGCATGGAAGACAGTGCGCGCTTTCGCTTTGAGGTGCAGTCCGCGCAGCAGAGTGACGGCACGCCTGTCAAGCTGCCGCCGCAGTTGCTGTTGGGGTGGTATGGCAACCGATGGAAGGGCCATGACGACAAAGTGCAAGCGCCGCCCGCCGACTTACGCCCGGGCGACCGCTGGCAGTTGACGGTGCGCCTCAAAGCGCCGCATGGTCACATCAACCCGCATGGGTTTGATTACGAGCTGTGGTTGTGGGAGCAAGGTTTGCAAGCCACGGGCTATGTGCGCAACGGGGCCAAAGACACGCCACCGCTGTGGCTTGGGCCAACTTGGGCGCATCCGGTCGAGCGGCTGCGTCAGCGCTTGCGCAGCGCCATTGAGCACCAGGTGTCAGACCCCGCGATGGCAGGCATTGTGGCGGCCTTGTTGGTGGGAGACCAAGCGGCGATTGAGCGCGCGGATTGGGATGTGTTTCGAGCCACGGGCGTGGCGCACCTCATGGCTATTTCGGGTCTGCACATCACAGGCTTGGCTTGGTTGGCTGCCATGTGCATCGGATGGCTGTGGCGGCACAGTGATGCGTGGTCGCCTCGCCAACCTTGGAGTTTGTGGCTGCCGGCCCCCATCGCCGCCAGTGTGTGTGCGGCGTGTGTGGCACTGACCTATGCCATCTTCACCGGCTGGGGCGTGCCTGCGCAGCGCACAGTGTGGATGTTGGGCGTGGTGACCCTGTTGCGCCTCTATGGTCTTCGCTGGCCTTGGATGCAAGTGTGGCTGACGGTGTGCGCGGTGGTGCTGGCGCTTGATCCTTGGGCGCTGATGCAAGCGGGCTTTTGGCTGAGCTTTGTCGCGGTGGGTGTGCTGTTTGCCTCAGGCGCGCAAAAGCCCGTCAGCTCTTTGTGGGGAGCCGTGCAGCGCATGGGTCGAGAGCAATGGCTGATGAGCGTGTGCTTGGCCCCGTTGAGTTTGCTGCTGTTTCATCAAGTGTCTGTCGTGGGCTTATTGGCCAATTTGCTGGCCGTGCCGTGGGTGACTTTGGTGGTCACGCCGCTGTGCTGGCTGGGGTTGTTATTGCCCGTGTCTTGGGACATGGCGGCCGAGGCTTTGCGGGTCTTCATGTGGGTTCTGAAGGCCGCTGCGGGGGTGTCTTGGGCGCAAGGGTCTGTGCCCGCAGTGCCTGGGTGGGCAGGCGCTGCCGCACTGGTCGGCATGGGCCTTTGGGCCATGCGTGTGCCCATGTGGCTGCGCTTGTTTGGCGTGGCCTTGGTGCTGCCCATGCTCAGTTGGCAAACGCCGCGCCCTGCGCACGGCACATTCGAATTGGTGGCGGTCGATATGGGGCAGGGCCATGCGGTGCTCGTGCGCACGGCGACGCACAGTTTGCTCTACGACACGGGACCGCGCTATTCGGCCGAGACCGATGCAGGCCAACGCGTGATCGTGCCCTTGTTGCGTGCGTGGGGTGAGCGGCTAGACCGCATCGTGATCAGCCACCAAGACAGCGACCACAGCGGGGGCGCGCCTGCGGTGATGGCCATGCAGCCGCAAGCCCTGGTGTTGAGCTCCGTACCTTTGGCGCACACGTTGCAACAACTGGGTCCTATGGAGCGTTGCGAGCGCGGCCAATTGTGGGTGTGGGATGGTGTGCAGTTTGAGGTCTTACACCCGAGTGGAGCAGACTATGCGCGCAAGCTCAAACCCAATGCCCTGAGTTGTGTGTTGCGTGTGACGGCACACAACACATCGGCACTGCTCACGGGTGACATTGAGGCGGCACAAGAACAAAGTCTGGTGCAAAGTGGCCAAGCGCTAAAAGCCGATTGGTTGCTGGTGCCGCATCATGGCAGTGCCACCTCGTCCACGGTCGATTTTTTAGCGGCCGTTCAGCCGCGCGTCGCCATCGTGCAAGCGGGTTACCGTAATCGGTTTGGCCATCCAAGACCTGATGTTCTGAGTCGCTACAGCGAATTAGGGGTGCAAGTGGTGCAGACGCCTCGTTGTGGTGCATCGACTTGGCGCAGCGAGCAGCCCAACTTGGTGCAGTGTGAGCGAAATCAACGTCAACGTTACTGGCAGCACATCTTCTAAGAGTTGGCACTCAAATTGCGTGCGGTAGGGCAGGAGTTCCAAAGATGCACAAGTTTGACGAAATGTACGCCCAGCTGCCGTTTGTGGACAGCGCGGTGCGGCCCCACTACAGGAACTACTTGGATTGGCTCAAGCGCCAGGATCCCCAGACCATGCGCGACAGGCGCGAAGAGGCAGAAATGATTTTTCGTCGTGTCGGCATCACCTTTGCGGTGTATGGCGACAAAGATGAAGACGGTGCCGGGACCGAGCGATTGATTCCGTTTGACCTGATCCCGCGCATCATCCCCGCGCATGAGTGGACCAGCATGCAACAGGGTTTGGTGCAGCGTGTGAACGCGCTCAACTTGTTTATCCATGACGTGTACCACGAGCAAACAATTCTCAAAGCTGGCCTGATTCCCAGCGAACAGATTTTGAACAATGCGCAGTACCGCCCAGAAATGCTTGGCGTAGATGTGCCCCATAAGGTGTATTCACAGATCAGCGGCATCGACATGGTGCGAGCCCCTGATGCACAAGGTCATGGCGAGTACTACGTGCTTGAAGATAACTTGCGTGTGCCCAGCGGCGTGAGCTATATGCTGGAAGACCGCAAGATGATGATGCGACTCTTCCCCGAGTTGTTTAGCCAACACCGCGTGGCCCCTGTGGCGCATTACCCCGATCTATTGCTAGAGACTTTGCGCGCCAGCAGTCCTCCCACGACCGATAACCCTACCGTGGTGGTGCTCACACCCGGCATGTACAACAGCGCCTACTTCGAGCATGCTTTCTTAGCGCAGCAAATGGGCGTGGAGTTGGTCGAAGGGCAAGACCTGTTTGTGAGGGATAGGTTCGTTTACATGCGCACGACCCGTGGCCGCAAACGCGTGGACGTGATTTACCGTCGAGTCGATGACGACTTTTTGGACCCGAGCGTGTTTCGCGCGACTTCCACCCTCGGCTGCGACGGTTTGATCGATGCTTATCGCGCGGGCCATGTGAATATTTGCAACGCAGTAGGCACCGGCATTGCCGACGACAAGTCCATCTATCCCTACGTGCCGCAAATGATTGAGTTCTATTTGGGTGAAAAGCCCATCTTAAATAATGTGCCCACTTTCCAATGCCGTAAGAAAGACGACTTGGCCTACACGCTGGCCAACTTGGACAAGCTGGTGGTGAAAGAAGTGCATGGCGCCGGCGGCTACGGAATGTTGGTTGGGCCTGCCGCGACCAAGGCTGAGATTGAAGAGTTCCGCCAAGTGTTGCTGGCCAATCCCGATGGTTACATCTCGCAACCGACGTTGAGCTTGTCGAGTTGCCCCACCTATGTAGAGAGTGGCATCGCGCCCCGTCACATCGATTTGCGCCCCTTCGTGTTGAGCGGTAAGACCGTGCAAATGGTGCCTGGCGGTTTGACCCGCGTCGCGCTGAAAGAAGGCTCGCTGGTGGTGAATTCGTCCCAAGGCGGCGGCACCAAAGACACATGGATTCTTGAGGTTTAACAATGCTGAGCCGTACCGCTGACCACTTGTTTTGGATGTCCCGTTATACCGAGCGGGCTGAGAACACGGCACGCCTGCTGGACGTGAACTATCAAACCTCGCTGCTGCCGCAGTCTGCCGAAGTGGCGCTGTTGGGCTGGCAGGGCTTGCTGTCCATCAGTGAGCTGCTGCCTGCCTACCAAGCGCGCCATGGCGATATCACGCCACCGCGCGTGATGGAGTTCATGGTCAAGGACGAGAGCAACCCGTCGTCCATCATCTCTTGCTTGCGTGCCGCACGTGAAAATGCACGCGCTGTTCGCGGCAGCCTGACCACCGAGGTGTGGGAAACGCAAAACCAAACTTGGTTAGAGCTCAACCGCATCTTGAAGAGTGGTTTGCTCGAGAGCGACCCTGGCGAATTTTTTGAATGGGTCAAGTTTCGCTCGCACCTGTCACGCGGCGTGACAGTTGGCACCATGTTGATGGATGAGGCCTTGCACTTTATGCGCTTGGGCACCTTTCTTGAACGCGCTGACAACACCGCACGCTTGGTGGATGTGAAATTCCATGCTGTGCACGGTGACTTGTTTGCCGATGGCAGCGAGAAAAGCGAGCAACACGATTTCTACCATTGGAGCGCCATTTTGCGCAGCGTGTCGGGCTTTGAGATTTACCGTAAGGTCTACCGCGATGTGATTCACCCAGAGCGGGTGGCCGAGTTATTGATCTTGCGCGCGGACATGCCGCGTTCGCTCCATGCGTGTTTGAACGGCGTGGTCACCAATTTGTCGATGGTGTCAGATGACCGTTCGTTAGAAAGCTATCGCCGCGCGGGCAAGCTGTGTGCAGAGATGGAGTTCAGTCGCATCGATGAAATTTTGACCAATGGGCTGCACGCCTACCTCACGCAGTTCTTAGACCGTGTGAATGAGATTGGCGCGAGCATCAGTCGGGAGTTTTTAGCGCCGAATTGATTTGGCGGTTAACCGCCGCGACGCATCATGTCGAAGAACTCGACGTTGGACTTGGTCGCCTTCATGCTCTTTAAGACCATTTCCATGGACTCGATTTCGTCCATGTTGTACATGAACTGGCGCAAGATGCGTGTTTTGGACAAGATCTCTGGGGGCAGCAACAACTCTTCGCGGCGGGTGCCGCTGCGGTTGAGTTGGATGGCAGGGAACACACGCTTTTCATACAAGCGGCGGTCGAGGTGAATTTCGCAGTTGCCCGTGCCTTTGAATTCTTCAAAAATCACTTCGTCCATGCGACTGCCCGTGTCCACCAAGGCCGTGGCGATGATGGTGAGTGAGCCGCCTTCTTCCACTTTGCGGGCTGCACCAAAAAAGCGCTTGGGGCGTTGCAAGGCGTTGGAGTCGACACCACCCGACAAGACTTTGCCTGAGGAGGGCACCACGTTGTTGTAAGCGCGGGCCAGGCGGGTGATGGAGTCGAGCAAGATGACCACATCTTTTTTCAGTTCCACCAAACGCTTGGCGCGTTCAATCACCATTTCAGCCACGTGGACGTGGCGTGCGGCGGGTTCGTCAAAGGTGGAGGCAATCACCTCGGCTTTGACAGAGCGCTGCATTTCAGTCACTTCTTCGGGACGCTCGTCGACCAGCAGCACCATCATATGGGCGTCGGGGTAGTTGGCGGCGATGGCGTGGGCGATGTGTTGCATCATCACGGTCTTGCCGCTCTTGGGCGGGGCCACCACCAAAGCGCGTTGGCCTTTGCCGATGGGTGCAATGATGTCGATGATGCGGCCAGTGATGTTTTCTTCACCTTTGATGTCACGCTCGAGCTTCATTTGTTCGCGGGGGAACAGGGGGGTCAAGTTCTCAAACATGACCTTGTGCTTGTTGTTCTCTGGCAGGTCGTCGTTGACCTTGTCGAGCTTGGTCAGGGCAAAGTAGCGTTCGCCGTCTTTGGGAATACGCACTTCGCCTTCAATCATGTCGCCGGTGTGCAAGTTGAAGCGGCGCACCTGGCTGGGGCTGATGTAGATGTCGTCCGTCGAGGCGGTGTAGCTGGTGTCGGGGCTGCGCAAGAAGCCAAAGCCGTCGGGCAAGATCTCAAGCACCCCATCGGCAAACACCTGTTCGCCAGCGCGGGCGCGTTTTTTAATGATGGCAAACATCAGCTCTTGCTTGCGCATGCGGCCTGTGTTTTCGATTTCGAGTTCTTCGGCTTGTTTCAGCACTTCAGACACGTGCAGTGCCTTGAGTTCGTTCAGATGCATCTTGGGACTCCAGTAGGGAGTTCGTTAATAAAAGATAGGGGGGAGGTCGGAGCGAGGAGAGAAAACCTCTGGACCGGAATTCAAGCCCTGATGGGAAGCCAAGTGGCCGCAAAGGGCTGGGAGGTGAATTCGAAGTGGATTATGGCAGGAAAAAAGCCTGCAAATCGAGGAATCTGCAGGCTCTTGAAACGGCTGTTTGGGGTGAATCAGGCCAGTTGTTGGTCGATGAAGGCCGTCAATTGGGCTTTGCTCATGGCGCCCACTTTGGTGGCGGCGAGTTGGCCGCTTTTGAACACCATCAAGGTGGGAATGCCACGGATGCCCAGCTTGCCGGGAATATCACGGTTTTCGTCCACGTTCATTTTGGCGATTTGGAGTTTGCCTTCGTAAGCGGTGGCCACTTCATCCAAGATGGGGGCAATCATTTTGCAAGGACCGCACCATTCGGCCCAATAGTCCACCAAGACGGGTTTGTCCGCTTGCAGCACGTCCACTTCAAAACTGGTGTCGGTGATATGTTTGATCAAATCGCTGGCCATGATGTGCATTCCTTTTTTATTGGCGATAGAGCTACAGTTGGGGCATTGTGGCAGAAAGCAAGAACCCCCATGAAAACGCTCACCATTGATGTTGTCTCCGATGTTGTTTGCCCTTGGTGCTACATAGGTAAACGTCGTTTAGAACGCGCTTTGGCACTTTTGGCAGTTCAGCACCCCGATGTGGACCCTGAGGTGCGGTGGCATACCTTTCAGCTCAACCCCGATTTGCCCCCCGAGGGGATCCCCCGCGCGGACTATGTCTTCAATAAATTTGGTGCGGCTGGCGTTGCCAAATACGAGCACATTGCAGCCGTGGGCAAAGAAGCTGGGCTTGCCTTGGCGTTTGATCGCATCACGCGTCAGCCCAACACGGTGGTGGCGCACAGTTTGATCGCAGCCGCTGAGCCAGGATTGGCCCAAGACGCCATGGTGGAGGCGTTTTTCAAAGCCTACTTTATAGAGGGGCGCAATTTAACCGAAGCGTCGGTCTTGATAGAGATTGCCGAGTCTGCGGGCATGTCGCGTGATTTGGCGCAACAGCATTTGCAAGACGCTAGCTTGCACAGCCAAACCCTCGACAGTGACAAGGCGGCGCGTGAGATGGGTATCTCGGGCGTGCCTTTTTTCATCTTCAACGGCCAAGTGGGGCTCTCAGGTGCCCACGAGGGCGAAACCCTGTTGCAGGGCATGGTCGAGGCCATGAACGCTGCCCAAGACGATTAATTTTTTAGGAGCCGCTGTATGTCCCCGCCTTCTTCCAATATGGTGCGCGCCTTGGTGTTGCGTGAGCTTGAGGCGGGTACGCGTGATGATGGCTTGTGGCTGCAAGCCATGTCGGAATCAAAGTTGGACCTAAGCAAAGCGCAAATGCGCTACATCGAACTGCGTTCACAAGCGTTGCAAGGTGATGTGAAGGGCTTGTTGATCAAGCAAATTCGCGGTGCGGTGGCCAAAGACAGTGCCAACAGCGGCGTGCGCCAGAGCCAGGCGAGTTTGGCCGATTACTTGGCTGCCAAAACTAGCGCTTCTGGGAAGAAGTAGGCCGCAAATTCGGTGGCATCAGCAGCACGGGTTGGCGCTTTTGTGGCTTGATTTGTGACTGCTTGAGCGACTCCAACAAAATGGTTTGCGCCGATGGCACAGGCAAATTGAAGGCTTGGTAGATTTTGATCCGCGTGGCAGCGGCTTTGCGTTGAACCAACTGCGACGCCATCATGTGCACGTAGGCATCTTTGGCAGTGTCGGACAGGGCGTCCCACTCTTCACGAAAGGTTTTGATGTGGGCTCGCAAAAACGATTCGACCTTGTCGTCTTCCACTTCATGTTCAATGGTTTCAAACACCTTGTCGATGAAGGGCTGAACCGCATCAGGCTCTTTGGGAGCCGCCGCTTCAGTGACTTCAGCCGCCGCCAATTCACTTGTTATTGCAGCTTCGTTTGCTTCTGAGGCTTTTGCTGACTCTGTGACTTCTGGGGGTTCGCTGGCTGGTGCGGGCGCAGTCGCCTCTGACTCGGGCAGCTCGGGGTTGCTCGATTCAGCGTCTTTGGGGATTTCTGGAGTTTCTTCAGCCATCCTCACGATATCGGCTGGATGAAGGGGTTCTTGAGACCTCAGGCCAATAAAAGTCAGTCTTTTTTCTTGTTCACGATATCGGGCGTGATGGCGTCAACCGTATTGATCACAGTTTTCACGCCATACACGGCCACGGTGCCAACGCCGTCAGCGATGGCCAAGGCGGTACCGCAGGCTGACAAAGAAAATGACAAGAGGCAAATAGTCAGAGTTCGCATCAAAAAAAACTTTCAATTTCAAGGCTGTAAGGTGACGGGCCCGACCCCCAG
>Ga0114979_10001072_pt1 | contig 18263 bp, 25 predicted proteins | sample S_140625_EF_Meta_FD_87315 | JGI IMG/M metagenome (GOLD analysis project Ga0114979, IMG submission 87315) | Freshwater microbial communities from Lake Simoncouche, Canada to study carbon cycling - S_140625_EF_MetaG | ecosystem: Environmental > Aquatic > Freshwater > Lake | place: Lake...
AAATTAAATGTCAGCCGTGTTTGCAAGGCAGGACCCGACACAGCTTGCCTTTCACCTGTCAGATCTAAGCCTTGCGCCATTAACAGACCAAAATCAAAATGGTCTGATAGTTTTACATTCACTTGTGGGCCCAAAGCTAAGACCAAAGGCAGATTTTTCATTCCTTTGCGGTCGTCATTTTCTGAAGAATCCAATGGAGGAATTCCAAAACCTGAAAACTCAATTTTTACTTTATCTGTCTTAAAAAAGAAGACTTGCACACCTTCCCTATCATCTGCGTACAAAATTTCTCCTCTGTACTCGAAGGTGGGGACTGGAAGTGCAAGAGTTGTGAACCGATCTGATGATGGATACTGCTCAAAATGCACAACTCCGAAACCGACTCCGTAATCCCATTTCGATTCTTGAGGGTTTTCATGGGCCCACGAAATTTTGCAAAAAATAAGAAGTAGAATTAAAAAATTTCTCATCAAAGATCGATGGGTCCACCCTTTTTAAGGGCGACCTGATAACTATTTCGCTTTTGAATCTCAACTAAAAATCGAGAAAGCTGGGGGTAGTTAAATTGATCCCTTAGCAAAGATTGCGCACTGTAAATTGCAAAACCCAATTGGATGTCAGCAACTGAAAACTCGTTGCCAGCAAACCATTTTTTATTTTTAAGCTTGGATTCTAGAAAATCTAAATTGAGATGAATTTGCGGATTGATGTACATCCTGTGAATGTTTCTGGAAATTTCCTTCATGATGGGTTTTATAAAAAATGGCATTGGCTGCTTTGGTATCATATTAAAAATGAGACTTAAAACAAGCTGAGGCATGAACGAGCCTTCTGTGTAGTGCATAAAGTATTGATAGCTCAGATAGTCATCTGAACTTTTGTCTGATGGTTTTAACTTCCCCTGGCCATAATGATCTAAAATGTATTCAAGAATGGCGCCGGACTCGGCAACGACTCGATCACCGTCTGTAATCACCGGAGATTTTCCAAGAGCGTGAATTTTCACAAGCTCTACAGGAGCTGTTTTTGCCTTGGGGTCCCGATCATAAACTTTCAGATGATAAGGAATTTGAAGCTCTTCAAGCAACCAAAGAACTCGGTGGGATCTGGACTGTTTCAAGTGATGAACTGTTATCATGTTAATTATCCTGCCTTCAGGCTTACCATAAGTATATGGTAATATTGAGTTTTTTTACTAAAGACTTTAAGTTTAAGATGTTGTAAACTATTTCAATGGATTCAATATTATTGCAAGTTTTCTTTGATGGTCAATGTGTAGTCTGTTCAAAAGAAATTCAGTTTTATCAAAAAAACTCAAGATCACATCTGATCGATTGGATTGATATTTCTGAGCCCACTTTTGTCGCCGAAGCTCACGGACTTGATCCAGACAGAGTCCATGCAAGATTTCATGCGAAAGATAAGAATCAAATATTTGAGGGTGTTGAGGCTTTCCAAAGGATTTGGAAAGTTTTAGGAATATTTAAACCACTGGATTGGGCGGCTGAATCTTTCGCCATTCGACCTTTGATGAATTTAGGCTACGATTTATTCGTGAAAGCCCGACCCTATCTACCTAGAAAAAAATCAGCGGTTTGTGATGATGGCACCTGTGAACCTAGAACTTCTAAAACAACAAAGGGAATGAAATGATCCAATATCCTATGTCTTTTCATGCAGAATCAAATTCACCATCTGGCATTTTGACCCAGTGGAAAACCCAAACTTCTTCTGGAGAACTACCGGCAGCAATTCCCACAGAATTTGAAGGACCCGGAAACGGGTTTAGCCCCGAAGATTTTTACAGTCTTGCGCTGACAAATTGTTTTATTGCGACATTTAAAGTTTTCGCTGAAAAATCTAAACTCAATTATTCTGAAATGACAGCCAAGGGACATTTGATATTAGATCGAGATGAAAAAGGTGTGCCCTGGATGAAAAACTTTCATTTGAAAGTTCATTTGTCAGGATGTCCTGATCAAGAGAAAGCTCAAAGAATTCTTCAAAAGGTCAGTGTCTCTTGTATGGTGTTGAATTCTGTCAAAACTGAAAAGGTTTTCGAATTTAGCGTGAGTGCTTAAATGGCTATTTCAAGCCGTAAAAAAGAAAAGTGGCAAAATCTTTCCGCAGAGGATCAAGATCGTCTTGTTCGCATGGGTTGGGAAGACCGAACGACTTTTGATTCCATTGAATTTCAATTTGGACTAACTCCCAATGAGTTTGTGCAATTTATGCGAACACAATTGGATCCCAAAGCTTACACACGGTGGCGAAAGCGAGCCAATCAACAGGGACACTTGAAGCATGAAAAAACCCGCGGAGTTAAAATTGATCGGTTCAAATGCTCACGCCAACGAACCGATGGCAGCACAAAAGGTTGGAAATGAGCTTAGACGAAAAACCCTGTGTGGTCTGCGGCAGAACAATCACATGGCGCAAAGCTTGGGAAAAAAATTGGAACGAAATTAAATACTGCAGTGATCAATGTCGAAAATCCAGATCCAAAGATCTTTCCGGTTTTGAAAATCAGATTCTAGATCTTCTTAAAAAACGAGGACGTGGCCTGACGATTTGTCCTAGCGAAATTCTACCGATGGAAGAAAAAAAAGATAAACAAAAAATGGAAGAAGTCAGACAAGCGGCTCGCAGGCTGGTTCACAAAGGTCAGCTTGAAATGACTCAAAAAGGTCAAATTGTGGATCCTTCAGAATTTAAAGGCGCTATTCGCTTGAGATTGAAGTCGTGATAAGATCGCCCACTATGAATTTATTTGCTTAGTCTGATTTGAGTCGCAGAAATAATTTTTCGATCAGATTCATCAAACGCGGATAGGACTGCTACCTTAGCCACTTGCTCTGCAGACACAGGTTGAAGGTCAGATAGACCAGGAATTTTAGCAAGCCAGCGATTAAAAGGAAGCATCATTTCCTCTGCGTATCTGCGGTGGCTTCGAGCGCCAACCAGTGGACCCGGTCGAAGAATTTTGAGATAGGGGAAGTTTAAAGTAGCAACAAAATTCTCAAGCTCACCTTTCATTTTTAAATAAGGAATTTTTGATTTCCCATTGGCACCGAAAGAAGAAATTAGGACGAAATGATTGACTTGATGCCTTTTACAAGATTCGGCAAATTGAGCCTGATAGGTATAATCAACTTTAAATTGATTTTGGTAACTGCCAGCCCGTGATCGGGTTGTTCCAAGAGCTGAAAAGGCAATGTCTGCTTCAAGCTCGTGATCCCATTGATTCATCTGATCAAAATCGATAATACGCTGAGAAAGTTTAGGACTTTGAAGCGGGGTTGTGTTTCTTGAAAAACTTTTGACTTCATCGATTTGAGTGTTGTGGATAAGCATTTTTAAAATTTCCTGTCCGACGAGGCCCGTGGAGCCGACAAGAACTGCTTTCATAGTGATTTTTGAGCTTCCGATGTCCCCAACTGATCAGAGGCCATCTGTCGAAGATTGACCTCGATACTTTCCCAAGTTGGAAGAAGACCAATATTATCAGCAGCCTGATCTAAAAAATCTGCCATTAAATTTTGTGGTACAGGTTCAGCCGAAGGAAACTTTTTTCCCACAGGGTCAACAAAGCGCCCTGACTGAAAAAATTCGAAATGCAAGTGAGGAGCTGTGGATAACCCAGTACTACCAACATAGCCGATGACTTGACCTTGCTTCACTTTCACACCGTGCCTGATATTTTTAGCAAAACCATGCAAATGCTTGTAAGCAGTTTCATACATTGAATTATGGCGAATCTTAATTACGTTACCGCCGCCACCGCTGTAGCCCTTAAATGAGATGGTTCCATCTCCGACGGCTTTCACCGGAGTGCCACGAGGGGCTCCGTAATCCACACCTAAATGAGGGCGATTGACATGTAAAATGGGATGAAATCTTTTTTTAGAAAACCCAGAAGTAATTCGACCAAAACTGATGGGGCTTTTTAAAAAGATTCTTTTTAGACTTGAACCGTCTGGCGCAAAGTAGCCCCGGTCCTCACCTTCACTGCGAAACAGAACGGCAACAAAAGATTCACTAGCGTTTTGATATTCAGCTGATAAGATTGAGCCCAGCCAACAGGTTGACCTCGAACAAACTTTTGTTCTGCAGATAGTCTCCAACGATCACCGACCCGAACTTCCCGAGCAAAATCCACTTGCCAGGCAAATATTTCTGACAATTCAGAAATGAGCAATGGATCCATGTTAGCAATCTTTGCTGATTCCCACAAACTAGCATTAACTACGCCAAAAAAGTGAACTGTTTTAAGTTCTACGATTTCAGTCTTCTTTTCTGCAGACCAACCGTTCTCGATTCTTTTTACATAAAGACTTTCCAGTGCAGAAAATCGAAAGCCAATGGAGTTCAGTTGAGGATTCGTGCTTTCATCAAATTCTAAGTTATAGCGAATACCCGGTCTTATTCTTGCTAAATTGTAATGGGGTTTTGCCGCTTCGACAATTTTTTGGATTTCTGCCCCTGGGACATCCTGTTCGGTTAAAATCGCGAACAGCGTTTTATTTTTAGGAATATCGTAAGGGTAAATTTCTTCGATCGACAGCTGTGGAGATGGTGCTTCCAATTGTTCTTCAACAAGCGAAGTTTGTTCCTGAAAGGAATCCCGTATTTTCTGAGAGGCCAAGAAACCAATAAAAAATAAGATCGTGAGGCCTGCGACCGCAATGACTTTTGACTTTAAATTCATTCAAAAACTATAGCCAAAATTAATCGCACTTTGTAACAAAATCGACAAAATTGACTCAGAGGCTCTTAAGCTGGCCACAGGCAGCTAAAATCTGATCGCCCTTTGTAGTTCTTAATGTGACTGGAATTTTAAACGATTCAATAATACTAAAAAATTTTTGAATTTTTACATCTGTGGGACGCTGCCATTTAGCTCCAGGAAATGGATTGAACGGAATCAAATTAACAAAAGCTTTGGTACCCACAAGTAGCTTTGCTGTTTGCAAAGCATCTTCTTCAGAGTCGTTAAAATCATGAATCAGCAAATATTCATATGTGACAAAACGCTTTTTCCCTTGAGGGAACTGTTCAATCAAAGGAATGACATCCTTCAAAGGATATTTCTTATTGATGGGGATTAGCTGGCTTCTTTTTTCATCAAAGGGTGAATGCAAAGAAAGGGCAATATTCACCGACGGCATTTCGTTTTTCCAGCGTAAAAGTCCAGGTAAATAACCCGAGGTCGATATCGTAATTTTGTGATCCGCAAGACTGAGTCCGTGCTGTGAAATCAAAATTTCAACAGCCGATTTTACGCTGTCGAAATTATGAAGGGGTTCCCCTTGACCCATAAAAACCACATTTAAAATGCGATCATCATCTGGGCGATTTTCTGTCAGCCACGTTTGCGCAGCTAAAAACTGTCCGATGATTTCTTCTGCTTTTAAGCTGCGAGCTAAACCCTGAGTTCCCGTGTAGCAAAAAGCGCAATTCATAGCACACCCAACCTGTGAGGATAAACAGACAGTGTACTTTTGATTAAAGGGAATTAAGACAGTTTCTACTTTTTTTCCATCTTCAAAGGAAAATAAAAATTTAACAGTTCTATCTTCTGAAGCTTGAACTTGATCAATTTTTGGAAGGCTAAAAGACAAATCAGAATAAATCGTGTCTTTCGTTTTGTCAGATAGCCCAAAAATTTCGCACGCCGTTGTCTTGTTCTTTTTATAATGCCAATTAAAAAGCAAGCGTGCTTGATCAGCTTTACAACCCTTATCGACAAGATACTGTTTTAAGTGTTCAAATGAAAATTGGTAAAACGAGGCCTGCATGAAAATCTATTATTCGAGTTAGACCTAGTGTTCAACGGGTTTTCTACTTCTTAAACACAATTCGATCCAACGAGTACTTTCCAGCTCCTTGGAAAAATAAAAGAACACAGGCACTCAGATATAATAAGGCCATCTCTTTGCTGCTAAAGGGGTCATTGGCATGAGCAACAAAAGCGGCAACTGCCATTGTGACACCTAAAGCAAGTGCAGATTGTCTTGTAAGAAGACCAGCGGCGATTAAAAAGCCACCAATCAGTTCAGAAAGTGCGGCAGCCCATGCAAAAACCAAGGGAATTGGAAACCCCATGCCGGTCACACCTTCAATCAATTGTGCCGGCGGTGGCACTTTGCCGATTCCATGGGCTAAAGCCATCTTCAAACCAATAAAAAGTCTGAAGAGTAAAAGTCCTAGATCTGGGCTATTAATCAAATTTCTCAATTAATGCTCCTGTCAATTGAGAGACGTTAAATTAATTTTATGTTATAATCCACTCGAAAGTGTCTCAAGGAGAAAAAATGCAGCTCAGTCAATTTAATCCAATTTTCGTCAAACAGGTTCATGAACTTGCCGAATTCTTTGGATTTGAAACTCGTAACAAATACCAAATTTCAGATTCCTCTCAAAAAATTATAGGATATGCAGCCGAACAACAAAAAGGGTTCTTTAATTTTTTAGCTCGTCAATTCTTAGGACACTGGCGATCATTTGAAGTACATTTTTTCACAGTCGATCGACAACCTTTCCTAGTAGGCTATCATCCCTTTCGCTGGTATTTTGAACGAATTGAAGTCAAAAATATGCAAGGTCAATCAATAGGTGCTTTGCAAAAACGATTCTCAATTTTTTCTAAAAAATTTGATGTGGAAGACGAGACAGGAAAAGTGATTATGCAAGTCAGCTCTCCGATCTGGAGGATTTGGACTTTTACTTTTTCAAATCGAGGTCGCGATCTTGCCACGATTTCCAAAAAATGGTCAGGACTTTTTTCTGAAGTTTTTACGGACAAAGATAATTTTATGATTGATGTCAAAGACTCACAAGTCAGCGAAAACTCAAGGAAAGTTTTATTGGTTTCTTCTGTATTTATAGATCTTCTTTTTTTCGAACATAAAGCTGGATAACACATAAGGATTCAAATGAAAAAAATATTCGAACCATTCTCATTGGGGACATTAAAGCTTAACAACCGTATTGTGATGGCACCTCTGACACGATCTAGGGCCATTGGGAATATTCCAAATGATCTCATGGTTCAGTATTACTCATCGCGATCGACAGCTGGACTTTTAATAACTGAAGGAACTTCTCCATCACCCAACGGTTTGGGTTATGCTCGAATTCCTGGCCTGTATAATAAGGAACATGTGAGTGGTTGGAAAAAGGTGACAGATGCTGTCCATAAAAATGGCGGCGCTATTTTTGTTCAACTGATGCACACAGGACGGGTCTCTCATCCGCTTAACTTACCCCAAGTTGCAAAGATATTGGCACCCTCTGCGATTCAGCTCAGTGGAACCATGTGGACAGACAGCAAAGAAATGCAACCCTATCCTGTTCCTAAAGAAATGACGTTGGAAGAAATTAAAAACACACAAGCTGAATATGTGAAATCAGCTGAACTTGCTATTCAGGCAGGCTTTGACGGGGTTGAACTTCACGCAGCTAACGGATATTTATTGGAACAATTTCTGAATGCAAACGTAAACAAAAGAACAGATGCCTATGGATCCGATTCCAATGGGCGAATGAAATTTGTTTTGGAAATTGCAGAACAAAATGTGAAAAAAATCGGTGCATCTAAAGTTGGAATCCGAATATCACCTTACGGAGCATTCAACGACACGGGCGAATTTGATGGAATTCAAGAGTTCTATGTTCAGCTGACTCAAAAGTTATCAGCTCTGGGAATTGCCTATATTCATATCGTTGATCATAGCAGCCTGGGTGCACCCGTCGTAAGTGCAGAGCTCAAGAATAAAATCAGAGATAATTTTGAAGGTGCTTTGATTTTATCAGGTGGTTACACAGCTGAAAAAGCAGAAGTCGACTTACTGGAAAATAAAGCAGATCTGATTGCTTTTGGAAGACCTTTTATTTCAAATCCAAATCTTGTTGAAAAATTTAAAACTGGGGCTGCTCTTAAAGAAGCAGATGCCACCACTTTTTACACCCCTGGTGCTGCAGGTTATACAGATTATTGATCTCAGAAATTAAGTTGAAGGCGTTTGAAGTCTTGATCAGTCATTAAACTGACTGTTTCAGAGGCTTGATCAAAAACAATTCTGATTTTTTTAGCCTTAAGTTGGTCTTTGATCTGTCGTGCTTTGGTTTCATAGCTGACTTCACTTAAACCGTAATCGGTCCCTTCACGAAGTACGAAATTTTCGATAATTCCGTCTAAAGCCTGTGTCGAAATCATATGTTCACTAATTTCCACGGGAATTTCAGGGTTTTTTTCGTCTGCCATAACAAACACTCTATGAAAACATTCCCTTCTTTGCAATTTAATGAGAAAATCAAAATTCTATGAGTATGGACAATGTGATTAAAAATGCAGTTTTAGTGGGAATTCAACTTCCTAAAATTTCTCAAGATGACCTGGAAAGCTCTCTTCAAGAACTGACCCGGCTTGTGACCACACTTGGCTACAATGTGGTGGGTCAGGTAACTCAGCGAAGGGGTTCTGATCGATCTGCTTCAGTTCTTGGCGAAGGAAAGCTCAAAGAGCTTGCCGAATGGACTGGTGGCAAAGGGTATATCTCTGCGATGGTGGAACACAAATTAAGCAAAGCAGCGTTGAAATGGAAAGCTGAAGAGCCTGAAGTCATTGAAGATGAAGATGCTGTTTCTGGACTTCTTTCTGAAGAACAAAAGGGTTCAGCTCAAATTGTGATTGTTGATACCGATTTATCCCCTTCACAATTAAGAAATCTAGAAAGTGTCACTGGTGTGACCGTTTTAGATCGGACCGGTGTTATTATTGAAATTTTCAGTCGGCATGCGCGTACTAAAGCAGCAAGACTTCAAGTTGAAATTGCAAGGCTCACCTATGTGGCTCCAAGACTTCGTGAGACTGGCGGCAATGAAGATCGTGGCGGAGGTGGTGTTGGTGGAAAAGGCTCTGGAGAAAGCAGTCTTGAATTAGACAAAAGAAAAATCAGAGACCGAATTAAAGAATTAAAACAAGAACTAGGGGCCATCGGAAACGAACATCAAGTGCGAAGAGCTCGTCGCGAGCAAGAAATCAGCGTGGCCTTAGTCGGTTATACCAATGCTGGCAAATCCTCACTGATGCGAGCCATGACAGGAAGTGAAGTCTTAATTGCTGATAAACTTTTTGCTACTTTGGATACAACCATCAGGCCTATGCATCCAGAAACTCGACCCAAAGTTTTACTCTCTGATACAGTAGGCTTTATTAAAAAGTTACCCCATGATCTAGTGGCTTCGTTTAAATCCACACTGGATGAAGCCTTGCATGCCTCACTTCTACTTTTTGTTGTCGACTCATCTGATCCCTCATTTCGATCACAGCTAGAAGTCACTCGTAGTGTCTTATCTGAAGTGGGAGCCACTGAAACTCCAAGTCTTTTAGTGTTAAACAAAAAAGACCGGCTCGATGAGAACGAGAAAATAGCATTGATGAATGAGTATCCTGAGGCCGTCATGATATCCACTCGTGATTCAGAAGATCTTAAGATGCTACGTGATAAAATCATGAGCTACTTTGAAAGCAGTATGCATGACGAAGACTTATTTATTCCCTATGCAGCAAAGGGAATCATCGGAGACATTCGGGCCCGCATGAGAGTGCTGGAAGAAAATTACAATGAACTTGGAGTGACCCTTAAAGTCAGATCCACTTCTGATAACCTGGATCAAATTAAAAAGAAAATAAAAGCCCAAGGATGAAATTTTCTTTAGAATCTGCAAAAAGACTTTTGCCTGTTCGCAAAAAAAAGGAAAATAAAACCCATGGTGGAAGAACTCTAATCATTGCAGGCCAAAAAGGATTTTTTGGAGCCGCCATCTTAGCTGCGACTGCATCAGCACGGGTTGGATCGGGATACACTACTTTAATGACCACTCTTGATCACTTTCCAACTCATAAACATCCTGATTTTTTAACGATTCCTTTATCCCAAACAATCTCTGCTAACTTCGATGCTATCGCTATTGGTCCCGGTCTTGGTATAAACAGCAAGACTGAAAAATTACTGCGTTCTTTAATTAGGCAAAATTTTGAAAATGTTGTGATCGATGCCGACGCCATTACAATTTTAAGTCAGTTTAAAATAGTGAGTCTTCCAAAATCCTGGATACTGACACCACATGCAGGAGAGCTTGCAAGACTTCTTGGTGTGAGTAGCAAATTGATAGAAAAAAATAGAATGAAATATGCGTTGATGGCTCAGAAAAAATTCGGCTGTCATATTTTACTTAAAGGCCACAAAACAATCATTCTAAATTCTGATGTCTGCATTGAAATCACAAGTGGAAATTCAGGATTGGCAAAGTCAGGCACCGGTGATGTTCTGACCGGAATGATTGCAGGATTTTTATCTCAAAATCTGAACACAATTCAGGCTGCATCGTTAGCTTCTTATATCCACGGATCCTGTTCAAAAAAATGGGTCAAACAAAAGCGAGACTCACTTTCACTATTGGCCAGTGATTTGTTGAATCTTATTCCTGAAGTCATTTTTGATTTGAGAAATAAAAAAAGCCAACCTGTTTAGGGCTGGCTTTTTAATTAAACAATAATAATTAAATTATAATTTAGTAGCGGCTACCGAAACCACCACCGCGATTGTTATCACGTGGAGCTTGGGGCTTTGCTTCTGATACATTCATTGCACGACCGTCAAGTTGTGTACCATGAAAACGGCTGATTGCCTGAGTAGCTTCAGCGTCTGTTGACATTTCAACAAAACCGAAACCTTTTGAACGACCTGAATCGCGATCCATGATCACTTTTGCAGATTGAACAGAACCACACTCTGAAAATGTATCAGCTAATGACTGATCAGTTGCAGAATATGACAGATTACCAACGTATAATTTTTTACTCATAAAACCTCCTATAGGCTTGAGCGCTATTCCGGAGGACATGAACACTATGAACATAGACTCGAAAAGTAGCAATTGACTAGATCTTGATAGTATCAGCTTCAGTCATTTTTAGCTAATGATTAATCACTTAAATCACTGTTACTGCTTATGGACTCTGAGGATGATTTGGGCTTAGACCAACCGTGACCTCAAAGTAAAAGGTCCTCATAAAATGCACCCCGATTGTTTTTCTTATCAATCAAATGAATTTCTAGGACCCACAGATTCTGAGTTGGAACTCCATTCCATTCGAATAGTTTTTGAGAAGAAAAAATTTTGTGAGGGAAATCTCCAAGCCGATGACCGGCCATCATGGGATTGATATCAAAACCTCTGGACTCAGCAGCCGCTCTTGCAAACTCAAGGAGTTGAAGTCCTGAAAGCTGCTGAGTTTTCCAAGCCTGCGCTGTAAGTTCAAACACCTGATGGGAGGCTTGAATGAGTGCATTTTGGTGTTCAGCTATATCAATTGTAAATGTTCTTCCATAATCGGCCTCATGCCCTTCAATGATCGGGCCCACATCCAAGAAGCAAATATCTCCAGTCCTGCACTGCAAATGAGGGTCTGAAATTTCTCTGAAACTTTTGATTGTATCACTGGAAATTCTGACTTTCGTAGGATGCCAAAAGTGAGTCACCCCATGGGAATTAAATTCATCAACTATTAATTTCTCGATTTTTTTACAGTCATCACCTGGCTTTATTTTTTTAATAACGGATTCTGTCACTTGAATACAGAGCTCTCGGGCAACCATGAAGGTCTGTAAATTAAATTTCTCACCTGTTTTTTCTAAATCATCCATCTCATAACTCGTGTAAATAATTTAAACTCTAAGGACTTTTGGTATCAGATTTTCAGCGAAAATGGTAAGACGATTTTGCTTTTTAAACAAAAGGAATCCTATGAAAACAAGTCTGCTCGCATTTTTACTTATCACCTTAACCTTCCAATTTTCATCAGCTGAAATAGTGAGATACAAAGAGCTTGAAAAAGGTAAAATTTGGCGTGGTGGGCAGCCCAAAAATGAAGAAGATTATTTACAATTAAAAAAACAAGGGATCAAAACCATCATCAACCTGCGTTGGGATATCTCTGTTGAAGAATCAAAAAAACAGGCCCATAAGCATGGCTTTAAATTTATCAATGTTCCTATGAAAGCAACAGATCAACCAGATGAGAAAAACGTAAATAAGGTATTAAATGCTCTTCGAAATCCTAGCAACCAGCCGGTGTTTTTACATTGTCAGCATGGCAAGGATCGCACAGGTTTAATATCGGCCCTTTACCGAGTTGAGTTCCAAAATTGGTACGCAAGTCAAGCCCGTGAAGAATGGATCAATATGGGTTTTGCAGTTCGATTTTTGCGAAAACTTGATCAATACTTTTTAGATCGCACAAACTAGATCAGGACTTGTCAGTTCTAGATAATAAAAAACCCGTGATTTTTTAACCACGGGTTTTTGTATTTTTATAACTAATAAAATTTAAGCTTTAGCAGCGCCTTTGTTATTCTTGGCTGCCTTTTCCTCAGGAGACATACCCCAAGGCGAGCTCTTAGGTCCGCCTTTGCCTTTTCCTTTGCCGCCGCGTCCGCCTTTGCCGTCTTTTGAATCAGCAGCCTTAGGAGCAGACATCACAAGAAATTCAGGAACGTAATAATGTTCTTCAACTTTTACTGCTTTGGCGGGTGCAGTTTCATTTTCACCAATACTAACAACAAGAACACGTCGTAGATCTTTTGTGTTTTGAGCAGACACATCAATGGCTGCTAGAAAATGTTTTACTTTTTCAGCTTCAAATTTAAAAGACTCGCCGATTGAAGTTTGGATTTCTTCAGGTGTTTTACCTTCAGAAGCCAAAGCCGCTTTCGCAGTCAGACCTTTTGCTAATACAAAGTTAGGGAATTCAGTTACAGCTTTCATTGATTTTATCCTCTCGAAATTGGGAAAGTTGATATTGGAGATGGCACTTGAAAAGGTCAAGTTTTAAGCACGTGGGCTGCTCTTTTTGCTCTCTAAACGCTTGATTAAAGGCAGATCACGCTCTGTGACCAGGTTGATCACTGTCCCTTTGCGTCCTGCACGGGCGGTTCGTCCCGCTCTGTGGATGTAATTTTCCATATCCTTTGGAAGATGGTAGTTGATCACTCGATTGATGTGCTCCACATCTAAACCCCTCGAGGCAAGATCTGTCGAAATTAAGATCGTGGCTTTGCCGTCGCGAAAGGCTTTTAAGTTTGAGCGGCGCTCGACCTTGTCCATTTCCCCGCGATAGATCAAGCACTTATGGCCTTTGCCGTGAAGAAGTTCTGCTAAAGTATCACATTGCTCTCGGGTGTTTGTGAAAATCAAAGTTCCACCCTCGACAGGCTTTGCTAAAATTTTCTCTAAGACCGGCAAACGTTTACCATCGATCACAGTTTGATTCTGGGTGATAAGCGTTGAGACTGTTCTGTTGCTGCCTTCAATTTTAATGACCTCTGCCCCTTCGAAAAGTTCGGTCATCAGCTTTTGCATTTGAGCAGATACAGTTGCAGAAAAAAGTGCCAGCTGAAGATCGTTTGAGCAATTGGCTGCAATATTTTTAGCATCATTTAAGAAACCGGGATCGAGCATTTGATCAGCTTCATCAAAAATCAACATTTGCACGTCGATCAAATTGATCAATCCCCGATCCATTAATTGAACAAGTCTTCCTGGGGTTGCCACTAAAACTTCAAAATGTCCGCTGATGTTTTTCTTAGCAACTTCTAGAGTTGTTCCACCCAATAAAGTTCGAACTCGAAGTCTTGTTGTGTGTGTGAAAGGCTTCAGAACTTTTGAGACTTGCTCGCCCAATTCTCGAGTGGGAACGATCACAGCAGCACGGGGCTGACTGGTTTCAGTGGTTTTCAATCCATCGTTTTCTAAAGATTTAATTTTATGTAAAACTGGCAAGGCATAAGCTAAAGTTTTCCCACTGCCTGTTTGGGAAATTCCAACCACCGAGCGACCTGCCAAAAGTGCAGGAACAGCACGGACTTGAATTTCAGTTGGCTTCGAGAGCTTTTTTTCTTTGAGAGTTTCTTTTATGGTTGGCAATAATTCAAATTGAGAAAATGAGTCCACAAATAGTATGTCCTTTTTTAAGATCTCGTAGCACAATTACTAGAGTTTCGACATCACCAATTCAGGAGAGCTCATGAGAATTCGACAAATGGGATTTTCTTCACGGCTAAAGGCGCATAAAAACATCCTTACCCTAGAGACTTTGAAATTTATTTCTGAATTCTTAGTGGACGGAAATGCCAGCCAGGCAGCTCTTAGAGCTGGAATTCCTGCGACCTATGCTGCCAGGCAAGGGGCATGGCTCAAAAAACACCCTTTGGTAAAAGTAGCCCTCGAGCGAGACTTTGATGAGCGGGACCTGAAACAGCTTCAAAAGTTGATCAATGAAATTAATTCCAAAATGGAGACTTGCAAAGGGCTTTTAGGTTTAGAGGAAATTGAAAATGATTAAAATTTACATCGATGCCGATGGGTGTTTAGTCAAAGTAGAGACCTAAAAAAATTCATGGTTATTTTTTATTCCCCCAAGGAGAAATCAAATGGCTGACAAAACATCACATCTCAACCGAAGCATTGGACTTGTCGCCCTCGTTTTGTTTGGAGTCGGTGATATTTTAGGAGCCGGCATTTATGGTCTTGTCGGAAAGGCTGCCGGCCAGATGGGAAATGCTGTGTGGCTGGCTTTTCTTGCCAGTATGTTTGCGGCGGGACTTACAGGTCTTTCTTATGCTTCTTTAGGGTCAAGGTATCCAGTTGCAAGTGGAGCCTCCTATATTGCTCAAAGAGCCTATCAAAAAGTTTGGCTTTCCTACGGCGTGGGCCTTGTCATTCTAGCATCAGGTATGACATCCATGGCCACTGCCACTCGAGTCTTCTCAGGATATTTTCAAGGCCTATTAGGTTCTGAAATTCCCATTTCGTTTATCATTGTAGGGTTTGCTTTGCTACTTGCAGGCCTTGTTTTTTGGGGAATTAAAGAATCCATGTGGGCGAATGCAGTTTGCACAGTGATTGAGTTAGGCGGTCTTTTATTAATCATTATATTTGGATTTCGCTTCATTGGTTCGGTGGATTATTTAGACGCAACCACAGTTGCCAACCCCTCGGGTGATTTAGGATTCTCACTGATTCTGACTGGGGCCGTACTTACTTTTTATTCGTTTATTGGCTTTGAGGATATTTTGAATGTGGCCGAAGAAGTGAAAGATCCGAAACGAAATTTGCCATTGGGCCTTTTACTTGCTGTCTCAATTGCCTCTTTGATTTACATGTCTATTAGTGTGATTGCAGTTTCTGTCGTGCCTGCAAGTGAGCTTGCTAGCTCGAAGCAGCCCTTAGTGGATGTGATGAAAGTCTCGGCCCCTTGGTTTCCATCCTCTGTTTACTCGATTATTGCGATGTTTGCTGTGGCCAATACAGCATTACTGAATTTTGTTATGGGATCCAGGCTGATCTACGGGATGTCCAATCAAGGACTTCTTCCAAAAGTTTTATCAAAAGTTCATGCAAAAACTAAAACACCTTATATAGCAACCTTTGGAATTTTAATTGTTTTGCTTGCGCTCGCATTATCCGGTGAAGTTACATCACTTGCAAAATCCACAAGCTTGCTTCTTCTTCTTTGTTTTATGTTGGTGAATATTGCGTTGATTATTTTAAAAAGTAGAGCTGATGAGCCCACAGGTTCTTTTGAGGTGCCAACAATTGTTCCCGTCCTAGGAGCTTTGGTTTGTGCAGGAATGCTGTTTTATGTTCAAGGACCAGAAATTAAAACAGCTGGCATTATATTAAGCTCAATTACAGTGCTCTATTTCGTAGTCAAACCAAACGCCATCAGTGAATAAAAAATAGAGGGCCAAGCTGCAAGCCAAGCCCAAAAGAATCGATTCAAACCAAACGTTAAAAATACGGAAAAGTGAAAAACCAAGGCCATGATGAAATAGACGATGGCAAACCTCGGAAACAAGACGATCAGGAGCGCTGCAAGTTCAAATATAATAACAAGCCAGCAAGCCATTAAACTGATATTTTTTTTATGATCTAACCAGACAGAAAGTTTTTTAATATCAGGATACAGACTGCGACTTAAAAATGCAGACAGAGCAAAGCCCGAACGCCAGTCTTTTTGCACCACTTTAGAAAGCCCTGCTTTTAAGTAAGAATAAAGTGTGTGGATAGCAATGTATAAAAAACCAAATTGTGCCAAATCTTGATTTTTAAAAGATGTTAACACTAAAGCCCCCGTCAGAAGAACAAAGGCCATCATATCGCTGCCACCATTGTAGGTTCCTCGAAAACGAATGCAAATAAGAAGGTGTGAAATGATAAGACAAACTACGATCCAAGGACTTTTTATCAAAATTAAAAAAGCGGCAAGAATGAGCTGTAAATAAAGAACCCACTTAAAAGATGAGTTAGAGAACAGAATGGGCAGGAGTTTTTTAAAAAGGGGGAATGCTTTTTCCAGATCAATTTTAAGATAATCGTAGTTCCAAATTTTGATAAACTGAGGCTGCTTTAATAACCTTAAGAGCTCAATTGAAGACAGTGCAAAAAATAAGGCAATTAGACTAAGAGTGAGCAATTCTAAGATTTGATAGCTCATGAATTCACCAAAGAAATCCATTCTGAGAAAAACAAATCGACTTCTTCTGAGTTTTTTAATGCTGTGACTTTAAATTGAAAAACCCCTTGATTGAGCCCGTAGCCGGTTAATTCTTGCTTAAGGATTTCGACAAGCATCAAATAAGTGACTTTTTTTTGAAGATCTTGCGATGAGACTTGAGCATTTTGAGCGATCAAAGTTTGGATCTCTTCTACAAAGTGTTCAAGAATATTGAATTTTGCCAATGCCATATTGCCATACGGATTTAAAAGCAGACCGAAAGTATTTCTTTCAATTTCAAATGAGAGGACCTCCCAATGTTTCTGATCTGGAACTTTAAAGGCAACTTGAAAAGTAAAACCGACAAAATCAAAAAAGTTCCATCTGGGAAACAAGGCACGAACGAGTCCTAATAAAAGTTTAAAATTAAATTGAGGCTGCACTGATGACTGCATGACCTTGTTAGAATGACATTACCGATCGCCGATAGGAAGGGGTAATTCAGCTAAACTCATTTCCTACTTGCGATTTCAGGTCTGCCGTGGCTTATTCGGGTCAATGAACATTGCACTTTTCAGACTCATTGCAGGCTTCAAACGATTTCGAGAAAAATACTTTCTCTCGAACGAAATTGAACAAACCTACTTTCAACGTTTAACAACGACAGGCCAAACCCCGAAAACTTTATTGATTGGCTGCAGCGACTCTCGGGTTGACCCCGCAATTATGACCGGCGCTTCTCCGGGCGAGTTGTTTGTTGTTCGAAATGTGGCTAATCTGATCCCCCCTTGTGAGCCCTCGACCATCGGTTTTCATGGAACAAGTTCGGCTTTAGAATTTGCCGTGGTGAATTTAAAAGTCGATAATGTTATTATTCTTGGTCACAGACAGTGCGGTGGAATTCGTGCTCTGATGAATGGTATTACAGCTAACAAAGAAAGCTTCATTGGTCAGTGGATGAAAATTGTCTCCTCTGTGCCTGAAAAGGTACGATGTGAGCACCCTCATGCTGACCAAGAGACTCAGTATAGGATTGCAGAAATGGAAGCTCTCAAAATTTCACTTCAAAATGTACAAAGCTTTCCCTTCGTCAAAGAAGCCATCGAAAACAGAAGCTTAAATGTGATTGCTGTGTACTTTGATCTGGAACAAGGTCAGCTTTGGGAATTTGACAATCTGACATCACAATTTAAGCAATTAGAAATCTGAGCCATGCTCAAAAGATTTCATAAAGTTAATATCGAAATCAGCAACATCTGTAATCTTCAGTGCAGTTTCTGCCCCGAAGTCATTCGCTCAAAAAAGCTGATGGATCTTGAAATGTTTAAAAATATAATTCAACAGGTTGCCCCCCTAACAGATCAAGTCTGCTTTCATTTAATGGGTGATCCACTTGTTCATCCAAAATTAGACGAAATGGTGCAAATTTGCAGTGATTATCAAGTGCCCATTTTTTTTGTGACCAATGGGGTTTTACTGAAAGAAAAATCTGCAGAGCTGTTACTTCACCCCATCTTTCGACAAGTGAACTTTTCGATTCATAGTTTTCATGACAATTTTCCAAATAAAGATGCCACCGGATATCTCGAGAAGATATTTAACTTCACCGACAAAGCTTTCCTTCAAAGGCCTGACCTGTATATTAATTATCGCCTGTGGAATTTGAATGATGTTTTGGGTTCGACTACCAGTAATTTTG
>Ga0114979_10001073_pt1 | contig 18254 bp, 16 predicted proteins | sample S_140625_EF_Meta_FD_87315 | JGI IMG/M metagenome (GOLD analysis project Ga0114979, IMG submission 87315) | Freshwater microbial communities from Lake Simoncouche, Canada to study carbon cycling - S_140625_EF_MetaG | ecosystem: Environmental > Aquatic > Freshwater > Lake | place: Lake...
CCCCTTGAAAATATGATTACCCCCGAATATATACGCCGGATCTGCTGGAACGCCCCTAAAGGCGATGTAGCCCACGCTCTGGCTACTCTGGGTGCACGTTCTTGGCAGATTGAGATAGCCGGCCCAATCCTGGAATCAGCGCTATTGGAGACGATCCCGTTGGCCGCCCCTGAAAGTGCAGAGCCAGAAGAGGCGCCAGCCGATCTGTGAGGAATTACGCAACACTTAAGTTGCGTAATTCGGTGTGCAGTTCTAGGTTTATCCCATGCTCAGTACATTCATTATTGCCCTTCGTGAAGGGCTAGAGGGTGCTCTTATTGTCGGCATCTTGGTTGCATATATCGTCCGCACCGACCGACGCCACCTCCTAAAGCCACTCTGGACCGGAGTCGCCGCCGCTATCGCTGTAAGTTTGGGACTCGGCGGAATCCTCTCTTTCACTTCCGCTGAATTATCAAGTCGCGGCGAAGAGTTATTTGCTGGAGTCACATCATTTCTTGCAGTGGCGCTCGTAACTTGGATGGTTTTTTGGATGAAGCGCACAGCGCGTACTTTGCGTGATGATCTTCATGGAAAAGTTGATAGCGCAGTAATGACTGGCCCAATTAGCCTTGCTTTAGTGGCTTTTTTCGCTGTTTTGCGCGAAGGATTAGAAACTGCGCTCTTTATCTACACCAATTTTAAAACTGTAGGCGCTGCATCATCTGCCACTGTTGGATTAATTCTCGGCTTAGCACTCGCTGTCGCACTCGGTTATTTAATTTACAACCGTTCTGTGAAATTAAATCTCTCTAAGTTTTTCACCGTCACAGGAGTTGCGCTAATAATTGTTGCCGCCGGAGTTCTCTCCTATGGCATCCACGAATTCCAAGAGCTGGGATTCCTGCCCGGAGTTGATACATTCCTTTGGGATGTAACTCCATGGATTGCAAAGGAGTCTCTCCTTGCAGCGGTCCTAGGTGGAACCATTGGCTTCGACACCACCACTTCGATCGTTCAATTCTTGGCCTGGGGCGCATATTTGGCAGCCGTCTTAATCCCGTACTTATCAAAGAAGAGCGCATCTGCACCACGCGTGCCTGCTAGCGTCTAATCAACGTCTATATCTGCCTGTTCCGCTTTTCGCTACTGACGAGTAACCTATCCCTGGAAGTTACCTGGTTTTAATTCTTTAGAAAGTAGCGCAAATGTCTCGCACCGTTGTCTTAGTTGATGCCGTCCGTACCCCATTTGGAAAGGCCGGAAGCATGTACTCCGGCACTCGCGCCGATGACCTTATGGTCCGCGCGATGCGTGGTCTTCTCGAACGCAATCCCAAAGTAAACCCTGGTGATATTGAAGATGTTGCAATCGCTGCTGCAACACAGACCGGTGATCAAGGAATGAACTTAGGAAGAAGTGCTTCACTTCTTGCGGGCTTACCAATTACCGTTCCTGGATATTCAGTTGATCGCTGGTGCGCTGGTGCGCTGACTGCAACTACTTCTATAGCTGGAGCAATTGCAATTGGCTCAATCGATATTGCAATTGCTGGTGGCGTCGAACATATGGGAAATCACCCAATCGGAGATGGCATAGATCCAAATCCAAGATTCTTAGCAGAGCGAATTGTGGAACAAGATGCGCTCGCGATGGGTGCAACAGCAGAACGCCTTCACGATCGTTTTCCACAACTGACTAAAGAGCGCGCAGATCGTTATGCCTATAACTCACAGATGAAAACTGCTGCAGCTTACGCTGCTGGAAAAATTCAACGCGATTTAATCCCAACTGCTGCGCGTATTCCAGAGATGGGTTGGGGCATTGCAACAGTTGATGAACCACCACGTCCAACAACGACAATGGAGGGTCTAGCAACACTCAAGACTCCCTTTCGTGCCGCTGGGCGAGTAACACCCGGAAATTCTTCTGGTTTAAATGATGGCGCAACTGCCGCACTTCTTGCCAGCGAAGATAAAGCGAAAGAGTTAGGGCTAACAATTAAAGCGAAGTTGGTTTCCTATGCTTTTGCGGGTGTCGAACCTGAAGTTATGGGTTATGGACCTGTTCCTTCAACGATCAAGGCACTCGCTAAAGCAGGCTTACAGATATCTGATATCGGAGCTTTTGAAGTAAATGAGGCTTTCGCTGTACAAGTAATTGCATTCTTAGATCACTTTGGAATTGCCGATGATGATTCCCGCGTAAATCCTTATGGTGGTGCAATCGCGGTAGGCCATCCGCTAGCTTCTTCGGGAATTCGTTTAATGTTAAATCTGGCGCGCTCCTTTGAAGAGCACACCGATGTTCGCTATGGCTTAACCACAATGTGTATTGGCCTTGGTATGGGCGGCACAGTTATTTGGGAGAACCCACACTTCACGGGAGGTTCGAAGTAATGACAACAGCAATGAATCTGCCCGAAGGCGCGCCCGAAGAAGTAGTAACCAACGCCCTTGTACGCGATGTTGACCTCGCCCCATTTGGGCATAAAGGAACGCTTGCGTTAATCACTTTAGATAACGGCCTAGACCACACTCGTCCCAATACCTTTGGCCCACAATCACTGGCTGCATTAGATGCCGCGATCACCGATGCAATTGCTCGCACTCCTGCTGCAATTGCGATAACCGGTAAGCCATTTATCTTTGCCGCCGGTGCCGACCTTTCTGCACTCTCCTACCTATCAAAGCGCGAACAATCACTTGCAATCGGCAAACTCGGCCACGATGTTTTTCGCAGATTGGATGAATGTGGAGTTCCCACCTTTGCATTTATCAACGGGTTAGCACTCGGTGGTGGACTTGAAGTTGGGTTGAATTGCAACTATCGCACCTTGGCATCGACTGCATTTACCGGATTGCCAGAAGTCTTCCTTGGTTTAGTTCCAGGTTGGGGCGGTGCCACAATCTTGCCAAAGTTAATTGGCCCAGAACGTGCGATACAAGTAATTATGCTCAATGCGCTAAATAACAACACCATGATGAAAGCTAAAGATGCACTCGCACTTGGCGTCGTCGATGCCGTTTACGAACCAGCAGATTTTCTAGAACGCTCTGTTGCATTTGCCGCCAGCGTTCTATCGGGTAAAAATAAGATTGAACGCAAAGATTACGCAAGTGATCCAGCTTGGGATGCCGCTCTTGCTACAGGTAAGGCTGCTACGCTGAAGAAGTATGGTGGGGCAGAAATCGCTTCTCCAATGCGTGCGCTGGAGTTAATCGCCGCTGCTCGCACAAATACTCGTGGCGCTGGCTTCGATGCTGAAGATCAAGCACTGGCTGATTTAACGATGTCAGATCCGCTTCGCGCATCACTGTATGCCTTTAATTTAATTCAGAAGAAACGTAAGAAAGTTGAGGGTGCTCCCAAGCCAGCCCTGGCCCGAAAAGTTAGCAAAGTTGGCGTTGTGGGTGCAGGTTTGATGGCTTCGCAACTTGCACTGCTACTGCTTCGTAATTTGAAGTGCCCAGTTGTGATGACAGATATAGATCAAGAGCGCGCCGATAAGGGCGTTGCCTGGGTAAAGAACGAGCTTGCAAAATTAGTTGAGAAGAAGCGCATGAGCGAAGAATCTGCGCTCCGCCTTTCGCTATTAATCAGCGGATCAGCAGATCAAAACTCATTTGCCGGCTGTGACTTTATTATCGAAGCGATATTTGAAGAGCTATCACTTAAGCAAGAGCTCTTTAAGAAGTTAGAGAAGATCATCTCCCCTGAGTGTGTGCTTGCTACCAATACTTCATCGCTATCAGTCGAGCGAATGACTGAAGGTTTGGCAAATCCAGAGCGCGTCATTGGATTCCACTTCTTTAATCCGGTTGCAGTTATGCCACTACTCGAAATTGCGCGTACATCCTCAACAGATGATGCAACTACTGCGACTGCAGTCGCCGTTGGCAAAGAGTTAAAGAAAACGATGATCATCTGTAAAGATGCACCAGGCTTCGTTGTAAATCGATTGTTAACTCGCTTTATGGGTGAGGTTACCGACGCTGTAGATGAAGGCACCCCGCCGGCAATTGCAGATAGTGCGATGCGCAGTATTGGCTTTCCAATGTCGCCCTTTGAACTACTTGATTTAGTTGGCCTCGGAGTTGCGCTACACGTTTCAGAGACTTTGCATGCAAATCTAGGTGAGCGCTATCGCATCTCCCCAACGATGCAGGCGATGGTTGCGGCAAAGGTTCGCAACTTCTACATCAAAGGTAGCGATGGCAAGTTGACGCCAAATCCTGAAGCAATCGCGCTATTAAAACAAGGCACGACTGCATCTAGCGCTGAAGAAGTTCGCGATCGCGCCCTGAAAGCTTTGGCAGTCGAAGCGCGCATGATGCTCGATGAAGGCGTCGTTGCAACACCTGCTGAAATTGATCTATGTATGTTGATGGGTTCTGGCTGGCCAATGCACCTGGGCGGAATATTGCCTTACTTAGATCGAGAAGGAATTAGCGAAGCGGTTTGCGGTCAGCGTTTTCACGCGCCGGCAATTGCATCTCTTCCATAATCTCAATTGAGTTTGCTGAACCGTTAGAGCTATTCCACTCAACGATGCTGCGGGCGATGCTCTGCGCAGTTATTCCTAGATCCTGAAAAATCTCACTTCGCTTGGAATGCTCGATAAATTCCAGCGGAACTCCGATTGAGTGAATTGGAATATTGAGCCCTGCTTCGCGGAACATCTCGGATACCGCACTAGCGATTCCACCGTGTTTAATGCCATCTTCCAACACCACCACGCTCTTATAGCGTTGGGCCATAGTTATTAGAGAAGTCGGCAAGGGTTTTACCCATCGCGGATCAATAACGGTTACGCCGACTCCTTCACGATATGCCATTGCAGCAGCCTCAACTGCAATTGCCGCCATTGCACCAATACTTACCAGTAAGAGATCAGCGCTCTCTCCGCGATATAGAACATCAATCCCATCGCGACGCTCGAATGCTGGCATATCACTTTGCACCGCACCTTTTGGATAGCGAACCATTGAAGGCGCATTGGATATTGCAACCGCTTCGCGCAGCGTCTCACGCAAACGCGCACCATCTCGGGGCGCAGCAACATGCATCGTTGGCACAATTCCGGTTAAAGCTAAATCCCAAATTCCGTGATGTGATGGGCCATCATCACCGGTTACACCGGCGCGATCTAAGACAAATGTGACTCCCGCCTTATGAAGCGCTACATCCAGCAGCAATTGGTCAAAGGCGCGATTTAAAAATGTTGAATACACAGCAACAACTGGGTGTAAGCCCGCAAAAGCCATACCCGCAGCACTCGTTACGGCATGTTGCTCGGCGATACCAACATCAACTGTTCGTTCGGGAAATACCTTCGCAAATGCATCAAGTCCTGTTGGCCCGAGCATCGCCGCAGTAATAGCAACGATATCTTCGCGCTCTCGCGCAATTTCAATCAATTCTGATGAAAATACCTTGGTCCAACTCATCGAACTCTTGGCTAAGGGTTCGCCTGTTTCGGGATCTACTATGCCAACTGCGTGAAATTTCTCTGCTTCATCATCGGTAGCGGGTTTATGGCCTCGCCCCTTTTCGGTTATCGCGTGTACAAGAACGGGAGCGCCAAATTCTTTCGCTTTAAGCAAAGCCTTCTCGAGAGCGGCAATGTCATGTCCATCAATCGGACCCATATATTTCAACCCGAGATCTTCAAACATACCTTGCGGAGCGACAATATCTTTAATGCCTTTTTTCATGCCATGCAGAGTTTCATAAATTGGTGCGCCAACAACAGGGGTTTTATGCAGTAATTCTTTACCCCAATCCAAGAAGCGCTCGTAACCTCTTGTAACGCGAAGCGTTGCTAAGTATGTAGCCAAGCCACCAATGGTCGGAGAGTAAGAACGCTCGTTATCATTTACGACGATCACTAAATTTCGTTTTTCGGCGGCGGCGATATTATTTAACGCCTCCCAAGACATTCCACCGGTGAGCGCTCCATCACCAACGACAACGACTACGTGTCGATCAATTTGGCCAGTTTGTGCAAAACCGAAAGAGATTCCATCTCCCCAAGAGAGTGCGGTAGATGCATGTGAATTTTCGATTACATCGTGTTCGCTCTCACTGCGATTTGGATATCCAGCGATGCCCCCACGTTGGCGGAGTCCATCAAAACTATCTGCCCGCCCAGTTACTATTTTATGAACATAGGATTGATGTCCAGTATCAAATAGAACTACATCGCGCGGTGAATCAAAGGCGCGGTGAATGGCCAGCGTTAGCTCAACAACCCCGAGATTTGGACCAAGATGTCCGCCGGTCTTTGAAACTTTGGTAATTAAGAATTGGCGAATCTCTTCGCAGAGCGAATTTAGTTGAGCCTGATCAAGCGCCTTGATATCGGCAGGTGATTTAATTGGCTCGAGCATGGCTTCATTCTAGTTTGGAGCTAGAAGATCCGCGATCTTTAAGCCAGTAAGGACCTCAGGACGTACTGCATAATACCGCCATGACGATAGTAATCACCCTCACCCGGCGTATCGATGCGTACCTTCACAGCAAATGATTTATCTCCTGCTGTGACCTGTACCTCTTTTGGAATTCCACCGCTATTTAACTCAGTGATTCCAGAGATCGCAAAAGTTTCAGTTCCAGTTAAGCCAAGTGATTGTGCTGTTTGGCCATCCTTAAATTGCAAAGGAAGTACACCCATTCCAATTAAATTAGAACGGTGAATTCTTTCGAAACTTTCCGCAATGACCGCGCGTACACCCAGCAACGCTGTGCCTTTTGCTGCCCAGTCGCGTGATGATCCCGATCCGTACTCTTTGCCGGCAAGGATTACCAAAGGAACTCCAGCGCTTTGGTATGCAATTGAGGCATCATAAATAGTTGCTTGTTCGCCTTCGCTTAAGAAGTTGCGCGTAAATCCACCTTCAACGCCATCTAGCAACAAATTCTTTAGGCGAATATTCGCAAAGGTTCCGCGGATCATAACTTCATGATTTCCACGTCTTGATCCGTAAGAATTGAAGTCAGCGCGAGCTACTCCGTGCGCTTCTAGATACTTACCTGCAGGTGAATCGCCCCTGATATTTCCAGCCGGTGAAATGTGATCAGTAGTTACAGAGTCACCTAAAATTGCTAAAACACGAGCCCCAGAAATATCGGTGACTGGTTCTGGATTGGCAGGCATGCCATCAAAGTAGGGAGGCTTGCGAACATAAGTTGATTGCGCATCCCATTCAAAGGTTTTGCCAGTCGGAGTATCGAGAGATTTCCAACGGTGATCGCCATCAAAGACAGTTGCATAATCTTTCTTAAACATCTCTGAGGAAATTGATGAGTCGATTACATCCTGGATCTCTTGCGCACTTGGCCAGATTTCTGCCAAGAGGACATCCTTGCCATCCTTATCTTTTCCTAGGGAATCTCTCTCAAAGTCATGGTCCATTGTGCCGGCCAGCGCATAAGCAACCACTAGCAGAGGTGATGCTAGATAGTTCATCTTCACATCTGGACTGATACGACCCTCAAAGTTGCGGTTTCCGGAGAGCACAGCTGTAACCGCTAAATCATTTTCGATGACTGATTTGCTGATCTCAATTGGCAGTGGGCCAGAGTTTCCAATACAAGTTACACAGCCATAGCCAACCAGGTTGAAACCGAGTGCTTCCATATATTTTGTAAGATCTGCGCGATCGTAATAATCAGTAACTACCTTAGATCCCGGAGCCAAAGTAGTCTTAACCCACGGCTTGGAAGTTAAGCCGCGTTCTACCGCTTTTTTAGCCAGGAGCGCCGCACCAATCATTACCGATGGATTCGAAGTATTTGTGCAAGAAGTAATTGATGCAATTACCACATCGCCATTTTTAATTGTTGTGGCTTTAGCACCAACCTTTACTGGGTAGGCCGCTTTACCTGTTTTATCGGTGAAATATGTTGGAAGTATCTTCTCAAAAGCGCTTTTAGAGTCACTAAGAGAGATGCGATCTTGCGGACGCTTAGGTCCAGAAATGGATGGAACAACTGTAGATAGATCTAACTCGATATGTTCAGAAAAGCGTGGGCTAACAGCTGGGTCATGCCACATTCCCTGTGCCTTCGCATACTTTTCAACGAGTTCTACCTGCTCATCACTGCGACCAGTTAGTCGCAGATAATGCAGCGTCTCATCGTCAATTGGGAATATCGCACAAGTTGAACCATATTCCGGACTCATATTGCCGATAGTTGTGCGATTGGCCATTGGCACTGAAACAACACCTGGGCCATAAAATTCTACAAACTTGCCAACCACGCCGTGCTTACGAAGCATCTCAGTAATTGTCAGCGCCATATCGGTGGCTGTTGTTCCAACTGGAAGCGCGCCACTTAATTTAAAACCTAATACCCGCGGAATCAACATAGATACTGGTTGACCCAATAACGCAGCTTCTGCCTCAATGCCGCCAACACCCCAGCCGAGTACGCCTAAACCATTCACCATTGTGGTGTGTGAATCGGTGCCGACAACAGTATCTGGATAAGCGCGAAGTACGCCGTTTACGGTACGAGTCATTACGACTCGAGCAAGAAATTCAATATTTACTTGGTGAACGATGCCAGTTCCTGGTGGCACAACTTTGAGTTCATCAAAAGCGCCTTGTCCCCAACGCAAGAAGCGATAACGCTCGCGATTGCGCTCATATTCAATATCAGTATTCTTTTCAAAAGCATCTTTAGTACCGAAGACATCAGCGATAACTGAGTGATCAATTACCAATTCAGCCGGGGCGAGCGGATTTACCTTTGCTGGATCTCCCCCAAGTTCAACGATTGCCTCACGCATGGTCGCAAGGTCAACAATGCAAGGAACGCCAGTAAAATCTTGCATAACAACGCGCGCTGGAGTGAATTGAATTTCAGTATCTGGTTCTGCAGCAGGATTCCATTGGGCAAGTGATTTAATATGGTCGGCAGTTATATTGGCGCCATCTTCGGTGCGCAATAGATTTTCGAGAAGTATTTTGAGCGAGAACGGCAGATCGGCTGCCCCAGCGATTGTTGAGATATCGTAGATTTCAAAATCTTTACCTGCAACGCTCAGATTCTTCTTAGCGCCCAACGAATTCTTGCTCATTTTTATCCTTAATTCAATTTATCTTGATGTCAAGATACCTTATCTCGACGAAATAGTGCAACTGTTTCGATGTGGTGTGTCATAGGAAAAAGGTCGAAGGCGCGAATTTTTGCGATTTCAAATCCTGCTTCTCTTAAATATGTGGTGTCACGAGCAAGCGCTGCTGGATCACATGCGACGTAAACGATGGCGCGCGGCTTGAGTGCAACCATTGCCAGTACTACTTCTTTTCCAGCGCCTTCGCGCGGAGGATCTAAGACAATTACCTCAGTTTGGCTAAAGCGGGGTAATAATTTTGCAACATCGCCTGTGTGCACTTTCACATTCTTAAACTCCGCAAAGTTACGAATCGCATCAGATGTAGCGCTCTTGCTTCCCTCCACCAAATCAATCTGCCCACTCTCACCGACAGCTTCTAAAAATTGTGAGGTGAAGAGGCCTACTCCTCCATAAAGATCCAAAACCCGATCTCCAACTTGAATCTCTGCAAACTCTCTGACAACTTGGGTTAGCACGGCAGGTGCTAATTTATGGCTCTGCCAAAAAGAGCGTTGGGAAACTTCTAAATTAAATCCATTGATTGAGTATTGACCTACATCTGGACCTTCGCTGGTTCGAACTGGAGTTTCATCACGGGTATATCCGGTAGCAATAGTCCGTTCTTGAGCAGAGGAAAGTGAAACTTCCACCCGCAAATCACCTTTCCATTTACGAGAACTTAACTCTTGATATTTAATTTCTGGTTGCAAGATTCGACAGTCACTTACCGGAACAACTTTATTACTTCTTGCCTGTTTAAATCCTAGATCCCCGTTGTGTGTAGTAACTGCGTTAAAGCGCGTTCGGTAACCGAGCGGTGCGCCAACTTCTTCTACCGTAACCCTTAATTCTCGTTTGGCGATTCTGGCAAATTGTTCGGTGATTACTTCAGATTTTAAAAGACGTTGTCGCTCAAGTGAAATATGTTGGAAATCGCAGCCGCCGCAACCTGCGCGATGCGCAAATTGACACGGTGCGCTCACGCGATCTGGTGATGGGCTAATTATGCTTACGACATCTGCGCGATGAAACGAACTACCCGTGCCGGTTATTTCGATTTCCACTTCTTCGCCAGGAATTGCATGTCTAACAAAGATAACTGCGCCAAGGTAGCGCGCTATGAAGTGACCGCCGTGAGCGACTTTCTCAATCGTGGCGACAAAGCGATCCCCCACCGCCAACGCAACGCGTTCTGCGGAATTTTGCTGGTTAGCCCCAGTTGATGTCATAAAGATAAGAATAAGGGTGTAAGTTAAACCTTGTGCACGTCGTGATAATGGGATGCGGTCGAGTTGGTTCTTCTTTAGCCACCGAACTCGAAGCTGCTGGACACTCTGTGGCGATAATTGACCAATCTCGAGAGGCTTTCCGCCGGTTAGGTCCAGATTTTAAAGGACGCACAATTTCGGGTGTTGGATTTGATCAAGACACCCTACTAGAAGCTGGAATTGAAACTGCTGATGCATTTGCTGCGGTAAGCAATGGCGATAACTCAAATATTTTGGCAGCGCGGGTGGCTCGTGAAACTTACGGTGTAGCCAATGTTGTTGCCCGCATTTATGATCCAGGGCGAGCCGAAATTTATCAACGTTTAGGAATCCCAACTGTTGCAACAGTTATTTGGGCAACTGACCAGATTTTGCGCCGCTTGGTTCCGGAAGGATCACGTTCTGAATGGCGCGATGCCAGCGGGGCGGTACAACTCTGCGAGATGCATCCGCATAAAGATTGGTTTGGCATGGCGATCACGGAACTTGAAACAGCTACCGGCGCCCGAGTCGCATTTATAACCCGTTTGGGGCAGGGCTTAATTCCTGATCCACATTCGGTTCTGCAAGAAGGCGACTTACTTCACGTAACCGTTCGCGATGAAGATATAAGCAAAGTTGAAGAAATATTTGCTCGTTCTCCAGAGGACCATTCATGAGAATTGCAATAGCCGGCGCTGGAAATGTTGGTCGTGCGATCGCACGTGAACTTCTCGATAACGGCCACCAAGTTCTTTTAATTGATCGTGATCCCAAGGCGTTGAAGATGGAATCTGTGCCTGACGCCGAATGGTTAATGGCTGATGCCTGCGAGATTACCGCGCTAGATAAAGCGGTACTTAGCAACTGCCAGGTCTTAGTTGCTGCGACTGGTGATGACAAAGTTAATTTAGTTGCGTCACTACTTGCCAAGACCGAATATGGAGTCCCCCGCGTCGTTGCTCGAATCAACCACCCTAAAAATGAATGGTTATTTGATTCATCTTGGGGCGTTGATGTTGCCGTATCTACTCCGCGAATTATTTCTGCCTTGGTAGAAGAAGCGGTCAGCGTTGGGGATGTGGTTCGCTTATTCTCTTTCCGTAAGGGCCAAGCAAATCTTGTCGAGTTAACGTTGCCAGATTCTTCAAGCTGTATCGGTAAAACAGTGGAAGAAATTGAACTTCCTGATGATGCCTCACTTGCTGCAATTGTTCGCGATGGTCGAGTTATTACACCGACTCCGACTGATGTTTTTAGCGCGGGAGATGAACTGCTTTTCGTGGCATCTGCAACTGCAGAAGGCTTAATTAAATCCTGCTTTATCGCTAATTAACTAATTTTTATTTTTCTTGAATCTTTGTTGTCGGAACGCTCTTTAAAATCATCCACGATCCATATGCGGTAGCAAGAAAAAGCGGGTAACCCATCGCCAGATTTACAGTTCCGAGCAGATTGACATTGCCGCTGCGATAAATTGGATACTGCACCGCAATCCGCGTAAAGAACATTAAAACCCAGAGCCAACTTGCGCGCTTATACGCCCGAGCGCGCGCTGGATCTTTCCGCCAGGTTAAATTTTCGCCCAAGATAGGCCCCAGCAAGAGCCCAAGAATTGGCCAACCGGCTAAGTTTGCAATTAAGTAAACGCTGCCATAGCTCAAATTAGTTAATAACTTTGGAATATATAGATCGCTGGCATTGCCAGTGCGGTTAGCAAACCAGGCGCAGATAAGCGAACCAATTAGCCCAGAAATTGCATGTTGAATCGTGTCGCGCTTGGCTAAGCGAAAAATGGTTAAGCAAGCCGAAACTATTAGCGATGCTATTAGCGCTTTACGGAGATCGTCTGCCAAATTAAAGGCTATTAGGAAAACAATCGATGGAACGCCCGAATCAATTAAACCTTTCTTACCTCCAAAAGCGGCAAGGACTTTCTCCTTATCTGAACCATATTCATCAATCGGTAAATTACTCATCAGCGCCCCGTAGATCCGAAGCCATCCGTACCGCGCCCTGAACCTGGCAAGGATTGAACTTCTATAAATTCGGCTCGCTCGACCTGTTGAATCACTAATTGCGCGATGCGATCACCACGCTTAAACGAAACACTCTGGCTTGGATCGTGGTTGATTAAAATTATCTGCAATTCACCACGGTAACCAGCATCAACTGTCCCCGGCGCATTAACCATGGTGACACCGTGCTTAATCGCTAAACCAGATCTTGGGTGCACCAATGCGACGTAACCATCTGGAAGAGCGATAGAAATTCCAGTTGGAACTAATTTGCGCTCTCCTGGTTCCAATGTGACATCTACGCGCGTGACTAAATCAGCGCCAGCATCTCCCCCTTTGGCATAGTTCGGCAATGGCAGATCTTTATCTAAGCGGGTGACTAATACTTTTACGCCCATTATGGATTTATCTCAAACTCTGGATCTACAAAGGCCAAAATTTCGGGGGTCTTGGCCATCTGTTCTAGATATTCTTTAGGAGCGTTATCTAAGAAATGTGACATTGGAACGATCACAAAGAGCGCAGCAGCTCTAACTGCAACATCACCATCTGGTCCACCTAGGCGACCTTCTGCAGCGGTGTAAACCTTGCGATTTACTTGTCCGGTTATGCGCGCAGTTATATGCAAAGTAGTTCCTATTGGAACCGGTTTTAAAAAATCTGTTTCTAACCTAGCTGTCACAGCAGGTGAGCGAATTAACCACATCAGCTTGCCGAGCGCTTCATCGAATGCCAGAGATAGAAGTCCGCCATGCGCCAGACCCGGTGCGCCTTGATGATCTTGTGTGACGGTAAATTCCGCAGTTAAATCTGGGCCAGCTCCGGCCTTAGCAACAAGATGAAGTCCGGTCGGATGTAATTCACCGCACCCGAAGCAATGTCCAAAGTGCGATGGTATTTTCGTGCCGATTTCCGGCGCTTTAGGATGACGCTCAGGAATCATCGCGCCTTCTGGAGGGATTGTGCTAGCCACGCGACTCATACGCGCACTTTACTTCATCTAGACTCCAATGGTGATCTTCAAGGAAGTCCTCCGCCCGCCTATCTGGGTGCTTGCCTTTATATATTTTCTTTTATTATCACTTGTTATAGCCATCTGGGCAGCTTTTGATACCACTGCCACGATCGCCGCTTTTGCGGCAGCAACGATCGCAATAATCTATCTAGCCTTTGCCATGCGTTCGACGATTTCATTTGATGGGAAAGAATTGCGCATTGATCGCGCGCATATCGATATCAAATATCTAGGCGATGCAAAAATTTTAGATTCATCTGCGATGCGCCTATTGCGCACTCGCGATGCCGACCCTGCCGCATATCTGGCAATTAAGTTCTGGGCTCCGGTCGGCGTAAAAATCACAGTTGTAGACCCGCGCGATCCAACGCCATATTGGCTTATAACGAGCAAACGCGGCGAAGAGATCGCCGCGCTGCTAAATAAGCATTAAAAAATCTAACTGCACTCTTTACAGACTGCTTTTGCGCCTTCGCCCTTTGCGAGCTGAGTAATGTGATGCACCAAGAAACAACGAGAACAAGCAAACTCATCAACTTGCTTTGGAACCACGCGAACTGCGAGTTCCTCCCCTGATAAATCTGCACCAGGAAGTTCTAGCGTCTCTGCTGCTTCCGCCTCATCAACATCGATCTGACCGGATTGAGCATCGACGCGCTTAGCTTTGAGTTCCTCTAGCGACTCCTCATGGAGTTCCTCATCCGTTTTTCGGGGGGTGTCGTAATCTGTTGCCACTGCTCTCACCTACTTTCCATAAAATCAAAAGACCACCTTTTAAAAGGTAGTTGGTATACGGGCGCATACTCGCGCATCTAACCAGTATTACCCCTTACAACCAACGGCGTGTCGCATATATTCCCATTTTTTCTGGCATATAAGGGCTATCTGAAGATTAAAGGAGCGCATCCTCAATAGCTTTCGCCAACCCGCCATCTACCAGGGCGCGCATCTTTGTACCGGTCTCAACATACTCTTCGCTGAGAATTTCACCACGTTCATGTACAGCGCTGACTAAATCGCCGCGATCGTAGGGAATTAAAGCATTTATCTCCACATTTGGATGGGGCAGTGATTTCTCGATTGCGCGAATTAGCCCATCTATTCCAAAACCAGTACGCGCAGAAAATGCAAAACTATTCTTCTCTTTCCGTAAGATCTCCATGACCACATCTGGATCAGCGGCATCTACCTTATTTATCGCGATTATCTCCGGAATATCTGCTCCACCAATTTCAGTTATTACTTCGCGCACCGCACGAATCTGCTCGAAGGGATCAGGGTGTGATCCGTCAACAACATGCACGATCAGATCAGCGCCAGATACTTCTTCCAATGTAGATTTGAAAGCATCGATTAACTGGTGCGGTAGATGACGAACAAATCCAACGGTATCTGAGAGCGTGTAAACGCGACCTTCTGATGTCTGCGATTTTCGAACGGTCGGATCGAGCGTCGCAAAGAGCGCATTTTCTACTAGTACGCCAGCATCTGTTAATTTATTTAGAAGTGAAGACTTGCCAGCATTTGTGTAACCGGTGATGGCGACAGATGGAATATTAAATCGCTTTCGCTCTTGCCGCTTAGTGTCACGAGATACCTTCATCTCAGCGATCTCGCGGCGAAGCTTGGCCATCTTGTCGCGAATTCGACGGCGATCAGTTTCAATCTTGGTCTCACCTGGACCGCGTCCACCAATTCCGGCTCCACCTGCAGCACGTCCACCTACCTGGCGCGAAAGTGAGTCACCCCAACCACGCAATCTGGGAAGAAGATATGCGATCTGAGCTAATTCAACTTGGGCTTTTCCTTCTTTACTTTTTGCGTGCTGGGCAAAGATATCTAAAATTAAAGCGGTGCGGTCTACCACCTTTACCTTTAACTTATCTTCTAATTGGCGCAACTGTGAAGGTGAAAGTTCTCCATCACAAATTACTGTATCTGCACCCGTTGCTACGACAATCTGGCGCAATTCAATTACCTTTCCGGATCCAATATATGTTGCAGGATCTGGTTTATCGCGGCGCTGAATGACTCCATCTAAAACTTCGGAGCCCGCTGTCTCGGCAAGCGCTTTTAATTCGGCTAGTGAATTCTCGGCCATTTCTGCACTTCCTTCAGTCCAAACGCCAACAAGCACAACTCTTTCTAGTTGTAACTGTCGATACTCGGCATCAGAGATATCCTGTAACTCAGTAGAAAAACCTTTGACGCGTCGCAGAGCGTGGCGATCGGCAAGATCTGGCTGCGATGAAACTTCGAAATCACTCTCATCAGCATCAAAGTCAGCAGCGACTCTTGCACTTTCGCGCAGTAGCTCTTCGAATAGATCGTTATTACGTGGGGCTTCTTCTTTCATGCATCCTGCAAAAATCGAGTTAAATCATGATCTGCAATCAAAAGTGCGGGTCCCGTTAAAGTGGCATTGGAATGTGGATCAATATCAACAACTAGCCTTCCACCAGGTGGGTAGATAACCCAACGAGCGGGTAAATTTTCTTTTGAGTGCAAAGTTGCCGCTAACGCCACAGCACACGTGCCAGTGCCACATGATTTTGTTTCGCCACTGCCACGCTCGTGTACTCGCATCTTAGCTTCGTGGTTAGGCAATATTTCAACGAACTCAACATTTACACCCTCTGGATATGTGTCTTTCGGGCGAACCACCGGTGCATCCTTGAGTGATCCAACATCTTCAATACTTGCAACAAAGACAACGGCGTGTGGATTTCCTACATTTATGTTGTAGCCATTCCATAGCTTGCCGTCGACAGATGCAGTTATCTCTTCGCTCTCATCGCTGACTTTGCCCATATTGACGGAGATATCATCGACTTTAGGAACTCTTAAATGCTTTATTCCATCGCGAGTATTAATTGCGAAGATTCCTTCAGGTTGGTGGCCGCGTTCTACCAAGTAACGAGCCATAACCCGAATTCCATTGCCGCACATTTCAGCCAGAGATCCATCGGCATTGCGGTAATCCATAAACCATTTTTCGTCGCGCTTGGTGATGCGAATTAGTCCATCCGCGCCGATCCCAGTCTCACGATTACAGATCGCTGCGGTCTGTGCGGTAGTTATAGAAATTTCATCGTTTGGATCAAAGACGAGAACAAAGTCATTCTTGGTGCCATGGCCATATGTGCCAATTACAGTATCAATCATGATGAAGCCCAGTTTATCTTCTTAAGTACTGTTTCCAGGCGCGGTTGCGTAGGTGATATCCAGTTGATTCGCGCATCACGTGAAAACCAGGTTTCTTGCCGCCTAACATATTGGCGCGTAGCTCGCTTTGTCTCTTCAATTGCTAAATCTTCGGAGATATCCCCGTTTCGCATGGTGATAATTTGTGCGTACCCCAAGGCGCGTCGCGCCGTTGTGGCCTTTGTAATACCTGCCTCAATTAATCGATCAACCTCGGCTACAAAACCAGCTTCCCACATTCGATCAATGCGCGCCTCAACTCGTGCTCCAAGTTCTGCTCGGTCCATAACTAGCCCGAATTGCAGAGCATCTGGGTAAAGTGAACTATCTTCACGTGGCAGATTTGCAGTAAAGGGCTTTCCAGTAATTTCGATAACTTCTAAAGCGCGGATTACCCTTCTCTCATTCTGCCGATCTATAGCTGCCGCTGCTGCTGGATCTAACTCTTCTAACCTTTGAAAAAGTTGAACAATTCCAAACTCTTTCGCTTCTTCAGTCAATTTTTGTCGTACTGCAGCATCAGTGTCCGGAAAATTTAAATCATCTAAAATTGATTTTATATATAAGCCTGTACCACCAACAATAATTGCATCTTTTCCCCGGCTATGAATTTCGGTGACGGATTCTCGCGCTAGCCCTTGATACCAAGCAACTGTGGAATCTTGGGTAACCTCCAAGATGTCCAGCATGTGGTGTGCAACCCCACCTTGCTCTGCAGGCATGAGTTTGGCAGTACCTATATCCATGCCTTTGTAAATCTGCATCGAATCAGCGTTAATGATTTCTGCGCCAATTTCTTGTGCTAAAGAAACCGCTAAATCACTCTTGCCTGTTGCAGTAGCACCACAAATAACGATCGTCTTCATTTCACCGTTGGGATTCCGAGCATGGTTGGCTGTGGGCCGACAGTTGCTTCGCGCGCCGCAAATGCATCTCCCCCTCGTGTCTTTATATGTGCATCTTCCTTACCTATTAGATAATGAGCGGATGCATCAGTGATGGTTAGATCCACAAAATCTCCTGGTCTAGCGTTGCTAGTCGCATCAAAGTGAACTAATCGGAAATCTGCAGTCTTGCCTGTGAGTCGTGATTGTGCAGCATCGCGCCTTCCTTCGGCCTCAGAGACCAGCGCTCGGTGTTTAGATCCGATAGAGCGTTGATTAACTCCGAGTGAAATCCTTTGTTGATGCTCATGTAAGCGCGTATAGCGTTCTCCAACGATTTCTGGCGAAACTTGATTTGGCATTGCGCCAGCAGGAGTTCCGGGTCGGATTGAATATTTATATGTATAGGCTGCGGCAAATTGTGCTTGCGTTGCCAACTCCATAGTTGCTTGGAAATCTTCTTCCGTTTCGCCAGGAAATCCCACGATAATGTCGGTTGTGATCATGGCATCTGGCATTGCTTGACGCACGCGATCTAATATCCCTAAGTAACGGCTGGTGCGGTAGGAACGGCGCATCTCTTGCAGAATTCGATCGGAGCCAGATTGCAGGGGCATATGTAAATGTGGCATCACATTCTCAGTCGTTGCCATAACTTCAATTACATCATCCGTGAAATCTCTTGGATGTGGGGACATAAATCGAACGCGCTCTAACCCCTCGATCTTGCCGCATTCGCGCAGCAAATTCGCAAACGCGCTGCGATCTCCAAAATCGACG
>Ga0114979_10001074_pt1 | contig 18228 bp, 15 predicted proteins | sample S_140625_EF_Meta_FD_87315 | JGI IMG/M metagenome (GOLD analysis project Ga0114979, IMG submission 87315) | Freshwater microbial communities from Lake Simoncouche, Canada to study carbon cycling - S_140625_EF_MetaG | ecosystem: Environmental > Aquatic > Freshwater > Lake | place: Lake...
ACGCGGCACTGCCGCCTCGAACTCGGCCACCGACAGGGGCAACAGGCGCACCGGTTTGCACGCCCGTGCGCCAAGCGCCTGTTGAAGTTGCCCGACCAGATCGCGCGCCATGGCCATGCAAAGCGCGGGCCGTCCCGGCCAGGCGCGGGGTGTGACGATCTGCCAGTCGTCGGCACTCGTCTCGAAGCGCTGAGCAAAACGCGCGGCCACGAAGCGCCTGAAAAGGCGCACATCCGGGATGGCCGCAGGCCAGGTCTCGCCGAACAGGCGCGTCCAGTGATCATCGACCACCACCCGCACACCACGCGGCACGAATCGGGACGGCGTCGGCAAACTGACCGAGGCGATTTCGCCCAGCGCCTGCTCGAAAGTCGAATGATTGCTGTCGGCCAGCATGCCGGGCGCCAGCCTGCTCGCCGACGAGACAGCGACGGCGTGGCGGGCCACGATCAGGGTGCTGAGCTCAGCCGGCATCGGCCACACGGTCGAGCTCCTCAAGTGTTGTCCGGTCGGCGGCAACCAGTTGGGCCGCCCGGTCTTCAAGGGTTGCCATGCCGGCCGCCACCGCTCGGGCGCGCAGAACTCTCGGCGACTCGCGCAGCAGGATGCCCTCGCGAATCGAATCGTCGATCCGAAGGACCTCGGCGATGGCAATCCGGCCGCGATAGCCGGTGCCGCGACATTGACCGCACCCCCTGCCGCGCAGGTAGTGGTCGCGCTCGGCGAGCACCGGATAGCGCGCTCGGTATCGCTCGCCAATCGGCACCGATTCGGCGCATCGCGGGCAACTGAGGCGGATCAGACGCTGCGCGACCACACCGTTGAGGGCGGCGGTCAGGTTGTAGGTGTCCACGCCCATGTGCGAGAAGCGGGCCAGCACGTCGAACACCGTGTTGGCATGAATCGAGGACAGCACGACATGCCCGGTCAGTGCAGCCTGAACCGCGATCTGCGCGGTTTCCTGGTCACGAATCTCGCCCACCAGAAGGGTATCCGGATCATGGCGCAGGATCGCCCGCAGCCCTCTCGCAAAGGTCAGGCCGGTGCGCTCATTGACCGGCACCTGCAAGACGCCGGCAAGCTGATACTCGACCGGGTCCTCGATCGTGATGATCTTCTGGCGTCCGGTATTGACCTCCGACAGGGCGGCATACAGCGTGGTGGTCTTGCCACTGCCGGTCGGCCCGGTTGCCAGCAGCATGCCGTGGGGTCGACTGACCAGTTCGCGCAGCACCGCCAGTTCATGCCCGACAAAGCCCAGCCGCTCGAGCGTCAGGCCGGCATGTTCATCGGCCAGCGCGCGGCGGTCGAGAATCCGCAGCACCGCATCCTCGCCATGGGCGCTTGGCATCACCGACACCCGGAAGTCGACATCGCGACCTTCAAGGCGCAGCCGAAAGCGCCCGTCCTGCGGGATTCGCCGCTCGCCGACATCGAGTGACGCCATGACCTTGATGCGTGAGATCGCCTGCTCGGTGATCTCACGCCCGTCGATACGGCCGCCCGGCACCAGCACGCCATCGAGCCGGTACTGTATGCGGGCGCCGGTCGGATTCGACTCGACATGGATGTCGCTGGCGCTCGAGCGAAAAGCATCGAACAGCGTCGATCCGATCACCCGCACCACCGGATTGCGTTCTGCGGCCAGACCGGCCAGGCTGAGCTCTTCGACCGGTGGTTCGTCGGATGTACCTCTCGAGCCTTCGACCTGCACGCTGTCCATCGCCTTCATCGACGAGCCATGACGTGCCAGGGTGGCCTCGAAGTCGGAATCAGGGACAACGCCGACGCGCAAGGCGTCGGAGGGGCTCGACTGCAGCCAGTCCCAGGCATCGGGGCTTGCTGCGGCACTCACCACAAGGCAGTCATAACCATCAAGCCGCCCGGCGAGCAGCCTGCGAGCGGTTGCCTGAGCGATGCCGATACGGTCGAAGTCGAACTCGATCGCATGGAGCTCATCGATCGACCAGGCCTGCAGCCCCGGCCAGCCGATCTTTGCGGTCTCGACCGTTGCCTGACTCATCGCACGCTCTCGAAAACCTGAAGCATCGGCCAGTAAAGCGCCACGACGACGCAGCCGACCATTGCCGCCACACCAACCAGCAACAGCGGGCCCCATGCGCTGGTCAGTCGCTCGAGAGACCGCGACAGACGGGCTTCATCGGCCAGCGCCAAGCGCTCGAAACATGGGGCGAGTCCGCCGGTTCGCTCGGCAGCAGTCAGGAGTTGCACCGCCACCGACCCGGCCAGCCCTGCCTGCGACAGCGCCTGCGACGGCGGCTCACCGCGCTCGACACGTTCGGTGGCCTGCGCCAGCCGCGCACCGATCAAGTCACCGGAGGTTTCGCGTGCCACAGCGAAGGCGACCGGCACGGTCGCGCCACCCGCCAGAAGCGCGGCGGTCACCCGCAGCGCCTGAGCGCGGCCCGCCAGTTCGACGATATCTTTCACGCCAGGCAGACGGCTGAGCATCTTTCGAAACTGTTGCTGGGTCGCCGGCAAGGCGGCAATCGCCGCCAGCGCCAGCAATCCGATCAGGGCCGGGCCGGCCACCAGGCCAAGGTTGTCGCCCAACCAGCGGCCGCTTTCAAGAATGATCCGCGAGCCCGCCGGGATCTCGGTTCGCATGTCATCGAGCGCCGCGGCAAACCGGGGCACGACAAATCCCATCAGGAACAGCATCACCAGCATCGACACCCCGAGCAGGACCAGGGGATAGATCGAGGCGGAAACGACCTTGCCGCGCATCTCGAGCAGTGACTTTTCGAACACCGTGAAGCGGCCGAAGGCCTGCTCGAGTTGGCCGCTTCTCTCGCCGCTTCGGATCAGTGCGATCAGAAAGGGCGACCAGCCCAGGCCGGTTGCTTCAAAGGCATCGGAGGGCGCAAGGCCATTATCGAGTTCGCGCAGGATGGCCCTGGCCAAGACCGCGCCGCGGTTGTCACCGTCTGCCGCCAGCGCCCGCAGCGATTCGGACAAGGTCAGGCCTCCGGAAAGCACTTGCTCAAGCGCCTCGCAAAAGCCCAGCAGCTCTCGGCGTCGCCCCCACTTTGCAGGGCCGCCACGCTCACGGCCGCGACAGTCGATCACCTGTTCGGCGGGACCGCAACTGGCCATTGCCGCCTGAGCGCTGGCGGCGTCGACCAGGCGCCGCACCAGGCTCCCATCGGGTCCGACAAGCGTCAGTTCGAATCGCATCGCAGGATCCGGGGCTTATCGATTGCTCAGGTCGGCGTCTTCGCCGCTGCCGCCAGCCCGACCGTCACGTCCGAGCGACAGCAGATCGAAGTCGCCTTTTTCGCCCGGGTAACGATACTGATAGGCATGGCCCCACGGATCCGACGGCACGGCCTTCCTGAGATAAGGACCCGACCATCGGGACTCGCCGGAAGGGGCTTTTTCGAGCGCCTGAAGGCCTTCCTCCGTTGTCGGATAGCGGCCCATATCGAGACGGTAGTTCTCGAGCGCCGTCTCCAGCGCAACGATCTGAGCACGGGCGACCTTGACCTCGGACTTGCCGACATTACCCAGCATCCGCGGGCCTACCAGAGCCGCCAGCAATCCGAGGATCAGCAGCACCACGAGCAATTCGAGCAGCGTGAAACCCTTCGCAATCTCAGCGCGACCCGATCTTTGACGGTGATTCATGTTCCGGTGCATCCTGCTTCGTCATCGGGAGGCGAAATGTCTCCGATGGCAATGACCGGTCGATGAATCCGGGGAAACTTTATTTTGTGGCTTGTGCGGTTATTGATACACACAGACCACCGGAGTGACGATCTGTTGATCTTATTGGGCTATAGCGACCGCTAACTTCGTGCAATTTTCAACTGATCTTAGGTCATTAGGACCCAAAGACGCCCGACTAAGCCACCTCCGGGCGCATCAGCAACCGGGTTGTCACCGAGCGCAGGTAGGTTCGACGACTCCCCCGAGTTCCCGGCCGCTTCGCGTCCGTATCGAGCGTAATGAGTCTTCGAATTGGTCTGTTGATCCTGATTGCGCTGGCCGGCTGTGGGCGAACCCAGCCTGACCCCGGCGCTGGCGCAAGCCAGGTGCTCGCTCGGCTGGCAGGCGGCGAAATCACCACGCAGCAGCTCAATACGCTGCTGGCATCGCGGCAGGTATCGAGCGCTGATCCGGCAGTTCGCCAGCAGGCACTCGACTCACTGATCGATCAGCGCCTGCTCGCCGATTATGCAAGGCAAAACAAGCTTGATCGCAACCCTGGCGTGATGGCCGACCTGCAGGCGGCAGCAACTGTCGTGCTGGCCCGCGCGGCCGCAGACCAGCTTCGATCGGGGGCCGGTCGCCCCACCGAGGCCGACATCGATGCCTACTACGATGCACACCCGCAAACCTTCTCCAGGCGTCGGGTCTACAGGGTCGATGAACTGGCATTTGTCCTGCCCGACGGCGAGCGCAAGTTGCTTGAGACGACGATTGCCAACGCGCGCCAGCTCGACGACATCGCCGCCTGGCTGACCAGGCAGCAACGGGTATTCGGACGGCAATCGGGCATTGTCAAGCCCGAGGACCTGCGATCCGACGACGCCCTCGCACTGCAATCGGCCGCGGTGGGCACGATCAGGATGCTGAACGACGCCAAAGGCTCGAACCTGAAAGTGATGCAGATCCTTCAGATCACGCCGCATCCGGTCTTGCGTGCCGATGCGCGGGCGTTTATCGAAACCCAGCTGACCATCCAGCGCCAGCGTGAATTTCTTGACAGTGAGGTCGCCTCGATGAGAGCCAAAGCAGACATTCAATACCTGGATCAGCGGGGTTCGAACGTCGCACAAACCTTGCCGGCAGTCGTTCAGAAACGCGACAGCGCCGCGCATCTGGACAGAGGCATTGGAGCATTTCGATGATCAGCACGACAAACGATCGCTGGGGGGCTGAGAAGGCCGAGATGCCAATGGCCGAATTCCTGCGGCTGCTCTGGTCACGACGTGGGCTGTTCACGGCGGTAACACTGGCGCTGCTCGGGTTGACCTTGCTGGGTCTTTGGCTCTGGCCGGTGTCCTACACCGCGACAACGCGAGTCCTGATCGAAACCGGGCGGGCCCGCGAGCAGCTCAACGATGGCCCGAACACCGCCCAGCTGGGCCCTGCATTCATCGGCACTCAGGTCGACATCATTCGCAGTCAGCGGGTGGCGCTGGAGGCCGTCAAGATGCTCGGCGTTTCCGGCAATGCGTCGGCAATCAGCATCTTCAATGAGGAGACTGGCGGACGCGGTTCGATCGATCAGTTCTTTGCCGATCGTTTGCTCGCGCGGATCAAGATTCGTCCCTCGCAGCAGAGCAACATCATTGATATCTCGATGCGGGCGCCGGACCCTCGATTTGCGGCACAGGTCGCCAACGCGATGGCCAGGGCTTACATCACCACCAGTCTCGAACTGAAAGTCAAACCCGCCCGCGAGTTCACCGAGTTCTTCGAGCAGCAGACGCAAGCAAGCAGGGAACGGTATGACAAAGCGCAACGTCGCCTCTCGCAGTTCCAGAAGAGTCGGGGCATTGTCTCGGTCGATGAGCGGCTCGATATCGAGAGCAACCGCCTGCAGGAACTGTCGACACAGCTGACCCAGATTCAGGCCCTGCGATCGGAGTCGGCCGAGAAAGCCGATAGTGCCAACCGCAGCAAAGGGAGTGCCTCCGCGCTGCCGGAGGTCATCAACAATTCAGTCGTGATGCAGTTGAAAGCCGAGATCGCGCGCAGCGAAGCGAAGCTGGCTGAATTGTCAGGGCAGTTCGGGCCGAACTACCCGCAGGTTGAACGACTTCGCGATGAGCTTGCAGGTTTGCGGCGTGAGTTGCGCGCCCAGACCGATGCGGTCGGCGGCAGTATGTCGCGGCAATTCGAAGTCAATGTCGCAAGAGAATCCGAGACCCGCGCTGCCCTGGACCGTCAGCGCCAGAAGGTGATGAATCTCAAGCAGCAGCGTGACGAGATGAACATGCTTGCGCGCGACGTCGACAGCGCCAAGCACTCGCTGGATCTGCTGACACAGCGCCTGCTGCAACACAGTGTCGAGAGCGAGTCGCGTGGCGCCAATGTCGTGCAACTCGATCCGGCCGTCGAGCCACTCGAACCCTCAAGCCCGAACCGTATCGCCGTGCTGACGGCGGGCGTGGTGGCTGCGCCTCTGATCTCGGCAATGGTAGTGGCACTGACCGGGCTGTTCAGTCGGCGAGCGCTGTCCGATTCCGACATCGAAACTGCACTGGGCTGCCCGGTCATCGCTCATGTCCCGCGTTCGCCATCGATTGCTCGCGGCGCCAGCCTTTGGCACAAGGTGCGAAACAGGGCGCTGTCAGCCAGGCAACTGCAACACACCCCATCCGGAGTCGTCCCCAATGCGTGACACCGCGAAACTGCTGCGCTTTGACCCGGATCAGTCCGATCCGGGCATCGACATCCGTCAGCCCGTGAATGGTCAGCGCCGCATTGGCGCGATCATGATCGACCTTGGTCTGCTTCAGGTTGAACAGGCCGAGCAGGTCCTGGATATCCAGCGCGGCGAAGGCGGCCGCTTTGGCGATCTTGCGGTCTCGCTGGGATTCCTGCGCAAGGAACAGGTCATGGTCGCGCTCGCGCGCCAGCGCGCCCTGCCCACGCTGATGCCCGACGATCTGGCTCGGCTCGACAGCGATCTGCGGTCGGCGATCGAGGATTCGGGCAGTCTGCGAGCCTACACCGATGCCCGAACCCAACTCGAATTGCGCTGGTTTGACGACGCACCCGAACGCCGAACCCTTGCGGTGATCAGCGACGGTCCGAGAGAGGGGCGAACACTGACCGCCAGTGCGGTCGGTCTGCTGCTCGCCATGACCGGCCGACGGGTACTGCTGATCGACGCCTGCGCCGGCTCAGGCAGGCTGGCGTCGATCTTCGGTGTCGAGAAGAAATCACTTTCGCTGAGTGAGGCGATCAGCTCGCCCGATCGTGCACTTCGGCTCAAGTCGACCCTCGATTCGCTGGATCTCGCGGTCTTGTCAGCACACGAGAAGGAGTTCAACGCCGATACTGCAGCATCGCGAGGATTTGCAAGCCTGCTGGCAACGGTTGCTGGACATTGGGACGCCGTCATCGTCGATACACCCGCCTGGTCTGTCGACCGCACGGCGTTCGCGGTGTCGGTTCGCTGCAGCGGCGCGCTGATTTCGGTTCGACTCGGCCACTCCAGACTCGACGGTCTTTCAGCCATCCGCCGTCATCTCGCCGATGGCGGTGTCGAGCGTATCGGAGCAGTCGTCCAGCGGTTTTGAATCAGTCAGCTCGCACGCTGCGCGGGCGGTTCAGACCGCGCGGGCAGCGCGGCGTCTGGCGAAGCCTACCGCCGCAAGAAGACCGCTGGTCATGAACATCCATTCAAGCGGCTCGGGCACAGGCAGAACCGCCTGGTCCGACTGCACCGAAATGTCGGCCGACATTGTGCCCTCGCCGCCCTGGACATTTACATCGGTGAACTGACCGTTCGTGCTGAGCGTCATATCGACCACCGCAGCCGGCTGAGACGATGCGAAGAGCAGGGACGACATCGAACTTGCCGCAGGGACCTCCGGCTTGAACTCGAAGCTGAATCCAAACTCATACGGTTTGGCCTGGTCAGCAGGCTGCTCGGGCGCTGTCGTGAGAGGCGAAACTGGCGGGATCGTCGCAGCAAGCGGCGCGGGAGGCAATGTTGACGGGGCGGGCGCAGCAACCGGCGCGGGCACGGCAATCTGCTGACGGATCGACATGGAAAAGGAGAATCCGGTGTCTGTGGTCACAAAGCTGTACAGCACACGCGCCGGAGCAGTCAGCTGAAACAGTCCGGAGATCCTGAAGGCAGGCCCGACGAAGACGTCATTGAAGGGGTTCAACGAGAAGTCGATGCGCTGGTTGGGTTCGGCTGCCGACACCGCTGCGGCAGGCGTCGACACGGCTGCCAAGGCAGCCAGCGCGATAGGGAGGAGCGCCTTGCGGGACATTGCGGATGAATTGAACATGCGGACCTCTATGCAATCCAGCCTAGTTTGCCGCCTCCACTTTGACCGTTCGTGATGAACTGGGCCGACCGCTTTAGTCCATACGGATCGAGGCGGATCAATCACCATCGGTCTGAACCATCGGCCTCAGCCCGCCGCCTTGGCGCTGCGAAGGCGCACGAGAAAGGCCGCCGCAATGGCCCCATAGACCCAGGGCGGCAGCGGCACTTCGCCAACCGGTGGCACCGATGGATTCTCGGCAATAACGGTATCGATCCAGTCGGCATAGGCCGACACCAGCACGCCACCACCGAGTGTTCCGGCAGTGCTGACGGGGCGCCCGGAGACACCGATCTGAACGGTATTGACGCCGTAAATCACTGGCGGACTGGAGGCAGTCAAGAATACCGGCCCGCCCGAATCGCCGCTGGCTGAGCTGGTTTCGATCGCGTTGCCAAGTGATGGCCCGCCAGTCAGGCTTGGCACACCGGTGGCATCGAAGTCGTAGACAAACATCTTCCCGACCAGTGTCTGGTCGATTGGCGCAATCGGCAGATAAAAGAGGTCAGCAGTGTTTCGTCCCGATCGTTTGACCGATGCATCAGGATCGACACAGCCAAGCCCATCGGCGCGGCAGCTGCGCCCGTATCCGATCAGCGTGATGTCGGTGCCGGCGACCGGTGCTGCCCGGTTGAGCGTGTAGATCGGTACAGATCCCGGCAAATCGGCCGACAGCACCACCACCGCGAGATCGCCCTTGACTGCGCCGGCATTGACGAAGTCCGGGTGGACTCGAACGCTGCTCGCCTGAAAGATAAGGGGCGTGCCGTTGAGGTTGAGCTGAAACCGGATTCGAGACGGATCCCGGTCGCCGACGACATGGGCCGCCGTGAGAATCAGGCGTCTGCCGATGACGGTACCCGAATAGGGGTTGGCGTCGTAGAGTACCGACCCGACGCCGGCCCATTTTGATGTCTCAAGGTTGGGATCGATGCGGCTGCCGGGCTGGTCTGGCGACAAGCCGGCCATGATGGCCATGGCAGGCTGCGGCATTGCCGCGGCGGCGGCCAGCAACACCACGGCCGCAAGCGTCATCGGCGCTGGGTTGAGGGTACCCGAGCGATGCCGCCTTTGCCATCGCGAGCACACTCGAGCGATGCGCGGCGCAAGGGCCACGGCCATTGCGGCGATGACCAGCCCAGCGGGAATCAACCCGCCGCTGTCGATGACGATGCGTGCCGCGACCGGCGCAAGCCAGCCGGCATCTGCCCGATCGCCGAGCATTTCGCGAAGCTGTCCGCCCACCAGCCCCCACAACTCGATGACAGTCCAGCATGCCGACATCGCACAGGCCAGGCCGGCTCTGACCATCAACTCGAGCATGCGGCGCGCGGGCCATGCCAGGGCGGCCATCAGCGCAACGCCTCCTGAGAGAAGAAGCTGGCCTGCCGACCAGTCAATGCGAACCATCGACCTTTGCATGTCGGCGCGTCGCTTCAGATCGCCCTGGGCAGCCTGTCCCTGCGCCAGGCAAGAGACAACACGCTCGCGCTGCCCCTCAACCAGCGACAGATCGAGGACGATCAGTTCGGCGCCCGACCGGTTGAGCAAGGTCTGCACGACCGGCAAGGCCGTTCGCAACAATGGTGGCCCCAGCACGCTGACCGCAACCAGTGCAACAGCCGTCGCAACAAGCCAGCGCGCAAGCAGACCAGGCTTTGCGGTGAGGGGCCGTCGCGCGTCCGCACCCAGCGCCATCACTGCGCGCCCCGGGAGAGCGGCCGGGTCCAGAACATCAGGAACCCGGCGGCAATCGCCACCAGCAGCAGCGGTCCGCCGAAACTGTGCAGCCATTCAAAGCTGGCGCGGTCGACCTCGATGGCCTTGAGCAGCATCGCAAGCCGAAGGTCGTTGGCAAACGTGAGCAGCATCACGGCCGCGGCGACACCGGCCAGGCGCCTGCGCACACTGCCCGGCCAGGCAAGCACGGCTGCGCAGACGAGCAGCATCAGCTCGATACCCTCACAACCGGGGCGAACCAGAATCGAGCCACGAGGCGTACTCAGCATATCGCTGGTAATGCGGATCGGACTATCCCCGAGCAGGCTCGAGAGCCAGCCGGCAGGCGCCACCACGGTATAGGTGATCAGGTCGCGCGCTGGTGCTGTCTGGCGAGCACAAGCCCAGCCGATGAGCAGGGCCAGCGACAGCACAACAAAGCGCAGAGCAATCAAGCGCGCCGGAATTGCCGCAGACGACCCCTGGCGCAGCGCCATCGCTTTGCCGATCGATCAGGCCGAACGGGGGTCGGTCATCGGCAGCTCAAGCAATCGATAGCCGATCCCGCGTACTGTTTCAATCATCGACTCGGCGCCGACATTGGCCAAAGACATTCTCAGGCGGCTGACATGGACGTCGATGACTCGCTCGAGAACATCATCCGAATCACAGACCAGCCTGACCAGCTGAGAGCGAGTGAAGACCCGTCCGGGTGCACTCAGCAAATGAGCGAGCAGGTCGGCTTCGACACGGCGAAGCACCAGCGCATCGCCATGAACCCGGGCCCGCCGCGTCGCCTGATCGAAAACCAGCGGCCCGCAACGCATCTCGGTGGCGCTGCCTGGCAACGTGCTGACCACCTCACAGCGGCGCATCACTGCAAGAATCCGCCGCTGCAGTTCAATCGGGGACATCCGACCAGCAACGTAGTCATCGGCGCCGGCTTCGAGACCTATTGCGATATCGATATCGCTCGAGCGCGGGCCGAGCATGATCAGCGGCAGGTCGCGTGTCGCCGGATAGGAGCGAAGCAACTTGAGATATTGAACGCCCGAACGGTCGGGAAGCATCGCGCCCAGCAGCACCACGCCGACTCGATGCTGTCGCAGGAACTGATCGGCCTCTTCGCAAGAAGAGGCTCCCTGGGCGATCAGCCCGTAGGGCTCAAGCAGATGGGCCAGGGTTTCGACCAGACCGGTGTGGGAATCGACAACGAGTGCGAACATGACCGTCAGCCCGCGCAGCACTCAGGCGCTCGGCTGGCAGCGCCCAGCAGCCTGATTACGATGGAGAATTTCACAAATCCGACTGCCGACATCAGTCACTCCGAATACTCGCCTTCAGTCACCTGATTTGCAGTGCTCTCTGAGTGTGTCGCCCTAAGATGAACAGACAGACCCGAAAGCGCCGTACGGGATTGGGCTGAAATGCTCTCTTCGCAGTGCTGTTCGGAACCATCAGCCGACCAGTCTTGGCATTGCACGACCCCGGGTGTCGAGTGCGGGCCGACCCTCACCCTGAAGTCCTTCCACGCAATCCCGAAACTCCTGGCGAAAACGCGCCGGCGAAAAGCGCTCGGCATTGCGACGGCAACAACTCGGCTCGATCACTTGAATCACCCGATCGAAACGGTCAATTGCATTGATGATCGAGGCTGCGCTCTGGTCGGGAAAGAACACGCCGGTCGGCGCAGCATCGCCTTCGCCGATCACCGACTCGCAGACACCGCCGCTGCCGAAAGCGATCACCGGTGTGCCGCAGGCCTGTGCTTCAACCGCAACAATGCCGAAGTCCTCGCGGGCAGCAAACACGAAAGCCCGCGCGCGCTGCATCAGGTCGATCAGCGCCGGACGCGGCAGGTGACCGGTCATCTCGACATTCGGGGTTGCGCGGGCCTTGATCCGCTCGAACTCAGGGCCATCGCCCACCACGACCAGGCGGCGATGCGGCATGGCGGCGAAGGCATCAACAATCAGGTCGATCCGCTTGTAGGGCACCAGCCGCGATGCGGTGAGAAAGAACGAGTCTTTGTCTTCGCGAAATGCAAAGGCCGAGATATCGACTGGCGGATGAATCACCTGAGCTGTTCGCCCATAGCACTTGCGGATCCGCTTGGCGATGAAAGCGGAGTTGGCCACCATGTGATCAATGCCATGCACGGTGCGGCTGTCCCACATCCGCATGTAACTCAGGATGCCGCGTGCCATCCAGCTTTTCGTCCCCTTCGTCAGTCCGGACTCGCGCAGGTATTCATGCTGCAGGTCCCAGGCATAGCGGATCGGCGAATGGATGTAGCTGACATGCAGCTGATCGGGGCCGGTGATCACCCCCTTTGCCACCGCATGCGAGCTCGAGATCACAAGATCGTAGGCAGACATGTCGAGCTGCTCGATCGCCAGCGGCATCAGCGGCAGGAAATCACGATAGCGCTTGCGGGCAAACGGCAGCCCCTGAATGAACGTTGTCTGGGCGCGCTTGCCATGAACGATCTGGCGATCCTCATCCGACAGAAAATCAACGACCGTGAAAAGGTCGGCCTCGGGATACACCGTGAGCAGTTGCTCAAGGACCCGTTCGCCGCCGCCGACCACCGTCAGCCAGTCATGAACGATCGCGACCTTCATCGCGACAGCCTTCGCGCGATACCAAGCGCAGCCCGCTGCCAGCCGAATTCGGCGGCACGGCGCAGCCCTGCTGCACGCAGACCATCACGCAGCGCCGGCTCGGCAATGATGCGCTCGATCGCCTGACGAAGTGCCATCGGGTCATGAAGATCGACCATCAGCGCAGCGTCGCCGCACACCTCCGGCAAAGAGGCTGCCGAGGAAGACACCACCGGACAGCCGCAGGCCATCGCCTCCAGGGGTGGCAGGCCGAAGCCCTCATAGCGCGACGGAAATACGAAGGCGAGTGCCGACTCGTAGAGCGCACGCAGCTCACGGTCGGTGATGTAGCCCAGACGGTGCACTCGTGTTGACACCGGGAAATCGACGCCGGCGAAGATTCTCGAATTCGAGCCACCCGCAATGACCAGGTCGATCGGCAGCTCGGTCGGTGAAGACACTGCCCGGAGCAGCGCAAGCAGGTTCTTGTGAGGCGCCATGCTGCCGACCGCGAGCAGGTAGGCCTGCGGCCTGAGACCGTGGCGATCGAGCACGCTCGTGTCGGCAGGCTCGCGCAGCAGATGCTCGCCGCCTTCGGCCACGACATCGACGCTATCGGCTGCAATGCCCCAGCAGGCATCGAGTTCACGGCGCGAAAAATCCGAGACAGTGATGACATTGTCGGCACGCCGCCCGAGCGCCGGCATCAGGAGGCGATAGCTCAGACGAAAAGCCGGGGTGTAGGCATCAGGCACCCTGACCGTTGCGGCGTCGTGAATCACGACCGCCTGCCTGCGCACGAGCAGCGGCCCGGTGTTGCACAGGTTGAGCAGGCGACGACCCTTGAGCGCCCGCGCGAGTTCAAGCTGCTCCCACAAGTGGCCTTGCAGTCGTCCAACCTGTCTGAACTCGATGCGACGCAAGCCGGTCGGTGCGCGCGCCTGTCTGGGCGCGACAATCTCGAAGCTCATGCGATGCAAGGCCGGATCATTGGCCACCAGCAGTGCATCGAGGGCGCGAATCGACTCGATGGCGAAGCGGTCGACGCCGGTATGCTGGCGCGAGAGAAACCGGCCATTGATGACGATCTGATTCATCGGATGATGGTCGACCCAAGCAATGCACGAGCCGATGACATCGCGCGACTCATCTCGCCTCGCTTGGGCCTGACGGCTCAATGACTGCTTCCTGCGACACGCCGAAAGGACGCGCGGCGACCGCCAGGATGTTCGGCGACAGGGGTGCGCCAAACGCAATCTCGCGACCCACGAAGGGAAGCATCTTCAGCCGGGTTGCGAATCTGACTGCCGAGGCGAGCGCATACCAGGCAAAGGCTCGAGGCCCAAAGCCGAAACCCGACATCGAATGTGGCGGCGATTCGTCGACGCTCGCCACCTCGAAGCCCGATTCGCTCAGCACATACTGAAGGCTCTCATAGGTGAACGAGCAGTGATGCGTCCAGTCCCCATAGCGATATCGCATGGCGACCGGCGAGTCGGCATTCGGAACCTGGCACAGCAGCGTCGCACCGGGAGAAAGTGATTCTCGGATCGCTCTCAGCGTCTCGATCTGGGCGGCGACCGGAATGTGTTCAAGCACATCGATCAGCAGAAACAGGCCAACCTTATCCCCAAGCCGCCTGATGAAATCGCCGGTCTCGGGCACACCGACATGACGCACGTCAACGCCGAGCCGACGGCCATTCTCGACCTGTCCAAGATCGGCATCGAAACTGATCACCCGCGAATAGCCCCGATCGGCAAGCGCCATCGCCAGCAAACCAGGGCCGCTGCCCATATCGACGATCAACGCATTGCGATCAACCGGCAGGTGGTTTTCGAAGGCCTGCAAGCGGCGGCGCGCCAACAACACAATGTCGTCGCGCTCGGTCGGCATCCAGCGGTCGTAATAAGTGGTGTAGCTCATCGTTTCAGCTCAGGCAGACCGGTGTCATAAGGCTCGGGGAATAAAACTTCTGATTTGGACGAAGCCAATCGCTCGCGTCGACGGAAAGACGAAACTTGCCGCAATACCGCTTGCTGCGCAGGCAAGCGCCATCGCCAGCGCTGCGCCGGTCGCGCCATGCGACGCCGACCAGACCACACTGAGCGGTGCGAGAACCGCCAGCGCAATCAGTCCATTTGCCAGGTGCAATTCGCTGCGGCCGGCCAGATTGATGTACAGGCCGCGCAGCGCAGCACTCGAGGTGAACGGTGTGGCGCAGGCAAGAATGAGCAGGACCGGATAGGACGACTCGAAGGCCTTGCCGTAGACGGCGCCCAGCAGCGCATGGCCAAACAGCGCGACGAAGGCGATATAGCCGAGCGACAGCAGCGCATAGATCCGGCCGAGTCTTTGAAACTCGGGCAGACATTCATCCGGCGTCATCCGACGGCGCACGAGTTGCGGAAATGCGGCCGAGGTAATCGACGAGGTCACCAGGTCGAAGGCAAGAATCAGTGCCATCGCGCTGCCGTAGCGAGCCGCCTCTTCGACACCCGAGACGGCCGCAACGATCAGCGGATTGAGCCTGAAGAAGGCGACAACGGCCAGGGCTGCCAACCCCAGGCGCAGTGACTCCTGAAGTCGCGACGTGTGGCCGGCCGCGGGGCTCAGCGCAATCGATGGCTCATGCGACTCAAGGGCTGCGTTTTCGATCTCAGTGGCAGTCGCTGCCGACAATGCACTGCCAACAGACAGGCGATCGGCAGACCGGGTGAGCAGCACGCCGAGAACCACCGACTCCAGGCCGATCAGCACGAACAGCGCCCACAGCGGCACACCCTTGATCGCAGCGAAGACCTTGACCGCGAAACCGGCAAGGATAAAGGGCACCCGCGTGCGAGCAATCGATGCCGCCGCCCCGAGTCCGCGCAGACGCCACTCGCCGGGCATGAGCGGCAGTTGGGCGAGCGACACGATTCCGGCCAGCAGCATTGCGGCAAGGCCTGCGGGCGCTGACATCGCACCGCTCAGCCCGGCGAGCCGATCCGGCTTATCCAGCAGCCAGCCTGCGACCGCCAGACAGACCGCTGCCAGCAAACCAGCCATCGCGAGCGCCCTGACAAAGTCACGGCGCACCCGCGCCATGGTCGCAGGCGCCCCCGCACTCAGCCACGATCGAGAAAAAGGCACCTCAGTCGCACTGGCAATCGTGCCGACCAGAGTTTGCAGGACTGCAGACGCGACAACGTACAGACCAAAACCTTCGGTGCCATAGCAGCGGGCGATGAGCACACCGGTCAAAAAGATCGAGGCGGCGAACACCAGTCTGTCGGCAAACAGGAAAGCCGATTGGCGCATCAGACTCATGCGGCCCGCTTCAATCGGAGCAGCCGGCTCGTTCGCATCAGCAGTCGATGGGCATACAGATGCAGAAAGAAGTCGGCGCGACCGGTCGTTGAGGCCGCGATCGATCCTTCAATCCACCATGATCGCGCCCCGACCAGCGAATCGGCTGCGAGCGCACGCCACAACTGAAGGCGCGGCATCGATTGCGCAAGCGGGCCACTTCGCACATGGCCGGCGCCGTCATCGTGCCAGGCACCGACAAGATATCGACCGACGGACTTTGACGGTGTGCGACACAGCGACACCAAGCGCTCGCGTCCGAATCCGGCATACCAGGCGCAGAAATCGTCGAGCGGAAAGCCCGGCGTGCCAAGCCAGCGCATCAGGCTGTCGACATAGGCCAGAACCAGCGCCTGATTCGCCTCGACCGCCCGTCGTTGCGTGTGGCTGATCGGCTGCAGCAGCGGCTCGCTTGCGCCACTCGCAGTGCGACGATAGCCGAGCACGCTGCCATGGTCGGCCCGTGTCAGGAATTCGACCACCGTGGCGTTGATCCGGGGCTCATTCGGCGCAAAGACCAGCAGCGACTGCGCATCCAGACCTGCCGGTCGATGCGTCAGTCCGACATAGGCACCGACGATCGGTGGTGCAGGTCGCGGGGCCCCGCGAATGATCTGATCCAGAGCCCCTTGCAGGCTCGCCCGCCAGCCGACATCGACGAGCATGACCTGGCCCGTTTGCCACAGGCCGCGGCTCTCCAGATAGGGCAGCAAGGATTCACGAGCCGCATCGCTGATCTGCGCAAATCTCGCCCTTGCCGCTGACAATCGGTCGGCATCGATCTGGCTCGCGCCGCTGCCCGACGAATGGGCGAGACCATGAATGGTCTGCGCGGTGGCCAGATCCAGGCCGAGCGTCTGCATGATGGTGTCGACCGACACGCCGTAGACATAGCGACCCAACCACTGTTGCATGGCCTGGTCGAGATTGCGGTAGGCGGGCAGGCACCAGGCCAGCCTGGAAGCGTGGACGTATTCGAGACGTGCATCCGGATGCAGCAGCGGTGCCAGTCGCTCGGCAAGCTTCATCAGAATCTGGCCATCACGGGCCAGAAACCAGACGGTGTTGATGTCGCGCGCTCGAGCCGAACTCAGCACCCAGGCGACATAGGCGCCCAGGGCGACAGCCCCATGTCCGACGATGGCCTCGAAGGCCGCTGTGTCGGCACTGTCGGCCATGATCCGCCCGCCGCGCATCGCGCCGGCCACCACCCTGCGCCAGCGATCTTCACGAGGGTCGCTGGCCGCGCGATATTCGCAGGGCAAGCGGGGAACGGCTTTGGCCGGCTTGATCTGCAAGCCCAGCGACATCGGCACCGACTGGTCACTTCGGGGATGATCACCGCTGAACACGACATCAGCGGCTTGCAGTTCGGTGCGCTGCAACGCGCGCCCAAACAGCGAACCGAATGCCTTGGTGCACTGCTCGTCGGCCGACGTCATGATCAGAGGCATGTTGCCCGCCGAGCGAAGATGGCGCGTCAGGATCGCCTCGATACCGCTGCCGCCGAAGTAGGTGTCGGACAGGATCAGCACGCGTTCGTTGCGATCCAGTCGCTCGGCAAGCTCCCGCAAGCGCTCAGGCATCGGGACACTGAGCGCCACTTCAACATCGAGTTCAATGGCACTCGCGCGTTGCGCGTCTTCGCCGCTCCAATCGAAATCGGCAGCGAGTGCCGCATAGACTGCCCCGATGCGGACCTCGCTGCCTGCATCGAGGCGTTGACGCAGCTGTGCTTCGACCTGCTTTCGCGCCGTCGCAAAACGATCGACATCGACCTGCTTGAGAAGCCCTTCGGACGCCAGACGCCAGCCAATCAGCATGAAGGCATCTGACGGCTCGAGACAGGCCCTCGAGACCAGCGTGTCGAAAAAATCGAACCAGTGCTCGGGTGTCCGCGGCGCGCGTGACATGTCAGGGCGCCAGGGAGCTGATCTGGTCGAGGGATTGCTGCCGACCGTGACTCACCCCCGCATTGAACGCCATAAAAAAGCTCGGCATTGCGGTCAGCCGGCCGGCGTGAAGTGAGAGGCGCACCGCCTCCTTGATCGACAGCAGATAAGAGAGCGCGCCGCGGCGGGAAAAAGCCATCGCGCCGATCGAGAACACCTGATTGCGATCGAGGGCGTCCATCATGCGTTCGCCGGCGGTCGACGGACCATTGCGCACAATCGGCTCAGGCACAAGCCAGCCATCGCCGCCCTGCTTCATCAGATCGCGCAAAAAAACATTCTCTTCACCGATGCCAACCAGCGTGCCTATTCCGAGATGCTCATTGAAGCCCACACCGAGCGCGCGCACCCGATCGAGGCCAAAGGCGAGTTCGGCCGAAATCACCCGATAGGCGCTTCGCACATCGTGACGCACCGGGGCCGACGGATAGGGGCGCTTGGGCTGGTCGTTGGCATCGACCAGTGCGAAGGTGACGAAAGTGGCATCGCGCCGGGTCTCAAAGCCGCGCAGCACTATCTCGGTCCAGCCCGGCAAGAACTCGATGTCGTCATCGGCGATCAGAC
>Ga0114979_10001079_pt1 | contig 18173 bp, 12 predicted proteins | sample S_140625_EF_Meta_FD_87315 | JGI IMG/M metagenome (GOLD analysis project Ga0114979, IMG submission 87315) | Freshwater microbial communities from Lake Simoncouche, Canada to study carbon cycling - S_140625_EF_MetaG | ecosystem: Environmental > Aquatic > Freshwater > Lake | place: Lake...
AAGTTCAGAAACTTTGGTCAAAAGTCTTTATCTGAAATCGAGCAAGTATTGATCGAAAGAGGATTGAGCTTTGGAATGGACTTAGGTAAATTAGGATTAGACAAATTAGATTTACAATAGTCTATAAAGATTAGAGTAAGTCACTATTTATAAACGAGCGAGAGCTCAAACCTTACAATTCCTGACACGGTGTAAGGATAAAACTTAAAAGTCATGCGTCACGGAGACAAAAACAACAACCTTGGAAGAAAAAAGGCACACAGAGAAGCCTTATTGATGAACTTAGCTTGTCAAATTATCACGCACAAGCGTATTGTAACCACTTTAGCTAAAGCTAAAGCTTTAAGAAAATACGTTGAGCCATTGATCACTAAGACTAAGAAATCAGCTAGCAAAGAAGAGATCAGTCACAATCACAGAGTCGTGTTCAGTTATTTAAATGACAAAGCTGCAGTAAAGGAATTATTTACAGTGGTGGCACCTAAAATTGCGACACGTCCAGGCGGTTATACAAGAATCATCAAATTAGGTATTCGTCCAGGTGACAATGCTGAAAAAGCGATGATCGAATTGGTTGACTTCAACGAAATTTATGGTAATTCTATCGCTTCTGCGACTGAACCAGCTAAAAAGACACGTAGAAGCAAAGCAACTACTGCTGCTCCTAAAGCCGCAGCTGCTAAGGCTGAAGAAGCTCCAGCAGAAGAAGTAGCAACTGAGCCAACTCCAGAAGCATCTGCCGAAGTCTCTAATGATGAAGCTCCAAAAGCGGAATAATGAATGAATTCATTTTACATATAAGGCAAGACTTTGGTCTTGCCTTTTTTTTGCCTATTTTTGAATAATTAAATCAACCTACCTATATGGCCACACAACCAGCAATTTTAGTTTTAGCAGATGGGAACGTTTTTCATGGTCAAGCTTTTGGAAAAATTGGAACCACCTCTGGTGAGATTTGTTTTAATACTGGGATGACTGGATATCAAGAAGTGTTTACGGATCCAAGTTATACGGGACAAATTATCATCATGAGCAATGTGCACATTGGTAATTATGGTGTTAAAGCAACAGACGTTGAAAGTAAGTCTGTCAAAATTCATGGTTTAATTGGAAGAAATTTAGAAGAAAAGTTTAGTCGTGCTCAAGCCGATGGCAATTTAAATGACTATTTAATTGAGAATAATATTGTTTCAATCGAAGGATTAGATACAAGGGTATTAGTTGCACATGTGAGAACAAGTGGCGCCATGAACTGTATTATTTCTTCGGATAATTTAGATGTAGATGCATTGAAAGCACAATTAGCAAAAGTGCCTAGCATGGATGGATTAGAATTAGCAAGCACGGTAAGCACCAAGGAAGTGTATGAATTAGGAGATGTACATTCGCCTATTAAAGTAGCTGTATTAGATTTTGGGGTGAAGCAACATATTTTACAATGTTTAATTGATAGAGGAGCACATGTAAGAGTGCATCCTGCAAAGACAGACTTTGCAACTTTAAAAGCATTCAATCCAACTGGATATTTTTTATCAAACGGTCCTGGTGATCCAGCGCCTATGGATTATGCGGTGAAAACTATTAAAGCCATTCTAGAAGAGAAAAAACCTTTATTTGGTATTTGTTTAGGGCATCAGTTGTTGGCATTGGCCAATGATATTCCTACTTTTAAAATGCATCATGGTCATAGAGGATTGAATCATCCAGTTAAAAATGTCATCACAGGCAGATCAGAAATCACGACACAGAATCATGGTTTTGGTGTGAATCCAGATGCCGTTAAAGCACATGCTAATGTAGAGATTTCACATGTGAATTTAAATGATGAGTCTATCGAAGGGATTCGTTTGAAAGATCGTCCTGCATTCAGTGTGCAGTATCATCCAGAAGCAACTCCTGGTCCACATGATAGTCGTTATTTATTTGATGATTTTATTGCATTAATGAAGACCAACTAATTCGATATTAGAAATCACAAAATCAGTACAATGCTTAATATTACCATCATCAACGGACCTAATTTAAATTTATTGGGCAAGCGTGAGCCAGGTATATATGGCAACGAAAGTTTTGAAGACTGCTTATTGCAATTAAAACAAGCGTTTCCTCAAGTCAATTTCACTTATTTTCAATCGAATGTAGAAGGGGAGCTTGTGAATGCGATTCAACAATATGGTTTTAACCAAGACGGGATCATCTTAAATCCTGCAGCCTATACACATACTTCTGTTGCCATTGGTGATGCCATTGCATCTATTCAAACACCTGTTATTGAAGTGCATATTAGCAATATACATGCTAGAGAGGATTTCAGAAAAATATCACATGTCTCTGCAAAAGTAGTTGGTTCCGTTGTTGGCCTAGGCTTAAAAGGATACCATCTTGCTACCACTTGGTTTGTAGATCAAGCTGCAAGCAAATCATAATTTAATTATTGGTCCATGCAATATTCAAAGGTAGATTATCCTAAAAAGACAATCTGGTTAATCGGAATTGCAGTCATTGTAAAAATTGCATTGTCTTTTTTACTGGAATTGGGCAATGATGAAGTGTATTATTACAGCTACGCAGTTCAACCTGACTGGAACCATTTTGATCATCCACCAATGGTGGGTTGGTTGATACAACTATCTACACTCAATTTAAACTGGATCTCCACTTTATCCATGCGTCTTGGAAGTATCCTTGCTGCAGCGATCTCTACTTGGATTATTTTTAGAACAGGGACTTTAATTCATACTGAACGTGCAGGATGGATTGCAGCATTATTGTATACCTGTTCGATTTACACAAGTATTATTGCAGGCTTATTTATTATGCCCGATAGTCCGCAGCTTTTATTTTTTACTGGGAGTATTTATTTAATGGCAAAATGGGTTGTAAAGCCGCATTTGTTTACAAAAGTTAACTGGCTTGTATTAGGTTGTTTGATTGGGCTAGCCACATTAAGTAAAGTGCATGGGTTGTATTTATGGGCTGGATTTGGAGGATTTATTTTACTGCATCAAATCAAAACGCTAAAGCAACCATTTTTATATATCGCAGTGCTCATCACGATAGCTGCTTTGATTCCTATTGTGTACTGGAACATAGCGCATGACTTTATCACCTACAAATTTCATTCTAAGCGCGTATTGCACGCTGGGATTCAGGTGGCAAGTTTGTTACAACAAATGGTAGGAGAACTATTTTATCAAAATCCATTGGTGTATATCAGTTGCCTGATTCCATTGATTAGATTTAAAAAATTACAATCAATTGTTCAAAATCAAAATACACTTGATCATCAAGCAGATTCAATAATAGCTTTATTGTTATGGCTAAGTGTTCCTTTGATTGTACTATTTTGGGGCATCTCCTTATTCAATCCTACTTTACCACATTGGACAGGTCCAGGTTTTATCGCTTTATTTTTATTATCCGGGATCTATTGGTCCGAAATGTCTACTTCCCTTTTTCCAAAGTTAATTCAATGGGCGCTAGGTTTTTTTGTGGTCTTAGTGATTGGATTGATTGGGTTGGTGCATGTATTCCCTTTCCAATTAGGTTCTACAAGTCAAGAAAATTTAGGGGAGTACAATCCTATCAATGATGTAACAGGGTGGAGGCAATTTAGCGCTGAATTTAAGATCCTTGCAGCACAAGATGAAAGGAATAGCCTCATGCAGACTAAAGCCCCTATAATAGTCTCTAAATGGTTTCCTGCGGGCCATATTTTATTTTATACAGCTAGACCTATCCAAAAACAAGTGATAGCCATTGGAGCCATTGAAGATGTGCATAAATTTGCTTGGCTCAATCAAGACCAACCTAGTCTACAATTAGGACAGGATGCCTACTTTATACAGCCCTCCAATCTACCATATAATCCTACCAATTTGATCTTACCCTATTTTGAAAAAATGGGTAAAACAGATAGCATCCAAATTCAAGAAAGGGGAGTGGTTTTAAGAACTTTTTATGTGTATCGATTTAAAAATTGTCAAAAAATTCCAGCACCCATTTTACCTAAAAAATAAAATTTTCGAAATCTTTTCTATAAGAGATACTCGCCCCCTGACGATTTCTTCTTCCCATACTGCCACCAATGATGTCTAAACTATTGCGGTTAAAGACAATGGCTCTTAGTTTTCTATCTTTTGTTAAGACGAATTCAATATTCAGATCTGGTAACCATTGAAAATTATTGTTTTCAATATTTGAAGCAGCCCTTAAATTAAAATCAAAATCACCTCCTAAATTGACGATTACTTTATCATTAAAAAAGCTTCGTCCAAATTTAAAATTCACCCTTTGACGATCTATCTTATTAGAATTGATTGCGATGCCAGAACCAGTAGGGTCTAGTAAACTACCGCTATTGTATACTTTTGAGCCTATATCAAAACGTAGACTTTGATCCCCTGTCACTTTGTTCAATAAATTGGTAACAGATTTATTGATTTCCTTAGTTAATAATTGTGAGATGGAATTAATCCCAATGGTGGTCACACTGTAGGCATTGTTGCTATTTCCAGTATTGAAACCAACTGGTGCAAAGGAGTTAAACACAATCAAGAAGGAAACCTGTTTGATAATTTCATTGTCATCACGTTCTAGCCTTGTAATAAATTGTGAGAACTCATTATCCGTGCTGATAGGATTTCCGGGAGGGAAGGCTAAGGTGAATTGAATATCAGGTCTTGCTAATTTATTTCTTAATGCTGCAATCACAAAGACATTGCCTCGATATGATTTTACGGCATTGCTAAAATTAGCGCTTCCCACCAATTCGTTCAAGCTCACTCTTTCTGCTGTATACCTTGCATCTACGTGTATATCTGCTTCATAAGGGTTACCTGTCCATTCAATAAAGTTACCTGCCTCTGGTATCAGTTCAAATGGCTTTCTAATAATTGATTGGAAATTAAAATCATATTTCCCTCTTTCAATATTGTACTTGCCGCGCATGGTGAGTGGTTCAATATTCCCAGCTCTAATTTTAATGCGTCCATTTCCTACTGCTTTAATGACATCCCCTGTTAGTTCGTCTAATATGACATCTATCTGCGTTTTATTGTCGGCACTCACATCTAGATCCACCACAAGATTATAGGTTGGAGTCTCTGCATTAGGGATGATTGATTTACCAATTTTTTTAAACACGATGAATTCTGATTTGCCAGTTTCTTTACTTGTGGTATTTGGAAGATAAATATGTGAACTATCATTGACCTCCGCATTGATTGACATCTTGATATTTTCTTCAGGTCCTCTTATAGTCATAGTGGCTTTACCAACAGCTTGTCCGTAAAAATTGCTATTATCTAGGACATCTGTATTTAAGAGTTCAATTTTTGGACTTTGCATTTCCATATCGTAAACGAGGTGCTTAAAACTTTGATGCAAAATCTTTCCTTTAAATTGCGCCGCTCTGTTCAATTCATCTTTGACTTGAATGCTGCCAAAGTTGACACCTTCGTCTGTAAATGCAATGGTTGCATTTGGTATAAAATAGTTGACTTTAGTATAGTCCACTTTGAATGCGGCATCATTGATGGTAGCAACACCTCTTAAATCAGGATTTTCAATGCGTCCACCAAAATGAATGGCGCCTGTCGCTTTTCCTTTTAAATTAGTCAAGACCCCTCCAATAAACTCTTCAATCAATCCAAAATTGGATTGGCTCAACGTTAAAGTAGCATCCAATGGGTTTAGACTATCTAGAATTGCATAAGTTCCTTTTGCAGCTAAATGATAGCTTTCATTTGGACAGTTTAAATCAAATGGAACGATGCCAGTTGTAGCATCATAATCCGCTTTAAGGGTCGTATTGCCTAGTAGCGTTGAGTTAAAACTAAATTGATTGATTGTACTATTTAGATTCAATGAAAATTGGTCATTGATCTGATTTAAATTGATGGTAGCATTCGTAACACCTTCTAGTTTGGGGTAACTAAAAAACAGATTGGTCATATCACCTAAAATCACATTATCAAGTGTTACCTGTAATCCATTGGCATCTTTTGGGTGATTTTGAACTGCAATTTTTTGCAATCCTTGTGAAATACTAAATCGTTTTGCGTAAGTATTATTTTTTCTTAATGAAATTTCACCTTCATTTTGAATCGTCCATTGTTTTTCATTTAAAATAAAATAAGAGGGGGCCCATTGAATACTTAGCCCATCGGTATAGGTCTTCACCTTTCCTTCAAATGAAATATAGGCAAGGGCGGATTTACTTTCAGCATTTAATTTAAATAAAGATTGGTCTTTCGATGTGGTGATACGTAATTTTGTACTATTTAATTTAAAGCTATCAGTGAGATTAAATGAAGTGGCTGTTAGGTCAATTTTTAAACTGTCTTGATTGCCAGTGCCACCAATGTTGCCATTTGAAATAGCATAGTTGCCCCATTGAACATAAGGGAGCTTCGCTTGTAATTGAAGGGATTGTTTATCTGTATTAATTGTACCACTAATCGCCATATTATTGAACCCTGAAAACTCATTTTTAAAAATGCTGATATAGGGTTCAAAGTAGGCGGTATTCACTTGGAATGAAAATTGCTGATTGACAGGGGCTTCCTTTAAGTTTTTTATATAATTAGGGAAATAACCTTGTAAAAAATATTGAACACTATTTGGTAATTGATTGATATTGAATTTTCCTATAATACTAGCTTGGATATCATCACTGGACAAACTAATTTGCTTATTACCGTTTGTAATTGAAGACTTTAATGCAACAGAATCAAAGTTGATGGTGTTGGTAGCACTTTTTAATTTTCCATTGTAGAATTTAGCAGAGCCAATGAAGTTATCAATATTGGAGCCCGAAAAATTAACGTCTAATAAGCCTGTTAACTGAATTGCGTTATTTGAAAATTGAAGGGCACTTAAATTTGCATTGGTTAAATCACCCACTGCATTAAAAGTAGGACTGGCATTTTGAAAATCAACTTCTAAGTTGCTTATGAAATTAATATTGGGATCTTTAATTTTTATTGTACCATTATAAGACTGCTTTTGTAAAATACCATTAGTTTGAATCTGTGCATAGGTATATCCATTAAACTGAATAGAATCAATCAGGCCTTCGATATTTGTTTTTATTTTTTCTAGTTTGAATGAACTGCCTGCAATCTTGCCCTTGAAATTTAACAGACCTAAGGAGGGGATATCAAATAATTTTCCAGCATTCAATTTTGTTGCAACAAGATCACCATCATAGATGGGCTCACTGTTGGTTGGAAATCTTAAGTGTATTGAGGTTACTGCTGTTCCAATATCTGTCGCAATGGTACCATTTGTTTTAAAATCATAAATGGTACCAGCTAAACCTCCTTGAAAATAAAGATTACCAAATGCGTCTAGAGGTAGATTTTTTAATTGCTTGATTCCGGGTATCCTGCTTCCTAAATCAAGCATATTGGTTTTTGCATTCAATTCATTCACTTGAATCATTGTTTGCTTCATGTTGGGAAGACCTTTCATTGAAATAGCACCTTTCACAAAAGACTGACCATACTGTGCGCAAAATTGTGCTACATTAAAATCATCCACCGTACCATTGAAGTCAAAACCTGTAGTAATTTTTTGATCAATATTTTTTAGTGCTGGGGCGAAAAAGGCAATATCATCAAAAGCCACAATTGACTTGGTAAAACTAGCGCGCATGTTCACCTTGTGCATGTATGCTCTAAAGTCAGGATTGAAGTCTTGGTATTCCATGGCATAGTAATTGCCAATGCTGCTTTGATTTGTTTTTAACGATAAGGCAGCAAATTCCATGATTTGTGGGGTCATTCTAAATTGGGTAGCCAATTTTCTGATGATAAAGCCTGATCTTTCTTTCAAGGATAATTTTACATTTGCGCGGATCGTATCTGCAATAAAATTCGCGTTATCAATACTGGCATTCAGGTCTTGCATCCGAATATGCTCCTCATCAAAATGAGGAACGGGCTGCCCAAATCCGTATTCAATCCAAATTTTTCCTTGTACAATTTCGATTTTTTTAGCGAGTATATTTAAGCCAGATGGATTAAAGTACATTTCCTTTTTGAGGGACTTTCTTTTTTTTATTTTTTTAAGAGGAGCCAATCCTGGTTTGTCTAAAAGATAATAAAAGGGTTTGTCTAGTATCAGTTTTTCAATTTCAATTTTTTTACCTTTAAATTGATTGAAATTAGCGAGTACATGTTTGGCTTCGAATTTTGTGGTGGATCCTATCCATTCATCGTCTTGAATAAATTGAATATTGGTAAAATCAATTTTCTTTAAATCAAATGGTTGGTCGGAGGGGGTGCTTGTATCTGTTGATTTAAAATGGTCAACTATAAATTGATAATTCCATACCGGACTTTTTCTGTGTAAATAAACTTTTGCTTTTTCTAATCCAATATATCCAAGCACTGGGTCCTTACTAGAAAAAAGTAGGTCAGTCACCCTAAGTTTAAGGGTTTGTGCAAATAATAAGGTGTCTTTTTGTTGATCCCTTATGAGCACATTTTTAATATCCACTCTATTGAATAAAGAAAAACTTAAACCATCTAATTGAAATTCAGTACCCAAGGACTGGCTCATGTTCTTAGCAATCTGACCACCAATTTTTTCTTGTACAATTGGTAAAAGCAAGAGTAAGTAGGAGAGCAAAAGCAATCCTACAAAACTGGCGATCAGTATACGAATATAAATGAGCTTATTTTTGACCAAGGGGGTTTTATTTTTTTATTTTAAATGCATTAATACCCTGCAACACTATCGTCACCTCGTTTATCACCTGCAGCAACCCTGTTCCCGTTAGGAAGTATCATCACACCATCCATTCTACCAAATGCACCTCTTTTATTAACGATGTATCCCTTTTCTTTTAAGGCATTGATTGTTTTTTCTGGAAAATCTGCTTCAACGGTTAGGTTATCAGGAATATGTTGATGGTGAAATCTAGGTGCATCAATGGCAGCTTTTAAAGACATTTTATGGTCAATGATATTCACTAAGCCTTCATATACTTGGTTTGGTATGGTGGTACCACCTGGAGAACCAATGGTGATATAGGGTTGATTGTTTTTTGTCACAAGGGTAGGTGTCATTGAACTCAACATTCTTTTTCCTGGTTGAATCGAATTGGCTTCGCCACCTAAAGCTCCATACATATTGGGCACACCTGGTTTAATACTAAAGTCATCCATTTCATTATTTAAAAGAAAACCAGCTCCTCCAACAATTGTTTTATTACCATACCCACCATTTAGGGTGGTGGTAACAGAGACCATATTTCCCGCCTCGTCTATGATACTAAAATGGGTTGTTTCCTCACTTTCTTTTGCGACACCTGCTTGAATCATTTTACTATTTCCTGCGACACCAGCTTGGTAATCTTTCATACGTTCTTGTGCATAGGCATTGCTTGTTAAAGTGGTAGTAGGTACTTTCCAGAAATCTGGATCACCCATATGTTCTGCTCTATCAGCATAAGCCCTTCTTTGAGCTTCTACCATTAAGCTCACTGACTCAAATGTGTTGGCGCCCATTACAGTAATTGGATATGGAGCAATCATTTGCATCATTTGTGCGATTAAGATGCCACCACTTGATGGAGGTGCAAAACTGATGATATGGTGTCCTCTGTAATCAAATTCAATTGGCTTTCTAAATTTTGGGTTATATTTTTTTAAATCTTCCAAACTAATGACGCCTTTACTATTTTTCATCTCTTCCACAATCATGGCTGCAGTTTCGCCTTCATAAAATCCGGCTTTACCCTTTTGTTGAATGCGAAGGAGGGTAGCAGCTAATTCTGGTTGATATAAAGTGTCACCCGCTTTCCAATTTTCTTTTCTTGTAAAGGCAGATGCTTGCGCGCTATGATTGATAAAGTTCTTTCGTTCTGCATTTAAGCTTCTTGCTTCACTTTCTGTGATCACAAATCCACCAGCTGCTAATTCATAGGCTGGTTGTATAAGTTGTTTCATTGTCATTTTTGCAAATGGATGTGCGCTAAACATGCCTGCAACACTACCAGGCACACCAGATGCAGATGCGCCTAATTTAGACATGCCTTCTATAGGATTGCCTTTTTCATCTAAATACATATCTCTACTAGCTTTACCTGGAGCTGCTTCACGAAAGTCAATGCCCATTAAAACACCTTCAGTGTTTCTAGACAATAAAAATCCACCTCCGCCAATATTGCCTGCTCCTGGATAGACCACAGCTAGGGTAAATTGAACTGCAATGGCAGCATCATATGCATTACCACCGTCTTTCATTATGGCAGCGCCCACCATACTTGCTAAAGGATGGGCCGAAGTCACAGCAGCTTTTTGAAAAGATTGTTCCTTAACGACAGTATATTGATATGGATTGATTTGAGGATGTTGCTTAAAAAATTCTTGCGCATTGCCTGCATTGCTTAACTGAAAGATGGCTAAGAATAGGAGGCTAAAAACCTGAAATTTCTGTTTCATAGTAGGTAGATTGAACCGTTAAATTACTTAATTATTTAGGTATCAACAAGTCATGCGTAGGGTTGTGTAAAACTATCTACCATTGTGGCCATAAAGCCACCCTAAAATGCCTATTTTTAAGATCTATTAATATCAATTTTATGCAACAACAATCTGTATTTAAATCCATTTTGTGGGTAAGTTTAATGCTCCTACCATTTTCATTGTGCGCTCAAGTGCTCAGTCCAGAACAATTTTTGGGTTATAAAGTAGGAACACGCTTTACCAGACACCATCAAATTGTCAATTATTTTACAGCGATTGCAGCTGCTAAGTCTGACATGGTAAAATTGATTCCTTATGGTAAGACCAACGAAGGGAGAGATTTGATGGTTGCAGCGATTGGTACCGCAGAAAATATTAAGAATTTAGAACAAATCAGAAAACACAATCTTGGGCTAGTAGATGGTACAGTACAAGATTTGAATCAACCGGGAATCGTTTGGTTAAGTTACAATGTACATGGCAATGAGCCTGCATCTTCAGAAGCAGCGATGTTGACCTTGTTTGCTTTAGTGGACCCCAAAAATAACGAAACTAAAAATTGGTTAAAAAATACGGTGGTGATGATTGATCCTTGTATCAATCCGGATGGTCGTGACAGGTATGTGAACTGGTATAACAATGCAGTGGGATCAACCTACAATACAGACCCAGCATCTAGAGAACATATGGAACCTTGGCCAGCAGGAAGAACCAATCATTATAATTTTGATTTGAATAGAGATTGGGCTTGGCAAACGCAATTAGAGACACAACAAAGAATACCGCTTTACCAAAGTTGGTACCCTCAAGTGCATGTAGATTTTCATGAGCAAGGATACAACTCGCCATATTATTTTGCCCCTGCAGCTGAGCCTTTACATGATGTGTTAACACCATGGCAAAAATCTTTCCAAGATCAAATTGGAAAAAATCATGCAAAATATTTTGACCAAAACAATTGGTTGTTTTTTACAAAAGAAAGATTTGACCTTTTGTATCCATCTTATGGTGATACCTATCCAATGTACAATGGTGCCATTGGGATGACCTATGAGCAAGGTGGAATTAGTGCAGGCTTAGGTGTAGAAGACAATAGTGGAGATACGGTTACATTGGTGGCAAGAGCAACGCATCATTTTACAACAAGTTTATCCACTATAGAAATCAGCGCTGCGAATCAAACAAAGCTGTTGGAGAATTTTAAAAAATATTTTGACAATAGTCGTCAAGGAACAGTCTCTGATTTTAAAACTTTTATCATGACTGCTAAAAATGCAAGTCAATTAGAAGGATTAGCTAGTTTATTAAAAAAGAACAATATTGAATACGGGACTTTAAAAAATGGGGATACAAAATTTAAAGTATTTGATTATTACACAAAAAAGGAAGTAGATTTTGTCAACGAAGGCTATACTTTGGCAGTCAATGCCAATCAAGTGCATAGTGTATTGGCACGCGTTTTATTAGAGCCTATTACACAGGTGAATGATTCAAATACCTATGATATCACTGCATGGGCATTGCCTTATGCCTATGGGGTGCATGGATTTGCGACGACGCAACTCATGCCAATTGAACCTGGGTTTAAAGTCATTGCACCTGCAATCACTACAAGTGCATATGGCTATTTGATTCCTTATCATTCTTTTGCAACTGCTAAAGCTTTGGCTCAATTATTAAAGCACAATGTGAAAGTGCGTTATGCAGAAAAAGCTTTCACCATGAATGGAAGAAATTATGAGATTGGCACTTTAGTAGTGCTTAAAACAAGTAATCAGGCTAATTGGAGTGATATCACAAAATCAGTTTGTAGCAGTTTAAATATTGAAGCCGTTGCAGTGAACACAGGATATGCAGAGAAGGGTGCCGATTTTGGATCACCTGATATTCCAATCATTAACCATGCGCCAAGAGTAGCCATGTTAACTGGTGAATATGTGGCGGCTTTATCTGCAGGAGAGATATGGAACTTTTTTGAGCAACAATTAAACTATCCTATCACACAATTGACCTATGCGCAACTGAATAGAATTGATTTAGACAACTATGATGTGTTGATTGCGCCAGATGGTCAATACCGAGATTTGAATTCAAAATCAACTACAGATAAGCTTCAAGCATTTGTTAGAAAAGGTGGGGTATTGATTGCATTAGAAAATGCGGCAAGCACCTTGGCATCCAATGCAGATTGGGGGATTAAAGTAAAAGAAAATGCAAAAGAAGAAAAGCCAACTGTGCAACAAATTTTGAAATATGCAGATAGAGAAAAAGAATCTATTAAAAGTTCAATCCCTGGCGCCATTTATAAAACTTATATGGACGAAACACATCCATTGGGATTTGGTACTAATGGGATGTACTTTAGTTTAAAGCAAGACATGGTGTTGTATGAGCCATCTAATAGTGCATGGAATGTAGGTAGCTTTAAGAAAGACAGTTATATCACTGGATTTGCTGGTGTGAAAGCTAAAGCTGCATTATCAGAAGGAGTACTATTAGGGGTAAAACAAATTGGAGCAGGCAAAATTATATATATGGCAGATGATCCAATTTTCAGAAATTTCTGGGAGGGTGGAAAATTAATTTTAACCAATGCTGTTTTTTTACACGGCCAATAAATAGTATTACCGCAACCTATCCAAATCAATAAGCCATGAAGCAACGCAGAAAAATAAGTTTCTTTATGCTACTTGTCATTGGACTTGGAATTGGGTGGATGATCAAAAATGTAAAAATTGGATTGATCATCGGTATTGTGATGGGCTTACTCCTCACTAGCTTTGTGAATCCAACCAAAGCGCGTGGCAAGGGCAAAAGCGATCAATCCTAAACCTGTTACAATCAATCCACTTAGCATCATTTTAGGTCCTGTGGAGTAAAAGATAGCCGCCCAAATAAAGATGGCGATAAATAAAGGAATAGGGAAGAAGGGCATTTTCCATGGGAAAAATCCGCTCCCTTTTCTTTTATATAAAATCAATAAGCCAATGGCTTGACCAATAAATTGGATCATGATACGCATGGCTAAAATACCATCAATGACTTCTTTTAATCTAAAGAGTAAGCTAAACACAAATGCAATCGCACCAAGTACCAATAAGGAGCGATGCGGAAAATGTAATCTTGGATGTAGTTTGGCGAAAAAGGCAAAAAATGATTTATCCTGTGCAGCAGCAAAAGGAATTCTGCTATAACCAAGGGTGGCCGAAAAAACAGAAGCAAATGCCACCATTAAAATAAGGATTGTGGCAATCGCACCTGCATTTTGTCCGTATAATGTTTTGATATAATCACTCACCACAAACTTACTATTCACAATCGTTTCAAAAGGCAATACACTTGCCACACTTACATTCATGGCCAAGTATAAAATAGAAATGCCTGTGATAGAAATAAACATACTTCTTGGTATGTTCTTAGTTGGATTTTTAATCTCCGCACCCAAGTGACAGACATTGTAATAGCCTAAATAACTGTATACTGTTTTCACACTTGCAAAGCCAAGTGCTGCAACCAATCCATATTCGATTTTAAGGCCGTCATTGATATGCAAAATGGGTTCCATAAAATTACCATGTGCAATGCCTCCAAAGATGATCCACAAAAGTGTGGTGATCACGCCTACCCATAATAGCACTGATATCCTTCCAATGGATTCAATATTTCGATACAATAAACTGATTACTAAAATCACCACAGCGCCACTCACTAATTTTTCTTGTATAAAACTTAAATGAAAAAAATAATTCGCGTATTGTGAAAAACCAATAGCAGCAGATGCAATCACCAATGGGGCTTGAATCATTGTTTGCCACACAAATAAGAAGCTCATTAATTTTCCCCATTTGCCTCCATAGCCTTCCTTTAGAAAATGAAAACTTCCACCTGCTTTTGGCAATGCTGCTCCTAGTTGACTCCAAACCATGGCGTCTACATAGGATAAAATAGCACCAGCTATCCATGCATATAAAAAATAGGGCCCACCCATGATCTGTGCCACCACACTCAATACTACAAAGGGACCAATGCCTACCATATCAATCATATTGATGGCAGTTGCATGTAAAAGACTTAATTTGCGATCTAATTTAGGGTTCATCTTAGCAACAAGATAATCATAAAAATGCTACCATTATGATCGATTCATTCAAGCAAGTAAGCTGGGCCAATACGGCTTCTATCTATGAAGTGAATATTCGTCAATACACTACAGAGGGCACATTTAAAGCATTTGAAAAGCACCTTCCAAGAATCAAAGACATGGGGATGGATATGATATGGTTGATGCCTATTACGCCCATTAGTCAAGTGCATAAAAAAGGAAGTTTAGGAAGTTATTATGCATGCAGTAGTTACACTAAAATCAATCCTGAATTTGGTACCGAGGCAGATTTCAAAGACTTGGTGGATGTTGCTCAAACAATGGGCATGAAAGTCATTATCGATTGGGTGGCCAATCATACGGGAAGTCAACATGAATGGATGCAAGAAAATCCAAGTTGGTTTGCACAAGATGCAGCTGGTAATTTTACAGAACGCAATGGATGGGATGATGTAGTGGATTTAAATTTTAACAATCCATCAATGCGTATGGCGCTCATTGATGCAATGGCATATTGGGTGCATCAATTTAATATAGATGGGTTTAGATGTGATATGGCGCATTTAGTCCCATTGGATTTTTGGATAGAAGCAAGAATGAAATTACAAGATTCCAAAACATTGTATTGGCTAGCAGAATGTGAAGACTTGGCGTATCATCAAGTATTTGATACCAGTTATGCTTGGTCTTGGATGCATGCAACAGAAAAATTGGGAAAGGGGGAGGATGGATTGCATGAAGTATATCATCACTTACATCAATATGCACAATATCCAAAAGGAGCTTCCAAATTATTTTTCACTTCTAATCATGATGAGAATAGTTGGAATGGCACAGAATATGAGAAGTATGGCATCACTGCAAAAGCTTGGGCTGTATTTACACTTACTTGGAATGGACAACCATTAATTTATAGTGGACAAGAATTACCGAATCATAAAAGGCTTGCATTTTTTGACAAGGACCAGATTCAATGGACATCCGAAACCCCATTACTGCATGATTTTTATAAAACTTTATTAACCGCAAGAAAACAATTTCCGGTCTTACAATCCGGTAGCATATTTAATTTACCAACAGACAATGCTGTCATGGCTTACTTAAAACAACATCAAGGGCAAACGGCGTTGGTCATTTTGAATCTGTCAGATCATAGACAACATCTACATATAGTGCATGAAGCTTTTACTGGAAGGTTTACCAATCTATTTTCGGGCCTTAGTTTTGTATTCAATGGCGATAGCCAGTTTGAAATGATGCCTGGAGAATATATTGTGTATGTGAAAGCAAGCAGTTGATCATTAAAATAAATCTACCCACGTTTTGCCTGTTGGTAGCTAACAAACTCCATCATTTCGGCTACACTAAAACTACTTAAATTTTGTGCTGCACTAAGTCCTGCTTTTTGTGCAACCAAAACACCATACCTACAATCTTCAAATCCATCAATGGCATGCGCATCTGGATTAATAGACATCAACATATCTTCTTGCATGGCTTGATGAATATAGCGCCAGTCCATATCCAATCTTCTTGGATGCGCATTTAATTCAATCACGACATCATTCGCTGCACAGGCCTTAATGATGGCCTCGTGGTTAATTGGGTATCCTTTTCGGCTTAATAATAAACGACCTGTAAGGTGCCCTAAAATGCTTGTATAAGGATTTTCAATCGCGTTCATCAATCGCATCATCGCTTTTTCCTCTGTCATTTTTAAATTTGAATGCACAGAAGCAATCACGATATCAAATAATGCTAAAATTTCATCTGGGTAATCTAGACTACCATCATTTAAAATATCTGATTCTATGCTTTTGAAAATCACAAAAGGGGCTAATTTTTTATTTAAGGCATCAATCTCTAGATGTTGTGCCCTAATCCGGTCTTCTTGTAAACCATTGGCATAAAAGGCAGATTTGGAGTGGTCACTAATGACTAAATATTCAAATCCTTTTTCTTTTGCAGCGAGGGCCATTTGTTCAATGGTATGTAAGCCATCACTCCAAGTGCTATGGGAATGGATGATGCCTTTAATATCTGAGGCTTGTATCGGTGGGTTGAATCCTTTTGTTTTTGCTTGCTGAATAATGGATGGTTCCTCCCTTTGTGCGGCAGGAATCAACGGCATTTGTACTTGTTCAAAAATGGCTGATTCAGATTCAAATGCTTTTGTCGCATCAAAATTTGGAAGGGCCTGCCATGCTAACCAAAATTCCGGGCTACAGGCAAGGCTAAAATCTTGGATATAAAATTGCGCTTGATCTACAATATGCCATCTTAATTCAAATTGATCAGGACCCTTGCAACTTAAATAATCATTTGTAGTATCACAGATAAAGCCCTTTTCTTCTAACCATTCCGAAACTGCTTTATGATTTGTGGTCGTTACAATATCTAAAAAATCTAAGGTTTCCATCTGCCTTTTGTAATGGCCAGATACTTGATGCTGGTCTTTTGGAAACTGAAGGGATAGGGCATTTTCAATTTGGGCAACAATGTCTTGTACTTGTTGGTATAAATAACTGCCTTGGTTTTGTAAATAATAATTTAAGGCTTCCTGAATACTTTGTTGTGTCTTGGCGCCAAAGCCTTTATAATTGATCAATCGATTTTCCTCACAAGCATATAAGAGCTCCCCAATGCTTTCAATGCCCAATTCCTTCCAAATGGTAATGATCTTTTTAGGACCTAAGCCCTTGATCTTTAACATTTCTAATATACCAGCGGGGGTTTTTTCTATATAGTCTTCTAGGATTTGTAGCTTCTTTGTGGCCAATAAATCCACAATTTTTTGCGCTATAGCATCTCCAATACCCCGAATTCCTGCAATTTGAGCCGGAGACATGGCTTCCAAAGGGTCATTCAAACGGTCTAGGGTATATGCTGCGTTACTGTAGGACTTTATTTTAAAAGCATTTTCACCATGGATGTCCATGAGCTTGGCTAAGAGCGTAAAGTATTCGGCAATTTCATAATTATGCATGGGCAAATATAAATAAAACTAAGTTGACCATGCAAAGGAGGGAAAGGTAGGGGGCAAAAAAAAACCCCCGATAATATCGAGGGTCTTTCAATATTATCCGAAGATAATTATTTCTTTTTAGCAGCTTTCTTCTTAGGAGCAGCTTTCTTAGCAGCTTTCTTAGGAGCAGCTTTCTTAGCAGCTTTCTTAGGAGCAGCTTTTCTTGCAGCTTTCTTAGGAGCAGCTTTCTTAGCAGCTTTCTTAGGAGCAGCTTTCTTAGCAGCTTTCTTAGGAGCAGCTTTCTTAGCAGCTTTTCTAGGAGCAGCTTTTTTAACTACTTTCTTTGCAGCTTTTTTTGGAGCAGCTTTTTTAGCCGCTTTTTTTGCAGTTGCCATGTTTTTTAGATTTAATGGTTAGTAAATATGCACTAAAAGTAAAAACTTTTTTAATAACTACAAAAAATATTTTTTAAGCCACTAATTCAACTGGGACGATTGAGACCGTCGTTTTGTTATTTTTACCCTTTTTGAACTCAACAATTCCGTCTGTAAGAGCGAAAATGGTGAAGTCAGACCCTAAACCAACGTTCTTGCCAGGGTGGTATTGAGTACCTCTTTGACGAATTAAG
>Ga0114979_10001081_pt1 | contig 18133 bp, 14 predicted proteins | sample S_140625_EF_Meta_FD_87315 | JGI IMG/M metagenome (GOLD analysis project Ga0114979, IMG submission 87315) | Freshwater microbial communities from Lake Simoncouche, Canada to study carbon cycling - S_140625_EF_MetaG | ecosystem: Environmental > Aquatic > Freshwater > Lake | place: Lake...
AACCTTTTGCATATTTCCTATGAAGCCGGAATCCTTGAGGATCCTTGGTTCGATCCCACGACTGCGGCCAACAAGGCGATGTTCAAACTCTCCGTGGCGCCCGAGGATGCCCCGGATAAGGCTGAATACGTTGAAATCGAGTTCGAACGCGGCGACGCCGTCGCGGTCAACGGCAAGAAACTCACCCCTGGCGGTGTGATGAAGGCTTTGAACAAACTCGGCGGTAAACACGGCATCGGCCGCGTTGATCTGGTCGAAAACCGCTTTGTTGGAATGAAGAGCCGCGGGGTCTACGAGACTCCGGGCGGCGCCATCCTGATGCAGGCCCATCGTCAGGTCGAGTCTCTGACCCTTGACCGCGAGGTGCTTCATCTACGCGACGGCTTTATCCCCAAATACGCCGAACTCGTTTACAACGGCTTCTGGTTCGCCCCGGAGCGTGAGATGCTCCAGGCCATGGTGGATGAAAGCCAGCGCTTCGTCTCCGGCACAGTCCGCCTGAAGCTCTACAAGGGCAATATCATCACTTGCGGACGCAAGTCGAAGTATTCGCTTTACGACGACAAAATCGCTTCGATGGAGGGGGTGAAGAGCTGGTATAATCAGAGTGATGCCACCGGTTTTATCCGCCTAAACGGCCTGCGCTTGCGCGCCCGCAAGCTCTCGCAAGGCGGCCCCAAGGTTTGATCGGGACCCGCCCTGCTTAGTATTCGCCGCTTCGGAAATCCGAGGCGGTTTTTCCATTCTTGTTTGGCGTCGTAAATCAGCTGAGTCGTTCCAGCAACTCCTCGGCGGGTGGGCCGATCCGGCGCGTGGTTTCGCCCTCGGTCCAGCGACCCTCCACCAGCAGGCGCAGAGGCGTGGCAGGTTCGCCGCGTTCTCCGCTTTGAAAAAGACTCACCAGCAGTTCCAGCGCGCGGCGGCCTATCTCCGACTCCTGTTGGTCTATTCCAGACCAATTTGCATCAAACGCACGCGATAGAGTAGCGAGGGATACGTCTATGGGCGCGACTATTCCTGCTGTTTCTAGCCAGATACGGACTTCACTTACGTGGCACACGATCGCGGTGGGGCGGTGCCGGCGGAACCAGGCGAGGAAGCTTTCACGCGCCGCTGCCACATTGCGCGGTTCGTCCCGTCCGGGGATCGCAAAGAGCGGCATGCGGTGTTTCTCCTCCTGGACGGCTTGGAAAAAATGATACGGCGACTCGAAGCCGTGGTTTGCACGCCGAAGTGTTTCGGTGGCGGCGACCATGCCAATCCGCACGTGGCCCAGTCGGGCCAATTCACGCAGGGCCTGGAGGCTGGCGTTGTGTTGGTGGGATGCGACCACGTGAAGCCGGGGCGAGGTGAGCGAGTGCCCGATCGCGACTGCGGCGAAAGGTTCGACATCGAAGCCCAACTCCGTGCCCGAAAGGGGCTGAGGGGGAAAGACCAACCCGCGGATCCCTCGGGCGAGCAGCACATCACGCGCACGTTTCGGGGACATGCCGGGCTCGGCCAGCCAGAACTCTTCCAGCTTAAAGCCCATCTGGGTAGCGAAACGCTGCGCCCCTTCGTGGTAACCCGCGATATTCACGAGCGCACGCCCTTCCTCGCGCGTGGTGAAGTTGTTGATCCATGCGAGGGTCGATTGAAATGCCACTGGAGCCTGCTTCCGCCGGTAGTTACTCAGCGCTGTAAGCATGGGGTCGGGCGCATAACCCATCTCCTTGGCGAGCGAACGGATCAGGGCGCGTTTGGACGGCTCCACATAGGTATCGTTCTTAAGCGCCCGCCACGCGGTCGACACGTGCACGCCGGCACGCACGGCGACTTGTTTTAGGGTGACACGGGCGTCTTGCATAGCCGTCGGGATGGGAAGCGGAGTGGATAAATGAAACAGTTTGCAGGCAAGCGCCTTCGCGGCCTTGGCGCGGTGCTTTTCCCCTCTTGTTGGTTCCTCCCCTATTTAATATGAGCAAAGTTCGCATTGGTATTGTCGGCCTTGGCAACATGGGCTTTGCCCACGCCCAAAACATTCTAGCCGGCAAAATCAATCGGATGGAGCTTGGGGCCGTGGCTGACTTGAACGCTGACAATATCGCCCGCGTGCCGCAGGTGAAAGGGTTTAAGGGCGCGGTGGAAATGATGGCCTCGGGCCTGATCGATGCCCTTTTGATCGCTACCCCGCATTATGATCACACCTCATTAGGTATCGCTGCATTGAAAGCAGGGCTCCACGTTTTGGTGGAGAAGCCCATTTCGGTGCATCGAGCGGATTGTGAGCGATTGATCGCGGCCCATCGCGGGCGTCAAGGACGTCAGGTTTTCGCGGCGATGTTCAACCAGCGGACGGATTTGTTTTACCAAAAGATCCGCTCGCTCGTCCTCGATGGTGAGCTCGGAGAGATCAGGCGCGTGAACTGGATCATCACAAACTGGTTCCGCACCCATGCTTACTACGCCTCGGGCGGCTGGCGTGCCACTTGGGCGGGGGAGGGCGGTGGCGTGCTGCTCAACCAATGTCCCCATAATTTAGACCTCTTCCAATGGATGTTTGGCATGCCCGTAGAGCTTTCCGCCCACTGTGGTTTTGGCCGTTACCATGATATCGAGGTTGAGGATGATGTCACCGCGACCATGCGTTTCGCCAACGGTGCGACTGGTGTGTTCATTACGTCTACGGGAGAGGCCCCCGGCACGAACCGACTCGAGGTCGTGGGTGAGCGTGGCAAGCTGGTCTACGAGCACGACCGGATCATGTTTACCCGCAACGAGGTGCTGATGGGCGAATTTTCGCGAACAACCCCGCACACTTTCGCCACCCCGCCCACTTGGGACGTCTCCGTGCCCGTCGCCGGGCATGGCGGGCAGCATAATGAGGTGCTGCAAAATTTCGCCAACGCCATCTTAGATGGAGCTGCCCTGATCGCCCCTGCCCCTGAGGGCATCCACTCGGTGGAGCTCGCCAACGCCATGTTGCTCTCGGCCTGGACCGCGAAGCCCGTTACGCTGCCCATTGATGGGCGAAAATATGAGCGGTTGCTTAAGGCAAAGATCGCCGAGTCCACCAAAGTGGGCAAAAAGAAGAAGGTTGCCGCCACCGCCCCTGTCGACCTCGTCAACTCTTTTGGTCGTTAACCTTCTACCCCATGAAATTATCTCAGGTCGCTCTGCAGCTCTACACGCTTCGCGATTTCTGTAAAACTGCACCTGAAGTCGCCGCTACCGCTCGCCGGGTGCGTGAGATCGGTTACACGGCCGTCCAGATCAGCGGAGTTGGCCCCGTGCAGAAGCCGAGCTCGTCGCCATTTTTCAAGGCGAGGGACTCACGATCTGCGCAACCCACGAAGACGGGCGACGTATTCTCGACGAACCCGAGGCGATAATCGAGCGGTTGCATAAACTCGGCACGACCCTCACCGCCTACCCCTACCCAGCGGGTATTGATTTCGACAACCCCGCCCATCTCGACACCTTGTTGCGCAAACTTGACGCATCCGGAGCTAAGTTTCGCGCTGCTGGCCTCACCTTAGGTTACCATAACCATGCCAATGAATTTTACCGTCCCGCGGGCGGATCCTGTTTCCTCGATCGGGTCTACGCCGAGACCTCGCCGGATAACATTGTGGCTGAACTCGACACCTACTGGGTGCAACGCGGCGGCGGTGATGTGGTTGACTGGGTCCGACGCATGAAGGGACGCCAGCCCTTCATCCACCTGAAGGACTACAAGGTGAACGCCGCCGGTGAGCCGACTTTTTGCGAGATCGGCGCCGGCACTCTCCCTTTCGCCCGCATCATTGCCGAGGCCGAGTCGGGCGGTTGCGGGTGGTTCATCGTCGAGCAAGACACCTGCCCAGGTGATCCTTTCATCTCCATCCGACAGAGCTACGAATACATCCGGGCTCATTTGATATCCTAATTGCTCCAGCTTCTCGCGTCATTTTTTACCCAAGTTCCTAGTTCATAAACATGTCCACGTTTCTTCACGAAGATTTTCTGCTTACCACCGCGACTGCTCGGCGCCTTTACCACGGGGTAGCAAAGACCCAGCCGATCTACGACTACCATTGTCATCTGCCCCCTGATCAGATCGCGGCCAACCGCAGCTTTGATAATCTCACCCAGATCTGGCTCGGTGGCGACCATTACAAGTGGCGTGCGATGCGCGCCGCCGGGGTGGACGAGGAGTTGATCACCGGTGCCACGACGTCCGACTACGACAAGTTCCTAGCTTATTGCCGCGTCGTCCCGCAGTTGGTCCGTAATCCTCTCCACCACTGGTCGCACTTGGAGCTTCGACGCTTTTTTGGCATCGATCTGATGATCAACGAGGCCAACGCGCCCCGCATCTGGGAGCTGGCCAACGCCCGCCTCGCCACGCCGGCCTTCTCCACCCATGGTATCCTTACCGCCGCCGGGGTAGCCGTGGTGTGCACCACCGACGACCCTGCCGACTCGCTTGAGCACCACCAGACCATAGCCGGCTCTACCTTGAAGACCCGCGTCTACCCAACCTTCCGGGCAGACAAACTCGTCGCCGTGGCCGCCCCTGCCGTGTTCAATGCATGGTGCGACCAACTCGCGGCCCGGGCCGGCCTAGAGGTTGCTTCGCTGCCTTCCCTGCTCGAGGCGCTGGACCGCCGCCACGCGTTTTTCCACTCTCTCGGGGGCCGCCTTTCCGACCACGGCCTGGAAAACTTACCCGATGCCGAGTGCACGGAGGCGGAGGCCGACGCCATTTTTGCCCAAACGCGCGCCGGCCGTCCGGCTACGCCCGAGCAGGCCGCCAAGTGGCTCTGGTTTGTCATGCTCTACCTCGGCCGCTTAGACGCGAAGCGCGGTTGGACCAAGCAGCTGCATCTCGGCGCTCTGCGTAACAATAACGGTCGCCTGCTCAAGCGCCTCGGCGCCGACGCGGGGGTCGACTCGATCGGTGATTTTCCTCAGGCCCGCGCCCTTTCGCGCTACCTTGACGCCCTCGAGCGCGAGAATGCGCTACCCCGTGTCGTGCTCTATAATCTGAATCCGGCCGATAACTATGTTTTCGCCTCGATGACGGGTAATTTCCAGGACGGCTCCTCCGCAGGCAAGATCCAGTTTGGCAGCGGTTGGTGGTTCCTCGATCAGAAGGAGGGCATGGAGTGGCAGATTAACGCACTCAGCTCGCTCGGCCTGTTGTCGCGCTTTGTGGGCATGCTGACGGATTCGCGCAGCTTCCTATCCTATCCGCGCCACGAGTATTTCCGGAGGCTACTTTGCAAGCTCCTTGGCGAGGACGTCGAGGCCGGCCTGATCCCGGCCGACGATGCTGCGCTCGACGCGTTGGTTCGCGATATCTGCTTCGGTAACGCTGCGGCCTATTTCGGGCTGGAGCTGGCGGCCCGCTAGGTATTCTCGGCGGGCTCGGCAACCGTGGTGGCGAGGCGGCGGCAGGTCTCGAGCGTATCGATGTCGTCTACGGTTTTGTCCGTCCGGATGCGGGCGATTCTAGGGAAGCGCAGGGCGTAGCCACTATCGTGACGGGCGCTGGGCTGGATGCGATCGAAGGCGATCTCCAGCACGGTGTCTGGCACGACGCGGCGTTGGCGTCCGCGTTCCTCTAAAGTGTTTTGGTGGAAATGTTCGGTGAGCGTGGCGAGCTCGGCGTCCGTGAGGCCGGAGTAGGCTTTGCCCAAGGTGCGGAGTGCTCCGGTAGCCTCGTCGAGCACGGCGAAGGTATAGTCGCTGAGCACGCCTCGGCGTTTGCCGTGCCCCTGTTCGACCGCGATGACGACCACGTCGAGGGTTGCGTAGGCCTTCTTGAGTTTCAGCCAAGCGAGGCCGCGCCGGCCTGGGGTGTAGGGTGAGGCGGGGTCCTTGGCCATGAGGCCCTCGTTGCCGCGTTTGCGGGCGCGGCTAAAGGCAGACTCTATCTCCTCCGCGGTGTTGGCGGCGAACACCGGAGCGAGGTGAAAGGCTCCTGAGTTTGGTGCCAAAAGTGATTCGAGGCGTGCGCGGCGAACGCAAAGGGGAGATTTGAGCAGGGGTTCGCCCTCGTGCCAGAGCAGGTCGTAGGCGGAAAAAGCGAGGGGGATCTCTTGGCCTAGGAAAAGGTCGCCGCCGTCGAGGCGACGGTGGAGTCGTTTTTGTAGCTCGGCGAAGGGCAGGGCGCGGCCGTCGCGCCAGGCGAGGAGTTCGCCATCGAGGATGCCGTCGAACCCTAGTTCGCGGCGGGCCGCGGCGGCGAGGTCGGGAAATTGGTCGGTGATACGGTTAAGATCTCGGGAGAATAGTTCCACGCGCCCACCTTTTTTGTGCAGCTGGCAGCGGATGCCGTCGTATTTATCCTCCAGCCAGACTGGCGCTTCGAGGCGGGCGAGCAGGGCCTCGGCAGTCGGCTCGGGGCTGGCCAGCATAAACTGGAGTGGGTGGAACACACGCAGGGCGATGTCGGCAAGGGTGTCGGCGAAAGCAGCGAGCACGACGGCGGGTAGGTCGCCGGCCAGCAGGTGGGCTTCACGAATCGCTTCGAGAGACCGACCGCTGGCGGCGGCGAGAGCCTCCTCGACCAGACCTTCGCGCAGGCCAATCCGAAGGTCGCCGGTGATGATTTTCACAAGGTATTTGGCGGCCAAAGGGGCGAGGCTCCGAAGCGCGCCGGAAAGCAGATCCAGTTTTGCAGCGGGAGAAGTGGTGGCGGCGAGGCGCGAAAGCAGGTCGGCGAAATTGGCGAGCGAAAGCGGCGTGGGTGGCGTGGAGGCGCTTTTTGATGCTGCGAGCAGGGCCTCGGCCGTTTCGGCGCTGTCGCCGAAACGGCGATACGCGGTGCGAAAATCACCCTCGTGGTATCCGGATACCTCCAGCACAGAGCGGCGGAGCAAGGCCCAGCCGACTTGGAGCGAGCGTGGATCCGATTGCGGAAAGGCGTGGCCGGTCAGGTAAAGGGCGGCTAGGGCAGCTTCAGCGGGGGCGAGGGCGGAGAGATGCTCGCGTAGCAGGTCGACCTTGGCGGATTTCGCGGGGGTAGCGCGGATGCGCTCCCCGAGGGCGGCTAGGGCGTCGAGGGTGTCGGTGGCCGGAGGGTTTAGTTCACGGACCGCAGGGGGCGTGGCTGGAGTTTGCGCGGCTGCGGACGGTAGGGCGATTTCGAGCTGGTTGTCTTGATTGATAGCCCAGGCCTCGATTCCGCGTTCACGGAGATCGCGAGCGAAGTCGGCCGCGAAACCGTGGAGCGTGAGCACGCGGTGGGGTTGGGTTAGCTCGACGAATCGGATCAGATCTGGGTAATCGGCGTGATCGGAGAGCGGGAAGGCCGCGTCGCACTGGTAGCGAAAGCGCGCACCGGGATCTAGGGCCCAGCCGCTTAGCGCCGCGGTGCGGCGGCGAGGGATTTTTCGGACGAAGGGTGCGTTGGCAGCCTGAGGCGGGCAGATAACGACGTGGCCGTTGCAGGTCGTGGCGTCAAAGGCGGCGTAGGGCGGGAAGCCGAGGCCGAGAGACTCATAGACGCGAGTGAGTCTCAGTGTTTGAGGGTGCAGCATCACCGGCAGAGCCGCGCCGGCGAGGGCGCTGAGGATCTCTTGGCTTTTACCCAAGCTGTAGCCGAAAAGCACCGGTGTTTCGCCCTCCTCAAGCGCGGCGCGGCAGAAGGCGATGACGTCGGTCAGCACGATCCCGGTGGGCGGTAGGATGTAATGCGGTCGGCCGTAGGTCGTCTCCATGATCACGAGATCCGCGCGGGGCGGCGCACAAGGTTCGGCGGACCGGCCGGGTCGGAGCTTAAAATCGCCCGTGTAGAGCAGGCGACCGTGGTGGGGGTGTTCGAGTAGAATCATGGCCGAGCCGTGAATATGGCCGGCGGGGTGCAACGACACGGTGACCCCTGGCTGCTCGTTGCCAAGGGTCGTAGTTTCACCGAAAGGCAGGATGCGTTCCACGCGCTCTCCAGCCCTGTCGGGCATTCGGGCACGCATCAACGCGGCGGTGCCGGGTGAAAGCAGGACCTCGCGGTGGGCGGCGAGGTGGTCGAAGTGAGCGTGCGAAACGAAACTCCGCGTTACCGGATGGTGGGCATCGAGCCACCAGTCGATTTGAGGCAGGTAGAGACCGTTGCGAAACTGGACGTCCCAGGGCACGCCACGACTCTAGCGCCCGGGCGGACGAAGCAAACCGATTGACCCAAAAAACCACTGCGCCGGCGCGGCCCAGGGTCAGAGGCGCTCCAGCGCGTATTTGCCCGGACCAAGAATCACGAGAGCTAGGCAAACGATTCCCATGGTGGCGGGGTGGGCGGCGGCCTCCCAGCCGCCGAACGGGTAGAATTTCCAGATTGTGGCGACAGCCATCGTGAGGGTCAGGGCCAGCGCAGCTGGGCGGTGCAGGAAGCCGAGGATCAGGCAGATCGCGCCCGCGGTCATGGCCAAGATGGCGATGAGGCCCCACCAGGCGTGGCCGAAGTGGATACCAAGGTAACCCACGGCGCGGCCTACGCGGGCCCACGCCCGTGAATCGGCCACCAGGCGCGGTAGGCCGTGTATTAAGAGGAAAATCGCGCCGATGCCCGCCCGCAGCACAAGCAGCCCTAGGTCGGTGAAGCGATCGAGGTAAGACCAGCGGGGCATGGGCGTTGTTGTGACTCCGGCTCAGGCGTGGGTGCCGGCTAGAGCAGGGAGGTATTTATGTTTTAGCAGGCGCCAAGCCGTCACAAAAAAGGCCGTCAGCGGGATGGCTAGGACCATGCCTAGGATCCCGCCGAGCGCGGTGCCCCAGAAAAAGATCGCCACGATAATGGCTACGGGGTGCAGGCCGGTGCGTTTACCCATAATCTTGGGGGTGAGATACCAGCCCTCGATATTCTGGACCAGAATGAAGACGGCCAGCACGAGACCAACGAGCTTCAGGTCGCCGCCGGGCTGTAAAAAGGCGAGCGGCAGGGCAATGCTCAGGCCGATGATGGTGCCGAGGTAGGGCACGATATTGAGCACCCCCAGCATCAGGCCGATGAAAAGGCCAAATTTCAGGCCGATGATGGTGAAGCCCAGCGCCAGTAGCGCCCCCATGATCAATCCAATAATGAGCTGGCCGCGGAAAAACGAGACCACGATGGCGATGAATTCCCGCACGAGGAAGATCAGGTCCTCGCGCAGTCCGGGTTTCAGGAAACTCAAATGTTCACTGAGATTTTTGGTTGGGTCGCCGCTGGAGAGCAGAAAGAAGAACAGATAGATCGGTATGATGGCGAGGTTGGTGAAGAAGCTGAACAGGCTCAACGCGCCGGCGCCGGCGGCTTTGAGGGAGGGCACGGCTTGGGCCAGCAGAGCGCGGCCTTCACCGAGCAGGTTTTCCACCGCGTTTTTAATCGCAGGGTTGGCGAGGTAGCGTTGGCCGGAGGCGATCCACTCGGGATAGTGTTGCTGGCCTTGGGTGAGCAGGCGCTCCCAAAGGGCGGGTAGAAAGGCGATTAGGTCGAGCAACTGGGAAAGCGCCGGCGGGATGACCGTTACTAGAAGGCCGGTGGCGGCAAGCAGGAAGGCGCCGTAAATCACCGCTACGGCCACGATGCGGCGGATGCGGAGGCGATTTTCCAGCAGCAGCACGAGGGGGAGTAGCACGAGGGCCATGATGCCGGCGGTGACCAAGGGCCACAGGACGTTTGCGAATACCCCCAGTAGTATCACCCCGAGTAGGGCCAGGCCCACGAGCAGCGCGCCGGCGGCGATGAAGGCGAACAGGGCGAGTGCGAATCCGGCCACGCGGCGCTGGACGGGCGAGAGCAGGGGCACGAGCCCGCTCGCGGCGGGCGGGACCTGGGCGGAAGCGTAATCGTCGGCCATATGGAAGGAAAAGCCCGGCTAGGCGGGGCGGGCGAGGAAAGTTTTCGCCGCAAGAGACTTTGCGCGGCGTCCAGAACCCGTAAGGTGGTGATCTATCGTATGACGCCTGCCCCCGCCACCCACATCCACATTAAGGGCGCGCGGGAGCATAATCTAAAGAATCTCGAGCTGCGTCTGCCGCGTGGGAAACTTATTGTTATCACGGGGCCCTCGGGCTCGGGCAAGTCGTCGCTGGCCTTCGATACGCTCTACGCGGAGGGCTACCGGAAATACATGGAGTCGCTCTCCACCCAGGCCCGACAGGTCCTAGAGCAGCTCAAGCGGCCGGACGTCGATTTCATCCATGGGCTTTCCCCGGTGCTTGCAATCGAGCAGCGCACGGGGAACGGCTCGCCGCGCTCGACCATCGCTACGGTCACGGAGATAGCGGACTACGCGCGGTTGCTCTGGGCTTTGCACGGCGAGCAACGGTGTCCGAAGGACGACGGTCGGGTGGTGCAGCGCTCGCTGGACGACAACGTCGCGCGCGTGCTGGCCGAGTGCGCGGGTGAGCGCATCATGCTTCTCGCGCCCGCCCTGAAGGCCCGGCCCAGCGTCTTGCGGGATGAACTACCCCGTCTTCGCCAGCGTGGGTTTCAGCGCGTGCGGATCGACGGGGTGGTTAAAAACCTCGACGATCCGCAGCTTGTGCCCAACGGCCAAGGCGCGCGGGAACTGACCGTCGAGGTGGTGGTGGATCGCCTGGTCGCGGTGGCGGAGCAGCGCTCGCGGCTGGCGGACTCGCTCGAACTTGCCTTTCGCGAGGGTAAGGACCGCGCTCTCGTGCTCTCGCAAAAGCCCGGATCGGCGCCGGATGCGTGGCGTGAGCTGGCCCTCTCGCAATCATTGGCCTGCGAGGTGTGCGGGGATGTCTTCGAGAAACTCGCTCCCCGGCATTTTTCCTTTAACCACCGCGAGGGTGCATGCGCGGACTGCGAGGGGCTAGGGCGAAAATTACGCTTTGTGCCCGAGCTGATCGTCCCCGATCCGGCCAAGTCGGTCCGGGGGGGGGCACTTAAGCCGTGGCGCATAGGCGGGAAAAACCTCATCATCAAACACAACGCCCTGCTCAAGCAGCTCGCCGCCCAGCTGCCTTTCGACCCAGAGGTGCCTTGGGTCGACTTGCCGGAGGCGACGCGCCACGCTCTGCTGCACGGCGCGGGCGAGCGGGAGTTTGCCTTCAAACTGAAGCGCATGCGCGAGGCCCGGGCCATGCCCTTTGCCGGGGTGATCGCGGACTTGGAGGAAAGTTTCCGGGAGACCGACAGCGATGGTTTCCGAGCGCGTTTGACGACGTTTATGATCAGCGGCGGTTGCCCGACCTGCCGGGGCGGCCGCTTGAATGCCCGCAGCATGGCGGTAAAGGCCGGTGGGCTCGCGGTGCCGGAGTTTTTTGCCCTCGATGTGGCGGCGGCGCACGCTTGGGCGACTGGTCTGCTCGTGACGGCGTCGGGCGAGGCGGCGCGGGAGATCGTGGCGGGGATTGAGCAGCGGCTTCGTTTCCTGCTCGAGACTGGGCTGGGTTACCTTACCTTGAACCGTGAGTATGACACCCTATCGGGTGGGGAGGCCCAGCGCGTGCGGTTGGCGACCCAGCTGGGCATGGGCCTGATCGGCGTCATCTACGTGCTCGACGAGCCCAGCATCGGCCTGCATCCGGCGGACAACGAAAAACTCCTCTCTACCCTCGCAGAATTGCGCGACCGCGGGAATACGGTGGTAGTGGTCGAGCACGACGAGGACACGATGCGGCTCGCGGACGAGATCCTTGAACTCGGTCCGGGCGCTGGCGCGGAGGGTGGGCAGATTTTATTCCAGGGCACGCCGGCGGCATTGATGCGTGTTCCGCCGCGGCTCTCGCGGACTGGGCCGTTTCTGGCGCGCAAGGCGGCGGTGACGCGTGAGGCCAAGGCCCTGTCCGGCGACGGACTTTTCCTTACGATTCGAGAGGCACGCGAAAACAACCTTAAAGGCGTTGATGCGCGTTTCCCTGTCGGTTTGCTCACGGTGGTCACTGGCGTTTCCGGCTCGGGTAAGAGCACGCTGGTCAACGACGTCTTGGCGGCGGCAGCGGCCCGCAAACTCAACGGGGCGAAATCCATTCCGGGCAAACATCGCCACATCGAGAACCTCGATGAATTCGACAAGCTGGTGCAAGTGGACCAGTCGCCCATCGGGCGTTCACCGCGCTCAAACCCCGCAAGCTACACCGGGCTGCTCGACCCGCTGCGCGACCTCTTCGCGATGGTGCCGCTGGCCAAGGTGCGGGGCTACACCGCGAGTCGTTTTTCCTTCAACGTCCGCGGTGGTCGTTGCGAGCGCTGCGCGGGCGACGGGGTGATTAAACTCGATATGCAGTTCATGGCCGATGCCTACGCGCCCTGCCCAAGCTGCGCTGGGCGGCGTTTTAATCGCGAGACGCTGGAAATCCTCTTCCACGGCCACTCGATCGCGGATGTGTTGAACTTGACGGTGAGGGTCGCGATTGGGGTCTTCAAAAATATCCCCAAGATCATGGATAAGCTCCAGACGCTCGATGCGGTCGGGCTGGGTTACCTCGCGCTGGGCCAGAGCGCGACTACGCTCTCGGGCGGCGAGGCGCAGCGGCTGAAACTCTCGCTGGAGTTGAGCAAACGTCAGCAGGGACGGGTGCTCTATGTCTTGGACGAGCCCACGACCGGGCTACACTGGGTGGACATCCAGCACTTGATGGACCTGCTTTTCAAACTGCGGGATGCCGGCAACACTCTTATCGTGATCGAGCACAACCTTGATGTGATCAACCTGGCGGATTGGATCATCGACCTCGGTCCGGGTGGAGGAACAGCTGGTGGCGAAATCGTCTACGCTGGGTCGCGCGCAGGGCTGGAGAGCGACGCCGCGACGAAGAGCGGACGCAGCTTGACCAGTCGGGCGCTGGCCAAGTGGGCGGCGGCGGGCCGGGGAGTGATGATCTGAATCAGTAGTAGATCAGGTAAACCGTGAGCACGCCGGCGATGCCAAGCAGGCCGAGGGCGAGGGCGAGCTGTAGGCAGCCTTTGCGCGCGGCGGTAGGGTCTAGGCGCTCGGTCGCGGCGTAGTTGGCAATGATCTCGTCGGCACGGGCATGGGCAGCGGCCAGCGCATCTGGCGCAGGCTCGGCAAACGTGGGTGAATCTAGGACAGTCGGCAGCTTGGCGTCGACTTGGCCGGAGGAAATATCGTTAGCTTTGGCGGATAGGGATTGAAAAGGCGTCTGCGCTAGGATCTCGGTGTCGAGCCAAGCCAGATGTTCAGCCACCAAGGCCCGTTGGCGGCGGAGGGCGGTAAGACGGTCGGGCGGCATGCTGGTGGGGGTCTGGAAAAGAGGTCAGGAGCCAGAATCCGGAAAGGCGGAATGACTTTATGTCCGGCCGAACCGGCGGGCGATTTCGCCTTGGCTTAGCTCAACTTGGGTGGGGCGACCGCTGGGGCTGGTATGGGGGGCGCGGCAGGCGAAGAGGCGCGTGACTAGCCGTCGCATCTCATCGGCGGATACTTGTGTTGGCAGACGAACTGCACGGGCGGCCGCTAGGCGGGTAAGTTGCTCGCGGGCCAATTCGGGCTGGTGTTCGGGCGAGCGGCCGTCGCGGAAGGCGTCGAGCAGGTCGCGCAGGCAGGCCTCGGCGTCGGCGGGTTCCAGCACCGCGGGCACGCCTTCTAGCCTGAAGGTGTGCCGCCCAAATTCGGCGAGCTCGAAACCGTGGGTCAGGAGAAAACCGATGCGGTCGCGCAGCAGGGCGCAGGCGATGGGGTCGAGTTCAAGCACGGAGGGCAGGAGCAAGCGCTGGGTGATGACTGCGCCGGCGGAAAATTGGTCGGCTAGGTCCTCGAACACGATCCTTTCTTGGGCAGCGCGGCGGTCGAGTAGCAGCAGACCGGCGGGGGTCTCGAACACGGCGTAGACGGAGTGGGCTAGGGCGAGGAAGCGCCAGGTTGTCGAGCTGGGCGCAGGGAGCTGCGCGCGGGGAGCGGCGAGCGAGGGAGGGGAGCTAGAAGTTAGGAGCAGGGAACTGGGGGTTAAAAAAGGGGGGCGGGGAATCTGTATCTGGGAACTAGGGACTGGGTGGGGGGGCTGGAGTGGAGAGTCGCGAGCGGGAAGGATGACTTCGGCGACGGGGGCGGCGGGCGGGGCCTCGCTGCGCAGGAGGGCGAGGACGCTGCGGATAACGAACGAACGCACCTGGGCGTCCGCGCGGAAGCGGACCTCGCGCTTGGCGGGGTGAACGTTCACGTCCACGGCGGCGGGGTCGAGGTCGAGGAAGACGAATGCGGCGGGGTGGCGGCCCTTGGGCAGGACCTCGTGATAGCTCTCGATCAGACCGTAAGCTAGGGTGCGACTTTCGACCGGGCGGCGGTTGACGAAGGTGATGGTCTCGTGGCGGGTGGCGCGACCGGGCGTGCCGGGCCGCGCAATCAGTCCATGCAGGTGGAGACCGCCCTCCCGGGCGTCGATCGGCATCAGGGTATCGGCGAGTTGGTGGCCGAAGATCTCGGCCACGCGGTCGGCGAGGGCGGGGCAGTTGGGGGAGCGGAAGATGATGCGGCCGTCCTCGATGAGGGTGAAGCCGCAATGGGGGGCGGCGAGGGCGTGTAGGCGCACGGCGGCGACGATGTGGGCGGCCTCAGTGGCGTCGGTTTTTAGGAACTTGCGGCGGGCAGGGACGGAGTTGAACAACTGGGCGACCTCTATGCGGGTGCCGCGCGGGCGGCCGTGGTCGCGCACGTGGACGAGGCGGCCGCCGTTTACGACAACCTCGGTGCCGAGGCCTTCAGCGGGGGCGGTCTGGAGGGTGAAGCGGGAGACGCTGGCGATTGATGGCAGGGCCTCGCCGCGAAAGCCGAGGGTCGCAAGACGGTCGAGGTCAGCGGCCTCGTTGATCTTGCTGGTGGCGTGGCGTTCGAGGGCGAGGAGCGCATCTTCGCGATCCATGCCCGAGCCGTTGTCCTCGACGCGCATCAGTGCACGACCACCGTGGGCGAACTCGACCTCGATGCGGGTTGCGCCGGCGTCGAGGGCGTTTTCCAGTAGCTCTTTCACCACGGCAGCGGGGCGTTCGACCACCTCGCCGGCAGCGATCTGGTTGGCGACCCGGGCGGGGAGGATGCGGACCTTGGCCACAGAAAAGGAGCTAGAATCTAGGAGCTAAAAATATAGACCGGCAGCGAGGGTGGGATCGGGCTTCTCGTTCCTAGCTTCCAGTTCCTTCTTTCAGCAGCTTGGTCCAGCGGGCGGTTTGTTTTTTGATTTGGGCAGGGCCGGGCATGCCGGTGCCCCGGCGTTTGGCCATGGCGCGTTTAAGGTCAAATACGGTTGCCCAATCATCTCCGTAGCCGGCGTGGCATTTTTTCACGTCGGCGGTGGCGAGTTGGTTGAGCGGTTTGCCCTGAGTCTCGGCGAGTTTTACGACTGCGCCGACAGCGTGGTGCGCTTCGCGGAAGGGGACACCGCGCTCGACCAAGTAATCAGCGAGATCAGTTGCGAGGAGGGCGGGGTCGGCTACGGCGGCTGCGCAGCGGGCAGGGTGAATGGAGATCCCGGCGAGGGTGCCGGCGAGGACCTCGGCGCAGATCGCGACGGTATCGTAGGTGTCGAATACGGGCGGTTTGTCTTCCTGCAGGTCGCGGTTATAGGTTAGGGGCAGACCCTTCACCATGGTCACAAGGGCGGAGAGGTTGCCTGCGAGGCGGCCGGACTTGCCGCGCAGGAGTTCGCAGGAATCGGGGTTTTTCTTCTGCGGCATGAGGGACGAACCGGTGCAGAAGGCGTCGGGTAGCTCGATGAATTTGAACTCGGCGGACGACCACAGGATGAGGTCCTCGGCGATGCGGGAGGCGTGCAGCCCGAACATGGCGCCGGCGGCGGCGAACTCGAGGAACAGGTCGCGGTCGGCGACGGTGTCCATCGAGTTCTGGGTGACGCGGGGGCGGCCCTTTTTGTCCACGAAGCCGAGCTGGACGGCGGTGAACTCGCGGTCGATCGGTAGGGTGGTGCCGGCGATGGCGCCGGCGCCGAGGGGGCACCAGTTAGCGTGTTTAGCGACGGCGGCGAAGCGGGCGTGGTCGCGTTCGAGCATCTCCAGCCAGGCGAAAAGGTGGTGGGCGAGGAAGACGGGCTGGGCGCGCTGGAGGTGGGTATAGCCGGGGATGAGCACGTGGCCCTCACGGGTGGCGAGGTCGAGGAGAGCGTGCTGGGCGGCGCGGACGCGGGCTTGAAGTTCGGTGCAGGCCCATTTGAACCACAGGCGCATGTCGGTGGCGACCTGGTCGTTGCGGGATCGGGCGGTGTGGAGCTTGGCGGCGGCGGGCACTTTTTTAGTCAGGGCCTGCTCGATGTTCATGTGAACGTCCTCAAGCTGGGTGCTCCAAGTGAACTTATTCGCCGCGATCTCGCCAAGGATGGCGTCGAGGCCGGCATGGATGGCGTCGCGTTCCTTGGCGGTGATCAGGCCGACGTGGGCGAGCATGGCCGAGTGGGCCTTGCTGCCGGCGATGTCGAAGGGGGCGAGGCGGCGGTCGAAGGACACGGACTCGCTGAAGCGGAGCATCAGGTCGGCGGGGCCGGAGGAGAAGCGGCCGCCCCAGGAGGCTTGAGAGGATTTTGCCATGGTGTTCGGGAAGGGTTTGAGCACACGTCCGGCGAAGGGTCCGGGCAACGCGAAAGGGCGATGATCCGTGTGGGCACAAAAAAGCCGACCCGGAGGTCGGCTTGGGCAGAGGGGGTGAGACTTGGGTCCGACTCAGACTGTGGTAGAGGCGACGGGCTCGACGACGGCCACCTTGCGGCGGGCCTTGTCGAACTGGACAACGCCATCCTTCAGGGCGAAGAGGGTCCAATCGCGGCCGATGCCGACGTTTTCGCCGGCGTGCAGCTTGGAGCCGCATTGGCGGACGATGATGTTGCCGGCGATGACGGACTGGCCGCCGAACTTTTTGACGCCGCGACGTTTGCTGTGGCTCTCGCGACCGTTGCTGGTTGTGCCTGCACCTTTTTTATGGGCCATGACTTAGGATCTCCGGTTGGTATTTGGTTAAAGGGAGTGATCAGACTGAGATGGTCTGGATCTTGATCACGGAAAGCTCCTGGCGGTGACCGCGCTTGCGCTGGTAGCCCTTGCGCTTGCGCTTTTTGAACACGATGACCTTATCGCCGCGTTTATTTTCGAGGATTTTTGCGGTGACTTTGGCACCGGCGAGGGTGGGGGTGCCGACCTTGAAGGAGGCGCCTTCACCGGAAGAAAGGACTTCGGTGATCTCGACGATGGAACCGGCCTCGGTGTTCGGGAAACGGTTTACGAAAAGGACGTCGCCTTCGGTGACGGCGAACTGCTGACCCTGAGTTTTGATGGTCGCTTTCATGGAAATAAAGGTGAGATAACAGAGTCTGTTGTCGGGTCGTGCAAGGACAATTTGGCGGTGCGGGTAAAAACTTTGGGCATGATTTATGCCGGTTTAGAGGCGTTCCGCTATGGCAACGGCTTTGAACAGGGCCGAACCCTTGTTAACCGTCTCTTGAAATTCGCTTTCGGGCACGCTATCGGCTACTACGCCAGCACCGGTCTGGATGTGGATCCGGCCGTCTTTTAACAGAGCGGTGCGCAGCATGATACAAGTGTCGCTGTTGCCGTCGTAGCCGAAGTAGCCAAGTGCGCCGGCGTAGAAGCCGCGCTGCACGGGCTCGGTGGCGGCGATGATCTGCATGGCGCGGATTTTGGGCGCGCCGCTGACCGTGCCGGCGGGGAAGGTGGCGCGCATCAGGTCGAAGGCGGTTTTTTCCGGAGCGATCTGGCCCTCAACCTGCGACACGATGTGCATGACGTGAGAGTAACGCTCGATCACGAAGCTCTCGGGCACGGTCACGGAGCCGAACCGGCAGACGCGGCCGATGTCGTTGCGGGCGAGGTCGACCAGCATGAGGTGTTCGGCGCGTTCCTTATGGTCGGCGAGGAGATCTTTTTCGAGGGCAAGGTCCTCGGCCAAGGTGGCGCCGCGTTTGCGGGTGCCGGCGATTGGGCGGATCTCGACCAGGCCGTCGGTCAGGCGCACGTGGACCTCGGGCGAGGCCCCGACGATGGCGAAGTCGCCGGCGTCGAGGATGAACATGTAGGGCGAGGGGTTGACGGTGCGCAGGGCGCGGTAGAGCTCGAGCGGGGTGCGGTCGAAATCCTTCGAGAAACGCTGGGAAGGGACGAACTGGATAATGTCACCGGAGCGGATAAATTCTTGGCCTGCGGTGACGGCCTCTTCGAAGGCGGATTGGGTGAAATTACCGCGAG
>Ga0114979_10001085_pt1 | contig 18109 bp, 13 predicted proteins | sample S_140625_EF_Meta_FD_87315 | JGI IMG/M metagenome (GOLD analysis project Ga0114979, IMG submission 87315) | Freshwater microbial communities from Lake Simoncouche, Canada to study carbon cycling - S_140625_EF_MetaG | ecosystem: Environmental > Aquatic > Freshwater > Lake | place: Lake...
GATGGTTAAAAAACTGCCTTCTCTTCCTTGTATCATACCTGCTGTAAATTTGCTTGCTTCATCATCGCTATATCTCGAAACCGCTGTTCCAAAATCCAATGTACCTGCAATCAATTTTGCACGAATACTATCCAATTTCTCGAAGCCGGTTTTTAATTCTACTTGTGTGACTTGTGGTATTTTTAAGATGTGGCGTACAACAGCGTCATCTCCCATTCTATTTACCAGTTGAATGATGTGGTAGCCAAATCGGGTTTTGAATGGATTAGAAATCTGACCTTCTTTCAATGTGAATGCTTTCGACATCCAAACTGGATCCATGTCTTTTTGATTTCTATTGATTTCATACATACCGCCACGATCCTTGCTTCCCGGATCTTCTGTATTTATGGCAGCCACTGCACCAAATTCTCTTTTGCCAGATTCTATCAATGATTTGTATTGATTTAACTGCTCTATGCAATATTCTTCGGCATCTCTGCTTGCTTTTGGAAAGGCAACAATTTGTCCTACTTCCACTTCAGTTTCATAATAAGGCAAACTATCTTTTGGTATTTTCTCAAAATACGCTTTCACTTCGTTGGGTGTTATTTTGATGCCCTCCACAATTTTATTGCGCATGGCTGTAGCCAATTTGCGATCTCTAAATCCTTCTTTAAAATCTTCTTTCAATTGATATAAAGATTTGCCAGCTATTCTTTCTACTTCATCTTTTGATCCATATTGACTGATAAAATATCTGATTTGATTATCGATATCTGCATCTACTTCCTCCTCCGTAACAGGCAACGAATCTTTTTCTGCTTGCAACACCAATGCCTTCACGCCCATGGCTTGTTCTAAACTCAAACACCTTGCATCTGCAGGTACGTCTACGCCCTGACGTTGCATATCGGTAATGCTGTTGTCAATATCACTTTTTAAAATGATTTTATTCCCAACCACCGCGATGATTTTATCAGCCAATACTGGCTTGGGTTGTGCAAATGCAGCAAAGCAAATGATCAAAGTAATGAGCGTAAGTACAATTTTATTTTTCATCTTCTTGTATAAGTCAACATTGAATTTGTTGATGCCAAAATTAAACCCGAAAAAATACAAATAATCCGATGTTTTTTATTTAACAAAAGTTTGAAGCCAGACCAGGGTTCAAAAAGTTCAGAGGTTCAACATATTCAAAAGGTTTTATGACCTTCAAATTGGAACGAGCCTTTTATCCAGGATTTAGTATCCAGTATCCAGGATCTAGTATCCAGGATCTAGTATCTAGAATCTAGCATCCAGGATCCAAACACGATTACAATGTTCTCTTCACTTCTACTTCTTCAAACGCTTCTACGATATCGCCAATTTTCAAGTCGTTGTAGTTTCTGATTACCAATCCGCATTCCATTCCGGAAGTAACTTCTTTGGCATCATCGCGGAATCTTTTCAAACTTGCCAATTCACCCGTAAAGATTACGATACCATCGCGCACCAAACGAATGCGGTTGTTTCTGGCCATTTTTCCATCCAACACCTGACAACCTGCAACGGTGGCTTTATCAAAACGATAGGTTTCTTTAATTTCCACATTAGCCAAAATCTTCTCTTCTACCGTTGGCTCCAACATTCCTTCCATCGCACTTCTGATTTCTTCGATCGCGTTGTAGATAATAGAGTATAGTTTAATTTGAATCGATTCATTCTCTGCCAAACGGGCTGCTTGCATAGACGGACGCACATTGAAACCAATGATAATGGCATCTGATGCGTTGGCCAATGTTACATCACTTTCTGTGATGGCACCCACCGCTTTGTGTATCACTTTCACCACAATTTCTTCTGTACTTAATTTTTGCAATGAATCACTTAACGCCTCCACAGATCCATCCACGTCACCTTTGATGATTACGTTCAACTCTTTAAAGTTACCCAAAGCCAAACGACGTCCAATTTCATCCAACGTGATGTGTTTCTTCGCGCGCATACCTTGTTCTCTTAGAATTTGTCCGCGCTTGTAGGCTGTTTCTCTTGCATCTGCTTCGTTTTCAAAAACTTTAAATGTTTCACCTGCTTGAGGTGCACCATTCAATCCCAATATGAGTACCGGTGTAGATGGTGGCGCTACTTCAATTCTTTGATTGCGCTCATTGTACATGGCTTTTACCTTACCGAAATACTGTCCAGAAACAATCATATCGCCTTGTTTCAATGTTCCATTTTGAACCAGGATGGTTGCTACATATCCTCTTCCTTTATCCAACGAAGCCTCGATGATTGTACCGGATGCATCTCTGTTGGGATTTGCTTTTAATTCGAGAATGTCTGTTTCTAGTAATATTTTCTCCAATAGCAATTCTATGTTCAATCCTTTTTTAGCACTGATTTCTTGACTTTGATATTTACCACCCCAGCTTTCTACGAGGATGTTCATACCAGCAAGCTGTTCTTTAATTTTCTCTGGATTGGCGCCATCTTTATCCATTTTATTGATGGCAAAAATCATGGGAACATTGGCAGCTTGCGCATGCGATACTGCTTCTTTGGTTTGTGGCATTACAGCATCATCCGCCGCAACAACAATTACTGCTATATCGGTCACCTTTGCACCACGGGCACGCATAGCCGTAAATGCCTCGTGACCAGGTGTATCCAGGAATGTAATGGCTCTGCCATCGGGCAATGTAACCTCGTATGCTCCAATGTGCTGTGTGATTCCACCTGCCTCGCCGGCAATAACGTTTGTTTGACGAATATGATCCAACAACGATGTTTTACCATGATCTACGTGACCCATGATGGTTACAATCGGAGCTCTAGGTAATAAATCTTCGGGACTATCCACCATTTCTTCTACCTCTAATTCTGCCGCATCATCTACACCAATAAATTCTACTTCATAATTAAATTCACTAGCAACCAATTCAATCACATCCGCTTCGAGGCGTTGATTGATGGAAACCATAATACCGAGATTCATACACTTGCTAATGATATCGGCAAAGCTAACATCCATTAAACCTGCCAATTCACTCACGGAAATGAATTCTGTTACCTGTAATTTGTTAGAGATTTCAGATCCATCTCCCATTTGATCGGCCATCTCTTCACGCTTCGCCTTTCTGTATTTGGCCTTCAAACTTTTTCCACGACCGCCGCTTCCAGCAAGCTTGGCTTGGGTTTGTTTTAATTTCTCCTGAATTTCTTTAGCATCTATAATTTTATCTTCTTTCTTCGGTGCGCCTGCGGTGCCTGGACGCTGAAAGCGATTGCCACCTTGTTGCTGACCACCTTGTCCAGGTCTGTTTTGTTGGCCACCACCACGATTGTTGTTATCTGGAATTGGTCTGTTGCCTCTTTGAATTTGTCCTGTTCCTCCGCCAGTTGTTTCTCCTGGTTTCTTTTGAATAGGAATTCGCTTGCGCTTCTGCTTTTCTTCGTTGGTTTCCCTTTTTGGTCGGGTGTCGTTGTTTACCGGAAGCGTGATTTTCCCTAAGATTTTGGGACCAGACAGTTTATCGGCTTGAATATTTTCGATTACTGGAGCAGTATTTTCTGACTCAGGTATTGGAATGATTGCTTCCACAACAGGCGCTACAAAAACAGGTGCTTCTGTTGTTGGTGTAGTAATTGTTGTTTCTTCAGGTACATCCGCAATTGGCTCTTCTTCTGTTTTTTTCTTTCCTTTTTTAGGTCTGGTAGAAGAATCAATGCTGTCTAAATCTATTTTATCCAACACTTTAAAACCACCAATTTCTGGAGCTTCAATATTAGAAATTACCGGCTTTGCTTCTGTTGGTTGAGGTTCCTCTATTATCTCAACAACTACGGGAGCTGGCGCTGGAGGCACTTCTACAATTGGCTCTGCTGGCTTTTCTTCTGCCGCTTTTGGCTTCTCTTCTTTTTTCTTAATAGATAAATCTTCTTCGTCGCGCTTCTTTTTATGATCAGCGCCTGCCCCTTTGGGTAGATCTACTTGCTCTGCTTTTTGCTTTGCGGCTTTATCCTGTTGAAACTCAGATTGCAACACACGATACATTGCTTCTGTAAGCTTTGTGGTGGGCTTCAAATCATCTGAACTAAAATTTTTGGACACAAGAAATTCAATCAAGGTATTGGTACCTATGTTAAACTCTTTGGCCGCTGCCATCAACCTTGGTGTATTTACTTCTGACATTCTGTTTTATTCGGAACAAATCAATGTTTCCGACCTTTTTCTTTTTGGTTACTAATTTATCTCAGCGAAAGCGTTTGATTATTCTCTTTCAAATTCTTCCTGTAATATTCTTCTGATATCTGCGATGGTTTCTTTTTCCAAATCTGTTCTGCGTTCCAACTCTTCAGCAGTTAATGCCAATACAGAACGTGCGGTATCGCAACCTACTCTTTTCAATTCATCTATAATCCACGATTCAATTTCATCGCTGAATTCTTCTAAGTCGATATCAAACTCATCTACTTCTCCTTCATTGTCGCGGAATACATCAATTTCATATCCGGTTAGCTCGCAAGCCAATTTGATGTTTACTCCCCTACGGCCAATTGCCAAAGAAACCTGATCGGGTTTTAAAAATACATTCGCATGTTTTTTATCGTGATCCAAATCCATGCTGGTAATTTTAGCAGGGGTCAACGAACGTTGAATCAGCAACTGAATGTTTGTAGTGTAATTAATGACGTCGATGTTTTCATTTTTAAGCTCTCTAACGATGCCGTGTATACGACTACCTTTCATACCCACACATGCTCCTACAGGGTCGATACGATCATCAAAACTTTCTACAGCCACTTTTGCTCTTTCTCCCGGATCTCTTACAATCTTTTTCACAACGATCAAACCATCAAATATTTCAGGCACTTCAATTTCCAATAGCTTTTCTAAGAATGATGGGCTTGTTCTTGAAAGAATGATGATGGCTTGGCTATTTTTGAGTTCAACGCGTTTAACAACAGCCCTTACAGACTCTCCTTTTTTGAAATAATCGCTAGGAATTTGTTCTGATTTTGGAAGCAACATTTCGTTTCCATCTTCATCTAAAATCAATACTTCTTTTTTCCAAACCTGATATACTTCACCGCTTACGATATCGCCAATGCGATCTTCGTATTTTTTAATGAGGACATTTTTTTTGAGGTCGTTTATTCTTGCTGCAAGCGTTTGCTTTCCGGCTAAGATGGCTCTGCGACCAAATTCTGCCTGAATGTCAACCTCTTCGTACAATTCTTCACCTACCTGATAATCTGGCTCAATTAAAATGGCGTTTTTGTATTCAATTTCTGTCAACGTATTGTAAAGATCATCATCATCTACAATTGTTCTTCTGCGAAAAATTTCCAGATCACCTTTTTGGTCGTTTACAATTACATCGAAATTTTCATCACTGCCATATTTTTTACGAATCAGTGTTTTAAATACATCTTCCATTACTTTCATCAGTGTTGGACGATCGATGCCTTCTGCTTCTTTAAACTCCTGAAATGATTCTATCAAGTTAATGCTTGCCATATTCCACTCCGGACTTCTTTCCCTAATTCTGGGTCCCCGCCGGAAGGGGGTTTTTTGTGTTAATTAAAATTTGATCAAAACCTTGGTATGCTTTATTTCAGCAAATGGAATGTTGAGCGATATCAAAGTTGCTTTTTTTCCTTTGCCTTCGGTATATTCAATGTTGATTTCATTTTCATCTGCCTTCATCAATACGCCTTCTTTTTGGGTGCCATCTAAATAGGTAACTTCAACGCTTCTTCCAATGTTTTTGAGGTATTGTCGATGCAATTTCAATGGTTCTTCCAATCCAGGACTAGACACTTCCAAAGAGAAATCGCCATCTGGATACAACGCCATCTCCTCCATTTGCTTGTACAATGCCCGATTAATCTTAATGCATTTTTCAATACCCAAGCCGGCATCTGCGTCTAAATAAATTTTAAAATTATTGGTTGGCTTTATTTTGATGTCTACAAAAAAAATATCGCCTTCTAATAAAGGTTCTAAAAGTTGCTTTACCGTTTCTATGGATGATGGTGTACTCATTATGCTAAGAAAAGAAGAAGGGAACGATTCCGTTCCCTTCATTAATCATTTATTACGCCACAAATATAGGCAAGGATATACAATCAGCCAAAATTGTATTGAAAACAGGCCTAAAAAATAACATTTTTTACCGCTTAGGGTAATTAACTTTGCTTCATGTTAAAACTAATTTTTGAATTATTCATCTTATATCTGCTTTACAAATTGATATTTGAATTTATCATTCCAGTTTACAGAACAACAAAGCAAGTGAGCCAGAAGATGAATGAAATGCAACAAAAGATGCAGCAAGAACAGCACGCTTATCAACCGAAGGAAAATACAAAGTCTTCTCAAAGCTCAAATATTTCAAGCAAAGACGATTATATAGACTACGAGGAAATCAAATAATCCAACATGTTGGCGATTATGGAAACCACATTTTTCTTTTATTTTTCATGAAAAAATGAAAAATCAACTATTTTGTTGAACAAATAAAGGTTGTTGTTGTATATATAACTTAAACGATAACTACAGCATCATGAACCCACGTTTCTCAATTACCATCATTGCCCTTTTTGTATTCGCTTCTGCATACAGCCAATCAACCGGAAAACTAAGTGGCACCATCATCAACCAATCCAATCAACAACCCATTGCGAATTTAACCATCACCATCAACCCTGGCAATACATCGCTCATCTCTGATTCTGTTGGTAATTTTCGATTCACGAACCTTGTTCCAAAAAGTTACACCCTAAATATATCGGGCGCAAACATTCAAACCAAAACGCTTTCCAACCTCATCGTTACCAGCGGTAATGAAAACAACCTGCTTATAGAGGTCAATAACAACGTATCTCAACTCGGAACGGTTTTGGTTAATAGCAAAAAATTTACTGCCAAAGCAAGCAGCTTGGAGAGTCCATTAAGTGTGCAGCGTTTGACCATTGAAGACATCAAAGCCAATCCTGGTGGCAATTTCGACATCAGCAAAGTAATTCAATCCCTACCCGGAGTTGGTGGTGGAGCAGCTGGTGGTAGTTTTCGCAACGACATCATCATTCGCGGAGGAGCACCCAGCGAAAATGTGTTTTATCTTGATGGCATAGAAGTGCCAATCATCAATCATTTTAGTACGCAAGGCAGTGGCGGTGGGCCACAAGGTATTTTAAACGTCAGCTTTATCGAGGATGTAAAACTCAGCACCTCTGCTTTTGATGCACGATACGACAACGCATTGAGTAGCGTTTTTCAATTCAAGCAAAAGAACGGCAACCCCAATAGATTACAAGGAAACTTTAGATTGAGCGCTTCAGAAGCTTCCCTAACTTTTGACGGTCCGCTTACTAAAAAAACAACTTTTCTGGCCTCCGCACGCCGCAGCTATCTCCAATTTCTTTTCATGGCACTCGACTTACCCATCAGACCAAACTATTGGGATTTTCAATATAAAACAACCACAAAAATCAACAAAAAAACCACGCTTACTTTATTGGGGATAGGCGCTATCGATGAGTTTAAATTTGCTGCTTTAAAAACAGCAACACCCGAAAAACTATATATTGTAAACAGCAGTCCTCAAATCAATCAATGGAGCTATACCACAGGTGCTTCATTAAAAAGATTAACCAACAACGGCTTTTACAACATCAGTTTAAGTAGGAATACGTTGAACAATAGTGCCGACAAATACATCAACAACAACAATCCCAATGAAAATGAAAGAACATTTTCGATACGATCTGAAGAAACTGAAAACAAACTTCGCATTGATGCCAGAAAGAACATAAAACAATGGGAGCTTTCTTATGGAATCGTTGGTCAATACATTCAATTCAACAATTCCTTTTTCCAAATATTAAAAGCAGCAACTACAGATACTGCGGGAAATATTATACCAGCTGATACATTAAGCAACAAAACCAATTTGAATTTCTTTAGATATGGTGGGTTTTTGCAAGCGGGAACGAGAATTTTCAATCAGCGTTTGGCCATCAGCGGTGGTATAAGATTCGATGGAAACAGCTTAACCAATAGCGTTCAAAATCCATTTCAGCAATTGAGTCCAAGAATCAGCAGCAGTTATGCCATCAACAACCAATGGAATTTCAATGCGAGTTTTGGCATTTATCATCGTCTGCCTTCCTACACACAATTGGCATTTAAACCGAATCTTGCTGGATCAAACCCTGGAAAATACATCAAAAGCACCCATTACGTTACCGGTATAGAATATTTACCTAAATCAACCACACGCTTTACCATAGAGGGATTTTATAAAAAATATGACAACTACCCGGTAAGCATAAACGACGGAATCAGCATCGCCAACAAAGGCATCGAATTTGGAGCCATTGGCAACGAACCCATAACCCAAAATGGAAAAGGAAGAGCATTTGGGTTTGAATTTTTTGCGCAACAAAAGCTGACCAATAAATTGTTTGGTGTTTTTAGTTACACATACTACCGAAGTGAATTTACCGGCATCAATGGCAAGTATGCGCCGGCAAGCTGGGACAACAAGCATTTACTCAGCATCACCGCTGGTTATAAGCTTGGCAAAAACTGGGAATTGGGCGTTAAATTTCGCTACCAGGGCGCTGCGCCTTTTACCCCATACGACGAAGCACTTAGCAAAACCAATTACCTCACACTTGGAACCGGAAGTTTTGATTTTCAGCAAATCAATACGCAAAGATTGCCCGCATTTCACTCTGGCGACTTAAGAGTTGATAAAAAATGGAACTTTAAAAAAATCACATTGGATCTGTTTTTAGATGTTCAAAATTTTTATGGCTCCAAGGCAACCGGAGTAGATTCCTATACGTTCAAAAGAAACGCAGACAATACAGCTTTTTTATCTACAAATGGACAGCCAGTTGAAACAGATGGGTCAAATGCGATTCCTGTTTTACTTAAAAATAAAGATGGAAATGTGTTGCCAACCATTGGTTTTATAGTTGAATTTTAAGCCAATCAGCCAACTATACAATTTCTGAAGTATTTAAATTTGATAGTGTTTTATCCTACTCATTTAATTGTTGCTACAGATGCGAGAAACAAAAAAGCTTACAAACGTTATTGTCTGTAAGCTTTTTTCATTTTGGGTGGGCCCACCAGGGCATGATCCTGGGACCCCCTGATTATGAGTCAGGTGCTCTAACCAACTGAGCTATAGGCCCTTTCATTTACAAGAAATGCTGTTCAAAAATAAACAGGCAGCAAAAGTAACTAAATTCAGATATTTGCCGCAAGTTTTTAAAAATTATTATGGGTAAGATAAAAAATATCATTTTCGACCTAGGTGCCGTTTTGTTCGACATCGACTTTCAAAAAGTAAACCAGGCTTTTGCAGATTTGGGCGTTCAAAACATAGAGCAGCAATATTCAAAACTGTCGGCTAATTTTCTTTTCGAGAACCTTGAAATGGGAAAAATTACCACAGATGAATTTTACCAAACCTTGCAAGCACAAACAGATGTGCCTTTATCACAACAGCAATTAGAAAATGCATGGAATGCCATTTTATTGAATTTCAGAAAAGAAAGCATGGCCTTTGTGACTCAACTAAAACAAACACATCGGGTTTTTTTGTTGAGCAATACCAATATCATCCATTTAAAACAAATCAACTTTCAGGCAAAAACCGAATTGGATGTAGAAAGATTGGATAATTTTTTTGAAAAAGCATATTACTCTTTTGAAATGGGTATGCGAAAACCGGATGAGCATATTTTTCATTATGTGTTGAAAGATGCGCAATTGCTGCCGGAAGAGACTTTTTTCATCGACGACTCTGCGCCCAATATTGAAACCGCAGCTAAAATTGGATTCAAAACACACTTGCTTCTTTCAGATGAAAAAGTAGAAACATTAACGGGTTATCATGATTAATATTTTGTTTTTAAATGATTGGCATCGGGCCTTAACTGATTTTTATTTTTTCCTTTAACCTTTAATTAACCCATCTTTCCGCTAAATTTGCCGCACAAGATTTTATTATGAAACATTTTTACCTTTTTCTATTGTTTGTTGGTTTTTCATTTACCTCTATCGCACAAACTACGATTCCAAAAATAGATTTAAGCAACAGGGCGAGTGATCATTTTGTAATACAGCTGAGCTCCGACAGATGGCTTGGTGCACCCGACAGCATCAACAGTCGTTTAAAAAGCAATTCAAGAGGAATCAATGTATATTTCATGTTGGATAAGCCATTTAAGTCGAACCCTAAATACAGCATTGCTGCAGGTTTAGGTATCAGTTCTAGCCATATTTTTTTAGATAAAATGAATGCTACCATCAACGGCACCAGTGGACTGTTGAACTTTCAAGCGGTAGATACCTTGAGTCGTTTTGATAAGTATAAAATCAGCACCAGCTATGTTGAAATTCCATTGGAGTTGCGCTATTTCTCAAAGCCGGAGAAGCCAAATGGATGCTTTAAAGCTGCGATAGGGATAAAAGTTGGCGCATTAATCAATGCACATACCAAAGGAAAAACTTTGGTGAGCGCCAACGGTTCAACACTACAAGATTATACTTCAAAAATTACATCTAAGAATTATTTCAACACCACCCGATTGTCTGCAACCGCTAAATTGGGCTATGGCAATTTCGGAATTTTTGGATCGTACAACCTCACTTCTATTTTCAAAGAAAATGTTGCTGCAGACATGAAGCTGCTTCAATTGGGTATCACCATCAGCGGTTTGTAATGCGATGATTTACATAATTATGCTCCCGGACATTGTTCGGGATTTTTTTTAGTAGTTGGTATCAACTATTTTTGCTCCTCATTTCAGCCCAATCTCAACCATGAGTGATGCAATAAAACACGAATGCGGTCTAGCTTTCATCAGACTTAGAAAACCTTTTAGTCATTACCAACAAAAGTATGGTGATGTTTTGTATGGATTGAACAAATTGTATTTGCTAATGGAGAAGCAACACAATAGAGGTCAAGACGGCGCCGGTATTGCATCCATAAAATTAGATACAGAGCCTGGTTATCCTTTTTTATATCGATTGAGGAGCAATGCCCATCAACCCATAGCAGATTTATTTGAAAAAATTGGAAAGGAAATTGCGGAGGTAGAAAAACATCAGCCCGACATAAAAAATCATCCCGGATTAATGAAAGGGCACATCAACATTATGGGTGAGTTGTTGTTGGGTCATCTGCGCTATGGAACACAAGGCAAAAACGACATTGGCTTTTGTCATCCATTCATGAAAAAAGATATTGTTCCAGCAAAGAACCTGGCACTCGCCGGCAATTTCAACTTGGTAAATACAGAAGAATTATTTAAGACGATAGATATCAATGCCGATACTTTTCAGAAGCAAAGTGATTTGGCGGCTATGATGGAAGTGATACATCACTTTTTAGTAAAGGAAGATGAAATCAATCCCGGAAAAATAGACATCGCAGCGGTGTTGAAAAAATCGGTGCCTTTGTTTGATGGTGGATTTCATTTCGCAGGCATTACCGGAAGTGGCGAAAGTTTTGTGATGCGAGATGCCAATGGAATCAGACCTTCTTATTATCATATCAATGAAGATGTGGTGGTTGCAGCCAGCGAGCGCGCGGCCATTCGCACGGCTTTTAATTTAGAAGAAAATGAAGTGCAAGAATTGATGCCCGGAATGGCGTTGATTGTTCATTCGGATGGCAGTTATGCACTCGAACAAATCGTACCTGCCGGAATCAGAAAAGCATGCAGCTTCGAACGAATTTATTTTAGTCGCGGTAGCGATGAGAAAATCTACAGAGAAAGAATTGCTTTGGGACATCAGTTGAGCAAGGTTGTTTTGCAAACCATCAACTACGATTTGAAAAATACCATTTTTTCATTCATCCCCAATACGGCTGAAACAGCCTTTTATGGCTTAATCAAAGGAGCAGAAGATTATCTCAATCAAATCAAAATAGAAAGAATACTGAGTTGGAATAAGGATTTTGATGAGGATAAATTATCTGAAATGGTGAATCGAAAAGTGAGAATTGAAAAAATTGCCATTAAAGATGTGAAGCTCAGAACGTTCATAACGGAAGACAATAGCCGAAATGAAATGGTTCAGCATGTTTATGATATTACATACGGAACTGTAAACAAAAATGAAGACACTTTGGTTGTCATTGACGACAGTATCGTTAGAGGCACTACGCTCAAAGAAAGCATCATTCGAATGTTGGGCCGTTTACATCCAAAGAAAATTATCGTCGTTTCTTCAGCTCCACAAATTCGCTATCCAGATTGTTATGGCATCGACATGAGCAAACTAGGCGATTTTGTAGCGTTTAAAGCAGCAATTGCTTTGTTGAAAGAACAAGGCAAAGAAGGATTGCTCGATTCGTTATTGCAACAATGTAAAACCTTGGAAGCTCAAAACTTGTTGCATACCGAAAACCTGGTATGTTCCATTTATGCACCATTCACAGCAGAAGAAATTTCTAATAAGATTGCAGAACTCATCACGCCAACTGATTTTAAAATACCTGTTGAAGTGATTTATCAAACCATCGAAGCACTGCATGAATCTTGTCCAAATAACAAGGGCGACTGGTATTTTACAGGAGATTATCCAACGCCAGGGGGAAATCGAGTATGCAATAAAGCGTTGATGAATTACCTCGAAGGGAAGAATGTTAGAGGATATTAAGATAAAATTCTTCAGATGAAAACATTACTTATCATTAGGCATGCCAAAAGCAGCTGGGCCGACCATTCACAATCGGATTTTGAACGCCCATTGAATGAGCGCGGAAATAAAGATGCTCCGAAAATGGCAGCGAGGTTGGTATCCAAAAAAATTCAGATAGACGCATTCATTTCCAGCACCGCCTTAAGAGCAAAGCAAACATGTGAACATTTTTGCACTGTGTATTGCGCAGATGTTGATCAAATACAATGGATGGATGCACTCTATCATGCGTCGGCAGATACCATTCATCAGGTGCTCGCTCAAATCAATGACAAATACCAAACCGTAGCCGTTTTTTGCCACAATCCAGGCATTACCGATTTTGTAAATGATTTGGTTGAAGGTGTTTTTATTGATGATGTGCCAACCTGCGGCATTTTTGCAGCCTCCGCTGAAATCGAAAACTGGAGTGATTTTTTAAATGCTAAAAAGAGATTTTTGTTTTTTGATTTTCCCAAACAAGCTTAAAGTTTCTTTTCAAAATAAGCGGCTGTAGGCTCGGGGTTTTGATAATACGCAGGTATTGAATAAAAACCATTTTTCTGATACAAATGCATTGCTGGCTTCATGGTGTTGAGTGTATCCAATCGCATCATTTCATAGCCCACATTTTTTGCGAAAGCAATTGCCTCATCTAACAACATTTGTCCGATTCCCATGCCTTGATATTTTGGAATGACATACATTCTTTTTAATTCCGAAATCTGATTGTCTATTTTTCTAACAGCTACGCATCCAACAACAGTTTCTTCCTGCTTGCACAAAAATATCATACCATACGGCAACGCATACATGTGGTGCAGGGTTTCTAATTCGGATTGAAAATGTTGAAATGACAAATCGATTTTTATGCTATTTGCATATGCTGTGAATAACATGGCTGCATGCTTAAAATCTGTTTGTTCTGATACGTTTACTATGTTAAACATTTTCGGGTTCCGTTTTATTTGTTTTTGAATAATTGGCTAGAAATACGCCAGAGAAAATTAACACGGCACCTATGATTTTATATGGCTCAATAGATTCACCGAGAAAAATCATAGCAATAACGCTCGCAAATAAAGGTTGTGAATAAATATAGGTTCCTGATACGGAAGGCCCGAGATGTTTGATGCCATATAAGTTGAATAGATAGGCACAAAATGTTCCGCCAAAAATGATTAAACCTAAAATTAAAAATTCTTTGTACGAAAATATATGCCATGGGATTTGAACAAATTCTGTCCAGCAAAAAGGTAATGCACAGATTGTACCAACCGTAAAAAGGGTTCTAATGACCGTGATGGAATTGTAGCGTTTCATTAATGGTTTAACCAAAACAAAATAATAAGAGTAACAAATGGCGTTGATCACCACAAAAATATCACCCAGTACTACATTTAACCCTTTACCTGTATTGTGACGTGCGAGAATGAGTGTAGTTGCGCCAGATAAGCCTAAGAACAGTCCAATGATTTTGTTGGCATTGATGGACTCTTTTAACAACCATGCGGCGATAATGGTTATAAAAATTGGCGTGGTTAACATTAGCAGGGATGCATGAATAGAATACGTAAGAGAAAGGCCTTTTATAAACAACAATTGGTTGACGACAATACCGAGGATTACGCAAATGGCAAATCGTTTATAATGTATCTTTTGAATTTTTTCTATTTTCGGATTGAATAAAAAAAGGATCCATAAAAGGAAAGTAGCCCCAAGCATTCTGGCAAAGTTCAAACCGAAGGGCAGCATAAATTGCCCGTTGAACAAGTATTTTACTGCAGTAAAATTGATGGCAAAAAAAACATTGGTGCCCAACAATGCCAAATGCGCTTTTACATGATGCTTCAAATCAAAAGTTTAGGCTTGCAAATTAGGATAAATCTTATTTATTGGCGATGCAAAAACCAAATTATCCGCTTAGCGATTCAACAAATAATGATGATTGTAAAAAATAGAAACGTTGAAATTAAAACATCAAAGATGGCAGATGGTTGAAAAGTTTGTTTCCTTGAATTTGGTTTTATTGGTGTTGAATTTTCTTGGGTATTGATGTTGTAGAAATTTGGGATTTTTAACTTCGTTGTTTGGGAAGATTTTTTGGAATGTTGTTTTTGGGATGTTCTTATGGGATGTTGTTGTTTGGGATGATTTTTGGAATGTTGTTTTTGGGATGTTCTTATGGGATGATGTTGAACAAGAAACAAAACAGGAATTAATGAAACGTAGGTGATATATCATAAACGCATTGCTCCAACTAATGAGCTGGAGCAATGCGTTACTAACCACAAAATAAAACAAAATCAAAAGGTGTTGATGTTCAAGCTTGAAAAGTTTAATGAACAAGCGTTGTTCAAACATAGGTTAGGCTTGCATTTCTTTGATCTTCTCTCTGATTTTGGCTTCGATTTCATTTGCCATTTCAGGGTTGTCTATCAACAATTGCTTCACAGATTCGCGGCCTTGGCCCATCTTGTCGTTGTTGTAACTGAACCAGCTACCGCTTTTTTGTACAATGCCGAGTTCAACGCCCATGTCGATGATTTCTCCAACTTTGGAAATGCCTTCGCCATAAATAATATCAAACTCTGCCTGACGGAATGGAGGTGCTACTTTGTTTTTTACCACCTTTACTTTGATGTGATTTCCCACCACTTCATCTCCATCTTTGATTTGGGTCATTCTACGGATATCTAAACGAACCGATGCATAAAATTTCAAAGCGTTACCGCCGGTAGTGGTTTCTGGATTGCCAAACATTACACCAATTTTTTCTCTTAATTGATTGATGAAAATGCAGCAACTGTTTGTTTTTGAAATGGTAGCGGTCAATTTTCTTAATGCCTGACTCATCAATCTCGCATGTAAACCCATTTTGCTGTCTCCCATTTCACCTTCCAATTCGCTTTTTGGAACCAATGCTGCAACAGAGTCAATAACCACCACATCCAATGCGCCAGATAAAATCAATCTGTCGGCAATCTCCAATGCTTGCTCACCATAATCTGGTTGTGATATCAATAAGTTGTCAATATCAACACCTAATTTTTTTGCATAGTTGCTATCGAAAGCATGCTCTGCATCTATGAATGCGCAAATACCACCTTTTTTTTGTGCCTCTGCAATAATATGTGTAGCCAAAGTCGTTTTACCGGAAGATTCTGGACCATAAATTTCAATAACCCGACCCTTTGGTAAACCACCGATTCCTAACGCAACATCCAATCCAATCGATCCGGTTGAAATCACTCCTTGTTCAATTTCTGTTCTCTCATTCATCATCATGACAGATCCTTTTCCAAAGTCCTTGTCAATCTTGTCCATCGTAAGCTTTAATGCTTTTAATTTTTCTACGTTGCTCATGTTTTCTTTGTTTTAAATGATGTATCTAATTTGTTTGTAAATGTATAAGCGAATACAAATGTAGGGGATTATTTTTATGCACACTAATTTATTTAGCATTTTTTGCTAAGTTTTTTACACAAGCTTTTTGAAGAAAAAAACAGAAAGTTAGGGATGAATTAACGCTTTTTAATTAACTCATTTTCAATAATGTAATTTATATTAAAAGCCAGGTTGATCATTTTAAAGCGTCTCCAAAAAAAATATTATCACTTAGCAGGGTTTCGATTTGTAAGGAATGAATTTTCATCGAGTATCTAGCTTATCCAGCCTATCCAGCTCATCCAGCTCATCCCCCAATTAATAAATGCCCATCTTCCGACAGGCATTTATTTCATTTATAACAAATTCGATTTCTATTTGCTCTCCTTTATAACTTGACTCAACAACGCCTCATTTACTTTTACCGGATATTTTTTCTTTAATGCATCTAGCCAATTTTTTTCTACTATTGATTGGTAATCGTTAATTACCATTCCGCGCGCATCTGAAAAATTGCGTTGGTCACCATTTGAATAATGTTTGTAGTAATAAATGAATGTTGCTGTCCCATCGGCATTGTTGGTGATGGCCGAAAATGAACCTACTGGCGCCTGGGCATCTCCACCTATTTGCGACATCTCAAACCTTCCGCTGTCTCCCTGCAACTCGCCTTGCTTCACATCTACCAAATCTTTCCAATATTTTCCCAATTTTAAACTGTCCATGGTTTGCTTTGCCAACGCTTCAGTAACACAATTCAAAATCAACACATCTGCACTCTCTCCCCACATATATTTTTGCTTGTTTGCCGCATAATAACGCTCCAATCCTACCGTATCTTTTGAAGCTTTCGACCACACTTCCTTTTCCATAATTTCAAACAATAAATTGCCTTCCCTGAATTCCTGTAGCTGATATTTGAAATCTGTATTGTATTCCTCTAAATGCTTTTTGTAATAATCCAAAGACACTAGGCTGATGTACTTTTCCCAGATTTCTTTATTGGTTTCTCCTTTATACATCTCGGGGTTAGATTTGAATTCTCTCACAAAATCCAACCATTCTTGACCTTTTGCATTTCCTTTCGCAAATGTCAATATGATTTTATTGCTGATAGGCGTGTTTGCGGTAACATCCGGATTTTCCATATCTAACACCACCGTATCTGCATAACGAAGTATGTCAGCAGTTTTTACGGTTGGCACAATTTTCAATCCGATTTTAGCTTTAATGTCTCTGGCAAATTTATCTTTCGCAATTTTGATGCGATCGTCTTGCGCCAGTTTTTGCTTTAACTCAAATTGTATTGCATCGTCTGTAATCGCTGTTGGTGTTGGCAAATAAGAAAGCCTTTTTAAAATATGAATTCCAAATGCAGTACGAAAAGGTGCTGATATCTCACCATCTTTACTCAACTTTACCACTTCGTTCTCAAATGCCAGATCATATTTTCCAGTTCCAAACTCCGGCATTTCACCGCCGTTGAGGTAGGTTAATTTGTCGTCGCTGTAGGTTCTAGCCATCGAAGCGAAATCTGCTCCTTTCATTAACAACTGAAATACAGAATCTGCTGTTGAAGCCGCTTTGGCTTTGGTATTTTCATCTGCATTGTCTGGCGATGTAAATAATATTTGTGCCACCTTCCATTTTCCTGCGCTTTTTCTTTTCGCGATTACCTTAAATATATGCCATGCTTTTTTTGAACGATATGGCATTGAAACTTCTCCGGGATTTAATTTGTAAACGATGCTTTCATACGCATATGGAATTGAAAACGCGGTGATAAATCCCATATCGGTATACTTTACTTCCGCTGGAACATCCGGCGCTGTGTTGGGATTGGACTTCAACTGTTCAAACAGATTTTGTATGATTTGAAACTTATTTAATGTATCTGCAGGATCTGCCTGTTCATCAACATTAATCGTATACCTCACAACATGCAAATCAAGTTGACTTCTAACAAATGCTTCATTCATCAACTGCTGATAAATTTTATCATCGTTCATGTAATTTTCTTCAATCTGACTGCGAAAA
>Ga0114979_10001086_pt1 | contig 18082 bp, 17 predicted proteins | sample S_140625_EF_Meta_FD_87315 | JGI IMG/M metagenome (GOLD analysis project Ga0114979, IMG submission 87315) | Freshwater microbial communities from Lake Simoncouche, Canada to study carbon cycling - S_140625_EF_MetaG | ecosystem: Environmental > Aquatic > Freshwater > Lake | place: Lake...
AAAATGGCGGGATGAACGGGACTCGGCGAGGGCCCGCAGGGCGGAGCGCTTGACACCCGCGTAGAGCCGCGAAGCGGCGGGGTCGCGGCGCGAGGCCCGTTCGCGTCGGGCAAACCGGGGTGTGCGGGCACAAAAAAGCCCCGATCGCTGAGACCGGGGGCCATAAAATGGCGGGATGAACGGGACTCGAACCCGCGACCTTCTGCGTGACAGGCAGACGCTCTAACCAGCTGAGCTATCACCCCGGATGGAGGAAAGAGTGCGGACGCTAGAACCCGCTTCCGCTCGGTCAAGTGTGTTTTGGAAAGTTTTCTAGCGTCCCTGCAAAAAAACCTGGGGAGCAGGCGGCCAGCACATTTTGCCAAAGGGCGGTTTCCCCGGGTAGACCCTCTAGTTTGAGGGCGGCGGCGATGGTGGCCTCGGCTGGCTCAATCACGTCGTGTTTCGCATCGGCGGGCCATTCCGGGCGCAGGCGGCGGGCGAGGGCCCAGCAGGCCCACGCGCGGGTGGCGCGTTGGGCGCGGCGGGGTTCGTTCATGCGGTCGGCGTAGTGTTGAAAATGCACGCGCGGATTGCCGATGAACACCTCCGGCGGGGTGTGCACGAGGAACCACGCCATCGCTGCATAGGGCAGGGGCCAAGTTTGGATCTCGGCTTCGTCCCTGCGCAGATCAGCCCCGAGGGCGCGGTCGAGGCACAGCACGGCGCGCGCAGCCAGGCCGCGCTGCCAGAGACTTTGGCCGTATTCCAGGCAGGATAGGTAGAAGGCGGCGTCGCGGACCTCGCCGTGGCGGGACAGATGGCGGTGGTCGAGCCCAGCAGGAGGCGCGGGTAAAAACGGGCAGGGCGGGAGTGAGGCAGGCATCTTCGGAAGAGAGATTTATCAACGTATCGAGCTAGGGCGGCGCAGCCAGTGCTCGGCGGTCCAAAGCGCGGCGAAGGCCAGGGTGGCGGATACGGCCACGAGGGCCAAGGCGCGGTCGTCGCGGCCCAGTTGCACCTCGTGATAAATGCCGAGGGCGAGAGTGACGGTCCGTCCGGGGATGTAGCCTGCTACCAGCACGGACGCCCCGAATTCCCCCAGCGCGCGGGCAAAGGCGAGGACCAGTCCGGCGGCGAGCCCGCGGCCGGCCAGCGGCACGGTGATGGCGGCGAAAACCCGCCAAGGCCGCGCCCCGAGGCTGCGGGCCGCCTCCTCCAAGTGCTGAGGCACCTCCTCAAAGGCCACCCGTGCGGCGCGCACGAATAGCGGCAGGGCCATCACGGCGGCAGCCAGCACCAGTGCGCGCCAAGTGAAGACCAGATCGAGCCCTAGAGCCTCTTGCAAAAAGCTGCCCACGGGGCCGCGTCGACCGATCACTTTGAGCAGGATCAGGCCGGTGGCCACGGGAGGCAGCACGAGCGGCAAGGCGACGAGGGTCTCAACCAAGGCTTTACCGGGCCACGCGCGGCGCGCCAGCAACCAAGCCAGGGCGAGGCCAAAGGGCAGCATCAGCGCGGTGCCGAGCAGGGCGACGCCGAGGGTGAAAAGAGTGATGCCAAGCGTTTCAGGCACGGAGGAAACGCTGTTGTGGGGGAAAGCGGGCGGTTGCGCCAAGACTTCCGCGACGGACTTGTGCAAAAATCCTGGGGAAACGGCTGGCGCGGCACGCCGCCCTGTGTTGCGGGTGGGTATGGCCTTTTTTCTCGGGGTGGATGCAGGCGGGACAAAAACTCGGGCGGTGCTCGTTGACGCCGCTGGACGGATCGCGGGCGCGGCTGACGCCGGTCCGGGTAACGCCCAGGCCGTCGGCGTGGACGTGGCCGGCGCAACGGTGCGCGCGGCAGCGAACGTGGCGCTGGCTCGGGCCGGCGCAGGCGCGGATGCGGTGCGCGGCGCCTTTTTCGGCCTAGCGGGGGTGCGAACGCCGGAGGAACGCGCAGCGCTGGCGGCAGAGTTGTCTGGCCTCGGGCTGGGCCGGGCATGGGAAATCGGCAGCGACCTCGATGCGGCCCATGCCGGGGCGCTGGCCGGGGGACCGGGGGTGGTAGTCATCGCCGGCACCGGCTCGGCGGCGTTGGCGCGCAATGCGGCCGGGCAGACGGCCCAGGCGGGCGGCTGGGGGTGGTTGGTGGACGACTGCGGCGGGGGTTACTGGCTGGCCTTGCGCGGTCTCGCGGCGGCTTGCGAAGGCGAGGACGGGCGGGGTCCGGCGACGGCGCTGGGTGCGCGAGCGATGGCGTTTTTCGAGGTGTCTGGTCTTCGTGAGCTTTTGCGCGAATTGCACGCTGGTCGGAGGGACCGTGCGGCGGTGGCGGCTTTTGCCCGCGAGGTGCGCACGGCAGCCAGTGTGGGCGACCCGGTTGCGCTCCGCTTGGTGCGGGCGGCGGCGGACGAGTTACTGCGTATGTCCGTCGCGGCACGATTGCGGGTGGGGGGCGGAGAGGGATTTCCGTTGGCGGTGACGGGCGGGCTAGGGCTAGGGGGCGAATTGGTTGAGGGGGCCCGGCGGGAGGGTTTCGTGCCGGTCGAGCCGTGGGGCGAGCCGGTGCTCGGGGCGGTCTTGCGCGCCGCACAATCCGCGGGGGTGGTGCTCGACGCCGCGGCGCGGGTGGCTTTGCTGGCGGCATGGAACAACCGAGCTTGAACGACGCGACGACGACGGTAGGCGAGATCAAGGCTAGGGTGCTCGCCTTTGCTCGGGAGCGGGACTGGGAGCAGTTTCACGCGCCTAAAAACCTCAGCATGGCGCTCGCGGCTGAGGCGGGGGAGCTCATGGAACATTTCCTATGGGATACGCCCGCGACGTCACTCACCAAAGCCGTGGATGATCCAGTTCGGCGGGCGAAGATCGAGGAAGAGTTGGCCGACGTAGTCATCTACGCGCTGGAGTTCGCCAACATGACCGGGATCGACGTGGCGGCGGCTATCCAGCGCAAGATGGCGCACAACGCTGAAAAATACCCGGTGGCCAAGGCCAAGGGGCGCAGCGCCAAGTATGACGAGTTGTGAGGCCCCTTACTTGCCGTGGCCGGGGATGGCGGCAGGGTAGGCGACGCGGCCGTGAAGCATGCTCAGAAGAGTGTGGGCGAAGCTATCTTTGATCTTGGTTAACTCGGCGAAGGTCAGGGGTGACTCGTCGAGTTGGCCGTCGGCTAAGCGGTCGCGCACGATTTTCTCGATCACTTCGCCAAGGTGCTGAGGGGTGGCCTTGGCGAGGCTGCGGGCGGCGGCCTCAATGCCGTCGGCGAGGTGAATAATGGCGCTCTCCTTAAAACGGGGCAGAGGGCCGTCGTAGCGGTAGGTTTGCTCGGGTAGGTGGGCGGCGACGCTATCCGATGCAGGTGCGGTGGAAACGCCGAGCAGGGGAGGGAGTGTCGCGGTGCCTGGGCTGCGCAGGGCCTGAAGGGCGCGGTGGTAGAAATAGCGGATCAGGGTGGTGCCGTGGTGCTGTTGGATCACGTCGATCACGGGGCGCGGCAACTTGTGGCGCAGGGCGAGGTCCACGCCATCCTTCACGTGGGCTTTGATGATCAGGGCGGAGAGGGACGGGCTGGCGTCGTCGTGAGGGTTCTGACCATCCGACTGGTTTTCGGTGAAATAATGCGGTTTGGCGGTTTTCCCGATGTCGTGGAAAAGGGCGCACACCCGGGCGAGGAGGGGATTAGCACCGATCGCAGCGGCGGCGTTTTCCGAAAGTTGGGCGACGACTAGCGAGTGGTGGTAGGTGCCGGGGGCTTCCAGCTGCATCAGGCGCAGGAGGGGATGGTTAAAGTCGGTTAACTCCAGCAGAGTGATGTCGGTGGTGCGTTTGAAGACATTCTCAAGGAAAGGTAATAGGCCGACGACGAGCACGCCGCAAAGCAGGGCGGCGGCGAGGCCGGCCAGCATCTGCTTGGCGACGGCGAGGAGGGGCAGTCGATCGGCCAAGCCGAGCAGGGCGACGCCGGCGGCGAGGGTGACGCCGGCGTTCAGGGTGGCGCGGAGGATACGGTTGCGGTGGCGGGTTTGCTGGACGCCCTGGATGGCGACCAGGGAGGCGAGGAACTCGAGCACCAGCAGGTCGAGGCGCCCCCCCCAGATCACTGAGGTGAAGATCGAAAGAAACAGCGCCATAAAAATTGCTGAGCCGGCATCGATCAACAAGGCGACGATCAGGGGCGCGATCAAGACGGGCGCCAGGTAGGGGAGGAGGGTCGCGGCGGTGGTGTGCTCCAGGAAGACGTCGAGTGCGCCGAGAGAGTAGGTGGCCCGCACAAGGGCGAGATTGATTAGGACGACGAGCGCGAGCAGAGCCAGGCGGGAATTTGATTGAAGGGTCTCGGGGTCCTCGAGGCGGATATAGATCAGTGAGGCGGCAAGCATGGCGAGGACCAGCAAGATGCGGCCGGAGAGACGCAGGCTCTCGTCGATCGGCGAGGTGGTGGCGGCGAGGGCGCGGCGATGAGCCTCGAGCATTTCGAAGCGGTCGGTCGTCACACGGGTGTCGGGCTCGATGATCGATTGCCCTCGTTCCACGTTTACTACGATGGGGTGCAAATTGCGAACGGCCTCGACCTCGCGGGCGAGGGAGGCTTCGCGGTCGAAGGCGAGGTTAGGCACGACGCCGTCGCGCAGGATGCGATAGAGCGCGGAGCCACGAGCGCGATCGGCTTCCTCGGCGGCGAGGTTCACGCGGAGGTAGGTGAGGGCGTCCTCGAGGGTATCAACTGGGCGGGTGGCGACGCTGCCGTCGGCGCGGACTACCTGAAACATACGCATGCGACCGAGGGCTTCATCTCCGCCCAGATCTTCGGGGTTGGCGATGCCTTGGGTGTGGATGGCACGGAGGATGCCAAGACCGGTCTCGAGCAATTGGCCGCGGGCGGTGGAATTGCGGGTAGGGTCGAGTAGGGCGATGTCCTCGGGGCGGATGCGATAGGGCCCGCGGGCGTTGAACACGGCGACGGACTCGGCGAGGAAAGTAGCGCGCTGAGCACTTTCGAGGGCGGCGTAGGGTTCGAGGGCTTCGAGCAGTTGGTTCAGGTGTGACTCGAAGCGATGCAGGGGTTCGGGGTCTATGCGGTAGACCGGGGGAATTCGTTCGCGCAGACGTTCTTGGGCGGCGAGAGTTTTTTCCTCACTCTCATAGGAGAAGGAGATGGCAGCGGTGATGCGGACGGGCGCAATCTGGTTGGGCAGGACGGTCAGGGTGCGGTTGGTCACCCCGGCGAAGGACACGAGCACGATGGCGGCCACAGTGGCCATGAATAGTGCCACCGCGACTACACGGGAGGTGTCGAGGCCGGCGGCGAGGCCGAGGCCGGCGGTCGCAGGGGCTTTGCGGCGGCGCAGCGGGGCGGGCGCTAGGGGTGTCGCGGCGGCGAATGCGGCGCGCAGGCGGGCGAGAAAAGTGGGGAGGGAGGACAAGGGTGGAAAGGGGCGTGCGTTACGCTTTGGCCGGCCTGGCGGGGTTCATGGGATTTTGGTAACGCTCATAGGCGTCAATGATCCGCAACACCAAGGGGTGGCGCACGACGTCGGCGGCGCTGAAGTGATGAAACTCGATGCCTTCGATATCGTGTAGGATACGCTGGACCTCGAGCAGGCCGGACTGTTTGGCGCGGGGCAGGTCGATCTGGGTGATGTCGCCGGTCACGACCATGCGAGAGTCTTCGCCGAGACGGGTGAGGAACATCATCATCTGCTCCGGCGTGGTGTTTTGAGCCTCGTCGAGGATGATGAAACTGCGGCTCAGGGTGCGACCGCGCATGTAGGCTAGCGGGGCGACCTCGATCACGCCCTTCTCCGTGAGTTTGGTGACGTCGCCAGCGTCGATCATATCGCCCATGGCGTCGTAAAGGGGACGCAGGTAGGGGAGGATTTTTTCGTTTAGGTCGCCGGGCAGGAAGCCGAGGGCTTCGCCGGCCTCGACGGCTGGGCGGGTGAGGATGATACGCTCGACCTGATTTTTCAGCAGGGCGTTCACAGCGGCGGCCATGGCGAGGTAGGTTTTGCCGGTTCCGGCGGGACCGATACCGAATACTAGCGGGTGGCGCAGGATGGCCTGGAGATAGAGTTTTTGGCCAAGGGTTTTGGGTATGATCGTCTTTCGCTGGGTGGCGACGACCAAGGGGTTGGTGAACAAGGCGCGCAGATCGGCGGCCTCCCCGCGGGCGATGCCCTCGGCAAAGCGCAGGAAATCGGGGGTGCGGATGGCTAGGCCCTGGGTGCGGGCCTCATTTAATAGGGCGAAGAGGGTTTCAGCGGCGACCAGGCGTTCGGCCTCTCCGTCGAGGCGCAGCCAGTCGTCACGGGAAATCAGGGTAACGCCCAGCAGGCGCTCGGCGGCCGCGAGATTTTCCGGCCGACCGGCGTAGAGTTGGTTCAGGTGGCGGGCGGAGGGAAAGTGGAGGGTGGCGGTGGCCATGGAGGCAGAGAGAGACCAGAAGCGGCTCCTAAATGACCAAGGTCCGATGACCAATCACCAATGGGTTCAGAAGGGAGGCGTTGCCGGTAAGGGAGCTTGGGGGTGGTTTTATGGGGCCTTATTCATTGCGCATTGGACATTCTCGCCGCTTCAGCGACGAGGCGTTGCCAGGTGTCGTCGAGGGCCTGCGGGAGAATGCGGGTCTGGCCGATAACGGGCATGAAGTTGTTGTCACCGCTCCAGCGTGGGACGAGGTGGCCGTGGAGGTGTTCGACGCTGCCGCCGGCGGAGCGGCCGAGGTTAAAGCCGAGGTTAAAGGCGTCGGGCTTCAGCACGGCGCGGAGGAGTTTTTCGCCAAAAACGAGCGTGGCCATGAGGTCGACCTGTTCGGCGGAGGTCAGGTCGGTCAGGTCGGCAACCTCGCGGTAGGGTATGGCGAGCAGGTGGCCGGGGTTGTAGGGGAAACGGTTCAGCATCAGGTAGCTCAGGGGGGCGCGGTGGACGATCAGGGCAGCGCGGTCATCACCCAGTGCGGGCAGTTCGGTAAAGGGCCGGTGGCCGGCGGGAGCACGCGGCGCCTCAATGTAATCCATGCGCCAATAGGGATGAAGCTGCGACATTGGGAGCGGGGGCGGCGGGGACGGGGAGCGGAAAAAGGAAGGCTGAAAAGCGGAAGGCGAAGAAAGGGGAGCTGAGCGATAGGGGTGGTGAGCCAAGGGAGAGACGGGCGGGATGTCAAAGCAGGGGGCGAGCCGAGTAGGGTGGGCTGGAGCCGGTTGAGTTGCATGCTTTTCAGGACCGGTTTTTTCGGCCAACAAAGTCTGCTTATGCTAAATCAGGTCGTTGCAATGCGTCGTCGGGTGGTCGTTACGGGCTTGGGGGCGGTTACGCCACTCGGGATCACGGCCGGGGTGAATTGGGCGGCGCTTTCCGAGGGGCGTTCCGGTATCGGGCCGATCACGCGGTTTGATGCCGCCCTCTGCGCGGCGCGCATCGCGGGCGAGGTTCGGGGTTTCGAACCGACGGCGGCGCTTCCGGTGCCGCTTAAGCCGCGCGGGGCGGGGGGGGAGGCCTTGGTTAGCGCGTTCACGCCGAAGGACGCCAAGAAATTTGGGCGTTTCACTCATCTCGGCACGGCGGCGGCCATCGAGGCCTATGCGGATTCGGGACTGGATGCGCTGCGCGATAAAATCGACGCCACGCGGATGGGGGTGAACCTCGGGGTGGGTCTGGGTGGCCTACCGGAAATCGAGGCGACGCAGGAGACGTGGAAGGCGGGCGGGTTTCGCAAGATCTCGCCGTTCTTCATCATTCAAATCGCCCCCAATCTGCTCGCGGGGCAGGTTAGTCTTGTGCTCAATTTACAGGGTCCAAACTACGCGGTGGCATCGGCTTGCGCGACCAGCGGGCATGCGCTGGGCGAGGCGGCGGCGCTGATCGCTCGGGGGCAGGCCGATGTCATGGTGGCGGGCGGGGCGGAGAGCACGGTCACACCTTTGGCAGTCGGGGCTTTTGCGCAGATGAAGGCGCTTTCCACCCGTAACGACGCGCCTGAGTCGGCCTCGCGACCCTATGATGCGGAGCGCGACGGCTTCGTCCTGAGCGAGGGCGCGGTGGTTTTTGTGTTGGAGGAGCGCGAGCACGCGCTGGCCCGCGGGGCCCGGATTTATGCCGAGTTGGCGGGTTATGGGGCGTCGGCGGATGCGTTCCATCTGTCTTCTTTGGCGCCGGGCGCGGAGGGCTCGGCCCGGGCGATGCGCTCGGCGCTGGCCGATGCGGGGCTGGCGCCGACGGCGGTGGACTACGTCTCGGCGCACGCGACCTCGACGCCCGGTGGCGATGGCGAGGAGGCGGCCGCGATCGCGACGGTGTTCTCCGAAAACAAGGCCGCGCTTCATGTCAGCGGGGTCAAATCCATGACCGGTCACCTCCTTGGTGCGGCGGGGGCGATGGGGGCTTTCGCGGCAGTCAAGGCTATCGAAACGGGCCTAGTGCCGCCGACCATCAACCTAGGCGCGCTCGATCCGGCGGTGGCCGCGCTTGGGCTGAACGTCACGCCCAATGTCGCCGTGCGCAAGCCGGTGCGCGCGGCGCTGGCGAACAGCTTTGGCTTCGGGGGCACCAACTGTTCGCTGGTTTTCACGGCGGCGTGACGTTTCCGTGATATGGCGGGAAATACGGCCGGGGCTTGTGCTTTGGCTGAGTTTCGCGCCCATTTCGGTGTTTCCATTTCATGAAGACTCTTTGGCAAAAGTTTACCTCCGCCGTTCCCATGCCGTTCTCGTTCGCGCTTTTGGTGGCGGCGGCGTTTTGGGGCTTTGTGGCTTGGGACCAGTCGCACTGGTGGAGCAGCAAAGAGGATTACGGCTTTGGCTGGTTGGTGCCGGCTTTTGTGGGTTTCGTGATCCATGAACGCTGGCTAAAGATCACTACGGCGGCGGCGGCCTGCGCGAATCCGAACGGGGTCCGAGCGGGCGGGGTGGGGGCGTTTCTGCTCCATATGGCGGTTTATGGGACGATGCTCGCTGGCGCGGGTTTATTTCTGATTGGGGCGTTTTATCGAGCGGGAGCGGGGGCGTCTTTACCCGGGACGCTCGCGATCACGCTGGGTTCGGCGGCTTTGCTCTTGCCGCTTTTATTTCTGAATGCCCCGGAGCCGACCGCTGGAGGGGTGGCGGCAGGGCGGCGCGCGGGGGTATGGGAAGATGAGCGGGTGAAGCTGGTTTCGCTCTTTTTATTTCCGACGCTGGTGTGGCTGGTTTCGGCGCCGATGGTCTCGGTGGTGGAGCAAAATCTAAGTCTCTTCCTGCTCCGCAAAGTGACGTCGGTGGTTTTTTTCTGTTTCGACCTCCTGGGCATGCCAATCGAGCAGCAGGGCAATATCCTCGTTCTCCCCCCGATGGCGGACGGTAAGCCCAACCAAGTGGGCGTGGCCGAGGCTTGTTCCGGCATCCGCTCGTTGACGGCATGTCTTTTTGCGGGGTCTTTTCTGGCCTCGGTGTTTTTGACCAAGTTTTGGAAAAAAGCCGCTTTGGTCGTCGCCGCGATGATGTTTGCGGTCTTCACCAACCTACTACGGGGCATTTTCCTGACCGCTTGGGCTTACAATTTCGGACACGAGGCGATTGAAGGCTTCGTGCACGATACGGCGGGCTATGCGGTGCTCGGGCTGACCGTGGTGGGGCTGCTTTGCCTTCTGCCGCTGTTTAATTTGAATATTACCTTCTCCGATGATGCCGAGGCAGCGGCAGTATCTCCGACTCCACCGGATGGGGATTAAAGCTCGGCGGACTTTGGACGTTACTGCCCTCGCGCTAGGTTGCGGCGGGGAGAGTCAGGGTATCTAGGCGAGCGAGTAGCTCTGGGCTGAGCTTGGGCACGAGATCGAGCGCGCCCAAGTTTTCCTTCAGCTGGGCAGGACGGGAGGCACCGAGGATCACGGTGCTTACGCGGGGGTTTTTCAGGCACCACGCGACGGCGAGGCGGGGCAGGGTGGTGTCGAGCTCGCGCGCGATGGCGGCGAGGGCGGGGACGACGTCGAGCTTGGGTTTTTGTTCGTCGATCACGCGGTCGCGCAACCACTCCAGTCCTTTCACGGTCAAGCGGGATTCCGGTGGCACGCCGCCATTGTATTTTCCGGTCAGCAGACCGCTCGCGAGGGGGGACCAGATGGTCGTGCCGAGGCCGAGTTCGGTTTCGTAGAGCGGGGCGTATTCCTGCTCTACGCGGTGGCGGTGGAAGAGGTTGTATTGGGACTGTTCGACGACCGGGGCGTAGAGGTTATGTTTATCGGCGAGGCGGCGGGCTTCGAGGATATCCTGCGCACTCCATTCACTGGTGCCCCAGTAGAGCACCTTGCCTTGGGTGATCAGGTCATGCATCGCCCGAACGGTTTCAAAGATGGGCGTTTCGGGGTCTGGACGATGGCAGAAGTAGAGGTCGAGGTGGTCGACCTGGAGGCGGGCAAGGGCGGAGTGGCAGGCCTCCACCACGTGTTTGCGGGAGAGGCCGCGACCGTTGGGGCCCTTGTAGGCGTCGCCGAAAAAGACTTTACTCGAGACAACGTAGGACGAGCGGATCCAGCCGGAGTTTCTCAGGATCCGGCCCATCACGACCTCGGCCTGCCCGGCGGCGTAGCCTTCGGCGTTATCAAAAAAATTCACTCCCGCTTGGTAAGCGGTTTCGAGCAGTTCGCGGGCGGTGTCATCATTGATCTGATTTCCGAAGGTCACCCAGGCGCCGAAAGAAAGCGCGCTAACTTGCAGGCCGGTCTGGCCGAGGCGGCGGTAGAGCATGGTCATGGTCTGTCTAGCGAAACCAGCAAACCACGAATGACGAATTCCGAATGCAGAAGGAGAGGGGCGGAAATTGCGTGCCTAACGTTAGTCAAGGTGCGGTGACGAGGGGGCGTAGGCGGGCGAGGGTGGCGGGGCCTATCCCGGGGATGGCGGTGAGGGCGTCAACCGTGGCCAAGGGACGGGCGGCCATGATGCGTTTGGCGAGGGCGGGGCCGATGCCGGGGAGCGTATCAAGCTCGGCGAGGCTGGCGGTGTTAAGATTGATGGGGGCTGGGGCAATGGCTTCGCCGGAAGGCGCGGTCGCGGGGGTCTGGGCGGCGGAGGAGACGGCGGCGAGGTCAGCGGTATCCCTGCGCTCCTCGGCGCGGGCGCTGGCGAGTTTATCCGGTTCGGAGGTGGCCCAGATGCCGCGGCGAGCGAGACCGGCGGCCAGTTCTAGATCGGCCAGGTGGGCACGTTGCTCCTCCTGTGTGATCCCGGTGGGGCTGGTGCGGCCGACGCCATAAGCCCGAGCCAGGCCTTCGCGGACTAAAATTTCGGCGAGGTCCTCGCCGTCGGCGGTGGACACGAAAGCGTAGACGCGAGGTTGGGCGGAACGGCCCAGGCCCCGGGTGCCGGCGGTGTGGGCGTTGAAGGGGCGTGCGAGTAATTCACGTGTGCGGGCGGCGGCAGCGCGGCCGAAACGCAGTGTATCGGCGGGCGTGGGCAAGCCGAAGTAGCGAGTTTGCTCGCGCACGCGCCGGGCGAGGGTGGGGTCGGCGGCAGAAGTTTCGGGGGCATCCACGAGATAGAGGCGCAGGTGCAGGGTCTGCTGGCCGTTGGTCACGTGAAAGCTATCGGCGTCGCCGCCGGCGCCCTCCACCAGGTGGAGCCCGCTGATCAGCTCAAGCGGGGGCGGGGGCTCGGCGCCAACTGCGGCCGAGTTGGTGAGTAAGGTCAGGAGCGCGAAGCCATACGCTAAAATGAGACGCATGCGTAAACTTCCGCCCCCCGGCTCGCTGGGTCAAGGGAGGTCGCGCTTGGGCGGTGCGGGTGGCTGGAGTCGCGGCCCGTGGTTGCATGACGGGGGCCGATGGGCATCGTCCAGAAATGGAAAAAACCAACGCGGAGAAATCCGCCTGCGGATTGCCTTCGCAGGTGGTGATCGATATGGCTGGCCGAGCGGTGACGCACAGCGAGGAGCAGTGGCGTGCCTTACTCACCCCGGAGCAGTTCAGGGTGACCCGTCAGCAGGGGACGGAGCCGCCCTTTCGGAATGCCTACTGGGATCATCACGAGGATGGAGTCTACTTCTCGGTTGGAAGTCACACGCCGCTTTTTGATTCGCGGGATAAATTCGATAGCGGCACTGGCTGGCCTAGTTTCAGCCGTCCGGTGGAGGCCCAGTTTGTAGCCGCGCAAGTGGATGAAAGCCACGGCATGAGGCGGGTTGAGGTGCATTGCGCGGTTGATGGTGGGCACCTGGGGCATATTTTTGAGGATGGGCCCAGGCCGACGGGCCTGCGTTTCTGCATAAACTCGGCGGCTTTGCGTTTTATGCCCAGGACTGACTATGAACGGTGGATTAAGGAAAGAGGCTAGGGTGTGTCTGGGAAATGGATCCATCCTCCGGCGCCCGGCGGGTTTATTTCCCTGGCCCGCGCTGATTCCCTGCCCACCTTTGAATCGCACGCTTTACATGGCTGGAAAGCTACCAGCATATGGGTAGTGTATTTGGCCCCATTACTCACGTGCCCGTCATTTTTTATATCTACCTCGCGACAGCGTTGTTTCTGCTCTTTTTCCCCCGCGGTTGGATGAGATTCGGCAAGCGGGTGTCGCCCAAGCCCCCGCGCAAGGTCAATCAAACCAAGGTGGAGCGCGATCCCTATGATCGCTCCCCCAAGCCGCTCCAGGAGGCCGCTAAGTCTCGTAATTGGGTGGATTTTTTTAGAGCTGCGGCGAGTGGCTACGCGATCATGCTAGTGGCGGAGCAGTGGACGGCTGATCCTGAAGCAGCTCCCACTGGTTGGGTGCTTGCAACGGTGGCTGTAATCTGGGGCTTGGGCACGCTTGTGCAGATGGTGCGCATCGAGGGCAGGCTCGGCCTGTATGCACCGGTCTTTTTTCTCCAAGGTCTGGGGGTGGGGGTGATGGGTAATGTGATCGGATTTATCGCGATGTTTGGCTCTTGGGCCTTGTCGCCGGTTTTGCCCGGGGTGGGCGCGCTGCTTTTTGTGCAAGGGGCCATCACGCTCTGTCTGTCTTTGATGATTCGCGATGCTCAACCCATCACTGGGATGCTCTTGGCAGGGGTGGTCTGGATGCCGGTGCTGGTCAGCGTGCTCCTGAAAAAACGACTCACGGGCTCCTTCGATAAAAAGTTCAAAGTCGTGTCTCGTGATGGCCGAGACGACTGAGAACGCACGGGGGAGGCACGGATTGGCAGCCACGGCGGGTATTTGGTTGGAAGCGACGCGCCCGCGCACCTTGCCGGCGGCAGTATCTCCCGTATTGGTAGGGACAGCCTTGGCGGCGCGCGAAGGCGGGGCGCGGATCGGACCGGCGGTCGCTTGTCTGGGGTTTGCGCTCTTGGTCCAAGTGGGGACGAATTTCGCTAACGACTACTATGATTTTTTAAAGGGGGCGGATACCGAAGAACGGGTGGGGCCGCGCCGGGCCGTGGCGAGCGGCTTGATCGCGCCGGCGGTGATGCGACGTGCGATGATTGGAGTGTTCGCGGCGGCGTTTCTTGTCGGGTTGACGCTTTTGGGGCAAGGTGGTTGGCCCCTCTTGATCATTGGCGTGGCCAGCATTCTTTGCGGCGTGGCCTACACCGGCGGGCCTTACCCACTGGCCTATCATGGGTGGGGGGACGTTTTTGTTTTTATCTTTTTCGGTTTGGTTGCGGTGGGTGCGACTTGCTTTGTCCAGATGGGGCGCTTGCCGCTCGAAGCTTGGTTGGCGGGCGCGGGTATCGGTGCGCTGGCTACCAATATATTAGTGGCAAACAATTACCGTGACGTGGAGACCGACGCGAAGGCCGGCAAGCGGACGCTCTTGGTGCGCTGGGGGCGCGGTTACGGAAGGGTTCAGTTTGCGGCTGCTCACCTAATCGCGGCGGCGGTGCCAGCGGGTTTGGCTGGGCTCGGGGCCCTATCGGTGGTGGCCGGACTCGGGCTGGGGTTGGCCTCGTTGGTGATGGGTTTTATGCAGGTGCGCGAACAGGCTAGGGCGGTGACCCCGCAAGCCTGCATCACGCTCTTGGGCCATACCGGGCGCTGGTTAGCGATTTACGGTCTGGCGTTGGCGGGGTGTCTCCTCGGCACCAGCTGAGCTCAGGGGGTAAGTAGTGCGCGAGGACGGGGGCCGGTCTGGTCGGGTGGGGCGGTTCAGCGGCCCTTTTTTGGGGCGGGCTTGGCCGGAGCGGGTTTCTTGGGCGCGGGCTTCTTCTTGGCGGGTTTGTCGTCCTCGTCGTCCGAGTCTTCGTCATCTGCTTCTTCGTCCTCGTCGTCGCCTTCGGCCTTGGGTTTGGCATCCTCGTCGTCCTTGTCCTCGTCGTCCTCGTCCCACTTGAGGGAAGCGTCGCCCTTGATGGACTCCTCGTCCTCGTCATCGACGGAGGGCAGGTCGGCGTCATCAATCTCGGCGTCGTCCTCGGTGGCGGGGGCGCGATCGCCTTCCTCGTCATCCTCGTCGAATCCGGCAGGGGTGTAGTCAAGGATGCCGCAGAGTTCGTCGAACACGTGCACGGCTTTGCCTTCGATGAAGCTGGCGTTTTGTTCTTCGCGGAGCTCCTCCTCGACCTCGTCTACGGTGAGTTTGGCTTCAAACTTGAAAACGTCGTTCAGTAGTTTGACGCGGCAGCGGGTGAGGTGGTCGAGCAGATCGGCAAAGGGGCCGTTCTCGTCGTCCACCACGTCGGCGAGCACAAAAAGTTTTTCCTCTGAATCGAAGACCGAGTCCTTCACGCGCTTCAGGCGGATGCGGGCTTTGCCGGCCTCCTTCTCGATACGGAAGGGGATGAAGGCGGCTTCGAAAAGGTCCTGGTCGAAACCGTAGTCTCGGAGGGGTTCGCAGAGGTCGATCAGGTGTGAGGCCTGACGGGGATCAATGATGCTCAGGCCGTCGGTATCCCAGCGCACGGGGTCGCTGACTTCGTCGACCCACCAGTTGTGGTCTTCACCGAGACGGACGATACACCAGTCGAGAATAGCAGAGGAATTGGCCATGGTTTACAGCAGGGAAATAGGGGGAGCGGCGCGCAGCCATGCGCAGGGGGGGAGGCGAGTCAAACCGCGAAAATCAGGTTTTTTTCAAGCCTGCAGGCGGTGTGGCGGGTGGGTTGCGCGGGCCAACCGTCCGGTCGCTTCTGGTTTCGGGAGGAAGCGGCGCGGAAAATAGGCGCGTGGCTTGCCTTCGTGTGGCGGGCTTGCGGGGATGCGGTTTTAATCATGGGCAACTTCTATCGTCAGGTGGTGAAACCGCTGCTGTTCCGTCTGGATGCGGAGCAGGCGCATGAGCTGGGCGTCGATGCGCTGGCGCTGCTTGGGCGGCTGGGGCCGGTGTGTCGCCTGCTGGAGGCTTGGAATGGACTCTCGCCGGCTCAGCACCGACCGGTGCGGGTGTGGGGTTTGGATTTCCCCAATGCGATCGGTCTGGCGGCGGGTTTTGATAAAAATGCGCGCGCTTGGCCCGCGGCGGCCGCGCTGGGTTTTGGACATGTGGAGATCGGCACGGTCACGGCGCTGGCGCAACCGGGCAACCCGACCCCTCGCTTATTCCGGTATTCGGAGGAGTGCGCGGTGATCAATCGCATGGGTTTTAACAATGCCGGCAGCGACGCGGTGGCGGCGCGCTTGGCGGGTCAGCCGGGCATCGGGCACCGGCGTATTCCGCTCGGGATCAATCTGGGCAAATCCAAGGTAACACCCAACGAGGAGGCGGCGCGCGATTATCTGGAGAGTTTTGGCCGGTTGGCGGACCACGCAGATTACGTGGTGGTGAATGTTTCCAGTCCGAACACCCCGGGCTTACGCTCCTTGCAAGATGAGCGGCCCTTACGCGAGTTGCTGGGTGCCTTGAGCGCGGCCAACCGGGCGCGCGGGCCGGAGCGCCGTCCGCTGTTGCTAAAGATCGCGCCCGATCTGGGCTGGGCGCAGATCGATGCCGTGCTGGGGGTGATCGCGGAGTTCGGGCTGGATGGGATCATTGCGACCAACACGACGCTGGCCCGCCCAGGGAGCTTTGCCGAGGTGGGGCAGGCGGGCGGGCTTAGCGGCGCACCGCTGCGGCGGCGCAGCACCGCTGTAGTGGCCTACATCGCGCGGATGACCGGCGGGCGTTTGCCCATCGTGGCAGCGGGCGGGGTGAGCGATCCGGAGGGGGCGGCGGAGAAACTCGATGCAGGGGCGAGCCTGGTGCAGGTCTATACCGGCCTCATTTATGAAGGCCCGTTTCTCGCCGCCCGTTTGGCCCGAGCTTTGGCCGAGCGCCAGCGCACTGGGGTCGGGCGCTGATTAACGCAGGACTGGGTGCTCGGCGAGCAGCAGGAGGTCGCGCATGAGCACTTGATCGGAGTAGTCGATACCGGAGGCGGTGGTGAGCCGTCGCAGGCCGGCGGCGAAGTCGCGCAGGCGTAGGGCGAGCGTCACCAGGACGGGGTCATTGGGCAGCAGGTGGCGGGGTGGCAGCGAGGCGGATACACGTTCGAGGCCATCGGCGATATGCTCCAGCAGGAGAGGATTTACCTTCACCAATTCGAAAAGCTCCCGCCGGTCCTCGGCGGCGACGCCGTCGGTCCGGCTGAGCACGTCCAACACACGGCGGGGCGACGTGGTGAGTTCATCGGGTGAGAAGCGGGTCTCGGACACGCTTTTGCCGGTTTGCGCGTAGGCGAGGGGGTTTTCGGTATTGGGATTGAGCATGAGGCCATTGTAAATCACTGGCCGGGCGGGTATCAGGGTGGTGGCGCTGGTGCTGCTAGTGGTGGTGCGGTAGGCGAAGGGCACCTTGGCGGTGAGGCTGGTATCGAGCAGGCGTCGTAGTTCCAGGCCGGCTTGGACGGGCGTAAGCAGCCCGGCAAAGAGCCCCAAGTTAACTGGCTGCGGGCTGCGCAGAAAGACGGCGCGTTGGCGGGCGGCGTCGATGCCAGGTTGTTGGGCGTGGAGGCGGGCCAGATCAAACTTGTCCCAAGCGATAAGGGTGAGTGGATCAACGGGCTGGACGACTACGACCAGACCCTCGGGGCGCGCCTCCCAGATGCCGGCAAAATCCACTTCCCGTCCGTTGGCGCCAACGAGTCGCACGGGGCCGTCGGGCGGGGTTACGGGGGTGGCTGGGACTGCAGTCGCAGGCGGGGTTGGCGCTTCGGCGGACGTCAGGGCGGGCAGGCCGGCGACGAGTATGGCAGCGGGCAGAGCGAGGCGGGCTAGGCGGGGCATATAAAAGGCGGGGGGAACTGACAAAACGGAGGAGGTGCGTTCTGAGCGGCGACGTTGAAAGGTGGGGATAAAAACGCGGAATGGCGAGTCCGGCGGGGGTGGCGGATGCGGGGTTGCACTGGGCGGGCGAGGCGGGTTTCTCCTTGGGTGACTCATGACACTGATCGATCGGCATATCCTGCGCGAGTGGCTGGCCATACTCGGCCTCGTGCTCGCGGCGACGCTGGGCCTGCTAGTCATGCACTCGCTTTACGATGAGTTGGATGACTTGCTGCGCGCGGGGGCGCAGGTGGCCGACGTCGTCGCTTATTGCTTGGTCAAGATCCCCGGGTTTCTCGCTACCCTGCTACCGCTCTGTCTTTTGGTTTCGTTGCTTTATGCGCTGGGCCGCTTGCAGCAGGGCAATGAGCTGATCGCTCTGCGGGCGGCGGGGCTGGGGCTGGGGCGAATCATGCGTTCCGTCTGGGTGATAGGATTTTTGTTTTGCGCCTTGGTTTGGTGGCTGAATTCGACCGTGGTGCCGTGGTCGGTTGAGGAGGCGCGGAGCATGCGCGAGACGCTGCAAGCGCGGCAGGAACTAGCGGGCAAGTCAGCCGAGCAGGTCGGTCTGCGCTCGGCAGTGACCTTCGACAATGCGACTGGCGGGCGGCTCTGGTTTCTCAATCGCTACAGTCAGTTTACTCGGCGCGGCTACGGGGTGACGGTTTCGCTGCGCGATGACCGGGGCCGGGAGACGACGCGTTTGCTGGCGCGGGAGGCGTGGCGGGATGAGAATGGTGGCGGCTGGATTTTCCGCGTGGGACGCGAGATCACTTTTGATCCCATTAGCGGAGAGGTCACGCGCACTAGCGCATTTTTCGAGCAGTTGCGGCGTGAATTTAACGAAGATCCCGACTTGATGCAGGTTTACGATGCGAAGCCGGACCGACTCTCACTTTTTGAATTGAAACGCGTGATGGCGCACCATCGGGCC
>Ga0114979_10001087_pt1 | contig 18080 bp, 20 predicted proteins | sample S_140625_EF_Meta_FD_87315 | JGI IMG/M metagenome (GOLD analysis project Ga0114979, IMG submission 87315) | Freshwater microbial communities from Lake Simoncouche, Canada to study carbon cycling - S_140625_EF_MetaG | ecosystem: Environmental > Aquatic > Freshwater > Lake | place: Lake...
GCGGCGCGGAAGGCGGCGAAGTCGTCGGGCGGACAGCCATCGGCCAGGCTGCAGCCGGCGGCAAGATCCGGCACCACAACCGTGCGGGCGGGGTTGAGAATCTTGGCTGTCTCAGCCATGAAGTGAACGCCGCAGAAGACGATCACCTCGGCTGCGGTGCTGGCTGCCCGCCGGGCCAGTTCAAGCGAATCGCCGATCACATCAGCGATGTCCTGGATGGCTTCCTCTTGGTAGTAGTGGGCCAGGATCACGGCATTGCGCTCCCGCCGCAGGGCTGAAATCGCGGCCGGCAAGTCGGCCGGAGCGGGGGGCTGGAGCTGGAGGTTCGTCAACCGTGCTCAGCGTCGGGCAGGATGGCTGCAGCCTAGGAAGGCGCCGCTGGTGGCCGAGTTGCAAATCGCCATCGCCGGAGATCTCCACGACCAGTGGGACCTCAGTGACCATGGTGTCTTGGATCGGGTCCGGCCCGATGCCCTGCTGGTGGTGGGCGACCTGAGTGAGGGGATGCTCCGCATTCCCAGGCTGTTACGCCAGTTGTCGCTTCCTCTGGCCTGCGTGCTGGGCAACCACGACACCGGTAAGGATTCCAGCGGTGAACGGCTGCGGCGCCAGTTGGAGCTGCTGGGGGAGCACCACTGCGGTTGGGGCTTGCGGACTTTGACGCCCCCTGGTCTGTCGGTGGTCGGTGGCCGGCCCGCCACCGCCGGCGGGGGGCACCATCTCTCCCAGGCCGCTCGGGCGGTGTTTGGACCGGTGGACCTGGAGGAATCGGCATCCCGCATCACTCGTGCTGCCCTGGCGGCCGATCGCACCCTTCCCGTGGTTCTGCTCTCCCACTGCAGCCCGGCCGGCCTCGGCAGCGAAGCCCGCGATCCCTGCGGTCGTGACTGGAAACGGCAGGCTTGCGATTGGGGCGACCAGGACCTGACCCTGGCGGTGGAGCGGATTCGCCAGCAACGGCCCGTGCCGCTGGTGGTCTTCGGCCACATGCACCACACCCTGCGCCGCGGCCAAGGGGAGCGGATCACCTTCCTGCGGGACCGCCGTGGCACCGCCTATCTCAACGCCGCCTGTGTCCCCCGCCATGGCGTGGACCAGCGGGGGCAGCAACTCCGCCATTTCAGTTGGATTCAGCTCTCCAGCGATGGCCTGCAGAGGGCCAGTCATCGCTGGTACGGGCTCGATGGTGCCCTCCTTTATGAGCAACTTCTCTGGCAGGCACCAGAGCCGGTGCCCTCTGCACTGACCTGCGAACTGGAACGGTGCTGATTTATGTATGCCTAAGCAGCCACGGCTATGGACATGCTTCCCGCACCGCCGCCGTGCTGGCGGAGTTGGTGCGACTCCGTCCCGATTGGCAGGTGGTGCTTTCCACAATGGTGAGCCCCGCTTTTCTGGGCCTCTCCCTCGGCAGCGTTCCCCATCGGATCCGCCCCTGTCGCTGGGATGTGGGGGTGGTCCAGGCCGATGCCCTCGGGGTTGATCCCGAGGGCACCCTGGAGGCCCTGGAAAGGCTGGATGGGGAGCTTCCGGCGCAGCTGGAGCGGGAAGCGGCCTGGCTGGCGTCCCAGGGGGAGCCGGCCCTGATCCTGGCGGATGTGCCTCCGGCCGCAGCCCTGCTGGCGGCTCGACTCGACTTGCCGCTGGTGTGGCTGGCCAATTTCGGTTGGGATGCTATCTATGCCCCCATGGGGGGGGCGTTCACGGCGCGGGCGGCCGCCTGCCGCGACCTCTACGCCAGGGGCAATCTGCTGCTCCACTGCCCCCTCTCCCTGCCGATGGAGTGGGGGGTGCCGTCCCTGCGGATCGGCCTCACCACCACCCAGCCGCGCCATGACACCGCCGCCTTGGCCCTGCAGCTCCAGCTGCCGCCCGAGCGGGAACGCTGCGTGCTGATCAGTTTCGGCGGCATGGGCAAGGCCTTTGATCCCGCCCTGCTGCGACGCTGGCCCAACCATGTCTTTCTGGGCCCCGATGCCGGCTTGGCCCAGGAGCCAAATGGGCGTTGCTTCCCCAGCGGAGTTCGCCCTCTGGACCTGATGCCTCTCTGCTCCCGGCTGATCACCAAGCCCGGATACAGCAGTTTCTGTGAGGCCTTGAGCCAGGGCATCGGCATCCATCTGGTGCGCCGTTCGGGCTTTGCGGAGGCTCCGGTGCTTGAGGCGGAGCTGCGGCGCCATGGCCACCACCGCTTGCTGGAGCCCAAGGCCTTCGAGCGGGGTGAGTGGGAGCTGGATCGGCCCCTGCTCGCTCCGAGCGAGAGCCCCCTTCCTTGTGATGGAGCTGCTACGGCAGCCCGGGCCTTGGTGGGGCTGGCGGAACAGTGATCAGCACTACCAATGCTTGCAGGGCCTGGGGTTTGGAATTCTGTTCATAGGCGGGCAAGAAATACAGCCGCTCACAGTGATCCGAACCGTGGCCGTCATTTCTGATACAGGTGGACAGTTGTGTGAGCGTCACTAACACGATCGCCTGGTGCGGCATTGATAGGCAATCTGGGCCGAACTTTTCCGATTGATTTCACATTCGATCTCGCCGGGCCTCCTCACACCTTTTGGTTGATATCAGTCCAATACATGGTCTGTAGTTAGCCACTCCCGTTCCCGGCCGAGAGCTCCAGCCCACCCCGCCATCGCACCGATACGGGTTCGGGTTCCCCTTTGTCCTTTGCAGCCTCCGTTTTGACGATCCTTCAGCGTTCCCGCGCGGTCCTCCTTGCCGCCGGCCTCGGTCTGAGCTTCGCCACACCAGCGCTCGCCGAACCCGCCTCCTCCTGGAGGTTGTCCCTGCCGGTTCCGGCCCAGCAGCTGGCGATGCTGCCTCCCCTACCCCCGGCCCCTCAGATTTTTGCCTTGACCGCCGAGCGGCGGGCCATGCTCAACACCATTCGCTACTCGGAGGGTACCTGGGTCAATGGTGATCCGAGCGGCTACCGCATGCTCTTCGGCGGCAGCTATGTACCCACCCTCGACCGCCACCCCAATCGGGTGATGTACTCCCCCCGTTATGCCAGTGCGGCGGCCGGGGCCTACCAATTCATGCCCTTCACCTGGGGCATGGTGTCCCGCAATCTTGCCCTGCCCAATTTCCAGCCCCATTCCCAAGATCAAGGGGCCCTCTACCTGATCCAGCGTCGTGGAGCCCTGGCACTGGTTGACCGGGGTGAGATGACCCCTGAGTTGGCCGCCCGATTGGCACCCGAATGGGCTTCCTTCCCCACCCTGGTGGGCTCGAGCTACTACGGCCAGCCCGTTAAGCGCTTCGATGATCTGCGCCGTTTCTACGAAGACAACCTGGCCCAACTCCGCCGCGGCGGCGAGGCCACATGGGAATCGGTCGCGATCCGTGATGTCTCGCGCCGTTGTGATCAGAGGGACCTCGACTGCCGCCTCAATCTGGCCAGCACCTCACCTGCGCCTGCGGTTCAGGCGCCTGAGCCTGAGCCTTCGGAAGTTCCCGGCCGGTTCTGATCGGTTCGAAGCATCAATGGGCTGGGCTTCCCAGCTCTGTGGCGCCCGCATCGGGTTTGGTCCACTGAACGCTGCGGCCCAATCGGCAAATCGTTTGATGGCATCGAAGGCAGGGGGGGGAGGCCAGTCACCCCCCTCAGATATCCTTCTCCTTGAGTCAGCTGCCTTCCTTGTCGCGAAGTCGGGCCTTGCCCACCGTCTGCTGGGCCACCAGGTAGGCCATCACCGCCGCACCGCCAAACCCCAGGGCGTTGCGGGCCAGCGGAAGCCAGTCGCTGGTTCGGGTCACGATCGGGGCGACGCCAAAAACCCCAAACAGAATCAACCAGAGAGGCGAGAGCAGCAGCACCCAGGTCCATTCGATCGAGCGATCGGCTTCCCTTGGAAAGGCGGCGATCCCCACGATCACGCCGCCGAGCACCGAGGTGCACAGGGTCAGCAGCCACTGCTCCTGGGGTAGCCCTGGCACCACCTGGCAGCCCCCCTGGGTCAGGCAACCCTCCACGGACCGCAGCGCGTCGAGGATGGCCCCGTCTTCGCCGTGGTCGCGCACGTAGTACTGGTTGCCGAAGCGGGTCTGGAGCTCCACCCAGAAGGTGCGGGGCATCAGGGCAAACAGGGCATCGCCCACGTTGAAATTGAGCAGGTTGCCGCCGCGGGGATCGGCCACCAGCACCAGGCTGCGCTGGTCGAGGTTCCAGAATTCCTTCACCGCCAGCCCTGGCGTGCGTTCGTATTGGGTCAGCACCCGCAGCTTCCAACCGCTGCTGCTCTCAAAATCCTGCAGCTCCGTTTCCAGCGCTGAGCGCTGACGATCGGTGAGCGCCTTGGCCAGGTCGATCACCGGGGTGGGGTGGTCGGGCAGCAGCTCGGGGTTGTCATAGGCCCAGGCCGCTGGCACCCCCAACGGCATCAACAGGCAGAACAACAGCAGTAGCAAGCCAGCCAGCCGCTGCGGCCACGGAGCGGTGGGAGGGCCCGGGGGGTGGGTCATGGCGCGGTCAGCGTGGGCTGGCATTCTCACCGTTGCAGGGTCCCTTCCGCATGAGCTCCGGTTCCCCCCACCCCGCGACGGCCCCCGGTGATTCCACGGCCGAATCCGCCACGCCTGCTTGGCTGCTGGAACGCCTGCAGGAGGCGGGGGGCCGGGTTCCGTTTCGCACCTACATGGAGTGGGCCCTCCACGACCCGGCCTTTGGGGCCTATGGGGCCGGCCGGCTGGCGATTGGTCCCCGCGGAGATTTCGCCACCGCCCCTTCCCTGGGTCCGGCCTTTGCTGAATTGCTTGCTCCCCAGCTGGCCGAATGGTTGCTGGAGCTCGGTGATGGACCCCTAGCCCTGGTGGAAACCGGCCCGGGGGAGGGGCACCTTGCCGGTCAGCTGGCCAGGGCCATCCACAACGGCTGGCCCCAGCTCGCCGCCCGCTGCGAACTCGTCCTGGTGGAACCCAATCCCGGCATGGTCCGCCGCCAGCAACGCCTGCTGGAGGGGGCCGAATTGCCGCTGCGCTGGTGCGATTTCGAAGGGCTAGCGGCTGCCCCTTTGCGCGGTGTGGTGCTGGCCCATGAGGTGCTGGATGCCCTGGCGGTGGAGCGCATCGTTTGGGATGGCAGCCGCTGGTGTCAGCAGCAGGTGGGCCTCACGGAGCAGCAAAGTCTGGAGCTTGTCGTTGGGCCCCCCCTAGAAGGCTGGGCCCACGACCAACTCGCTCCGCTGGGGCTCCTGCCCCCTCCAGATGGCCCACAGCGGCCTGCGGGTTGGACCACCGAACTCCATCCGGGCCTTGGTCCTTGGCTGGAGCAGGCGGGCTCGGCCCTGGCCGAGGGCAAGTTGCTGGTGGTCGATTACGCCCTGGAGGCCAGCCGCTACTACGCCCTCCAGCGCGCCGCTGGCACCCTCATGGCCTACCGCCAGCAGCTGGCCTGTGGGGATCCCTTGCGCGAGCCCGGCAGCTGGGATCTCACCACCCACCTCTGCCTGGAGGCCCTCCAACGGGCCGCCACCGCCAGCGGCTGGGCTGTGCTCGGATCCTGCCGCCAGGGGCAAGCGCTGCTGGCCCTGGGATTGGCCCAGGCCCTCCATGACCTCCAGGGGAAGCTGGGCCAAGCCGGGGCGCAAGGCCTGGCGGAGCGGCTAGCCACCCGGGAGGCCTTGCTGCGGCTGGTGGATCCGGCCGGGCTGGGGGATTTCCGCTGGATTGCCATGGCACGGGGTGGGGCGGCTGCGCCCATCCCCCGCTTTCTGCGCGAACCGGCCGCCTGAGCCAGCGGCGACAGCGCCAGCCCACCACCCAAGCGGCTGGTGGCCAACCCCGATCGCCCAGCTGTGGAGGGCTGTGGCATAGCGGTGGCACTGGAAGGAGGCCTGGTCATATCCGAGGGATGCTTCGACCCCTGCGCTCCTGCCCTCCTTCCTCCCCTTCGGCTTTCGGCTGGGATGGGGCCTTGGTGGAGTTTCGCGGTTTCAGGGGGGTGGATGGCTCCTTCCAAGCCTTCACGCTCCAACTCAACCGTGGCGGCGATCCCGATGGGGTGGCCCTCTGGTTCCAGCGGGCCCTGTCCATGGCCGATGGCCCTGAAGACTTCGCCCCTGCCTGCCTTCGCTGTGCGCCGGGGCCCTGGATCCTGCTAGCCGGGGCAAGGGTTGAGGCCATGGCGAGTTACCGCTATCGGGTCGGGCTTGGCCGCCGGAGCGGTGGGGCTCTGCGGCTTCAATGCTGGCGGCACTACGGGCCCACGATCGGCTGGCAGCGTCGCTGCGGTCCGATGCCGCTCCACCTGTTTCTGGCCCACCGACTGGGGGGCCCGCGGCTGGTTCAGGCCTGCGGAAGGGCCGCCAAGGCCTGAAGGATTGTGCCGGTGCCCACGTCATCGCGGATTTCCACCGCGCCGATGCCGGTGGGCAACACAAAGCGCACCCGACCATCACGCACCTTCTTGTCCCCCTGCAGACAACGCAAAACCTGCTCAGATTCCAGCCTCGGCCAGTGGAGCGGAAGGCCCGCGGCCGCCACCAGCGCCGTCTGGCGATCGCGATCGGCGCTGCTCCACAACCCCAGCTCCAGGGCGATCTCACCGGCCGCGAGCATCCCGAGTGCCACGGCCTCGCCGTGGAGATAGGTGCCGTAGCCGCTCAGGGTCTCCACCACATGGCCGAGGGTATGGCCGTAGTTGAGGATCGCCCGCAGGCCGCCTTCGCGCTCATCGGCTGCCACCACCCGGGCCTTGGCGTTGGCCGAGCGCTCCAGCAGCCGCTGCAGCAGGGCCGGCCCCACGGCCTCCAGGCTGGCCAACCCCGCCAAGGCATCCCGCTGAGCGGCCGCTTCGAGCTCCGCGAAGAGGGGGGGGTCGCCGATCACGCCGTACTTGATCACTTCGGCCATTCCGGCCCGGAATTCCCGCTCCGGCAGGGTGGCCAGAACCTCGGGATCGACAAGCACGAGCTTGGGCTGGTGGAAGGCCCCGATCAGGTTCTTGCCGCCGGGGTGGTTCACCCCCGTCTTGCCCCCGATCGCCGCATCCACCATGGCCAGCAGGGTGGTGGGCACCTGCACCACGGCGATGCCCCGCAGCCAGGTGGCGGCGGCAAAGCCGGCCATGTCACCCACCACCCCACCGCCCAGGGCCACCAGCACCGATCCCCGCTCCAAACGCTGGGCAAAGGCGGCGTCATGGATCAGGGCCACGGTGGCTGGCGTCTTCTGGTCTTCGCCGGCCTCGATCACCAGCTGCTCCAGCAGAAAGCCAGCCGATTCGAGGCTGCGGCGGCAGGTGGCGCCGTAGTGGTGCTCCACCACCGGGTTGGTGACCACCAGCACCTTGCTACCTGCCTTCAGCTTCTGCTCCAGCAGGAGGTCGCCAAGGTTGGCCAGGCTGCCGGCACCGATCACGATCGGATAGGGCTGGCTCTCCAGGAGGACCGGGATGGTCTTGGTCGGCACGACCACACCCATGGCGCTCTCGAGATCACATTCCCGAGGAGTCTGACCGACCACCCCCAATCCCTTTCCTTCCGCCCGCGCGCCTCGGCCCGGCGCCTGCGCCACCTCAGCCCCCGGCCTGGATCACCGCCAAGACCGCCTGGCCATAGCGATTCAATTTGGCCTGGCCCACTCCCGCCACGGTGCCCAGCTCGGCCAGGCTGCTGGGCCTGCTGGCGGCGATCTCGATGAGGGTGCGGTCATGGAACACCACGTAGGGGGGCACCCCCTGCTCCCGAGCCTGCAACAGCCGCCAGCTCCTGAGGGCTTCGAAGTGTCCCTGTCCTTCTTCGTTCAGGTCAGGGGCCGATGCGGCAGCGCCCCGCTCACCGGCCGCAGGGGGCCGCCGTTCCTTCGCCGGCGGCGGTAGCCGCAGCGCCAGGCTGGCCTCCCCCCGCAGCAGGGGTTTCACCAGGTCTTCCGAGCCAAAGCGCAGCCCCCCGCGGGCCTCGCCGTCGCTCACCAGATAGCCCCGGGCCACCAGCTGGCGAAACAGCGAGCGCCATTGGCCCCGATCGAGCTCCTTGCCGATGCCGTAGACGCTCAGCTTGCCGTGGCCCAACTCCCGAATCCGGGCCGTATCCCCCCCCAGCAGGACGTCCACCACATGGGCGGCGCCGAAGCGTTGGCCGGTGCGATAAACGGCCGAGAGGGCCTTACGGGCCGGTTCGGTGCCATCCACCGAGCGGTCGGGTTCCAGGCAGAGGTCGCAGTTGCCGCAGGCTGCGGCCAGGGTCTCGCCGAAGTGGCTCAGCAGCACCTGCCGCCGGCAGACGGAGGCCTCGCTGAAGCCGATCAGGGCGTCGAGCTTTCCATGCTCAATCCGCTTTTGGGCCTCCGGGGCGTCGGAATCGTCGATGAAGCGGCGCAGCTGGGGCACATCCCCGGCCCCATGAACCATCCAGGCCACCGCGGCCAATCCGTCGCGGCCGGCCCGACCCGTTTCCTGGTAATAGGCCTCCAGGCTCTTGGGCAGGTCCACGTGGGCCACGAAACGCACGTCGGGCTTATCGATGCCCATGCCGAAGGCGATCGTGGCCACCACGATCACCCCGCTCTCGCGGCGGAAGCGGGTGAGGGCCGAGCTGCGCGCCTCGGCGCTGAGGCCAGCGTGGTAAGCCACCGCATCAAAACCGGCGGCCCTCAGGTCGGCGGCGAAGCGATCCACCCGGCTGCGGGAGCGCGCATACACGATGCCGGCTTCACCGCGCCGTTCGGCCAGGAAGGTCAGCAGCTGGCGGCGGGGGTCGTCTTTGTCGCGCAGGAGGTAGCGGATGTTGGGCCGATCGAAGCTGGCCAGAAAAACCCGGCCCTGTTGCAGTTGCAGTCGCTCCCGGATCTCGTCGCGGGTGCGGGGATCGGCGGTGGCGGTGAGGGCCAGCCGGGGGATGGCGGCGAAGCGCTCGGCCAGCACCGCCAACTGCAGGTATTCGGGCCGGAAATCATGGCCCCACTGAGACACGCAATGGGCCTCGTCGATGGCGAACAGCGCCAGCGGGATGGCGGCAAGGCGATCGAGAAACCCCGGGCTCAGCAATCGCTCGGGAGAGACGTAAAGCAGATCTAGCTCGCCCTGCTCCAGGGCCCGCCACACGGCAGATGCCTCAGAGGCGTCCAGCGAGGAGTTGAGGGCGGCGGCCCGCACGCCCGCCTGGCGCAGGCCCTCCACCTGGTCCTGCATCAGGGCGATCAGGGGCGACACCACCAGGCCCACGCCGCTGCGGCACAGGGCCGGAATCTGATAACAGAGGGACTTGCCTCCGCCGGTGGGCATCAGCACCAGGGCGGAACCGCCGCCCACCACATGGGCCACGATCTCGGCCTGCGGGCCGCGGAAGGCGCCATAGCCGAACACCTCGCGCAACACTTGCTCCGGATCGGGCCTAGGCGATGGGCCAATCCCAGGGGGGGCGTGATGGGCTGCAGCGGCGGGGGCGGTATGGGCCTCGGCTCTGGAGGGATCGGCGGTTGGGATGGCGGCCTCCGGGATGGGATCACCATCACAGCAGTTCCACCCCTTGGCCAGTTCGCGCCAGTTGCCAAGGCGGAGACGCCCGCGCAGCCGAAGTGAGTGCTTAACGCGATCGATGCGTTTGGGTGCCAATCCCGAGGGCTTTGCGCCCGAGGGTCCACCATCCCTGCGCCTCCCCCACAATGGGCTCCATGCCCGATGCTTCCAGTTCCCGCTCCACCCCCGGCACGGCCACGGCCTGGGGTTTTCTGGCGCCGGCCCTGTTGCTGCTGGCGCTCTCGGTGCTGATCCCCGGGGCCATGGCCCTGCTGATCAGCTTCACCCGCAGTGGATTGGATGTGGGTGAGCCCCTGCATTTCATTGGCCTGGCCAACTTCCAGCGCTTACTGGCCGATCCGATGCTGGCCAAGGTCACCACCACCACCTTTCTGTATCTGATCGGCGTGGTGCCGCCGATCCTGGCCGGCTCCCTGGCCCTGGCGGTGCTCGTCAACCGGAGCTTGCCGGGCATCCATGGCTTCCGCGCCGCCTTTTACACACCGGTGTTGGTGTCGCTGGTGGTGGCGGCGATCGCTTTCCGCTGGCTCTACGCCGAAAACGGCCTGCTCAACGGCTGGCTCACGGCCCTGTTCGGACCCACTGGTGCCCTTGCAGCCCTCAGCGGCGGCCGATTCGAACCGATCGGCTTCCTCACCAACCCGGCCCTGGCCCTGCCCGCGGTGATGCTCGTGACCCTCTGGAAGGGGCTTGGCTACTACATGGTGATTTTTCTGGCCGGATTGCAGGGCATCCCCCAGGAGCTCTACGAGGCCGCCGCCCTCGATGGCAGCACCGGCCTTCGCCGCCACCTCGACATCACCCTGCCGCTCCTGCGCCCTTACATCACCTTGGTGACGGTGATCTCAGCGATCGGTGCCACCAAGGTGTTTGAGGAGGTGTTTCTGATGACCCAGGGAGGCCCTGCTGACTCCACCCGCACCTTGGTTTATTACGTCTACGACCAGGCCTTCTCCGAGTTGGAGATCAGCTATGCCTGCACCGTGGGCCTGGCCCTCTTCCTGATCGTGCTGCTGCTCAGCCTGATCCGCTTCGCCTTTGCCGGCGACAAGGGCCTGGCCTGAGGGCTGCGCCACCCCCATGCGGTGGTTGTTGCGGTGACCGATGCCCTGCCTGATGCCCTGCCCGTGGCCGTGCGGTGCGAACCTGGATCCTTGTTGGTGCCCCACCGTGGCTTCCCAGCCCCTTTCATCCATCGGCATCGTGGGCGGTGGCCAACTGGCCCTGATGCTTGCCGAAGCGGCCTCCGAGCTCGGGGTTGCCCTCCACGTTCAGACCCCCGGCGCCGACGATCCGGCTGCCCGACTCGCGACGTCCCTGGTGCTGGCCAGCCTGGATGACGCCGAGGCCACCCGCCAATTGGCCCAGGCCTGTGGGGCGATCAGTTTTGAAAACGAATGGGTGCCCATCGAGGCCCTCACGCCGCTGGCCGAGGCGGGGGTGCGGTTTGTGCCGGGGCTGGATGCCCTGGCGCCGCTGATGGCCAAGCGCTCCCAGCGGGAGTTGCTGGAGCGGCTCAGCCTTCCATCGCCTCGCTGGTGCGGTCTGGAGGCCGTGCTTGACCCGGCGCCGGCCCAGCAGAGGGTGGTTTCGCCTTATCAACCCCAGTCCTCGCCCCTCTGGGAGGGCGGCGGTTCCTACACCCCAGTCCCGCAGGCTTCAATCAACACCTTCAGCTCCGGTGGGCCGTTGGGCCCCAGCCTTCCCCCCGGGTTCCGCTTTCCCCTGATGGCGAAGGCCAGCCGCGGTGGTTACGACGGCAAGGGCACCGTTCCGATCAACGACCAAGCCGACCTGGAACGGTTGCTGGAGCGGGTCAACCCAGCCGATTGGATTCTGGAGGAGCGGGTGGCGTTTGAGCGCGAGCTTGCCGTGGTGGCTGCCCGGGACCGGGAGGGCCGCGTGGTCTGTTTCCCCCTGGTCGAAACCCATCAGCACGGCCAGGTGTGCGACTGGGTGATGTTTCCGGCGCCGGTGAACCATGCCGCCGAGGCCTTTGCCCGCAACGTGGCCGCCTCCCTGCTCACCGCCCTCGACTACGTCGGGGTGTTGGCGATCGAATTCTTCTACGGGCCGGCTGGCCTGCAGGTGAATGAAATCGCTCCTCGTACCCACAACTCGGGCCACCTCACCATCGAAGCCTGCCGCTGCAGCCAGTTTGCCCAGCAGGTGCGGGTGGTGGCGGGCCTGCCGCTGGGACCCACCGACCCGATCGTGCCCGGCGCCCTGATGGTCAACCTGCTCGGCCCGGATCCTGGGCTCTCGCCGGCTGAGGAGGCTTCCCGGCTGGCGGCCCTCCGGGCCCTGCCGGGCGCCCATCTCCATTGGTATGGCAAGAGCCACCCGGCGCTCGGCCGCAAGCTGGGCCACCTCACCGTGCTGCTCGAGGGTCTTAACCACCCAGACCGCCAGGCCGAGAAGGAGCAACGGCTCGAGCAGGTGCGTCGCATCTGGCCTTTGCCCCAGGCCGTGGAAGGGCAGCAAACCCCCTAAAGTGAATTCGGACTGCCGTGTTGGTGACTGCCTTTCACTGTTTTCTGATCTGACTCCCTCTTCGACATGGGGGGTCTGAAGCGACGGCAACGTAAGCCGGCCTTGTAGCCGGAAATGGCGCCCCGCCCCTGACCCCCCTTCTGGTTCATCCAGGTCGAAAACCGGGGCAAGACGGCACGGTGGTCCACCCCTTTCATCTCTTCCCCTAGCGGAAGCCCAGCTGCCGGAGGCATTGACGGTGACCGTTCAACCCCCGTTTCAGCAGGCTTTCGAGCAGCTGCTCAGCCGGGCCCCTGGTCCGGTTTTTCCTCGGGCCCGGCAGCTCTACCTGAGCAAGTACCCGCTCGAGCAAGACCCCAGCTCCGCCTTCCGCACCTTCCTTCTTGAGGAGGAGATCCAGGAGGCGGCCGGAGGTGCCGTAAGGATCAGGGCCGTTGCCTTTGCCGTCGTCCACTGGCAAGGTCCGCAGCTGGATCGGGACCTCTACGCCGCCTACCTGGCCGAGCGCTGGCAGCTCCACCCCCATGACCTGACCCCCATGGCTGATGCCGCCTGGTTTCGTGATGGGGGGGGCTGGGCGCGGTTTACGGCCCCTGCCGTCTACGAACGGGCTGCCCCGACCACCCTGCTCAGTTCACCAGCCCATCCAGGTGCTGCTGCAGACGATCCCGTTCCCAGGCCGTAACCACGAACACCTCCTGGGCCGTGGTGCCCCGGCGGGCCACCAGTTTCCAGCCGCCGGTAATCGGACTCTGGATCCGCAGCTGCAGGCTGGTGCTGCGACCGCGGACCCGGCCGATCACCGCCGGGGTCACCGTGGTGATGCCTTCCTCTGCCACCAGACGACGCAGCAGCGGGATCAATCCCTCGACGTAGGTGCTGTGGGTGATCACCAGGCGCCCCATGCTCCGCCTCAGGCCCGTTCCAGGGGGGCCATGGTCAGGCCTTCAGCCCGCAGCAACTGGTGATAGTGCTCGGCCTGCTCCTGGGGACCACTCCACACCACCGCCGAACCCTCGCCATCGATGCGGTGGGCCAGCTCCCAGGCCCGGTCTGGTTGCATGGCCGGGATATGGCGCACCAGGGCGTCGACCACGTGTTGAAAGGTGTTGACGTCGTCGTTGAGGACGATCACCTTGAAATTTGGGTATGGCTCCCGAACCCGGCTTTTTTCCAGCACCGCCGTGGGGGATGCGTCGGTGGCGCCGCCACGGGTCGCAGCCACCGATGGCCGCAGGGCCCCCGCAAGGATGAAGAACCGGTTCACGCCCATGGTGGCCGCAGGCGATGGGTCTGAAGCCTAGGTATCATGGGCCAAACCGCGTCCCGCGCTCCCGATGCTGATCTCCCTTGGCTGGGCTTCCCTTGCCGCCATCTTCAGCTTTTCGATCGCCATGGTCGTCTGGGGACGCAATGGTGACAACACCATCGGGTTCTGAGGCCATGGCGATCGGCACCTTGCCGCTCAGCACCGCCCTGTCGGCCCTGGCCGTGACGCTGCTCGTCTTTGTGAGCCTGGGCGTGGCCTATCTCTCCACGGTTGAATGGCGGGATCGCCGCCGTCGCGCCTCCGGTCCCTCCGGCCGCGCTTGAGCCTTTCCTCCAGCCAGAGCCTTCCTGCCACTACGGGTGCCCTGGCCCCCGGGGGCTGAAGGGCCCGCCAAACTTCCCTTGCCTTCATCGCGCTTACCCTCCCCACCCCGGTGGAGGTTTCCTCCCTTGCTCAAGGGCCTGAAGATTCCCCCTTCACTGGCTCGACTGCCCAGCCTTCCGCTTCCCCGTACCCTCGCCACCGTGGCGCTCCTGGTGCTGGTGCCCAGCATCTTTTTGCTGCGTTGGAGCCGCCCGCGGGCGGAGGGTCTGGAGCAGTTGATGGCCTCCGCCAGCCTGCTGCAGAGCTTCCCTGCCACGCCGGAGCGGCCCGTGCCTGCCCTCTGGATCCAGAGGCTCGGGCCAGCCCAGGCCAGGCTGCTCTGGCAACGGCAACGGCGGGTGTGGTGGCAGGTTTGGGCCAACCAGGCGGAGGCGGCACCTTTCCTGGTGTTGGAAGTCGATCGCACGGCTCCCGCAGGCCAGCCCCTCCCGCCCCTGGCCCTGCGGGTGGGCGACCTGATGGTGGTGGCGGAGGATCCGATCGCTCGCCAGCAGCTGGCCGCGTCGTTGCGGCCCCTCCAGCGCCGTAGCCAGGCAGGTCTGGCCCAGGGCTGCCTGCAGCGACTCCAGGGCGGCCAGGCGGTGTATTGGAACGGTGCCGGCCTCGGCGAAATCGTTGGGCCGGTGGCTCCTCTCTTTGAGCGCTTTCAGGTTGGCTGCCTCAGCCTGGCCCTGGAAGCCAATGCCCTGCGCTGGCAGGGCGAGGCGGCCGCCGTTGATGGGCGCCTCACGCCCGCGCCTTCCCCAGCGCGCTTGAGCTCCAGCGCAGCCCCAATCCCCACACCCGCCGAGCCCGTGGTGGCGGCCCTTGCTGCCCAGCCGCCGCTCCCAGCGGATCTCCTGCTTGAGCTGGAGGGCTCCTCCCTCGACCAGTTACTCCAAGGCCTGCTGGCCCGCCAAATGATCCGCGACCCCCTCGCCAGCAGCTATGGCCTCGATGGTGCCCGCCTTGCCCAGGCCCGCCAAACCCCCTTCCGGCTGCGGTTGCGCCCCCAAGGCACCGGTTCGTTCCAGGCCAGCCTGGAACTCCAGCTGGCGGTTGGTGGTGCCCACGGCACTTGGCAGGGGCTGCTGGACCGCATACGCACCAACCTGCTGGCACAGGGCTTCAAGGCCAGTGATGTGCCGCTCCCTGGGCCCTTGGCCACCCCGGTGACGGAGAAACCCTCCAGAGGCCCAGCACCCCAAAACCAAGCCCAAAACCAAGCCCAAACCCAGAACCAAAGACCAACGCAATCCCTGGCCCAAACCTTGCCCCAGCCCCAGGCCAAGCCTCAGCAGGCCCGATCCGCCGTTACCCCCACCGTCTGGACTCGACCCGATGGCAGCCCCGTCGGCGGGTGGACCTGGATCCCAGGGGGCGATGGCCAGGACCAGTTGCTCCTCTTCCTCGGCCCCATTCCCCCCTCTCCCAGGCCCTTCAGCCCGCAGGGCAGCGCCTCCAAGGCCCCTACCGGCCAGCTTCACCTCCGCTTAAGGCCCGAAGCCCTCGAAGCACTGGGTCTGCTGCCCGAAGCGATGCCGCCCTTGCTGCGGCGGGCGTCGCAGCTCTGGCTGGATGCCGAGGATGGGCCCCCAGTGGCTCCAGCCGATCCGATCAGCCGTCTGAGGGGGCGGCTTCAGGTGCCGCGCTGATTTCGGGGTTGGCCTGGCGTTCCCGCCGCCGCCGTTCGGCCGCCAGGGTTTCCTCCATCAGTTCCACGGCCTGGGCCATCTTTTCAAGGTTGGTGGCGTAAAGGCTGAGGTCCTTGTCGACCCGATCCCGCATCAGCCCCATCGCCTCGCCCAGCTCGTGGGCATGGGCCCGAATGGCTTGAGGTTCTAGGGAATCGGCCCCCCTCGCCTGCTCCAGCAAGGAAAGCAATCCCACCGCCATCAGCCGCGAGTAGTGGAAGTTGGGTCGGCGGATGCTGGCCAGGGCCGAGGCCAGAGGTTCGGGTGCACTGGTTCCTTGGGCCTCAATCCAACCTTTGACCTCTTCGACGCCATGGGAGCCCATCGCCTTGAGTGCCACCTCGCTGCGGTGGCGCAGGTCTGAGGCATCAAAGCCGGAAGATCCACAGAGGGCCTGCAGCAGCTGTTCGCGGTGCTGCTCGGGCCGGTAGCCCTTCGCAAACGCATCGAACACCTGGATCAGGCCCACGGCGAAGAGGGGATCCGCCTGGAAACCCTTTTGGTGGCTGAGCAGGTGCAATTCCACCAGCAGTTCGTCGACCATGCGCCGATGCAGCGGGGCGATCACATGGGGGAAGGCGCCATGGAAGGCACGCTTGCTATCGGCAACGGTCAGTGGAGCGCTCACGCGTCAGGGCGGACTGTTGGGGCGACCCTAGCGCCGCCGGAGGCCCCGTTCGGGCTGCCCCTGGCTGGCTAAGATCAAAACCGCTTTGCCTGTGCAGCCCATGATCCCGATCGTGATTGAAGAGTCGGGTCGGGGAGAACGGGCATTCGACATCTATTCGCGCCTCCTGCGCGAGCGGATCATCTTCCTCGGTGAGCCCGTGACCAGCGAATCCGCCAACCGCGTGGTGGCGCAGCTGCTCTTTCTCGAGTCGGAAGACCCTGAAAAGGACATCTTCCTCTACATCAATTCGCCCGGTGGCTCCGTCTATGACGGGCTCGGCATCTTTGACACGATGCAGCACATCAAACCGGATGTGCAGACCGTTTGTGTGGGACTGGCTGCTTCAATGGGCGCCTTCCTGCTTTGCGCCGGAGCCCAAGGCAAGCGCAGCAGCCTCACCCATTCCCGAATCATGATCCACCAGCCCCTCGGCGGGGCCCGCGGCCAGGCCAGCGATATCCGCATCCAGGCCGATGAGATCCTTTACCTCAAGAAAAAGCTCAATCAGGAGCTCGCCGATCGCACCGGCCAGCCCCTCAGTCGGATCGAAGAGGACACTGACCGGGATTTCTTCATGTCGCCGGCTGAGGCCGTGGAGTATGGCCTGATCGACAAGGTGATTGATAAGCGCCCGATCCGACCGGTCTGAAGTCGGCCGGGTCAATCGGTCGACTTCAGCGTGAAGGGCGAATCAGCCCTTCACCGCCTCGGGTTCGGATAGCAACGGGGAAAAGCGTTCCTTCTCGGGAAGGGTGGTGAATTCAGCCACCACGCTGCGCAGTTCGTCGCCATTGAGGGTCTCTTTTTCAATCAGCATCTCCACTAGCCGGTCCATGCAATCGCGCTGGGAGGCCACTAATTTCACGGTATCGGCATAGCAACTCTGCACGATCGCCCGCACAGCCCCATCGATGCGGTGGGCCAGGGCATCGGATCCATCGTTGCGGGTCATGAGGTCACGGCCTAGGAACACCTCCTGGTTGCCGGCCTCCAGAGAAAACTGACCGATCTCGCTCATGCCGAAGCGGGTCACCATCTGGCGGGCGATCGAAGCCACCTGTTGGATGTCACCCCCGGCACCGGTGGTCACCTCGGCGTGGCCGAACACCACATCCTCGGCGGCCCTGCCCCCCAAGGCCCCCATGATCCGGGCGCGCAGCTGGGCCCGGCTCACCAGCATCTGCTCCTCATCGGGGGCAAACCAGGTGAGCCCTTGGGCTTGGCCACGGGGGATCAGGGTGACCTTCTGGACCGGATCGTGGGCCTTCACCAGCGTGCCCACCAAGGCATGGCCGACCTCGTGGTAGGCAATCAAGCGCTTGCTGCGGCCATCGGTGAGCGGTTTGCCCTCCATGCCAGCGATCACCCGATCGACCGCGTCATCGATTTCGGCCAGGGTGGTGGCCTCCTTGCGACGGCGGGCCGTGAGGATGGCGGCTTCGTTGAGGAGGTTGGCTAGATCAGCCCCGGTGAAGCCAGGGGTGCGGCGTGCAATCGATTCAAGGCTCACCTCAGGGGCAAGTTTCTTGTTGCGGGTATGCACCTTGAGGATGGAAAGGCGGCCCTTGATATCGGGGGCATCCACCTGAACCTGGCGATCAAAACGGCCGGGCCGCATCAGCGCCGAATCCAGGACATCGGGCCGGTTGGTGGCAGCAATGATGATGATGCCGCTGTTGCCCTCAAAACCATCCATCTCGGTGAGCAGCTGGTTGAGGGTCTGCTCCCGTTCGTCGTTGCCACCGCCGATGCCGGCACCACGCTGGCGGCCGACGGCATCAATTTCATCAATGAAGATCAGGCAGGGGCTGTTTTCCTTGGCCCGCTTGAACAGGTCGCGAACGCGGCTGGCGCCAACGCCCACGAACATCTCAACAAATTCCGAACCGGAAAGGGAGAAGAAGGGAACTCCTGCTTCGCCGGCGATCGCCTTGGCGAGCAGGGTTTTGCCGGTACCGGGGGGGCCCACCAGCAGCACACCTTTGGGAATCTTGGCGCCCACCGAAGTGAAGCGCTCGGGGGTCTTCAGGAAGGTCACCACCTCTTGAAGGTCCTGCTTGGCTTCCTCAACGCCGGCGACATCGTCAAACTTGACGCCGGTATCGGCCTCCA
>Ga0114979_10001089_pt1 | contig 18064 bp, 13 predicted proteins | sample S_140625_EF_Meta_FD_87315 | JGI IMG/M metagenome (GOLD analysis project Ga0114979, IMG submission 87315) | Freshwater microbial communities from Lake Simoncouche, Canada to study carbon cycling - S_140625_EF_MetaG | ecosystem: Environmental > Aquatic > Freshwater > Lake | place: Lake...
AGTACGTGACCGGCGTGCTCGCGGGCGCCGACCCCACCGCCGAGGAAGGCCGCGACGACGTCACCGTGCGCGAGAAGCTCGAGTCTGCCGCGCGCGACCTCGATGGCGGTGCGCTCCGCGACGCCCCGCTCGAGGCCGCAGAGATCCGCCAGGCGCTCGGCGACGCGTTCGCCGGCATCGGCCGCGTGGACGATGCCGTGGCGCAGTACCGCGCCGGCATGGACGCCGTGGCTGCGGTCCCGGAGGGCAGGGCGCTCGAATGCCGACTCGCGGTCCAATGCGCCGCCGCGCTCGCCAACGCGCAGCGCGGCGCCGATGCCGTGGTGGTGGCGGGACGCGCACGCGACGCCGCTGCCGCGACGCTCGACGCGGTGCTCCTGGCAAAGTCCCTGTCCACCCTCGCCGATGCCCAGCGCGTGGAGGCAAAGGACCTCGACGTCGCGCGCGCCAATGCGCTTGAATCCGTGCGCCTCCTGCGCGCCACGCCCGGCGCCCCGCGCGAGGAGCTGGCCGCCGCCCTCAACAACCTCGGCCTCGTGCTCTTCGATGCCGGCGACCTCGATGCCGGCATCGCCACCACCGAGGAAGCCATCGCCATCAACAAGGAGCTCGGCAAGGAGGGCGGCTACAAGGCCATGTTCGACCTGCACAACCTGGGGCAGATCGAGCGCACCGCGGGTCGGCTGGACGCCGCGGAAGGCCACGCGCGCGAGGCGCTCGCCATCGTCGACCGCCTGGCCGGTACGTCGCACCCGCATCGCGCGAGCGTGCTGGGCAGCCTGGCGCTCATCAAGCGCGCCAAGAAGGAATTCGCGGAAGGCGAGCAGTTCGAGCGCGAGGCACTCCTGGTGCTGGTGGACGCGGGGCGCGGTGCTTCCCCGGACGCTGGCATCGCCTGGCTCAACCTGGCGAGCCTCCTCCGCGACCAGGACAAGCTCCCCGAGGCCATCGACGCCGGTCGCGAGGCCGTCAAGGTGCTCGACGGCGTGCCGGGCCAGGACCCGTGGCTGCGCGCGGCGGCGCGCATGTCGCTCGGCCGCGCGCTCACCGCATCGAAGCGCTTCCCCGAGGCGGAGCCCGTCCTGCGGGAGGCGTGGGGTCTGCTGGAGCCGCTCGGCATCGATCCCAAGCGCCGGTCTTCCGGTCTCCTTGCGCTCTGCCAGCTCTACAAGGCGTGGAATGCCGCCGATGCCGCCGCATGCCCGGACGCCAAGCTCGAGTCCTGCCGCGACCGCGTGAAGGCGTTCGAGGCCGAGCACCCCGGCGCCATCCCGGCCGGTTCGTACTGACGCCACGGGCGGCAGGCGCGCCGCTACCCTTCGCGCTCCACGCGGCCGGCGAATCGGCTGCTCGAACTCAGGAGATCGCCATGGGCTTCATCAAGGAATTCACCGACTTCGCCGTCAAGGGCAACGCACTCGACCTCGCGGTGGGTGTCATCATCGGCGCCGCGTTCGGCAAGGTGGTCAATTCCATCGTCACCGACATCATCATGCCGCCCATCGGCCTCGCCATCGGCGGCGTGAACTTCACCGACCTGCAGTGGGTGATCAAGCCCGCGGTCGAGGCCAAGGGCGAGGTCGCCGCGCAGGCGGCGGTGGCCATCAAGTATGGCTCGTTCATGGACAACATCTTCCAGTTCGTCATCATCGCGCTGAGCGTGTTCGTGGCCATCAAGTTCATGAACAAGATCGTCGCGCTGCGTGACCTCGAGCACCTGCAGAAGATCACGAACATCGCGTCCAAGGCCACGGACCGCGTGGCGGGCGCGGCGGGACTCTCCGACGACAAGAAGAAGGCGTGATCCGGCCTGCCGGCCCTGCCGCCGGCGTGCTCACCCCACGCGCCAGCTGACGTACCGCAGGTCGAGGTACTCCTCGATCCCGTGGTGCCCGCCCTCGCGGCCCAGGCCGCTGTGCTTCACGCCGCCGAACGGGGCCTGCGCGGTGGCGGGCAGCGCGTCGTTCACGCCCACGATGCCGTACTGGAGCGCCTCGGCCATCCGCATGATGCGTGCGCCGTCCGCGGTGAAGAGGTACGCGGCCAGCCCGTAGGGCGTGTCGTTGGCAATGGCGAGCGCCTCGGCCTCCGTGTCGAAGGTGCACACCGGCGCCACCGGGCCGAACGTCTCCTCGCGGAAGCAGAGCATGGCGGGCGTGACGCCGTCGAGCACGGTGGGCGCCATGAAGCGGTCGGCGCACCCGGGCACGCGCACGCGCGATCCGCCGGTGGTGGCGTGCGCGCCGTGCGCCAGTGCGTCGGCCACGTGTGCCTCCGCCTTCTCCAGGCCGGAATCCTCGATCATCGGCCCGATCTGCGTGCCCGCCACGCGGCCATCGCCCACCTTGAGCGCCGCCACCGCCGCGGTGAAGCGGGCCACGAACTCCGCGTGCACGCGCCGCTGCACCAGGAAGCGGTTGGCGCACACGCAGGTCTGGCCGGCATTGCGGAACTTGCTGGCCATGGCACCGGCCACCGCCTTCTCCAGGTCCGCGTCGTCGAACACGATGAACGGCGCGTGCCCGCCGAGCTCGAGCGAGACGCGCACCACGTTGGCCGCGCTCTTGGCAAGCAGGATCCGTCCCACCTCCGTGCTGCCGGTGAAGCTCACGTGCCGCACCGTGAGGTTGTCGAAGAACGCCTCGGTGATGCCCGGCGCATCGAGCCCCGTCACCACGTTGAGGACACCTGCCGGGAAGCCCGCCTCTACGGAGAGTTCCGCGATGGCCAGCGCCGAGAGCGGAGTCTGCTCCGCGGGCTTCACCACCTGCGTGCAGCCGGCGGCGAGCGCCGGGCCCATCTTGCGTGTCACCATGGCCACGGGGAAGTTCCACGGCGTGATCGCCGCCGCCACGCCGCAGGGCTGGCGAAGCACCAGGAGCCGCTTGGCGGGATCGCTCGCCGGAATGGTCTCTCCGTAGACGCGCTTGCCCTCCTCGGCGTACCACTCCAGGAAGCTGGCCGCGTACGCCACCTCCACGCGCGCCTCGGCGAGCGGCTTGCCGCACTCCTGGCTGCAGAGGTCGGCGAGTCGCTCCACGTCGCGGTGCATCAGTTCGGCGAGCCTGCGCAGCGGCTTGGCGCGCTCGATGGCCGCCATCGACTTCCACGCCGGGAACGCGCGCGCCGCGGCATCGACCGCCGCCCGCGCGTCGGCCACGCCGCCGTCCGCCACCTGCGCCACCACGGCGTCGATGGCCGGATTGGTCACCGCGAAGGTGCGGCCGGAGCGGGCGGGAACGAACGAGCCATCGATGAAGCAGGCGGTCTGCATGGGGGCAGGGTAGTTGGCGGCAACACCCCGCACCCGGAAAGCACGACGCCCCGGCGCATGGCGCGCCGGGGCGTCGGAAATCACCGAATGTTCGCAGCGCGTCAGGCGCGGCGACGACGGCCGGCCAGACCGGCGAGGCCGATCAGGGCGATGGCGCCGGGGGTAGGAACCGCAGCAACCTCGACGAAGAAGGAGCTGGCGAATCCGCGGGTGCCGAACGCAGCCAGGTTGCCGCCGAAGTAGCTGCTCACGTCGCTTCCCTGCAGGTAGAGGGCGTTGGCGTTGAACGCCGTGCTGAAACCAACCGAACCATCCGCGTTGATCTGGGCGATGGTGGGCCAGAGCGCGGGGTTGTTGCTCACGGAGTCCGCGACGGCCGGGTCGATCTTCATGTTGTAGCTGGCATCACCGTAGGTGCCGGTGTTGTCGATGAAGATCTGGTTCGCGCCGCCGAAGTCGTTGAACGTCAGGCCGCCGCTGCCCGCGCCGAAGCCGAGCGCGGCGGAGCCGATGGTCTGCCCACCGATGGTGTCGGTCGAGCTGATGATGTTGGTCTTGTACGGATTGGCGAACGGGCCCGGCCCGGTCGCGATGCTGCCGACGGTCACGGTGACGGCGTAGACGTTGCCGCCGTGCGCGCCGGAGCCGGCAGCGCCGACCATCTGCGCCGCGTACTTGCCGCGGATGGCCGAGTTGGTGCCCACCTGGCCCATGTAGGTGCCGATGTCACCGATGCCGATGTTGGCACGGATGCCCGCGGTGCCGACCACGGTGGAGTTGAGCGAGAGGTTCGTGGTCACGGACGTGTTGTTGACGGCGGCGCCGGCGGTGCCGGCCGCCAGTGCGGCGAGTGCCGCGGCGGAAAGGGTCAGCTTCATTTCAAGTCTCCAGGTGATGAAAGGGACGGAGCGATTCGGACGGCGTAAGGGATGCCGGCCGATCCAGACCGCGAGCGAGGGAGTGCTCGCGGGGGGACCCCTCATGATGATCTTCCTTAAGGAATTGGCAAATCAAATTCCTGAGAGAAGCGAAAATGCGGTGCCAATTGCCGGCGGACTGTCCAAAGTGCGGCTCCATAACCACTTGTGGCGCCCGTCAGGCCTGCAGCAACCCCTTCGCCTCGTCCAGGCTGGCGGCGATCGCCATCACCGCGTCGAGCCGCGACGTGCGAAGCGCCGTGGCAACGATGTCGGTGGGCGCCAGGAGCACCACCTTGCGCCCATCCCCCGCGAGCGTGCGCGCCACCTGCACCAGCAGGCCCATCCCCAGCGATGCCATGAACGGCACCTGGGACATGTCCACGATCGCGTGCTTTCGCTTGCTGGCCGTGGATGCCGTGAATTTCAGCTCGATCATCCCCACGCCGGCCAGGTCGAGCGGACCCACGATCTGCACGTGGGAGTGGTTGTCGGTGTGCTCGATGATGACGAGGGTGGTGGACATGCGGGGAGGGTAGCGCAGGGGCCACGGGCTCCCGAAGCGGCTCCCGATCCATCGATCAACGCGCGCATGCGCCCCACGCGCTCAGCAGCACCCCGAGGTCGGCGCCATCGACCTGTCCGTCGGCATTCAGGTCTCCCGTGATGCCGGAGATCGCGAAGGACTTGGTGGACGACTGCAGGCCGGTCGGCGATTGATCGGGCACCGTCACGAGCGATGGCATTCCTGGCCCTGCGGGTGCCACGCGCACGTTCCGGTACTGCACCGCAGCCGCGGCATTCCTTCCGTTGCCGACGGTGACCGACCATGGCCCGGCGCCCGAGAGCGTGGATCCCGTCGGCAGCTGGACGGTGGCCGAGTAGTGGCCGCTCGCCGCGGATCCGCTGCCGTGGAAGGGCCAGCGGCCCGCGTCGACCTGGGCGCCGAGGACGGAGTTGTAGCCCCCCCATCCGATCGTGGGGTGCACGCCGTCACCGAGGACAAGGGCGAGGTCCGACGCCCAGCTGCCCGCCGCGTTCCCCACGTAGTCGAAGGAGACGGAGACGGCGTCCACGCGGGTCCGGCCCCAATTCGCGAGCAGCAACCCGATGTCCGCGCCGTTGACGATCCCATCGCCGTTCAGGTCGGCGACGCAGTCGGCGATGGATCGCCCGAGCCCCGAATCCTCGACCGAGGCGATGTCAGTCCAGCCCGGACCTGCATGCAGCGCGGGATCGAAGTTGGTGCGGCTGCGCATGATGGCGAGCGGCCCCTGGTCCGCCAACAGGTGAAAGGGCGACGAGGTGTCCTGCACCCATCGGCCCAGGCCGTCCTGCGCGATCGCGCGCACCGTGCCCTGCGACGTGATCCATACGCGGCCCGCATCGCCGCACGCGACGCGCTGCGGTGCCGTCACGCCGTCGACGGCCGAGAGCGACACCTCGGGGGTCGTCATTCCCGGGCCGATGCGGCCGAGCGAATTGCTTGCCGAGGTCACGAAGTAGATCGACCCGTCCTCCGGCGACACCGCCACCGACCCGGCGCCGGACACCGGGATTGCCGCCGGGATGACGAGCTCCGCGACGGGCACAAGCGCCTTGCTGTAGGCGGTCACGGTCCGGCGCGGGACGCTCAGCACGACCACGCGGTCGCGCACGTCGTCGTAGGCGACCGACGAAGGCGCTGCGGCAGGCGTCACGCTTGCGGCGAGCGATCCATCCGGCCGGTACGCGGTCACGGACGTCGAGTCGTGCGCGTACACGCTGCCATCGCGCCCGACGGCGATCCCGCGCAGGCCGGTGAGCGTGCCGATGGTGACCTGATCGCCGTTTGCGAGGTTGACCCTGCGGAGCTGCGTCGCACCGCCGGTGAGCGACGTGTTCACCAGCGCATAGGCATCGGTCGAGTCCGCGCCGAACGCGAGGTCGGTCAGCCCGGCGGCAGGGCCGGTGATGGTCACCGGCATCGGGGTGAGTCCCATCGAGGCGGGCGTCAGCAGCGTCAGCCGGATGGCGTTGGACACGTTCGTGAATCGCAGCGCGCCGCAGGGCCGGAGCACGTCGGCGCCGTCGATCAGCCGGATGGTCCCGGGCTGCTCGGAGACGTCCCAGTACATGGTGTCCGCGGTGAAGTAATCGCAGCAGATCGAGGCGAAGGTCAGCGAGAACACGTCGCTGTACTCGGACTTGAATGCCGACTGCATCGCATCGGTCGTGTTCGGCTTGGCCGGGTCGCGGACGGTGAGGCCATAGTCAGCGAAGGGTCCGCTCGGCGAGGCGCTCTCGAACGTGATGCAGTGGCCACCGTTGCGCGCGAGCTTCCCATCGGCGTTGAACTCGAGCCGGTAGATGCCGGACGCGAAGCTGGTCACCTTGTAGCGTCCGTACGCGAGGGTCGCGATCCCGCCGAGCGCCACCTGCTTGGCGATGTCGTGCACCCGCACCCATTGCTGCGGCCCCGAGCTGTACACCTGCTGGATGCAAAGCTTGTCCTTGAGGCCCGCGTTCGCGATGAGCTGGACGGTGCCCTTCATGGCGCCGCTCCCGGTCGTGCCCTTGGCCGGGTCCGTCCCCATCTGCACGCCGGCGAACGCGATGGCCACCGACGCGACGGGGTAGTTCGACTGCGATTGCCAGTTGCCGGGTCCGGGCAGCAGTTCCGCGAACCCGTGGTTGGCCGCATAGGCGAAGAGGTTCGTGTGGCATGTGGGAACGCAGTACATGCTGCCGCCCGCGGGCAGCGAGTCGCGGAGCTGGTCGAGGTCCGGCATGCCGGTGATCTTGGCCGAGAACGATGTCGGACTGCCGTACGTCGCCACGATGTCGCCGTTGGCGAGAGAGCATGCGGCAACCAGTCCGATGAAGGCAGTGGTGGCGTTGGCAGCCGAAAGCGTCGTGCGCATGCATGCCTCCTGAGCGATCGATGTGTGTGGCGAGTCAGGGGTCCCGGCCCCCACGGATCGTTCGAAAGTTACCCCCAAAAAGCGCGATCGGCCAGCCGTTTGGCTGGCCGTCGCTCAAAATGGACCTGATCGGTCCAAATCCGAATTCAGAAACCCCTGGAATTGAAGGCCGATTGGCATCCACATTGCCCCGGGTGGTAGTGGATCGCCCTTGTGGAGGCAAGATAGCCCCCGACTTGGTCTGGGCGCTTCAAGCCTTGACGAAGCTGGACCCGTGTGCCAGGACCGCTGTGCTGGAACTGTTGAGAAGCATTCTAAATGTTCGCCTCGAAGCCCCTCGCCGTCCATCGGATGCTCAATAATTAATTGACAAGGGACGTATTTGCTACATAGTTATTGCCTATGAATAAATTCTCTGACGACAAACAAAATTGGAAAGGCCTGATTCAAAGCCTTGGCTGCACGCATTTCATCACGCTCAACCCGTTGGTACCAGGGCTTCGGCAACACGAGGCGCTGAAGCTCGGAGAGACATTGGCGAAGCGTCTCAAAGACAGAGCCGGGCTACCGAGTGGAAGCGTCATCCTGATCCCGGAGCAGTGCTCACAAGGCTTCTGGCACTACCACGGCTTCGTGAAGGTCACAGACGCATCGCAGGCAAGCTTCCTGAAAACGGAAGCAGATCAGGTGCTGGTCGATGCCATGAAGCAACAGGCCGTGAGGAAGTACAGACCCAACCGGTACCAGCATTGGGAACCTCGCTCTTCAGCCCTGATCGAACCTTTGGGTGAAGAGCCGGATGGCGCGATCCATTACGCCACGAAGTATTGGGACCACCACGACAAAGCAGCGAACGTCATCTACGTCTGAGAGATTCAAGCAGCGGACATAGCCACTTGGGAGCAGCCGTCAGTGTGATGCTGAAGGAAGACAAAGGGGTGCAGGGACAGAGATCAACCACTTCCATGAAGATTGGCAAATCCAGAGTGCATCTACAATTTCCTAAAGGCACTGATCAACACTAGATCATCACGAGCATCACCGTCCTCCTGGATCACTCCCTGACGGACATCTCCAATAGGCCAGATCCACCATTGACAGTTCTCTCCAACGGTCTCTTCAGGAGTGTTAAGTCGGCCTCGTGTGGCCATCTAAATAGGTACATGAACCAACCACCCAGACCCTCAAGAAAACGTTTCAGCAGCTTCCTCTGCGAATCCATCTCCAGCGAACCTTCCGTTGTCGAGTTCCAGGTAGAGCTTGATCCTCCATCAACTGATCCTGTTGAGGCTCTCCTCTTCGCGTTGGAGAAAGCGACTTGGATCATCGACAGCTTCGGAATCGAGGAAGGTGGCGTGGCACTGAGACCCATCGAAGACGGCTTCGGCATCACGGGATGGGAATTCCTGGTGATCGCACCAGATGCGAAAGTGGCATCACTGCTCCAGGCTTCCCTACTGAACGGCTATCTGGGTGAGAGTGTGACCGCGCACCAGCAGAACGTTCTCAGCCGGCTACTTGGTGAGTCCAGATGGCGAAGTTTCAATCGTCACACACCGACAGCCGGCCAGAGCTGGCTCACGCTGGCAGAGATCCGAAGAGGTCTCTGACCTGGCAACGAGGCTTCGTGGCCTCCGCGAATTTATGAGAATTTTTGTCAGGGGCTAGGACATCTAGCAGAGATCGAGAACTGCGCCAGGATGGCTCCTGACGGTCCTACGATGGCTCCAGAAGCGTTCTCGGTGCCGGATGCCCTTCACGGTGTCCCCGGAAGGCGGAGGGCTCTAAAGCGTTTGTCTGGCAGTGATCGTGTCCACACAGTCAGGGGAGATTTGGGTCCCATCTGGGAGTCCCGTTTCGGTAGCCCCCAGTCACCAACCAAAATTCTGGCAACAGCTATCCTTGAAAGATAGACAGCGGCAACGGCCCAAAGGCTGATGATCGGTATTCGAGTGGGTCTCCAACAATACGGCACGGGGGAAGAATAGAATCAATGCCTTTGGAATCAGTTGCGACAAGGCCCCCACGCGCCAAGGAGGATGCCGAGATCGGCACCGTTCACGACACTATCACGATTGATGTCGCCAACAGTCCCGGGGGCTGCCACACCCCATTGACCAAGTAGGACACCCAAATCCGCCCCGTCCACCTTGCGATCAACGAATAGATCTGCGATGCACTGGCATTCATCCGGGATACCGTCACGGTTCAGGTCTTGAGAGCCTGCTGCTATCTCGCATACATCCCCAATGCCATCCGAGTCGCAGTCAGCTTGAGAGAAATTTGGAATCGTGACGCAATTGTCCAGCGCATCTGGAACGCCATCGCCATCTTGATCTGCGGGAGCATTGACCAGCGCCACATTGTGGCTGCCCTTTGTATCCAGGTAAACCGCAGGCCAGAGTCCAATATCGGCAGGCACATTACATTCACCGAAGTTGTTCCAGCCCCAACACCGCACCGTTCCATTCGGCAAGAGTGCAGCGGTGTGGTAATCGCCGCCGACAACCCTTGCCACAGGGGGCAGGTTTGCTGGCGCATCACAGCAGCCGGAACCGTTGTACCCCCAGCAACGAACCCGCCCATCTGCCAGTCGGACGCAGGTGTGAGCGGAATTGCCGGCGATTTGGGTGGCGGTACCTAGATCGGGCGGCACGTTGCACTCTCCGTAGGAGTTTCCACCCCAGCAGACCACAACACCGTTTTGCTGAAGTGCGATAGTGTTGAAAACACCGGCCGCGATTTGGGAGACCGAAAGAATCGAAATCGGTACCGCGCACTGACCTTGGGCGTTCGAGCCCCAACAACGAACCGTGCTGTCCGCTCGAAGCGCAACGGAGTGCTGATATCCACCGGCTAGCGCCACAATCGCGCCAAGGTCTGCAGGGACGTTGCATGCGCCTCCGTAGTTGTAGCCCCACGCGAAGACAGCTCCGTCAGCACGCCGTGCAAGGCTGTGATAGGCGCCGGCTCCGATGAGGGACACTGGGCCAGCGAATGTTGGCGTGCTGCATTGCCCCTCAGAGGCTCGCCCCCAGCATCGCACGGTTCCGCTGGTAGTCAGTGCCATCGTGTGGTAACCGCCTGCGGCTACCGCCCGCACCAGTCCGAGATCGGACGGAATCACGCATTGGCCTGCGTCATTGTTGCCCCAGCAGCGAACGTAGCCGTCAGCCGAACACCAATTTGCGCACGGCCCTGTTGCGGCGACCCAGCTGGCAAAGAGGGCGCAAGCCAGACCACGGCTTCGGGCTATTGGATTTGCCTCCCTGAATCCAACTTGGTTAAGTGATGCAGCTTCGATTCTTAGGCGAAAGTTCGATTTCATGAGGATTTTCCCGAAAGGCGGAGATTGCGGAGAAAATTTCTCCGGTCGATATCACTCTAGCTCCACAACACCACAAGTCCAACGTGGATGGTGCTGCCTCTTCAACCGATTCGGCAGAGTTGGTGCTCTGTGCAATCGCCTTAGGCGGGATGTCCAGGAGTTATAGGGGGGGGTAATTGAAACCGTGTGGGGAGGTATCGCCCTGGTCGGTACTAGCGCAGTTGGGTAACGCCCTCAGCTTCTGCCCGGCGTAACCCCCCCTTTGCTTGCGTGTCATTTCTGCGCCTCAGGCAGACCTACACCTCCCGCGCTCCGTGGACTACAGCAACGGAAGTTGGGCAGACGGGAGCCCGAAGTGTTGGCAATTCACAACTGTTGGTCGGGCGCATCCAAACGACAATCAATTCCTTGACAAAAGTCCTATAACTCGTATACTCAAGGCATCAAACAGATGCCTAAAGGGCCAAGAGAGGAATCCCCATGAAAATCACAACAAATAATTGCAGCCCGGAACTTCCCCGCCTCTTCTTCACCCGTCTGGAGGCCGCCCAAGTCGCCGGAATTAGCCTTAGCACGCTGGATCGTGAAACGAAAGCAAATCGAATTCCTTGTAAGCGAGTTCGCGGTCGGGTGCTTTATCCGAAGTCGGATTTCATGACGTGGTGCTCTGCGGGAGGCGATTGGATGGATGGCGCGGGAGCTGCGGCATGAGCACCAGTGTTTCAAAGGACGGAAAGGGCTACCGCATCAACATCCGCCTGCCGGATGGACGCACCACTTGTATCCGTGGGAAGCAACTCGGCATCGGGAATAACCAAGCCGCGTTCAAGTCCGTTGCCTTTCACATTTCCAACCTGATCGGTGCGATTCAGACCTCCACATCAATTGCGCGGGAGACGCAGACGTGGCTACAACAAATCGGAAGGCCGCTCTTCAACAAGCTTGAGCACCTGAAGTTGGTTCAGCCACGGGTAGAGGATGCCCTATTAGTCGGATACTTGGGAGAGTTTTTTGCCATGCACGGCAAAGGCAGGAAGGCGAGCTCAAACAAGGTTTGGCTGCGCGCACTCTCTCATGCCAAGGAATTCTTTCCGAAGGACATGACACTGAGGCAGTTGAAGGTGCCGGTTGCCTTGGAGTTTCGCCGCTGGCTGCAAGCACAACCCGGACGCAAGCCTGGGTCAAAGATGGCTACCGCAACGGTGAATAAGACTTGCGGGATCATCAGCCAAGCGCTCGAGCATGCGGTTGAAGTTGGCATGATTCCTAGCAATCCGTTCTCGTCTCGTTCGATCCCCAAGTCTGCCGGCGCGAACCCGGACCGTGAACAATACGTGGACACGGTGACCGTTCTGAAAGTCATCTCCTGCTGTGAGGATGCAGAGGACCGGATCATCTTGGCAGTTGCGCGATTCGGTTGTCTGCGCGTGCCGAGTGAGATTCGGGAACTCCGGTGGTCTGACATTGACTGGGGCAAGCGAGAGATGCTCGTCCGTTCTCCAAAGACGGCACATCATGGGAAGGCTTCTCGCAAAGTTCCGCTGTTCCCTGATCTTTACGACCTGCTTCGAAAGGAGTATGAGTCTGGGCCCCAATCCGAATTCCTGCTCCCGAAGCTTCGTCACCATTCGAGCCACGCGACCAGGGTCCGCAGAGCCATGGATATCGCAGGCGTAAAGCCCTGGGACAAGGCGCTTCAAAACTTGCGCGCATCAGGGGTGGAGGATTGGCTTCGCAGCGGCAATTTGCCGCAGGACGTGGCTCTTTGGTGCGGACACACCACGAAGGTCATGTACCAGCACTACACGCGGATCAAGGATGCTGATTCAGCCTCGAATGCAGCGCTCCAGGCAGTCACGGATGGTGGTAGCGCCAGTGGTGATGCCGGTCCCGTTGGCGTGGTAGCGCCGGTGGTGTCGTCAGTCTTCGTCTCTGCCGGTAAAGAACCGTCCCCAGCAACCGAAGCTGCTGGGGACGATTGCTTTATGGAGTTCGGTGACGACTCAGGCGAACTCGTGACTGTCGGAGGTGATCCGGGAGATCACCAACTAGTGGACCTGATCGGGCTCGAACCGACAACCTCTTCCATGCCATGGAAGCGCTCTTCCAATTGAGCTACAGGCCCGCTCTTGTGCGTCCTTACGGACGTGTGGAAGGATGGAGACGGTACTTCGCATCCGGCCGAAACGCAAGCGGCGCACGCGGATTCGCGTGCGCCGCTGTGTTCGATAACAGCTGCCATGTCGGCGTGTGCGGCGGCCGCGGCCTCACTTCGCGCCGTTGATCGCGTTCACGTAGTCGGCCTTCGGGCGGATGCCCACCCACTTGCCGGCGGGCTGGCCGTTCTTGAAGAGGATCACCGTGGGAATCGACTGGATGTTCAGGCTCAGCGCGATGTCCTGGGCGCCATCGATGTCGAGCTTGCCGACCTTCGCCGTGCCCTTCACCTCGGTGGCGATCTGGTCGATGGTCGGGCCGAGCATGCGGCACGGGCCGCACCACTCCGCCCAGAAGTCGACGAGGACGGGGACGGTGGAGTCGAGGACCTCGGACTTGAAGTTCTGCGAGGTGATCGTGAGGGTGTCGGGTCCGGCCATGGTGCGCTCCTTGCGATGCGGGTGTTCGGTGCCGGCCTCCGCAGGTTCCCGTAACGAACGGCCTGCGGGGGACGGGGAGGGAAATGGTAGCCCCGTGGCCAAACGCGCGGATTCGGCGAAAGTCGGGGTTCCGGAGCGCCGATGCCCCCGACGTGAACCCGCCCGACCACCACGAGCATTGGCTGGTGCATCGCACCGACACCGGCGAACAGCGACATCGGCTGGCGGCTCCGGGCACGGTCCGCATCGGGCGATCCGTGGGCAGTGACGTGCTGCTCGCGCATCCGGCGGTGAGCCGCGAGCACGCCGTGCTCGAATGGACGGCGGACTCGCGTGCCGGCGGAGCATGGCGCATCACCGACCGCGGCAGCGCAAGCGGCACGCGCGTCAACGGCGTGGCGATGCAGGCGCATCGTTCCCTGGTGCTCGAGCCCGGCGACCGTGTCTCGATCGGGCCGCTCGAATTCGACTACCTGCGCCGCGTGACCGCCGACGCGCCCACCGTCATCGCCCGCATCGATGCGCCGCAACGCGAACGCATCGAGCCGGTGCAGCCGGCCGCCCTGGAAGCCGCGCATCTCGACGCCGTGGTCGCTGCCGGCGTGGCCATCCATGCCGCGCAGGACGAGCGTGCCGTGGCCGACGCCGCGGTGGACGCGATCGCGCGCGCCAGCGGATTCGCCGACGTGGCGTTCGTCGGTCCGCACCTCACCTCCGATGGGCAATTCCACGTGGTTTCGGGGCGTGGATCGGCCACCGCCGCGCCGCGGCTCAGCCGCAGCGTGCTTGCCCGCGCGCGCCTCGGCGCCGTCATCGTCAGCGACGCCGGCGGCGTTGCCGATTCGCACCGCACGCTCGCCGACCTGCGTGTCTCGCGCGTGGTCTGCGTCCCGGTGGAGCTCGGCACGCGCTTCCATGGACTCATCTACCTGGCCGACGGCGGTGCGTTCCGCACGCCGCTCGAGCCCGTCGCAGCGCTGGTGCGCTCGGTGGCGGCGGTCGCCGCCCTGGCCATTGCCAACATCGAGCGACTGCGCACCACGGCACGGCTCGAGGCCGAGCACCGCGCCATGTTCGACGGCACCATGCAGGCGCTCATCGCCACCATCGACGCCAAGGATCCGTACACGCGCGGCCACTCCGCGCGCGTCGCGGAGTTCGCGCACCTGCTCGCGGTCAACGCCGGCCTCACGGCGGCCGACGCCGAGCGCGCGCGGCTCTGCGGCCTGGTGCACGACATCGGCAAGATCGGCGTGAGCGAGGAAGTGCTTCGCAAGCCAGGCAAGCTGACCGACGAGGAATTCCTGCAGATCGCGGCGCATCCGGTCATCGGGCACGACATCCTCCGCGGCATCCCGCAGATGGCGGACGTGCTGCCGGGCGTGCTCTGCCACCACGAGAAGTGGGCGGGCGGCGGATACCCGCACCGCATTGCCGGCGAGGAGATCCCGCTGCTCGGACGCATCATCGCCATTGCCGACGCCATCGACGCCATGACCACCAGCCGCACCTACCGCGGCGCGCGCCCCATGACCGATGCCGTCGCCGAGATCACCCGTTGCGCCGGCACGCACTTCGATCCGCGCCTGGCCGCGGTGGCGGCTTCGATCGATCGACGCGCGCTGCAGGGGATCGTCGGGCTGCATGTGTTCGGGCCGACGCCGGCCGCTTCGCCGGCTGCCGCGCAGATGACGTGCGGGGCACCGGCACCGTGCACGGACACCGCGGGCACCACGGATACCAAGTTCCTCCTCGACGCCCGTCAGGACGACCGCACGCGTCGCACGGCGTAAGCCGCCCGCCGCTCGCCGAGCCGCAGCACGAACACCGTCCACGGTTCGCTGCCCGGCCCGCGGAGCGCGCGTTGCCACGCGTCCGGGTCACACGCGCCGCCGCGCGTCCGCACGGTGACGATGCCGGCACCGCGCGCCGCCAGCCATGCGGCCACCGACTGCTCGCGCGCGGGCAACTCCTCCAGCACCTCGAACTGCTCGAACCACTCCGCGCACTCCGCGGGGATGGGCGATGCGTCGTCGCGCGTCAGGATGCCGAGGCCCGGTGCCGCGTCGAGTGCGCCAAGGATCTCCGTGAATTCGCCGAGAAGCCGCGCCCGCTCGAGCGCCGGGTCCGGCACCAGGAGCGTGCGCAGCATGCGCCCGTCGCCGGCCGGTGCGTCGTCCGGCGTGCCGCTCACCGTGCGTCCGGTGCACGCCTTCGTTGCCGTGCGTGCGCCCGGCCGGCGAACCAGCGCGCCGCTCCAGAGCACCTGCTGCACCAGCCTGCCGTGCTCGCCGATGAACTCCACCTCGTCGTCCGCGTCCACCTCGCCCCAGCCGAGGTCCATTCCCGGCCCGAGCTTGATTGCACCGCCCGCGCGGCCGCGCATGGATGCGCGCAGCGATTCGAGCGATGGCAGCAGGTCTTCCGCGCGATGGATCCTTCCCCCGCCTGCGCGTCGCGCGGGATCCGCGTGCGCGAACGGAGCATCGCCAGGCTCCGCCACCGCGTCCGCGCAGCGCACCGTGCATGCCGCATTGCGCGCGGCCATCCACGCGCGCAGCGGCTGCATGTCCACGCCAACGGCGTCCGCCACGCGCGCCAGCTCCATCAGGTCCCCGCCGATCCCGCAGCAGAGGTCGTCGATGCGCGCGGCGCCCGCTTCGCGGAAGCGCGCGGCCTTCCACGCGGCGGTCGCCGGCGAGCTCGCCATCTCCACGCCGGGGCGATCGCACCAGAGCGTGTCTGCGCGCTCGCCGAACTTGTCGTGCGCGCGCGTGCGAGCGGTCGAGAGCTCGATGGCCGCGGTCACCGTGTCGGCGGGGAACGCCTTGCGCAGGCGCTCGATGACGCCCGCGGCCGGGGCCGCGTCGATCCCGCGCAGCGCTTCCAGGAGCGGAGCGGCCGACGGTTCCGCCAGCCGTGCCCACGCCGCCATGCCGTCCGCAGCGCCCGTGGCGCCCGCCATGCGCTCAGCTCTTCTCCGCCTCGCGCGCGCCGGCGGCATCGCCGAGGAGCACCGAGAGCGAACGCAGGTCATCGGTGGAGTCGAGGACGATCTTCACGATGATGGTGAGCGGCACGGCGAAGAACATGCCGGCGATGCCGAGGAGGTATCCCCACACCACCAGCGAGAGGAGCACCACCAGCGGCGAGAGGCCCAGGCGCGCCCCCAGCATCTTCGGCTGCAGCACGCTGCCGATGAGGACGCCGGCCAGTGCCTGCACGATGGCCATGGCGAGCGCGCCGCCCCAGCCCTGCGTCACCAGCGCGATCGCCACCACCAGCAGGCTGGCCACGATGGCGCCGATCGTCGGGATGTAGTTCAGGAAGAACACCAGGAACGAGAGCAGGAACGCGAACGGCACGCCGATGGCCACGCATGCCACCCAGTTGATGACGGCCAGCACCACGTTGAGCTGCGTGATCACCACCAGGAACGTGCGGACCTTGTCGGCCACGCTGTTGAGCCCGCTCCCGGACATCGCGGCCGGGAACGCCACGCGCATCTTGGCCGGGAAGCTCGATGCCTCCGCGATGATGAACGCGCTGACGAGCAGCACGAAGAGCAGGTTCTGGAGCACCTTGGCGATCGAGAGGACGATGACATCCGCGAAGTCCGCGATCTTCCACTCGTGCGCCGAGCGCATGATGCGCTCGGGATCGATGTCGAGGCCACGGCCCTGGACGGCCTGCAGGGCGCTCAGAAGCAGTTCGTCGATGCGCCTCTCGTACTCGGGGAGCAGCGGCTTGATGGCCGCCGCGGACTGGCTCAGGTAGAAGCCGATGCCGAGCGCACCGCCCAGCGTGAGCGCCAGTACGATGAGCAGCGCAATCCAGCGCGGCACGCCGAGCTTGCCCTGGAGCAGGGCCAGCGGCAGGATGGCGATCATGCTGATGAACGCCGCCGCCAGGATCGGCGTCAGGATCCCGGACGCCTCGCGGATCCCTGCGGCGACCACCACGATGGCTGCCAGGATCAGCAGGATGGAGTGGCCGCGCCCGCTCGATTGGGCCGTGTTGTCCGGGGTTGCTTGCATGAATGGCATGGTTCGCTCGCTGTTCAGCTGTTCCTGCGCGCCGGCGTCGCCGGCAGCACCTTGATGCGGATGTCGCGGTACTCGACGTGGTCGCCGTGGCCGAGGAAACCGATGTGACCCGCGGTGCGCTTCAGGCCGGGGTGATCCTTGCCGCTCAGCGTGCCGGCCTTGGTGGCTTCGTCGAGGTCCACGTCCTGGATCACGGTTCCGTTCAGCGTCACCTTCACGCGCCGGCCGTCCACCACGATCTCCTCGTCGTTCCATTCGCCGACGGGCCGTAGCGCGGCGGTGCTGCCGGTGGATGCCGAGATGCCGTACACGCTGCCGTGGCGCTGCCAGGGCTTGAGCCACTCCCTGTACTTCTCGTGGCCGTCGTCGAGCACCTGGATCTCCATGCCCTCGTACGCCGCGTCGCCCGTGGCAGGCGCCCGCACGCCGATGCCGTTGTTTGCGCCCGGCGTCAGCTTGAAGCTGAAGCGCAGGACGAAGTTGGCGTACTCGGTGTGGGTGTAGATGTTGGTGCCCTTCGGGCCGCACACGATCGCGCCCGACTCCACCGAGTAGCCCGCGGTGTCGCCCACCCAGCCGGTGAGCGTCCGGCCGTCGAAGAGCGGCGTGAAGCCGCCTTCGGACGCACGCGCGTCCGCTGCAGCCGGCGCTGCGGCATTCGTCGTGGGAGCGACGGACTTCTCCGTGGTCGCCTGCTGCGCGCAGCCGGCGAGGGAGGCGAGGAGCAGCATGGAAGCGATGCGCATCGGCGCACGGTACCACGCGCATGGTGCGCATCGGCCGTTACGCTTGCCGCGAATGGCACGCGCGCGACCGCACCATCCAGGCGACGACGGCGTCGGCTCGCTCTTCGGGAATTCTCCCGTCGATCGCGCCATGGAGCGCGTGCCGCCTGCGCCGGTGCCGTCCGGGGTGCGCGCGCTCGCGGGCCAATTGCCGCGCCATCTGCGGCTCGGCACCAGCAGCTGGGCGTATCCGGGCTGGCGCGGCATGATCTTC